>Ga0302114_10002999_pt1 | contig 10695 bp, 12 predicted proteins | sample AG5_Surface_MG_FD_203107 | JGI IMG/M metagenome (GOLD analysis project Ga0302114, IMG submission 203107) | Marine microbial communities from Western Arctic Ocean, Canada - AG5_Surface | ecosystem: Environmental > Aquatic > Marine > Oceanic | place: Canada: Western Arctic Ocean | collected...
TCCCGCCTGAGCTCTTCGAGCAAGGAATGACCAGGAGAGAGATAGAGAAAATCTGTAGTGAAAAATGTCCCTCACTCACGAATAAAATAATCTTGGTGACTGAACGGAAACTCATCAGACAAGCGAACAGGTCTGAAACCTTTTTGCTGTAAAACGTGAGCTCCTGTTTAAATTAAATTCATGAAAAATGTTTCCCACTTCCCTTTTTTTCCCTTCGCATTCATTATCGTTTTTGTTGAGTTTGGATGGGATATTTTTGTGTATGGAGGGTGGTTCACATGGTTATATATGTTGCTGGCACTAGAACGGTCCACCTGCAGTTTAGACGAGTTTGCTTTAGCAATGTTTTTGGCAGCAAGTTCTAAGAAAAAGTGAAACATTTTCTTGCAAGTTTTTCCGCACAGATTTCCAGTAAAGAAGCACTCGCAGTACTTCTTCAGGCAGACGGATCGCTTACAATTGCACCCGTTGCTCCCTGTCATGTTTGCTCTTTTTGTTGCCTTGGTGAACTTATTGTCGAACTCAGCGCAATCTTGATAGCAAAACTGTTATTGTCACTATTTGAAGTCCTCGTCGAAGGCATCAAAGTGCTCATGTCATTCCCACCCACGGTCTGTAGCTTTGAATTAATTGAACCAAACGAGGGCGATGCGCCACACCTCCAATTTGCCCGAAAAAATTCGCAGGGGTTGACAAACATCAAAGGCGTTAGGCCAGAAGACGCAATAAAATTCATGCTTGAAAAGCTGGGGTGGACAGATTTTGTGGAAGGAGGGTGAGCTCTTTTCCGGCGAGCTGGGTTGCGGAGAGGTTCGTGGTGAGAGTTGTTGTGGGGGGGGATCAATGTGGACGTGGATGTGGAGTTGGCAGGGGCAGAAGCAGAAGCAGGAGAGAACGAGTGAAGTAACCGAGGTGGTGGGTTGGCAGCAAGAAAGGCTCCACTTGCAGCATGATGTTGGCTGGGGTTGAAAGAAGTTGGTTTTATTCGCTTTGTCAAAATGCAGAGTTTTACTCACCTCAAGGGGGACAGCCCCCCAACGAAGGTTTCAAATTCACCTCCCCGTCCCGGTTGTCGGTGTAGGTGCTCCAGGATGACTATAATTGTATGGATTGCCATCACCAACTAGTCGATGACCATGTTGTTGTTGACAGTCAAGGGTGAAATCTTTATCGGCCTCAGGAGGGGGAAGTGACAGTTATCCCAACTTTAAACCATTCTGAATTATTGACACAGAATATGTTTCCATAGGATTATTGTTATTGTTATTGAAGTTTTGAAGTTGTTCATTATGTCATACGTGTTTGTTTCATAGAATTCAAATCAACACAAAAAATAAAAAAAAATTAAATTTTGTTTCAAATTTAAAAATATAAAGCTTCCCACGACGACGCAAAGATGGCTAAGAAGAAGCCCCAGTCCGAATCTGAGTCAGAGTCCGACAATAATAATTCCCAAGATGAATCGGAACAGTCTGACTCCAACTCAGATGATGATAACTCCCACAACTCATACTCTGACAATGACTCAAACGATGACTCCAAGCCCGCCACCACTTCCACAACGCCCACCAACAAGATAACACAGCTTGCGTACACCGCGAACAAAGATGCAAAGAACCCCAAGGGAAAGAAGAAGGAGATAAAGAGACTTCGTCGTTGGCTAACTTTTGCAAAGCGCAAGATTTTGTTGACCCTTGATGACTTGGGCGAGGTAAGGTGTAGGTGTAGGGGGGTAGCGGCCCTTAAGCGGCACTTTCTCGTCACTAACCTCCCATTCCCTGTCCCCCCCAATATAATTTCAATTTCACACACAACACTTTTCACAGGGCATCGCTCCCAAAATGAGCAAGAACTCCCAGGCCTTCAGCCTGAACATCCACAAAATTGAGCAATGGCATGTCCCCGATGGCTTGAAGCGTCGGTTGGACGAGTTCCCCTCCCACACATTAAAATTCTCGGTGTCCATGTCCTTCTACCACGTTGTCTCGAAGCGGTTCTTTGGGTCGACCTGGATGGGGTCGGACTTCAACGACAAGAATATGAAGAAGAACGCTCTGGTGACCAACGAGCTCGTGTACTGGCAGTCTAAGATCACCGATCCTAACTGCTTCGCTGTAATTGAGCTGGTCGCCACTGAGATTGAGTCCACCACCAAGGTCGTGGTTGGCCAGTACGGCTGTGGTTGGGCCACCCTGCAGCCCTTCGGCGACGTCACTTTGAAGGATATTTCTGCTGAGGAGAACAAGGAGGAGGGTTACATTCCCCTGAAGGTGAGCAATTGCGAATGTCGAATGTCTACTGACCGAACCGGAATTTAACTGTTTTCGTTGTTTTTTATACACCACCCCCAAACCCCCAGGTTTACGAGGGCACCCCACGAAAACTCAGGTTCCTGACCCGAGAGGACTACCACAAACTAGACGAGATCGCCCTGCCGGGATGCCGGGTAATGTACAAGCTGTCCACCCACTCCCGCCTCGCCAAGCAGTGCAAGGACGTGAATCTTTTCCAGGAGAACGAGCTGGTGGGCGCCGGGGAGAACGTTTCCGGCCTTGAAGTTTCCAAGTACCGGCTGCCGGACGAGCGGGGGACGATCAAGGCGCCCTGCCTGGGGGGGGAGGTCAACGGCACCAAGAAGTCTTGGCACGTTACCCCCGCCATCAAGCCCAAGACTGCCCCCTCCTTCAAGCTCGAAGTGTCCAAGCTCAAGGTCACCATACCATACCGCGACGACTACGAGCGTAAGCTTCTGAGCTCGCTCAACTCCCAGATGCCCACCGAGGAGGTCTACAGGGAGGAGACGGGCATGTTCGGCGGGAAGAAGATGAAGAAGCAGACCACCGACAACGACACCAGCAAGGTGAGTGGAGTGGGGTGGGGTGGACTAATCTAACTCTGACATCAACAACATCTAACACCAAAACCAACGCCAACATCACATGCACTAACCATATCACGCGCGCGCAGAACAAACCCAAAATCTTGTCTCGACGCTTGAAGGTTGGTTACCACAACGGTCGCACTTTGCTGCACTTCAACTGGACCGAGCTGGAGCTTGAGGAGGGGGAGGACGACGATGAGCTGGTGTCCGCTAGCAAGGGTTCCAAGCAAGCGCTGAAGGGCTTCTACAAGCAGGAAAACTGCGCGATCGTCACCCTCCTCGAGTACGTCATCCGGCCGGCCAACGCCTCGGTCAAGGGCCACGCTGAGACCGCTCGCAAGGGGCAGGCGTCGACCGCTGAGAATTTCACGGTGATCATTGGGGCTCAGGTGTACACGCCCTTCGACGGGAAGATCCTGAGGCTCCGGTCCGAGTTCAAGGACAGGGAGAAGGACCCGAACCTCGTGTCTCTCTCGCTCCTGTGCGACGGGAGGTGCAGGATCTTTTCGAAGGACCACATCTTCAACCCGAACTTGGACGATGAAGTCAACGAAGAGGAAGAGGAGAGGGAGACCCTCAACGTCACTTTCCAGCTCAGGGGCTACGACAAGAAGAACAAGGAGGTGAGTAAGCGAAGCGAGCGAGCCTTGAGGAAGACGAGAATACGGGCCACTTTAACTAACATTCTTTTATTCCACTCAATGTGTAATGCGCCTCGCTTCGCTCGGCGCAGCTCAAGGATGAGACTCCGGCGAACGATGACGACGAGAGCAACGACGAGTCGAGCGACACCGAGCCAGAGACCGAGCGGTCGGCTGTGTCTGACGATGAGTCGGCGGCGTCGAGTAAGTTCAGCTCGGAGGAAGAAACCTCCTCTTCCGACTCTTCCTCTTCCGAGGAGGAGGAGGAGGACAAAAAGAAAAAGGGCAAGAAGGAGAAAAAAATTAAAAAACCCAAAAAAACCAAAAAGAAGAAGAAGAAACCCAAGGATTCCGACTCGGATTCGGACTCCGATCTCGAGTCCTCAATCGTGTCCGGCGACTCTTTCTCCAATTTCCTCGTGCTCAGGTCCGGTTCCCAGTCCCGCCGCTCAATGTCCTTCCTCCCCCATTCGAAAAAAAACAAGAAACTGGCCAAATCGAAATTTCGCAAGTCGACCAACGACGTCGCTCAGCTCTCCTCCATCCAGGAGGAGGACTGGGAGGGCTGGCGGCAGGGCATCCACGTCCCTCGGGACAAGTCGGGAGTGTCTGGCGCTGCGCTCACCGCCCCGATCCACTACCAGAACCAGCACATGTCCATGCATGCGTCCAGGGACAACATGCAGTTCGGCACCCAGCAGGTGGAGCACTCCTACCACCACAACGCCATGGGCATCAACGGAGCTTCGGCTCCGCTCTCTACGGAGCTCTCCAGGGCTGCCCGCACCCGGTTGGGCCGGCACGGCTTCTTCGAGAAGGTCGTCAATGAGTTTGCTGACGTCAACGAGCCCGATACCGGAAACCACTACTCCATCGACAAGGAGCTGGGCGACGGCAAGCTCCGGCACGAGATCACCATCCAGTTTGCAGCCTTCAACGCCACTGAGAAGTCCGCTCCTCTACCCGCCTCGGTCTACTTCACCTTTCAATTGTATGACAAGGAGCCGACCCGCACGGAGGTGAGAAGTGGAAGAAAAAGAAATTAATCATTACACTAAACTAACACATTATACAGCGTCTCGTGCTGCGCGAGTCCCACTCGCGCGACAGCAAGGACCACACGATCGGGCGCGTTCTCTGCAAGGAGCGGCAGGGGCGATCTTCCACGGAATACTCCCCTTCCAAAACCCTAAAATACTCCTTCGACCTCTCAATGATGCCAACTTCCGAGGCCAAGTCCTTCACTCACTACCTCCAGTCAAAGTCCCTGTACGTGGACGTCTGGGACGGCGACGCGCTGATGCACATCGGCACGATTGGCATTCCGATGAAGAAGCTCATGCGCCAGGGCAAGTCGCACAGCAAGGTGAGCGAGCGAAACTTGCGAGCCTTGATGAAGACGAGCATACTCGCGATGAATCAAATCCCGTGAAATGGCTGTAGACATAATGGCTACATCCACTACTAAACTAACATTATTCCACTCAATTCTTTTGACTCGCTTAACTCGTTTTGCTCTTGCTTCATTAAAAATGCGCCTCGCTTCGCTCGGCGCAGCTCGCTCGGACGTACGACGTTGTCACCCCCCGGGGGCTGAGCGAGGACGGCGGGGCGCTGGGCGTTCGCCCCGGCACGATTGGCTCTGGCGCCATTGTGGGGCAGGTTCAGATGCTGTTGGCCAACTACGGGGAGACGGGCAAGGGCGGGGACACTGTCGGGGGGGGGGTCGAGAGCGAAATCGTCGTGGAGAACAATGGCAAAATTGCCAACGAACTAAACTGGAGGTCGAACCAGTTGAGCACGAGGATGGGAGGAGTGTTGAGCGAGTCCGGTGGTGGTTCCAACAACAGCCACTCTAGGGCGCGGCATAAGGTCCGAGCCCGCCCCCTGTCTGAGTCCAACAAGGACTTGAAAAAGATGATCAAATCCTTCGGAATCGATGGGGGCGACCTCGGAAACACCAACGGGCGGTCTTCCACCCGCGGCTCCGAGGACTTGGAGACTGTCACCTACGACGAGCTGATGAAGCTGTGCAAGCGGTTCCGATCCACCGAGAAGGGGAGAATCGACTACAAGCAGAGCGGGTTAATGGAGCTTCTCGACGTGCCCAATGTGGCGCGCTTGGAGAAGCGACTTGTGCGGCTGCTTACCCTTGCGGAGGATCGTGGCACCTCTCTGGACGAGGCGTTCAACTACCTGGATGCTGACAGCAACAATCAGCTCACGGTTGATGATTTGGAGGAAGGTTTACGCCGGTTGAAGGCGTTCGATGGCATGCGCAGGGACGAGATCAGCATCCTCTGCAGCCGGTTCCCTCGAAACTCCGACGGCCTGATCTCGAAGAGCGAGTTCATCCACTACGTGAGGGAAAAGCAGCCCAAGTCCGCGGAGGAGGATAAACTGCGTAAAATTTTGAAAAAGGCCGAGGCGATGGGCAAGAGGTGAGCGAGCGAAGACAGACGGACACATCCACTACTGAACTAATATTTATTCTGCAAACTCATTTCGCAACTTCTTCGCTCGGTGCAGCGTGGAGGACATCTTCGGCTTTTTCGATCGCGACGGGACGGGGGAGATCACCTTGGCCGAGTTTAGGGACGGCTTGTCGCAGCTGGGGCCGTTCTCGCGCCTCACGAACAAGGAGTTCAAGTCGCTGAGCAAGAAGTTCGACAGCGACGGAAACGGAAAGGTCAGTCTGTTCGAGTTCATGACCTTCATGGGGAAGCGGTACGACCCCGTCGAGTCTGCGAAGAAGAAGTTGAAGGCGATTTTGCTCAAAGCGGAGGAGATGGGAACGTCGTTGAGCAAGGCGTTTGCCCACTTTGACGGCGACGGGAGCGGGGACATTTCCATCGAAGAGTTCACCGAAGGCCTGAGTAGCCTTGGCGTCTTCTCGGATCTCACCCAGAAGCAAGTTCAGGAGGTTCTCAAGGAATTCGACAAGGACGAGTCCGGGAATGTGAGTCTAACCGAGTTCATGTCGTTCATGGGCCGCGACTACGTGGCCGACGTCGAGGCAAAGCTCAGGAAGATCCTGGCCAAGGCCATTGGCATGGGCACCACCATCGAGGAGTGCTTCAGCCACTTCGACACTGACGGCGACGGAAAGATTAACGCGAAAGATATGGAAACTGGAATGAAGTCGTTGGGCCAGTTCGAGCAGGTTGGGATCGCCGAGGTCGAGGAGCTGATGCGTAGGTGAGCGGCCAGCGAAGCGAGTAGCCTTTTGGAAAACGAGATTCTAACCCACTCAATCGCTCGGCGCAGATTCGACGACGATAATGATGGTATGATCACCGAATCCGAGTTCATCTCGGCTTTCGGCACGCGAAAGGCGACCCTATCCTCCTCGAACAAATCTTCCCCCACTTCCCCCACCCTCACCGTTGTCGAGAAGAAAGTGCTTGAGCTGTTCACCAAGGCTGAGAAGTCAGGCACGTCACTCGCCAAATTGTTCAAGCAGCTGCACTCGGACGATTCCAACGCTGACATGAGCTACACCGAGTTCGGGGACGCTCTGCGGTCCCTCGGTGGCCAGTTCGAGCATCTTTCCATCAGCGAGACCGACGAGCTGTGCCAGTCGTTCGACAAGAACAAGTCCAAGAGCATATCACTGAAGGAGTTCAAGGACTACATTCGAGCTAAGCAGACCGAGCTGAAGGACAATGCTAAAATTGTGGAGAAGGGGGAGGAGGAGAAGGTTGCGGAGGCCGAGTGGACCATCGCGGCTCTGTACGGCATCTGCAGCAGGTTCAGCGGGGGCCAGTCGCTGAGCGACTTCAACAACTCTCGGGAGTCAATCTCGTTCGCGGCGTGGTGCAAGGCGCTCGGCGACATGGTCCAGTCTCCGACCTTCCTGTCCGGCTTCGAGGAGAAAGACCTCGCCGGGGCTGACTGCCAGGACATTTTGAGGCACGCCTTCGCGGACAGCAATGCTGACGGGCAGGGGGAAATTAGCGTCAGGTGAGTGAGCGAGCGAGCGAGCGGAGCGGGTGGGGGGGGGGGTGATGAAGACGAGACCTATATACAATGATTACCAATTTGACTAACATTATTATTATTCCACTCAATTCGTATTCGCACCTTCTTCGCTCGGCGCAGGTTGTTTTTGACCTGGTGGAAGGACAAGGTGAAGGGGGCTCGGAGTCAAGACAAGAGCATCAAGGCGGAGGCGCTGGTGCTTGCCAAGCTGCTCATCAGCAATGCGCTTGACTTGGGCAAGACCGACGCTGTTGACTTGGACGAAGCTTTGAAAATCTTGCAGGCGGCCGATGTGCGGGTGAGCGAGCGAAGCGAGCGAGCCTTGATGATGACGAGCATACTCGCGATGAATCAATCCCGCGAAATGGCTACAGACTTTGTGGCTACTATATCCAATTTCTTAACTAACATTTATTCCACTCAAATCTTTGGACTCGCTTCGCTCGGCGCAGCTTCGGGGGAAGACCGTCAGCAAGCTCTTTGCCATGTTCGAAAAGGGCGCGTACCAGAAGAACGAGGTGCTTGTCAACCAGGTGATCGAGATCTTCGACTTTTGCTCCATAAAGGCTACCGAGGGGGAGGTGAAATCGCTGGTGAAGCGCTCTGGGAAAAGGGGAAGCTTGGAGGTCAACGTAGTCGACTTTTACGAGTTCTTGTGCAACGGAGCTGTTGTTGGGGGGGGTGAGGAAACGAAAGATGGCGAGGGCAACATCGAGGCTGAGCACAATGACGACAACAGTGACAAAAATTCCGAAGACGAGCTTGACAACATCGACAACAACGAGCAGGGCGCTCAATACAAGTTCAGCACGGATCCCGACATCCGCGAGGCTGAGAAGAAGCTCCGCCGGTCGTGCGTGAAGCTCATTCACCAAGGGACGGTGGATCTGGACTCGCTGTTTGGGCAGTACGACGTGAGCAAGGACGGGACAATCATGCGCTCGGACTTTGTTCAGATTTTGATGGAGCTCGGGCTGTCTTTGTTGGACGGGAATGGCCAAGACAACAACGAAAACGACTCCTCCGCGTCAAACATGGAACAGCGGCGGCAGAAGATGGCCGCCTTGTCCGCCCACCGCGGAAACAGCGGCAAGCGGGCGAGCAAGCTGCGCGACCGCCGGCCGCAGCTTTTCGGAAACGGGACCAACAACAACGGGGACGGCTCCGGCGACGCGTTTAACGACGAGAGGGAGGCGCTCAACCTGATCAAGTGGTACCGGGAGGGGCAGAAGAAGAACGTGGTCAGGGATTTGATTACGCAGAGCCTCACCACCCAGTACACGCTTTGCCCCCGGTTCGGCCATACGACGTTTTTCGAGTACGAGCTCAAGAACCCGTTTGGTAGCGAGGAGAGGTTCAACATCGTCTTCCAAGACCCGGAGCTAAGGGTGGTGACAAACAGCGACGAGTGGCTGTATCTGAGGAGGAGGGTGGCCCCGGCGGTGGGCACCGTTGGCGAATGGCCCATCGAGCACGACATGATCGATGGGCATGGTCATGGACATGGCAAGGGGGGCAATACATACTGCATCACGCTGCAGCCCCACGAGCGCGTCAGCGTGCCGTTCACAATGCTCTCCGTCGACCCGAAGATGCGGCAGGTTGGCGAGAGCAACAGCAAGGAGAGGTGAGCGAGCGGAGCGGAGTGGAGCGGAGCGGAGTGGAGCGGAGCGGAGCGGGGGGGGAGTTGAGGAAGACGAGATATATACATACGAGCCACTACTAAACTAACAATTATTATTATTCCAATCAATTACATTCGTTTGGCATCTTCTTCGCTCGGCGCAGGAACGTCGACGTTCAGTTCGTTAGCGCGACGCACGGCCACTGCACGAGCGTTCTGGAGCTGAAGGTCAAGCCCAAGCCGATGATCGTCGACAGGAACTTCAGGTTCTTCCAGAGCGAGGGGGAGATTTTGAAGAGGACCATCCAGCTGCTGGGCGAGGGGGCGGGCAGCCTGGGGCTGCACGACTACGAGGGTGGTGAGGGTGGTGAGGGTGATGGCGGCCACAAGTACGTGCACTGCGTAGAGATGGGCGGGAACAGGGTCGTGGTGGATTGGAGGGGCAGCTCCCAGCCTGGGAGCCCGCAGGAGGTTTTAATCAAGTACAGGTGCGGCAAGTTCCCAAGCATGGGGGAGTTCTACGTCATCGTGTACGACGACCACTTTCAGGGGGTCGTTCACGAGTGCTGGCACATTGTGGTTCAGAGCAGGCTGAGGCTGGACGTGCACGCCAGCGTGGGGCAGAGCACCAAGAGCGAGCTGGTCATCCAGGGGGACAAGTTCGCGAGGAGGGTTAACTTGTACGCCAGCAGCGCGGCCGAGTGCGACTTCGATCCCAACGGACCGTTCCAGCTCGTGCCGGGGGCGTTCAACAGGGCCGCGGTCAGGTTCAAGATGAGGACCGCGGGCCAGCACAAGGTTCACATTCACATGGTCGACCTGGACACCAAGGAGCTGGTGTGCGCGTGGCTGGTCAACGTCACCAGCAACCTGCCCGTTATTACCAAGGTGTACGACGTTGTGCTGCCTTGCGACTGCAGCGTTAGCAAGAAGCTCAGCTTCAGCAACCAGTGGGACAAGAGCCGAAGGTACAAGCTGCTCAGCAGCGATGAGGGGGTCATGCGGCCCAGGCAGGAGAGCGTTGACATCGAGGCGAGGGCTGTGGGCTACTTGAGGCTCTTCTTCCACCCCATTGAGGAGGTTGGAACTCACGAGGTGATCTTGTTTGTGAACGATGAGGACGACCAGAACGAGGAGGCGTTTTTGCTCAAGTGTCATGTGTCTGCTTGATAAGAGAAGAGAAGAGAAGAATTATAGAAAATTATGCTATGGTGCTAAAAATAAGGCTACAGAAATTGATTCGAGATGCTTTATTTATTTTCAATATTTCGCCGTTGCGACTAAACTCGACCGCGTGCATAGGCCTGGGGCTAGGGGTGGACCGGCAAGCGTATGTGGTGGACTTCCTGGTGGTTGATTCAGCGTCTTGATAACATTAAGCCACCGATTCATGAGAAAACAATTGAAATTTTGCTATTTTTTGGAAATTAGCTGGTTCGCATCGTTCTCGATATTGGAGGGGGGACTACCGTCCCGCACCCAGCTCGCAGCACTCCAGGGGATGTTCACGTCAAGAGGGGGGGTCGGGGGGGGGGGGTTGCAGCGGGGGGGCAATGCTGCGGAGGATT
>Ga0302114_10003000_pt1 | contig 10694 bp, 14 predicted proteins | sample AG5_Surface_MG_FD_203107 | JGI IMG/M metagenome (GOLD analysis project Ga0302114, IMG submission 203107) | Marine microbial communities from Western Arctic Ocean, Canada - AG5_Surface | ecosystem: Environmental > Aquatic > Marine > Oceanic | place: Canada: Western Arctic Ocean | collected...
CCTGGAAGCGCGTGGCTGAGCAGTTCACTGTCATGTTCCGCAGGAAGGCGTTCCTTCACTGGTACACCGGAGAGGGCATGGACGAGATGGAGTTCACGGAGGCTGAGTCCAACATGAACGACCTTGTTTCTGAGTACCAGCAGTACCAGGATGCCACCGCCGAGGAGGAGGGTGAGTTCGACGAGGACGAGGAGTTCGAGGCCGACATGATGTAAATAGCATTATTGTCTGAATTGGATAGAATCAATCGGAGTGATAGTGATAGAGTGAAGAAAAATGAAAGTGCAAAACGAAAAGTGACGATGATGACGATGATGGGCAAAAGTCAATGGGAATTAACATTGAGCGAGTTTTCCCTTTTTATTTCTATAAAATTGTTCTTAATTTGAGCTGAGACTTGGTTTGTTTGGTGTGTATTTATGAGTTGTTTATTATATCTTTATAATTTTTGTTCTTAATTTTCATAATTTTAATTTTCATCATCTAAATCTGTTTGCACAGTCCGCCCATTGTGGATTGCCCTGCTTTGGAGTAAACACCATACCCATCAGTCCGTCGCGGTGTCGCACTGCTCGACAAGTGGCGAATGGTGAAAGCCAGATGGCTGGCTGTCGATGGCAGTGGTGCAGAAGTTGCCCATGTGAAACGTCAACCCGCGGTCCGCCATGAACTTGCGGCTGTTGAACGGCATGCCCCAGGTGTACACGACGGCGCTGTGCCGCCGCGGTGCCGCCTGCTGCTCCAGCAGCAGAAATATGTATTGGAAGACGCCCGTGCTGGTAGGGCTGTCCCCTTCGGTTGGATCGGCCGAGTAGGGAACAATTGTTTTGCCCTCGGCCATGTCATTACCTGGTATGTCACAGATCATCCAACCAAGTTTCTGATCAGGCGAGTCGGACGGTGTCTGCACCATGATGAGGGTGAAAAGCGCCTCGCGTTCCATCTTTAAGCCGTCCTCCGTGTCCGAAGCGGGTGGGGTCCACCAGACCTTGGGCTCGGATACTAACATCACAGGATTGCAAGCAATGGTCGGCCCGACGGCAACGAGCAGTCGCGCCTTGCTGGTCCGCCCAGGCTCCACGCAGTAGAGCACCTTGAGAGCCCCGGCGGTACTTTTCGATTCGAACGAGTTGATGATGTCGGGCACAATCCGCAGCTCAAGGGCGGCATCGTTCGCAAGTTCCCCCTCCTTGTGGTAGACCTCGACCCGCCCCGTCCAGTCACTGATCCCAGTGAACATGCCGGAAGTGTTGTATGTCGCATACGGGACAGCGTCGGCACTGACGCCCACGCAGCCGCCAGTGTGTGCAGGCAGCTCGTTCATGATGACCTGGTTAATCGCCTCAGAACAGGTGATGCCGGTATGCTTGATCAGCGAGTGGATGTTGAAAGCCGTTGAGTTCTTGAGGAACGTCTCACCGTGACCAGTGCACGCGATGGCACACGTCTCGGAGTTGGCATACACGCCTGCGCCGACGATTGGAGTGTCTCAAACACGACCGGCCTGCTTATTACACAGACCGCCAGTACTGCCAGCGGCCGCCAAGTTGCCGTAGAGGTCGCATGCAACACAGCCCACCGTCGAGAACTTCTCTTCGGTCACGAAGCCAAGCTTCTGTGCCACACCTTCCGTGTGCGCTGCACGCGAGGCCTTGTCCGCAGCCTGGAGCTTCAGATCACGCTGATTGGTCTGAGCACTGGGCGATCCATTCGACCCAGCGGTCCGGCGCAAGACGGCCAGTTCAGGAGTGCTAGCAGCGTAAGAAGGCTCGTGCCTGCGGATGCTGCCGCCGTGATCTAGCACCACTTCTCCGCTTTTCCGCGCAGCCAGGAGCTGCTGGTATCGCTCCTCGGTGTAAAAGTACGCGTTGTCTTCGCTCAAGATGTTGTGTTTCGCTGCGAGGGCCTCGGCGCCCAGCCCGCAGAGCAGGCAGTGCTGCGTTTCCTCTGCCACAACCCGCGCTAGTTTCACCGGATTGCGGATGTTGTGCACATTGCAGCACGCCCCAGTGATCATGGTGGTGCCATCCATGATGCAGGCATCCATCTCGTGCGTGCCTGTGTGGGTAAAAACGCTGCCTTTGCCGGCGTTGAAGTAGACACAGTCTTCTAGCAGAACCACTACATGCTCCACGGTGTCAATTGCCGTGGCGCCCTCGCACAGCATCTTTCGCCCGACTAACTCGATTTGTGCGAAAGCTGCCATTCGCCGATCAATGCTACCTGTGTCAGAAATATCACCCGCCCCGCCATGCAGAGCCAGTGCCCAGCGGCCTGTGTTTGGGAGTGCCGTCATATCCTTGACTTTTGCTCAAGATGTCAAGTGTGTGTGTCAAAATGTCAAGAGTTGTCAAGAGAGTCAGGTTCAGGTATCAGGTTTCAAACGTGTCAAGAGTTGTCAAGAGAGCGGGGTTCAGGTTTCAAGTGTCGTCTTAGACAATTCTCAAATCACAGAAAATGAAAAATAAATATTCTTTTATGATTTTAACGTGGTACGCAGCAAACACAAACAAAACAAACACACGAAATGACCATCCCTCAACCAGACCTTGAAGCTGGATCAATACCCACAGCAGCCAGCAGTTTCTCCGCCCCCGGAATCACCGGAAATCTAACTGCCAATGATGACCGTCGTATAAAGCAAGAGGCAGAAGATGAAATCATGCAAGCTACGATTGCTGATATTCCAGATGGCGGTCAGGCTCGCTCCTACCAGTCTCCCGTGTATGGCACAGTTAATGGGCCTGGGGTCCCAACAACTACCAATACACATCCAGTGCTGACCGATCAAGAGTTGAGGCTGTACACCACACATAGCCTTGGTAGGAGCATTCGTATCCTTGCGCTACTAGATGGATTCTTTCTGTTCATGAACTACTCGTTTTTTCTTCCCCTTGCCTTCCTTTTCTGCATTTGGGGCCCAATCGCAGGCTACGATTCCGGCAAGAACTTCAATGTGAAGATGGCTCACCTCTATTTCACCTACTACATTCTGCGTGTTATGCTTGATACCTTCATAATACTATCCATAACGCCCCCCCCTGCATTCACGTTCATCAACCTCGTCATAGATTTCATTCTCCTTAGAGTTGTAAGGAGATATGCAGTACTTCTTGCACAATGTAGCGAATTTGATTTGGAATCTCTGCGAAACGATTTGATTCCTTTGGAGAGACAGCAGCACTATTTTGTTTATTTCTGATCACTTTCATGCATGACAGGTACAACACGACACGACACGCGACAACGAGGTAGGAATAAACATAGACAAATATTATTTTAATTGTGAGAAAAAAAAATTATTTGACAACACAAAATCCACATTCCCATGTCCATTCCCTTTTTACTTGCGCCTAGAACTAGGAATATTGAGGAAGTTCGCTGTGGCTAGCTTCACCGCTTTCCACATGTCGTCATCTCCCTTGTTGATTTTGGCATCGTACCACTTCTCGAATCCCCACAGAAATACGCTGGTGAAGTCCGCCTGATTGTGCTAGAATTAGTGTTGCGAATGTGCGAATGTGCGAATGTGTGGCTAAGCTGCTACTCACATCAGACACCTTCTTGAGCAAACTTTTCATATCGTCGGGGTCGAATGTGCTTGGGTTCCATGACTCGGCCTGCAACTCTGTGATCCATGCCTCTCTTCCCTTGGCGTTGGCCAATTCTTTGTAGTGCTTCGGGAGCTTTCCTGCCCTTTCCACGCCGGTTGTGTCGTCCCCTCTGACCTTACTGTACACGTCCAAGCCCAGAATATTTCCGTACCGAAGCGCGTCCTTGACGTCAAAATCGTGCTTGAAAGACCAGCACCAAGCACTGATAATAATTGGCCTCAAATTGGTGTCAATCTTCCTCACCAAGTTTGCCTCCTCCGCAACAAAGTCAATGCCAACAATCTGGCGCTTTTCTCCGGCCTTGTCAAGCGGCTCGTTCTCAACTTGGAAAGCCACGATGCAGCTGCGGCTGGCAACATGCGCAATCAGAGCCTCTACATAGTCCAAGCACCTGCGCCGAGCGAAGCGAAGCGAAGCGAGGCGCATTTTTAATGGAGCAAGGGGGGAGCGAGCGAGCAAAACGAATGAATAATATATTGATAGTTTAGTAGTGGCTAATACACCCGTCTTCCTCAAGGCTCGCTCGCATCGCTGACTCACCTGTCACAGAGCTTCTTGTCCGCTGCAATGTCCTCGTTGTCGAGGTCGGATTCCGCCCACGTAGGAATGTGGAACTCCGGCCACCTAGGTCCCTTCATTCCGACAGTTAGCACAACGTCAAGCTTGGTCTCATCACACTTGTCCAAAAGCTCGTCGAGTTGATCAAAGTCATACCTCCCATGCTCGGCCTCAATATCGCTCCAGTACGCTGCCACACGGATGGCGTTGAAGTTGAGTGCTTTCATCTCTTCGAACGCCTCCTGCCACTCTATGCCACGCCTCTCCAACTCCTTCGTGGAGAAGGTGCAGCCAAACCTTCTCACACCTTGAAAAGGACGAAGGTCCTCCTCGGGTCGTTTCATCGATGTGGATAATTGGTCTTCGGACATTGTTTATTGTGTAGGATGTAGGAGGGGAGTGGGGGGTTTGGATGGTGTGATTTGCTTGCTCACAACCTAATTTAGTAAGGAGTAACTGCTCCGTTTTTTTTTTTTTTTTTTACAAAAAAAATTTTTTAAAATTTTTAAAAACCAAAGCCAGTTCCTAATATCAACGGCAAGATCTGAAGAAAAAAGCTCGCAGAACACACCCTGCAAGCATGGGAAGTGGAGCCTCAACTCCGCGGAATTCTGAGATCAACTGCAGTAACTTTCAACTTTCTGAAAAGGAAATCAACCTCGTTTACGATCAGACATTACAAGTGGTGACTACGGCGTGTTCTTTCATGGATGAAGGGAACGAGACAAAACCAAGACCCAATGATGTTTTTGTGCAAGTTGTTGAGTCCAAGTTTGCCTTGAAGGAAGGCGCGTTTGCAAATTTGATTAAGAAGGAGGGTGGAGGTGGAGGTGGGAGCGAAGCAGCAGCATCGGGAGAGTCAGGCGACACTCTCGACGTAAAGACTGAGCAAGAAAGGGAGAAGACAATGGCAACGAGGAATCGAAGCTCCGGTGTAAGTAGATTGTCTCGTGTTGAGTTAGAACAAGTGATTAATCTAGCTGGTATCATGGAAACAATGGAGGATCATCATGTAAGTGGGGAGTGGAGTAGACGGATTGAATTGTTTCCTCTCCTCTGTCCTCCGCCTCACAAACTGGTATAAAGTCAAATAAAAATCTTACACTCCGCCCTCCCCCCACACCAACCCAACCCACAATGCAGATCGAAAAACTACACGATGCAATGGAAGCGCTGATCGATCAGAAAGAGCATGAAGAGAGACTACACTGGAAGGCACTCGAACTCTTAGGCGACGAAGATCTAATTCAACACCAACGAGAACTCCCTCCTGACCACTCTGTTTCGAGCAAAGCTCTGAGCAAACTAGGCACATCAAAAGCGGTTGAAAGCAAAAAGATCAGGGATCGGCTTGGCTCTGACATGAGTGCTGATGCAACCAAAAGACAACAAATTGCTGAACTCAGAGAAAGAAAGCAAAGTGAGAAAGAACAGAGTCAACATGGTGGATAAATCTGCAAATGTTTTTTAGATAAAAAAGTAAAGCTTTTATGCTCTTATACTTTTCAATCAACCTCAGAAGAGACCAGCTGACAGAAGCAGTGTCAGTCACTGTTGTCAGGTGCAGCTGTTCATTGCATTTTCAACAGTGGTGCAGAGTTTTTCAGCAAATTCCTCAGCTAGGCGACCTCGCAACGACACCTCTTCGACCTCTCTTTTCAGGAAGGAGCACTTCTTCGAGTTCCGGATTCTCCTTAACTATCATTTTCTTTTTTTGGTTTGGTGCTTCTTTAAATTATTCTCTTTTCCCCAACTAAATTCATAAATCAATGAGGCTCTTCCCCTCAGTATAAATCTTTTTTCCACACGCCCCAACGCTGTAACAATTTCCCCTATTCTTATTCAATAACATGCATTACCCTTTATCAATGCAATAAGCAGATTGAAAAATATAAAATTCCTGTCATTCCCCTCATCCCCTGGTCCCACCTCACCCAATCCCGCTGTGGCATTCTACTACCATGACCAAGCCGTCCTACAAGTTTCAATCCCCTAAGCGAAAGCGAGGAGAATCAGTGCCGCTCGGCACCTTGAACAACCCCAAAGTTCCAAACTCCTCCAATTCAGCTAACTCTTGCAGCATGCATGATGACGTTGGCCAATCCCATCCCCAGTCCCAATCCCACCCCCAGTCCCAATCCCATTCCAAGCTGGTCAACTTTGCAACAAACCCAAACCCCTCTCTTTCAACCTTACAGTCTTATTCCCCCTGGCTTTCCACCCCTTCTTTTAAAGAGAACGCCCGCAGTGTGGCTTCCCCCTTCATGTCGGTGCACCGCCACAACAACAACAACAACAACAACAACAAAAACAAAAACAACAACAAGATGACCGATTCCCCGGCACCACCTTCCCCCTCATCCTCAGGGTCCTCGACCCCCAATGCCCCACCACACAAGAAGATTAATACAAACGACATTTCCTCGAATGAAATAAATGACCTTGACAGCTCCCTCACCCGCACCTACTCGGTCTCGGAGCTGGCTCACCAGGCCGGTGTCGAAGCTGCCCATGATCAATTTTCCAACCCCTTTGAGTTTCCCAACAATCCTCCAATATCCCCAGCAGGTCCCTCTTACAACCTCCGAGCGGTGACATCCTCCGCCTCGGCCTTCTCCTCCACCCACCCTCCGCACACTCCAGCCTCTCCCCTGGCCCCCTTCCGGTTTGCGACCTTTCCTGAGTCCTTGCCTCGAGTGAATGAGCGTCAGAATGCCCATCACCCCCACACAAAATACTCCAGCAATAATCTCAATCCCAATTCAAATCCCAACCCCAGCCCCAATCCCAACCCTCACACCCACAATACCCTTAACAACAGTCTAAACACTTCTCACGATAGTAGCATAAGCAGCATTTCTCCTGGGTCGTCCCCTCCTAGCTTCTCCAGTTCACGTGGTTACGACAACTCCCACTCCCAGGACAGCCCTGGTGGTTTCCGTCACGCAATGAACGACCAACCGAATGAAAACCGGGTGCTTCCTGCCTGGTCGCCTCCCCCCATAGCTGCGGTTGACGATGAGCATCGAGTAGAAATTGACGAGAACGAAGGCGAAGGCGACGTTGTTGTTGTCAACCCTCCTATTCCCGCAAAGCTAGTGTCGGGGACCCGGCTAAATTTCAATGCATTGTTGTCTCCCACGTCCAAAAAGGCCGAGGCCGAAGCAATCAGAAACAGTTCATCAAACCTCTTCGTCCACCCTCCTTCACTTCCTCCCCCTCCTTCCTCGTCTAGCAACAACGAAATTCAACAAAGCAAGGTGAGTTGAGTTGAGTTGAGTTGAGTCAAATCCACTACTAATCCAAATCCTAAACTAACATTTCGCTCTGTGCAGAATCTGACCTTTGACGTATCCAATATCTCCCACAATAAAAAGACCCCGACGCACACGTACACCAACGTCAAAACACCAACAACAACTCAACAGTTGTACCACCATTCCAGCCAAGACCAGCATGACAACGACAAGACCATCCTCCAGCACGCCAATTTTCAGTCCTACGACGTGAGCTTAAACGCGAACGACGATTCAAACGACACCAAACCCATTGGCAACAGCCTTCCGTCTCCTCCTAGCAGCACGAGGAAGTTGCTGAATGCCGATGCCCCGACTCCTTCCGAAAATTTCCACTACAGTGTTGGAAACTTGTCGCCCATTGCAAATCCCAATTTCAACTTGGACGCGACCCAGACCCATGACTCCAACAATAACTTTGCGTCGAGCGGAACGACCATTGGAACCAACACTAGCTCTAACAGTGGAAATAGTGAGGTCAATACCAATACCAATACCAAGCCAGCGAAAGGTGAGTCGCAAGAAGTTCTCCTTCTTGTATAATTAAATTTCACATTCTCAACCATCCCACCCCCACCCCTTTCTCCCCCTCCCTCTTCCCTTTCACAGTCCGTCCAATGCCTGATATGATGGCGTTTGACGCAGGAAACAACAACAGACGAAACTCAAATAAAGGAACCCCAATTTCTTCCCCTCTCCTTTGCCCTCCGACCCCGGTGCGGACACCAACCTGGGCTCATGAGCCACTCACTCCCGCCCTCCTCACCCGTCAAGATTCCCTGTGTGCCACGAAGGTGCTTGCGTCCGACGTGTTCGTCGACGACGGCGATGCCGATTCCCGCGACCTGATGATGATGGACAGAAACCATTTCGATTTGAGCGATGGAATGAAGAACTACAGCAACAACGACAACTCCCCGATGGGTAGCATGAACAACAACCACAAGATCAACAGCAACTACAACAACAACAGCAACAGCTTCGGAATTCCCGCGTCGTCCAACTTTCGTGCCGTGACAACGATGAAGCCGCTGAGCGTGCAAATTCCCGAAAATAACTCTCCAGCATTCTTTAAGCCGATGGGAGGCGGCGATGGCATGGACGACGATATGCAACAGCAGTCGCAGTACCAACACCAGCAACAACACCAGCAACAACACCAGCAACAACAGCCACAACGACGGAGCAGCAACGGTGGCGCGGATGAGGTCGTGACGTTCGCGACCGATTTCGAAAATTTGGGAATTATTGGGAGCGGCGCGTTTGCCGACGTTTACAAGGTCAAGTCGCTCAGTGACCGCAAGCAGTACGCCATTAAGCGTAACCGCCGGCAGTTCCGAGGGAAGAGGGACAGGGAGCGTGCTTTGTCGGAGGTCAGGACGATGCAGAAGCTACAGCTCGAGGGGAACCGGAATAATTCCCGGACACAGGTCCGGTCGCCCTTCCTCCTTCGCTTCATTAAGGCCTGGCAGGAGGACGGTTTCTTTTACAGCCAAACTGAGCTTTGTTCCAGGTGCAATTGCCGCCACTTGCTCTCCGCAATTAGCACCGATTGGTCAGTAACAAGATTGAAGGTGAGCGAGCGAAGGTAGCGAGCGTTGATGAAGACGAGCCAGCAAGCGAAGCGAAGCGAAGCGAAGCGAGTCGCAAGTAGTGTAGGTGTTGCTGGCTCGCTTCGCTCGCAAGCCTTGATGGAAGACGAGAATACTCGCGATGAATCAGCACCCGCGAAATGGCTACAGACATAATATAATGGCTACATCAAAATACTGAACTAACATTATTCCACCCAATTCGTTCGGCTCGCTCGTTTTGCTCTTTTTGCATCATTAAAAATGCACCTCGCTCCGCTCGGCGCTCCGCTCGGCGCAGTACAAATCATTGTTGAAGCATTTAGGGTCCCAAATGTCGTCCGCCGACAAGACGGCCGCACTGCAATTCGAGGACAGCTTCAACATCGACGAGAACGATTACAATAGCAACAACATTGACGAGGGTGATATTGACAGTGACGAGTTCGACAACGAGACGATTGGAAGGTTTTTGCCGGAGGACACAATTTGGAAAATTTGCCACGATCTAGCCAAGGGGCTTGCGCACATTCATGCCTTGGGCATGGTGCACTTGGACATGAAGCCCAGCAACATCTTCTTCGCTGAGGACAAGAACTACGGTTGCATCTGCAAAATCGGTGATTTTGGGATGAGCGTGCCAATCGGCATGAACGAGGACGGCCAGGAGGGCGACACGTTGTACATGCCGAAGGAGCTGCTTCAGGAGGGGAGCTTGAAGGCCCCGAGCGCTGACATGTTCTCGTTGGGGCTGACGCTTTATGAATTGTCTGCGGGACCGACGTTTGAGCTGCCCAGCGAGGGCGAGGGCTGGCACGAGATTCGGAACGGGGAAATGAAGAACTTTCCGAACAACAGGTCGCCGCAACTTGCGAGCTTGATCAAAAAGCTCATCAGCCTCAATTGTGAGAACAGGGGAGCTGCGGAGGAGATAGGCAACATTGGCCAGGTGCAGGTCAACGGGGGGCAGAAGAATCTCTTCTTGGCTAACTTCTTGCAAGATGTAGCAGATATGGAAACGCTGCGAGAGAGGCAGCTGAGTGCAACATACAGAGCTTCCAGAAACAAACGGTTCACCCCAACGAACAGCATTCTGACAGGAGGAGGAGGAGGTGATTACACTGCGGGGGGGTCGGCAGCTGGAGCGGGGTTGGGCGGGAATTTAAATGGAAATGGAAGTGCAAGTGGCAGTCAGAACAATTTGGACGAAAACGGACGAGGGAGCATTGTATACACACCCACACCAAGTGACAATGTGCCTCACTCGTTTTTTTTAAAAGGAGGAGGAGGAGGAGGTGTTTAAAATTTTGTGTATAAAACGCGCTATATTATTAAGGAGACATTTTGTGTGATGTTAATGTGTGAAATTGTCGATTAGCAGTGTAATTTTGATATTTTTGGGACTCCGCAGTCTCTCAAGAAATCTAATACCACGCTGGTTGGTCCGTCTCCAGCACCAGGCTCCTGGATGCAACGGTTGAGGAGGAGCATGCCCTCGTGGAGGGCTCGCAATTCTGCCTCACTCGCTGGAACAGTCGTCGGCGCCTTGCACGTCTTCTTGTGCTTCTTCCACGCAGACTTCTGGCACTCGGCGGAGCAGAAGTAGCTGGTTTTGCACCGTGCGCAAGCTTTCGTTGTGGCGGTCTTACAGACGT
>Ga0302114_10003008_pt1 | contig 10667 bp, 9 predicted proteins | sample AG5_Surface_MG_FD_203107 | JGI IMG/M metagenome (GOLD analysis project Ga0302114, IMG submission 203107) | Marine microbial communities from Western Arctic Ocean, Canada - AG5_Surface | ecosystem: Environmental > Aquatic > Marine > Oceanic | place: Canada: Western Arctic Ocean | collected...
CATCAGTCCCTGCACTTTTTAGTCTGTTCATAGCCCATGATCTTCCTCTGGGATCACGTTCACTATTTGAGCTAGTGGCACTTCGCATGCTACTTAAATACAACTTTCTGACATGAATGATACTCTTTGAGAGCGGCACAATACTGTTTAGATCGAGCCCCATAGAACATAAAGACTCCCTCTGCCACTTTGTCATGGTTTGATTTACAACTATCTTTGGGCTTTGGTCAGCTATTGAGTCGAGAGCAAAAAGTTGAGGGAGATTCTCGAGAATCCAATGAGAATAATTAGGTTGATTTGGGCCGTATCCATGCCTTGGAACCAAGTGAAAAGCACACTCCAAATCCATTTTTGATCGAGGAAAAAATACGCTGATATATAACTTTATAAACTCAACGAAACCTAATAACGAGACAGTTCTGAAGACGCATTTTATAACTGAGCCCTGAGAGGTTTCTTGCAAGATTCGCCCATATCGAGTTACTGGAAGGCCATAAGGCCCTATTAGAGACACTTGATCAACTTCAAAGAGATAAAACGGATCAACATATATTGATACAGGAAGCTCATCGAACCTAATATCATTATTGAGGGTTGGTGTGTATTGCGGGTTGAACTCATAACTCTTCCGCAAATTCCGTTTGACTAATTTTTCCCCTCCAATCATATCCTCACGGGAAACAATAAGTTTAGCAAGCAGTCTAAGTGCCAAAGCCTTAAACAATACTTTAACTCCAAAATTTATGATAATTTCGCTTCCTTCACTAATTTAACGACTCTTTCGATATGTGTTGGATCAAAATGCGGCCCAATGGGAAGGCTCAGTAACTCACCAGCCATCTGCTCAGCAATGGGAAAGCTCATCGCATTGAAACCACCCTTGGCGTAAGCAGCCTGCTTGTGTGGTGGTATTGGATAATGAATCAGAGTATCAACTCCACCTACTTTAAGTTGCTCTTGGAGGCTATCACGTGTCTTAGACCTAACCACAAAAAGGTGCCAAGCAGGCTCTGCCCAATCAGGCACCGACGGCAATAATAACTCAGAAGATCTTAATAGCCGGAGATACTCGCCTGCTATATCCATGCGTCTGCTCGTCCATTCATCTAAGACAGTCAATTTAACACGGAGCACAGCCGCATGAATTGGATCTAGACGACTATTAAAACCCTGAGCCACGTTGACATATTTTTGCTCCGAACCATAATTGCGTAACAATCTAATCCGATTTGCAACTTCCACATTATTAGTCGTGACCGCTCCCGCGTCCCCCATAGCTCCAAGGTTTTTTCCTGGATAGAAACTCCAAGCGACTGCATCCCCATGTGACCCTATCCGCTTACCTTTATATGTGGCGCCGTGACTTTGCGCAGCATCCTCTAGCACAAACAAACCGTGTCTTTTCGCGATCTCCAAAATTGGATCCATGTCTGCTGGCTGACCATACAAATGTACAGGGAGAATAACCTTGGTCCTCTTAGTAATAGCCGCTTCTATGCGTAACGGATCCATATTATAGGTAGTTTCATTTGGTTCAATGGGAACTGGTGTCGCACCACACTGACTAATAGCAAGCCATGTAGCAATATAGGTATTGGAGGGCACAATCACCTCATCTCCCGGGCCAACCCCTAAAGCAAGTAACCCCAAGTGTAGGGCGTCTAGACCATTCCCAACACCTATGGCAAATCTGGAATCACAGTAGTCAGACCACTCCTTCTCAAATAATTCGACCTCCTCACCTAAGATGTAATACCCACTATTCAAAACACGGGCCACAGCCGCGTCTATCTCAGACTGCAGCTCTAAGTAGGCCCCGCGTAAATCAAGGAATTGAATCTTCATCTATACTCCAACTATATAATATAATTATAAAACTAGTGATCTGATCTCGGACCGACAAATGGTGAACAGTGAAATAGCATGTCCTTCATCATAGCGTAAAAATATTATAGCTTTGATGGGGAGATACCTGCTGAAACTTTTTACTATGAGTTTGCCATAAAAAATCCGGCTATGTTGGGAAAACCGCTACCATTGAATTTAGTGACATTTTCCACTTATGATTAGTAGGCTAAATAGAGCATATCCGAAAGGTAGCAAAGTTATCGCGCGAGCTACTTTTACAAAAAAAACACTACCAAAATAACAATTTAATCAGGGATCTGTCCTTTTTCTAACCCCTCAATTGCAGCCCTTCCCATCGCAAGAATAGCTTCTTCGGAACTCCCACCGATATGTGGCGTTGCAATAAAGTTCGGTAACGCCAAAAGTTCATTATCCTGAGGAGGTTCTTGCGTAAAAACATCGAACGCTGCTCCACCAATATTATTTGCAATAAGCGCTTGTTTTAAAGCGAGCTCATCAATAAGGCCGCCACGGGCAACATTAATAAGAATAGCCGTAGACTTCATTAGGCCCAAACACGCCGAATCCAAAATGCCTTCGGTTGTATTATCGAATGGTACGTGGAGCGTTACAACATCGGATCGACTAAGCAAGTCTTCCTTGCTGACAGCCTCGATGGAGTATTTATTATAAAAATCAGAATACTCCAAAATATCATGTACTAGTATCTTACATCCAAAGGGGACGAGCATCTTGACAAGATCTTTACCCACATGACCACATCCTATAATTCCGACAACACGCCCGGATAGCAGGCCACCCGTTAATTGACTCCATCCGCCCTCTAAAATTTCACGGTTTCCCTCTATGACTCTGCGGAGGAGAATGATGGCAAAAGCAATTGTAAGCTCTGATACAGATCGTTTGTTAACACCGCCGGTCCAACCTAGTCTCTTACCGTGAAACCGCATAGCATTGATATCTATCATATCCAAGCCAACGCCATATTTACCGATCACTTCTAACTCAGGTAGCGCTGACAAGATCTCATTATCGATCGTTTCGAGTGCAGTTATGGCCTTATTATGCCCCTTTAAGAACTCTATCAAATCGTTGTCCGCCAACTGACGACCGGTTTCATTGAAAGTTACTTGGCTGTACCGGCTTAATAGTTCGGCACGAAGAACTGGATGTTTAGAGAATGACCGGGAACAAACGGCAACTTTATCAACTATATTCATTCTGATAAATTCATTAAAAAATTCTCACACTGCTTTACAAACTCGTTGTCCGCTGTTATTTCAACTTTTTGAACAACAGCACCCTCGCCAACAGGCATGATTAGGACAAGTTTCGCAGCAGTATTCTTTTTGTCTTTTTTTATCGCAGCGATCAGTTTATCTAAAGGAATATAACTAGATTTATAGCCTTCATAATTCTTGCTTAAGACGTCATGCATACGGTTGTAGTGAGACTCCGATATTAAATTCCTCCATGCGGCTATTCGATTAGCCATATCCATACCGATTGTGACCGCTATTCCATGAGGAATTGCAAATTGCGTCGCCGACTCAATGGCATGCCCAAAACTATGCCCATAGTTAAAAATATTTCGTATATTTTGATCAAACTCGTCCTGCTCGATGAACTTCTTTTTTATATACAGAGACCTTTCAATAAAGCCGAGTAGAGCTGTGGGGCTCGCCAGTAACTCATCATAAGATGCAGAAACCTTATCAGCACTGTCGATGCCATCAATGACATGTACTTTAATAATCTCACCAATGCCAGACAAAATTTCTTGTTTGTCCAGGGTCTTCAGAAACGCAGGGCAAATTAGAATTTCTTGAGGCGGCTTGAACGTACCCAAGATATTTTTGTTTTCACCTAAATTAATTGAACTTTTGGAACCGATACAAGAATCAGCCTGAGCCAAAAGCGTAGTTGGAACAAATTTCCAATTAACGCCCCTAAAAAGAACACTAGATATAAAACAAGTTATATCCTGGATAACACCACCACCTATAGCAACTATCGTATGATTCCGTTTAATACCATTTTTCAACAGTGACTCAATGATCGGCAACACACGGGTTATTTCTTTACTGTGCTCTGAGGCATCAATTATTATGGCATTCGATGAAGATATAACCTTTTGCAATACAACAGGATATAAATCAATCAAACTTGAGTCTACAATGAAGTGTGAACTCTCACCTAAAAAATCATTTACCTTTTCAAACTCGGTATCATCAAATTCAACATTATAAACTCCCGATGCGGACTTAATTTCCATCTGCTTAAACACGCGTAAAACCTCCATCAATAGATATATTTTGTCCTGTTACGAACGTATTTTGTGCACTTGATAACCAGATAACTAAATTTGCAATTTCATCAACTTCTCCTAGCCTCCCGGCCGGAACTTGCGCTATTAAGTTTTTAATTTGATCCGATGTAAGCATGCGACGAGTTAAAGAAGTATCAATAAAGCCAGGCGCTATACAATTAGCCATAATACCGCGGCCGCTATACTCTGCCGCAATGCCGACAGTTAAACCGTCAAGCGCAAACTTACTTGCTGAATATGCTGCCCGTCCTTCTTTGCTGATTTTCCCCCAGATTGACGAAACATTTACTATCCTACCCCATCTTTGTCTGGACATTGACTCAATCACTGCTTGTGACAATAGAAAAGGGGCAAGTAAATTAACCTGCTGAATTTTCTTGAAGGTTTCTAAATCAATGTCTTTAAAATTAGCATTTACGTTAATCCCGGCATTATTGACTAATACGTCTATATCCTGTGAACCTAGCCAATCAGCACAAATAGAGATCTGACTCTCATCTGAGAAATCCACATCAAACCATTCATCGCATGTAGCCTCACATTTACTAAGGCTAGACGTTCTAGTGCCTATAACAAAAGCACCCTCATCGCGAAACCGTGAAGCAATTTGTGCCCCTATGCCACGAGATGCTCCGGTAATAAATACTTTTTTTTCAGAAAATTGCATTATAGTTATTATCTCCTATCCTAGAAAGTAAGTAGAGAAAGCTTAAATTTTATAGCAGAACTATTGAGTATAGTTTTCACAGATGCAGCTGTAATTCTCAAAGCATTAGCTGACGGAATATTCTGTTTTACCAATAATTAAATCGCAGATACTTAGAAGCCATAGCTGATGGATTCCTTCAATAATATTGTAAGCCTTTGAGTCGATCCAAAAATTAATATTGCCCGCTTCTTTCAACGGATTCGTTTCAGAGAATCCAGTGAAAGTAATCACATTAATACCATTATTTCGTGCGTAATTAGCCGCATTAACAACATTTTCCGAAGTACCACTGCAGCTAATTAAAATCAAAGTGTCACCACTTTCACCATAGCATTCAAGCGCTTTTGCAACCCAATGGCCGTATCCAAAATCATTAGAGAACGCAGTAATAAATGCCGATTCATTGAAGTTAATGGACTTTACTTTACCTTGTTTAGTGAAATCTAAGGATGCATGGTTAGCAATAGATGCGCTCGCTCCATTCCCAGCAAAAATAAGTTTTTTACCCGCCGAGCTGCTCTCTAAAATCATTTTTTTGGCCTCGATTACGCTATCCGAGACATCGCAATTAATCAAAAAATCTGCGCACTCTTGATAATATTCTTTAATAAATATTTTTTCATTCATAAACTTTCCCTTCCCTTTTTAAAGTAACTATTTAAGTTCTGGATTTTTGATCTCATACCTAGACCGCCAGGTTTCATCAGCATAATAAATCCTATAAACCAATTTCATCGTGTTATAAGCATCTGTTGATGTACCGTGAGATGGTGGACATTTATCTAATATACTTGAGCAAAAGGATTCTATCTCAAGATCCCATGATGGGTCATTGTTATATTTTGTGAGTTGCTCCTTTGGATCGCCACTATCCAAGACGTGGTCAACCGTCGCCACCAAAAGCGTTTCAGCACCATAGCTTTTTGTTCCAGTGAGTAAACCGCTGAGAACAACACTCCCTCCTTCAAGGCTTATATCTAAGGTGAAACGATGTCTCCATTGAGTAGCTGAGGAATGCAGCATTCCGACAATGCCATCATCTGTACTCATAAGTGCATAAGCATTATCTTCAACGTCATAATTCCAGTAATTATTCATTATCATACTTTGAACATTAGTAAACTCTCCGGCAAACAATCTCATTAGGTCCACCATGTGGATACCCTGATCGAGTAAAACGCCACCTCCTGCAACACTTCTTTTAGTACGCCAATCACCTTGACTAAAAGTAACGATCTTTGATTTTCCATATACGCCGCGCAGATTAATAATTTTCCCTAAACTCCCGGAATGGACAATCTTTAAAGCATCCTGAACTGAATCATGATACCTATGATTGAACCCATACATTAAAACCGCATTAGGAAATTTTTTTTCAACCTCTATAACACGAGCTATATCCTCTAAATTTCGTCCTGGTGGTTTTTCACAAAACACATGCAAGCCATGCTCTAACCCAGCAATAGTGGCTTCAGCAGCAATATCGTTAGTCATACATACAAATAATACGTCTAATTTCTCCTGCAGAAGACTTATATAGTTATCATGGAACGTAATGTCTTCACTTAACGTTCCAGAGCCTTCAAAAGACTGATCGCAAACGGCCACTAGCTTCATGTTTGGGTTTTTTGCAATACAATCACTTCGTCGCTTACCAACTATACCGAAGCCAGCGATACCAACTTTAATTTGTTCCATCATCAACGATTTACCTGAGTATTTTAAGAGGGTACCTTTCCGATCACCCAAGCATGAGAGCTTAGAGAATTACTGGATAAAAATTGCTGAAATAATGCACCTAACTTGTCATCTACAACTATATTTTGTAAAAACCGCTGACCTGTTAATAAATCTGGATTCTTTAGACTTGCATTACGAATAATATCTACATCTAATTTTCCTGGCGTAGTCACCTCTATATCAATTAGACCAGCCCGCTCAAACAATCTTTCGAAACCCTGTACTGATAAAAAATTGATGTGATGCGGCGGAAATATTTGGCTAGAACTATCCCATAGTGTCTGCAGGTCAAAACCGTCAATGGATAGAGTACTTAAAAATACTAGACCACCAGGGCGAGCCAGACGTTTCATGCTCTTCACAAAAGAGACGGGATCAAAAACGTGTTCAAGCACTTCAAAACAAACTACTAGATCTGCAAATTGATCATAACCTTTAGCTTCTTCTGCTATCGCCTCTACTGTCTCAAACCCTTTATTCCTACATTCCGCCGCTAGGGAGCTAGAGGGCTCGATCGCCACGATACGCGCCGAAGGATCATGCTTACGCCACTCATCGGCAAAAATACCGTACCCTGCACCTACGTCAATCAGCTTTGAAATATTAGTATTTCGGTCACTGGCAATTCGAGACAATCGTTCTACCCGAGGACGAAAAATAGTCTCTCGACGAATCTCTGCTGTGGCTGGGAAAAATACTTCAGCCCAATAATTAGAAGATACCGAATCACGATAAAATGCTTCGAAAGCCGCCAACGTAGGTCTAGGACTTTGACATAGCGTTCCGCAAATATTACATTCAACGTATTGGAATCCAAGTTTCGTGAACGAAAAACTTACTTGCGCTGATCCACAGGCTACACAATCAATATCTAATCTAAGTTCGTCGCCGAAACAATTCTCTGCATCTTCATGGCTTAATTCTAGATAACGCCGATAAAGAGCCTCTGGCCGAATATCACTCTCTTTCATTTATTTTTGTACTCCTTAAAGACATCATCTGTTCCGAGCATTCGCTCTGCTTGCTCTAATTCATCAGGCGTATCGACACCAATGGTCAGACCATCAATTGGCACCATCCGAATAGCACCCCCAGACTCTAAGACTCTGTTCATATCAACAGATTCATACCTTTCTAATTCTGTCTCATGCATTGCATTAAATTGCAGCAGGCTATCTCTTCTAAAAGCAATAATTCCAGTTTGCATGTACCGCGGGAGTTGCTCCCAACCTTTCCAGGGAGAGGGAATGGGTTCTCGACTAAAATATAAAGCGTCTTTATTACAGTCAACAACAACCTTTACGTTGTTGTGATCCCTAAAAGTCTCCTCACTATTGATTCGGGACATTATATTAACAATATTAACTCTGGGATCTTCAAAATGCTTTAGTGTTATCGATATCGCTTCAGGAGCAATAAGTGGCTCATCTCCCTGAACCATAACAACCACGTCAATAGTCTCATTTAAGCTCTCTTCAATAATCTCTAGGGCCTCGGCTGTTCTGGTGGACGCTCGATCGTGTTCAGAAGACGTCATTATGGCAACGCCACCAATGCTTTTTACATAATCGGCAATCGCATCATCACAGGTCGCAACGAACACATCGGATAATCCGTTGGCCAGACAGGTCCGGTGATAACAATGTCCCACCATAGGCATCCCTAAAAGATGAGCCAAAGGCTTACCCGGGAAGCGACTAGCCCCCATACGAGCAGGTATAATTCCTATTGCTTTCATACTAACTTAACCTCTTTATTTTTGCTGCACCAACCCTAGCGGAGACATCTAACATTCTTATGTCAACGCTATACGCGAGTATTTTATACCCCTCTTGAACAAGCCTTTCTAGCCTTTCGGGATCAGGCTCAACCATATGCATTCCTGCGGGGCACCCCTCTGCCACTCCAGCATTAAATATTGTATTAACCACTTCTTTAAATTCGTCTCGCTCAAACTCTCCTGGCATTCCCATGGAGCAGGAGAGATCGTATGGGCCGATAATAAAACCGTCGACTCCTGGCGTGGAAAAAATCTCAGCAAGATTCTTTAGAGCATCAATATGTTCAATCTGGACTATCACTACCGTGGCATTCTCTTGCCAATCAAGGTACTCACTGAATTTAGAGCCGTAACCTTGCGCCCGTGCTAGGCCTACTCCCCTATTCCCAACAGGAGCGTAGCGAGTAGCCGCTACCGCTTTCTCAGCGTCCTGCTTACAATTGATGGAAGGCACCACAACCCCATGAGCTCCAGCATCCAGCACTCTTTTTATTTGACAAGCATCATTTGAAGTTACACGCACGAGGGGAGGCACACCCGCTAAGTCCACAGTGCGAATTAACTCGCCAGCTTGCTCTATAGAAATAGTAGAGTGCTCAAGGTCGATTACAAGCCAATCAAATCCCGCTTTTGCTAGAATCTCTGCAATCCCGGTATTACCAAGAGTGATCCAGCTCCCAATAGTAGTGCGCCCTTTCTTTAGCTTTTCTCGTAGGTTCATAGGACTCCTTTAATACCCAACATAAGTAAATATTAAACAATAGCTTATAGCGACCATCTTTGGATTGTGCTAAAGAGATTGCAACTGAATTAATTCTCTAAATTTTGAGCCTTCCTGTTCGCTTAAAACATCGTAGCTTCCACTCTCAACAATCATTCCTTTGTCCAGAACATAAATACAGTCTACATTTTTTATAGTAGACAGCCTGTGAGCGATGACGATAACCGTGATATGGCCTTTCAACTCATCTATGCTTTTTTGTATTGATTTTTCAGAGCCAGAGTCAAGAGCACTGGTCGCCTCATCTAGGATCAACATCTTCGGTTGACGAAATAGTTCACGCGCTATAACTAATCGTTGTTTTTGCCCTCCCGACAGAAGCACACCCCGATCACCTACCATCGTATTGTATGCATCTGGTAAAGTATCAATAAACTCGCAAAGGTGAGCTTGCCGCGCGGCTTCCAAAATAGCGGGCATCGCCTCAGGATTTTTTGCAATACCACCATTTAAAAGACAAATGTTATCAGCGATAGAGGCATCAAATACAACGGGATCTTGAGAGACATAACCAATCTGCCCTCGCCAACTAGCTTTATTAATAGCGTTGTCAGTTACCCCATCAACTGAAATGCTACCTCCAGTAGGGCTTAGCATCAGAGTAATCAGATCTAACATAGTGGACTTACCAGCACCTGACTGACCAACGAACGCAACAGATGTTCTAGCCGGTATATCTAAATTGATACCGTTCAAGACATTTCCTAACTCAGGAGCATAGGAAAAGTCCACGTTCCTAAATTTGATCCCAACATCGAGCTTTTTAAGAAAATAGTCCCCGTCTTCTTCAACATATAAGTTTTGGCTTGCAAATTCCTGATCAACAATTTCCATACTTCCAATAAAACGGAGGCAGTTTTGCCAATATGCTTGGATTTGCATTAACGAACCCATCCCCCTGTAAAATAATACTATCGAAATTAGGATAGGAGCTAGTTCCTGCTCAAAGATAATCAACTGGACCATCACTATAGTCATTACAAAGGTAACAGCAAGAGGCTCCCGCGCAGCATTTGTAAACGCCTGAGCAATCCCCGTTCGAACCTCGTATCCAGTTAAACGTGAAACTGACTCATGGACTCGATTTCGAAAATCATCCATCTGATTAGTTGCTACTAAGTATTTAAACCCTTGCAGGGCCTCTATCAAATATTTAGATAAAGTTCCGTTCTCAGAGGCCGATTTCCTTGAAAGCATTTGGACAAAACCATTTAGCGCCCGAAATAAAAATAACAGAATCACGCCTGCCACCAACGCCATCAAACCGAATCGCCATGCCACTGCAAAGGCTAATATCAAATAAATTACTGCACTTAACATATGGGAAATAAGGTTGGAAAGAGCATGAAAAGAATCCAGCCCTCGATTTACCTGTTCATTGATAATATTAGTAAAGTGACCTGTGCTTTTTGAGCAATAGTAACCATATTGCATTCGGGTATAACTATAAAATAAACGA
>Ga0302114_10003012_pt1 | contig 10662 bp, 16 predicted proteins | sample AG5_Surface_MG_FD_203107 | JGI IMG/M metagenome (GOLD analysis project Ga0302114, IMG submission 203107) | Marine microbial communities from Western Arctic Ocean, Canada - AG5_Surface | ecosystem: Environmental > Aquatic > Marine > Oceanic | place: Canada: Western Arctic Ocean | collected...
GGGTAAGAAAATTACAAATAAAATTAATTGCAAATTGACAAAACCCTCACTCACCTCCTCTCCAGGGACAGGCCTCAACAACTCCTCACTCCTACCAGCCTCAAGCAAAAAAGACCTAGTACTGTTGTTGCAATCAGTCACAAACATTTTCCTCCCGTACACCTCCAAAGTTCCGCCCAGCTGAATGTCGCCAAAGTCCATGTACGTGTCGGACAATTCGTCCTTGATGATCCTCTGCCTCTTGGCGAAGGTGCCCTGGGGGACACCAGAGTTTTCGACCTTCTTCTCGACGATCTCGATCGTGTTATCCTCCAAGAAGTAGTTCAGCTCGCAGTGGCGGATCCTGTGGTTCTCAATGGAGGATTCGTGGACTGCCTCCTTGAAATAGCCAAAGAACTTAAGGACCTTGCCATTGTACTTGAGGTAACGCTGCCCGGCAGTTTTGTTCTTGACAACCGCGGGAGCCAGGGCAATGGAGGCAGAAGATCCGGAGCGGATCAGCTGGTTCTGGTTGGGCACAACCTCGTCAGCCATGCCAACTCCATGTGAGAGGGACCAGATTTGTTTACGAGAGTGGTTGGGATTGGGAGGTTTTGGGCGGTACCCAGGCAAGTTGGGGATGGATAGTGAATCCATGGATATGATTTTTTGGGTTTAGTTTAGAATTGGACTACTGTTTGTGTTGTTTTTGTTGGGTCGTTAATTTATATATTTATCGGCACCTCGGACAACAACTATAAATTCGTGAAGTTTCATTCTTTTTGCCTTAAACCAATAGCATGCACACACGTCCCGTAATATGAAGAGATAAGAGTATATGAAAAATATAAAATCATAACAATTTTCACACCGTCGCACCATGGACAATGCTCGTCATGAAAGAAATCTGAACAATCGTGGAAAAAACTTTGGTGAGGTGCTTGGCTATAAGATGAGTAAATTTGCCAAGACCCGACCAAATCTTGCGCATAGCCGGTCCCTTGCAGTCCGCACTCGTGAGGCAGAGATTGGCAGCGGAACTTCAGCCCTGTCCTCCGCGCAGCTTGGGTTTGATGTGTTGCCAACCATTGACCAGGGGAGTATTGACCCCCTGCAGCTGAGCAAGAATGCTGCGCGGGTGCTGAATCCGACCGAGCTGTGGGAGTTACTCCAGTACATAAGTCGAGAGAACCAGGCAAAGAAGTTTCCGAAATTCCCGAGTTCGAGTCCGACCACAAAGACCGAGAGTGATGATGATGCTGAGAAGGAGAAAGAGAAGGAGGAAAAGATGGAGGAAAAGATGGAGGGAGGTTTCAGCGCGTTTGTTATGGAGAACGACATGATGCCCGACACAACCTCCTCCACAAACAACGATAGTTCTACAAAAAAACGCAAACGCGTCCCAAAATCAAACCTCATCACCGAAGTAAACCTCCAGGGCTGGGAAACCGTAAACACCTCGAGCCTCCGGTCCCTCGCCCTCTCAATCGGCGACGCACTAAAAAAGGTGCGCTTCAGGAACTGCGCAAACTTAACAAACGAGATGATCGAGACGTTCTGCGGGCGGCTCTACATGCTCCAGAGTCTTGATTTATCGAATTGCCCATTGATAGGTGATGTGGGGTGCCGAATATTTTCCGACTTTTGCGGGGGGACGTTGTTGGGGGTGGACTTGAGCACTTGTCCGAGCATCGGCAACGATAGTTGTGGGTGGATATCTGGCCAGCTGGGCCACAACAGGCTTGGGTGCTATAAATTGCAGACATTGGATTTGTCGAATTCGACCAAAATCGATGATGCTGGGTTGGCATATTTGGGAAAGGGTTGCAAAAAGCTGAGGTATCTCAGCTTCCTGAACAACTACCGGATATCAGACAGCGGCATAAAATCGCTATGCGGCGGGTGCAAACAGCTTCGCGTGCTGAATTTGGGCGGGTGCGAGGTGAGTGACGAGAAATAAAAGTTTACTAACGAAAATTAATTAAACTAAAGACAAAAACACGACGCAGAGAATTGGCGACTTGGCGGTGCTCAGTATTGCGCAGCATTGCAAGAAATTCGTATCCCTAAACGTGAATAAATGCGGGAGGTGAGTGAGTTAAGCGAGCGAGCCCTTTGGAAGACGAGCAGCATACTCGCGATGGATCTCGCGAAATGGCTGCAGACATTATGGCTACATCCACTACTAAACTAATCCACTCCTTTCGTTTGGCTCGCTTGGTTCGCTCGTGTTTCATTTAAAATGCGCCTCGCTTCGCTCGGCGCAGCATCGGCGACAAGGCAATAATGGCGCTTGGCCTGGGCTGTGTTAAGCTGCAATCGTTGAGCTTGGGAAACGCCAAGCAAATTACCGAGGGGGGGCTGTGCGAAGTTGCGCAGTATTGTCGAGGGCTGCAAACGCTGAATGTTGGCGGGTGCGAAAACATAACGCGGAACGGGTTGTTGGCGCTGATCGAAGGGTTGGGCTACGTGGAGGAGGTGAGCGAGCGAAGCGAGCGAGCCTTTTGGAAGACGAGCGAATACGAGCCACTACTAAACTAACGTTATTCCACTAATTACATTCGTTTTGCTCACTCGCCTCCCCCCTGCTCCATTAAAAATGCGCCTCGCTTCGCTCGGCGCAGGCAAAGACATTCTTCGGTTTTGTTCCTGTCAAAAGTGCAGTTGAGAAAAAATTGCTGGCCCAGCAAAACATCATCGAGAACAATGCCGCAAGCACGCTGCAACGAGTGTACCACAACCTGTTGGAGCGGCGGAAGAGCAAAGCCGTCATCAAGTTCTTGAGGGAAGACAAGGCTGCATTGTACATCCAGCTTTTCTTTCAGCGGTACATGAAGAACAAACTACGCAAGGCGAAACGACTGCTTGCCGAAAAGAACAAGAAGGTCGTGGAAATCCAGAGGGTGATTCGGGGGTACTGGGGGAGGTTGGTGAGCTCTGAAATCAAGGAGTATTGGGACGAGTTGATGCGGAACGCCAAGTACGCGGTGGCCCTGCAAGCGAAGGGGAGGGGGCACCACGTGAGGAGGCACGACAAGACTGTGAAACCAGCGTTGGTCGTTCTTCACCAGGAGAGGGAGATGGAAAGGAAAACGAGGGCAGCCACCTTGCTGCAAGCAACCTTGAGAAGGTTTTTGGCGGTGCTGAGGGTGAGGGGCTGGCGAGAAGTTGTTCAGCAGCGGACTACCGACATAAACATCAAAATTATTGTGCTGCAGTGCAGCGGACGGTGCTTCGTGGCGAGGGTGTTGAGGACGAGGCTGAGTCACCAAGCTGCGCTGCTGCACAAGATGAGGACGAAGGCGGCAGTTAGGATGCAGAACTTGTACAGAATCAGCGAGGGAACCTATGGTGGAATGATGCGAAAGGAGCAGATCGAGAGGGCTAATAGGTGAGTTCAACACGATATGGAATGAAATGACTTTTTGTTCTAATTTTCTCCCCCCACCCTTCCCGCCCCACAGGCTCCGTAACCGAAGCTGCTTGCGGGTGCAAGCTGTGTTCAGAGGCTTTTTGGGCAGGGAGGAGATGCGTGCTGCGAAATACGAGCACAACTGTGAGATGGAGGCAGCGCTGATGATCCAGCGCGTGTTCAGGGCAACTAGAATCCTCCACTGGAGCGACATCAAGATGAACAAGGTTGCGGCGTACGTGTTCAAAAGGCAGCAGCTCGAGCTGCAGGAGCGCCAGAGGTGCGCGGACATTAGGAATGCCCAGAGGTTGGAGGGCGCGCAGCACGACTCCGCGAGCGAGGAAGAAACTTTTGTGGACATCAATGATTTGTGGCAGGAGCAGTACGACCAAGAGAAGGGCTGTCCGATGTGGTACAACCCAAGCTTGCAAGCCACGACCTACGAGAGGCCGTTGGCGTACGCGTTCGAGAGGAGCATGATCGGACTGAAAGTAAAGGTGAGCCTGCGAAGCGAGCGAACTTAGAAGAAAACTCGAGCAATGAATCCCGGGAAATTGCTACAGATGGTTAACATCCACTAATAAACTAACTCGCAATTCTTTTGAATGTTTGTGTTCGTTTTGCTTTTGCCTCATTAAAAATGCACCTCTATTCGCTCTGCGCAGGTTTACTGGGTTCTGAACGACGAGTTCTTCACCGGGAAGGTTACCAAGTACAACAAGAGCAAGCACAGGTGGAGGGTGAACTATGCGGACGGCGACCACGAGTGGATCGATTTTGAGCAGGAACACGAGCGAATCCAGCTCTACGCCGATAACTCGTGGAAAATGTACAAAATGTTCCGCCCCGAAGTGTCCCAAATAATTGAGCAGAAGGCCAAGGACAAGACGAAGTTGGAGGCCGAAATGGAGCTTAAAAAGGAGCGGGCGGAATCTTGGGAGTACCTGGGCTGGGATGAGGACAACGAGCGGAACAGGTACCACAGCGTGCTGCTGGACGAGGTTAGGCTGAGCACGGAGGTAAGTGAGCGGAGCGAACGAGCGGAAATGAAATGCGAGCGAGCGCAGCCAGCGAAGCTGCGTCCATTGCGATCGTCCGAGCGGTAGCGAGGGAGGAGCTGTAATCCGAAAGCCGAGAGCAGCGGATAGCCGAGCGCAGCGGTGGGGGGGGGGGTGGAGGGGTCTCCCCCCCTCCACAACCAAAGTAATTCCACACCTCAAAAACTTCAAAAAATTAATAACATTATATTATGCTCGCTCGTTTTGTTTTTGTTTTGTTTTGCTCGGCGCAGCTGAACAACTTCGACGATTGGATCATAAAGCAGGATGATGGTGAAAAGGAGTGGATCTTCTACAACGAGAGCACACAGAAAAGCGTTGCTTGGGACGAACCAGACCCGAGACTGGACCCAGCGGAAGACAGCGAGGTCATGAAGCTGTTCAAGATTCAACTGATTAGCGACATGAGATTCGGCGCTTACTTCTGCAGGGTTTTGCTGCAAGAGTACGTTGACGTGTGGGAAGACCAACTGGCGAAAGATAAGGTGCTGGAGAGGATCAGGACAGACAACGTGTGCAAGACGATGGCAATCAGCATCGTCAACGCCCAGAAGGTTTGGGAGGAGAAAGGTGAGGGGCGAGCAAGGCGCCACCCATGAGTATGTGTCTATTAATAACTAACCTCTCAACGGCGCAGAGTTTAATGCAATTGACGAGCTGGTGGACGCCGTGCAAATTCAGAAGGAAATCACGAAGCTCCTGAGTGACGCAGACAGAAAACATTGGGCCGACGTGGAGAACAAGAAAAGGTTCTTGTCCATGGGGAAGAAAAAGAAATCCAGAATCTGCCCAAAGTGCCAATACGAGGTTGAGGACGCGAGCGCGACCTTTTGCGAGGTGTGCGGGTTTAAATTGGACGGAAAGGCGACGAGCGGAGCGACGGAGGAGGAGAAGAAGGAGGCGTTAATGGTGGTGCACAAGAGCACCAAGGGACTGGTGAATAAAGTTCGAGTCACAATGAGGGCAACGAGGACGTTCACGCGGAACAGCATGAAGAAAGCAATGGAGGTGGACATGGCGAACTTGGATCTGGACGCCGACGATGATGCGGCGTTGGGATTGAAGGACAGTAAAGATGATGAACTGGGGGACAGTGAAGACGAGGCTGAGGCGAAGGAAAAGAGCGATGAGATTAATATGATGGTTCTGAAGGCCACTATGAAGAGTACGAGCAGGAAAGGGAAGGGGGGCAGGAAGCTGAGCGTGACTCAGATGGGAGAAGGGCGGGAGGATGAGGATGAGGACTGAGAGGAGGTGGACTGAAAATATATTTGTCCGCAATATGGTGAGTGCGGAATGGTGAGAGAGATGTGGATGTGGAGGTGGAGGTGGAGGTGGAGGTGAAGGTGGAGGTGGAAGGTGGAGGTGGAGTGCACATTGTTCTAACAATCTTTCACACAGTACAAAATGAAGCTAAGATAGATAAAGAAAGAGCTAATGGAACTAGGATTTCTTATTTTTTTTCACCTTCGCTTTCGCTTTTGGTGTCTGCTTCAACTTCGGTTTGCTCGAGCGGTATAGCTTTAAAGCGAGGACGAGGAACAGCATTGCAACAGCAAATGCTACCTTTTGGTTTTCTGTCATCTCGAGATCTTCCATTATGTTCGCCAGAAGTGAGAGCTTTCGCCGGTTTCTACCCATTTTCTATGTACTGAGTTGGTAAGACAACCACGAGAGACGATTGACTTCAGGGGGGCCTGGGGCGAATGGAAGGTTTCACTCTCAAGCTGGACTCCAACAAAATGTGTTTATAAAAAATCGAAGAAATATTTTTTAAAGTTGGAAGTGCAGAAAATTCAATTGTCTTGTGTGTGTGTTTAGGACTTTGTCAGCTTCCACCACGACGTTGTGCTCACCTTGAGAAAACTAGAAAGAAATTTATCTTGGAACTGGCTGTGTCCTTAATCCCAACCAAGAAAAAATCAAAAATCTAATCATGAATGTCATGAATGGTGGGGTTTCAGCATCATCACAATGGTCTGCCTCCTCCCTGCCTTCAACGCCTAGTCGCTCGGACTTGCGCACAATATCCCAATATTTATCCACGTGGGCGCAGGCTCCAATAGTTGATTCAGCTGCATCACTTCCTATACCTCCCTCAAACTCAAACTCAACTTTTAACGCTTCTGTGCCTCTTCCTCCCCGTTCCCCTCCCCCTCCACCACAAGCCACCACCAAAAGCAACACAAAACATAAAAAAAACAAGCTATTGTTGCTTGCGCTAAAAAAGCTCGAGAAAGAACTTGTCCTCCATCGACAACAAATTATAGATTCGAACTCGATCAATGACGATGCCGATGACAATAACAACAACATCGAAAACAACATCGAAAACAACATCGGCAACAACATCGACAACAACATCGACAACAACATCGACATCAACAACAACCAGAATAACAACAACAATAGCAACAACATAAGCTCCCTTACAATCGACATCGATTTGGAAATCCGCTCGAACAGCTCACCAAACTCGACAGACACTCTGGATGGGGACGATGGCAGGCCGCTGTCTGCCGCTCCCTCTGACAAGCGAACCGGGGTGACTATGCGGCCGTGCAGGGCGGAAGGGAAGGGGAGGCCCTTGTCCGCATTTCCAAGTGATAAGACTGGTGGGGGGAGGCGTATGAGACCTATTAGAGACGAGGCCGGGGGGGGCGACCGAAAACGAGTGGAACGATGAGACGACGGACAAGTCCAATTGCTTTGAGCCAGGAGATTCACCCAGCGAATCCCAACAATTATTACAATAGCGATGAGGAGGATGATGATGCTTCCACTAAGAGTGACGACACTGTGGTGGAGGACTTTGCCCAACAATGCCCAGAGTCAGATTTGTTCACAATTATTCGTTCTTAAATCAACTCACTCATTCCCTCTGCAGATTCCATATTAAATAAAAGTATGATTTTCGAAACGACTTCTAAGTTAAGTTGTTTTACAACTCAGAAAATCCATCGCAAGGTGTCAGCTGTAGCGTTGGCCTCTCCAAGTCTGCGTCGGCACGCGACTTGGGGACAAACCCAGTGAGAGGAGGCTCATCCCGACCTTCCTCGCAATTGACAACGCACCTGTGTTGTGATGGTGTGAGTTGAGTTGCGTTCTGTCTTCTGTGTGTGAGGGCAGAAGCTTAAAAGACTCACCTCCACTCAGTCTTGGGAGGCCACACATTGTAAGGACCCATGTACCAAAACGAAGCGTGCCTCCACAAGCCCACGCCCTCCTCATTCATGAAGGTAGAAGCACCGTCTTGGAAGTCCCTGAACTTGTACTCTCCCAGATATGTTTCTGAATGAGCTTGGCACAAGTAGAATTTTGTTGTGGATGCTCCTTCAGGGAGATCTTCAGCAAAAGTAGCGGTAACGAAGAGGAGGCATATCAAGGCTTGGAAAACGGCCAGCATGTCTTCGTCTTCGTTGATTTGTAAAAAATTTTAATTTATTAAATTATAAATTCAAAGTTTTTTAGTTCACCAACCTGGATATTACACACCATTTAGACAGCCTCAATATGAACACCTTTGAAGCTTACAACAGCATAAAGAAGCGCCAACGGGCAGCTGTCAGTGCGGGAGAACAAAATACGACGACAAATTATGAAGATGATCCAGTACTTTGCATGCCAATAAAGACTGAAAGAGATGATAGAAAAAATAACGACATTGAAAACGAGAAAGAGAGCAAGATTCGAAAGAAAGAGCGAACTGGTAGGCTCCTTGAGCTCTTTGAAGTTCAGGTGGGTGGCTCTTTCAATCCTATCCAATCCAATCCAATCTAACACAACCCTAAAACAGCTCGTCGTCGTTTGCTGCATTTTCCTCGATATAATCACGTCAATCGTCGAAATCCTCCTAACCTACAACATTAACCGGAATTCCCATGATGATATCTCCGATTACAAATTCGCAATATTGAGGGTCGTCGAATCCTTGTCAGGGTGAGTGAGCTGATGGCTTTCATTTCAATTTCCTCAACTGTAACTAACCCATTCTTATAGGTTCGTCCTCTTCTTCTTTTTGCTGGAGATCATTACTCTGTTGGTCATCTTCCGAGAGAAGTTCTTCGTTCACATGGGATATCTGCTAGATCTGGGAATTATTGGCGTTTGCCTCGTCGCAGAGGTGAAGGGGGTTGGGAAGGAGGTCAGAATGCTCAACTTCTTCAGGGTGTGGCGGTTGATTAGGCTCGTGAACTCAATGCTGGGGGAGGCAAAAGCCGAGCACAATGATACTCTGGGTGTGCTCCGGCTCGAGCAAACAAAGTACAAGGAGTTGCAGGTGGAAAGGGTTCTCCTCCAAGATTCTCTCCAGCGCGAGGCCGAGGCTCGCAAGTCAGTGGAACAGATGCTCAAAGGTTACAAGGACGAGGTGGAGACGTTGTCCGAAGCGTTGAAGGTGAGATGCGAGTGAAGCGGGCGCGGAAAAGAAAAAAAGTTCTAATCCAAATTCCAACGCAGATCGCGGCGCTTGACGTCGCCGAATCTGCCAGGGACGAGTTCCTGGAGGAGGAGGAAGAAGAGGGGTATTTGGACGAGGAGGGCGAGGAGTTCTTTGACGAGGGGATGGAGGGCGCACCCGAGCAGGAGACGTTCGTGGTGAGGGGCGACGGGTCATTTATAAAAACGGGAGGGGAATAAAATTGAATTGCAATTGCAGGTGCTAAAAAGCATTCTTAAACGATTTATGATTTTTGTTCGTTGAGGAGCAGCTCGACTTTGCCAACTTTGGCGCTAATGTACATGTCGTGCGCAACGAAGCGCTCCTTCGTTGATGTCCCTCCCAACTCCCCCTCGTCGTCCAGCAATTCACACGGCATGTACAGGGGTGTGTGTGTGTGCCTGCGGATGTTTTTGTCACCGTCTGCAGCGTTTTCTCACTCGCCACCTTGAAGATTACCATGTAATTTTCAGCGCCAACCTTCCTTCATCCTGCGCCGAGCAAAATGAAGCGAGATTGCGGGCATTTTTAATGAAGAACGAGTGAAACGAGCGAGCCAAACGAATTGGGTGGGTTAGGTTAGCAGTGGATGTAGCCATTATATTATGTCTGTAGCCATTTCGCGCACTTTCATCGCGAGTATGCTCGTCTTCCAAAAGGCTCGCTCGCTTCGCTCGCTCACCTGCTTGAACAGCACGTTCCCAGGTTTGATGTCCCTGTGAAACACGCCCACCGTGTGGGGGTGTTATGATTTAATCAACCCAATCATCTCAGTCCTCCAATAACCCACTGCGAGCCAATGATGCGGCAGTCGTCCATGCTCATCAACCTCCTCGTAGATTATCCTGAGCAAATCCACGTTCCGATCTGGAGGAAACATGGCATCTCGCACCGCGGGCCAATCACGCTTCTTGAGCCATTCGTGGAAACGATTCTTGCCCATTTTGAAAACTGTCAGGCTGGAGACTGTTTTGAGCTGGGGAATATTTGTATTAGGAAGATGATGTGATTACGATGAAGCTGGTTTCCACCTGGTCGGGGTGATCTGGACGGGGAGGTGGGAGAGGGAGAGGAAAGAGAGGATCTCGGAGGTGACAATGTAGCCGCCGTTGTGCACGCAAAAGAAAATTTTAGTAGTCTTCATCAGGCTCCAACTCAGCAATGCGTTGCCGCAACTCTTCAATCTCCTCTCTCTGCCGGTCTTTGACGGTTTTTATGGTTATTATGGCTGCTTCCTTTTCAGCCAGTTTTTCCTCCTGTAAACGCTCATATCTTGAACGCATGAACAATATCAAACTTTCTGCGTCGCGCTTCCATCTAGTGGGGGTGATGGGGAGTTGGTCTGGGGAGAGGAAGGAGATGATCTCGGTGGTGACGTTGTAGCCGCCGTCATGCACGCACTCGCCGAGAAGTCTAATGGTGTGGGCGTGGGTTGGAGTCCGCCGGGAGTGTTTCGGGAAGGACACAAAGTCTCGCTTGTAGACGATGTGGAGAATGAGGTTGAGGATGGGGGTGAGGCAGGAGGGCACAAATGTGAACTCTCGGCAGGAAGTAATTCTAACCGTTTTGTCCCAGTTGGCCGAAACAATGTAGTTGGAATCGGCTGTGATGGTGAGCTGGCTGGTGTCGTATTCCTGCTCGAACGTGTGCTTGAGCTCGAAAGTCTCAGCATCCCAGATCTTCATCGTTTTGTCGTTACCGGCACTCACAAGAATACGCCCGTTGGGGGAGTATGAGACGCTACGGACGTAAGAGGTGTGAGCCTGGTCGATGCT
>Ga0302114_10003013_pt1 | contig 10660 bp, 8 predicted proteins | sample AG5_Surface_MG_FD_203107 | JGI IMG/M metagenome (GOLD analysis project Ga0302114, IMG submission 203107) | Marine microbial communities from Western Arctic Ocean, Canada - AG5_Surface | ecosystem: Environmental > Aquatic > Marine > Oceanic | place: Canada: Western Arctic Ocean | collected...
CCTCCCATCATTTTCTTCTTCGCGCGCGCCGTTTCCGTCCTCCTCTTCTCCTCGGCTAAAATCCTCCTCGCCAACGCAACCGCTTCAGCTTTTACGTTCCTCTCCATCACTCGGTTCTTCATCTTCTCCTTCCGCAATTTCTCTCTCAACATCGTCTTCTCGTCTTCAATCGTCTTCTTCTTCTCCTGAATTGCGTCGTCCTCGTGACGTCTTCTATTTAAAACCTCTTCAACCGCTTCCTCCTTCGCCCACACCTCCTCTTCCTCCTTCGCCCACACCTCCTCTTCCTCCTCCTCTTCCTCTTCGAGCGTCTCTAACACCCGATGCGGCGGCCGAGATAACCTCGGCACGACGCTCTTTCTTTCCTCCTCCTTCGCGAAAATTTCATTCTTACTCTTTTCCTCTTCCTTTCTCTCAAAATCCTTCTTCGCCAACGCGGACGCGCGTTGCCACTCGTGAAAGTCAACGCCAGATGGAATGTCCCATGTCGTCGTTTCTGCTAAATCCCCATCATCTTTTCTTCCCGAGATGGTAAAGTCAAAACATCTTTCTTTCACCACCAAAGGAGAAGAGTGAGAAGAAGAAAATCGCTTTCCCTCCTCTTCTTCTTCTTCTTCTCCCTTATGGTGGTTTTGCGTTTCATCGCTCACCCCCCTCGTCATTATATGATTATATTTCCCTCTCTGATCTCAAAGTTTTTGTTGTTGTTGACTTTTTTTTTATGAAGCAAAAGCAAAACAACAAAACAACAATTTTTTTTCTCTCGATCGTCAAAAAAAAGTTTTTCTCTCTTCTTGAATTGAATTGAAAATGCTCTTCGCGCGCAGAGGAGGAGGAAAAGGGTTGAAGACCGCTTTCGAAGACATACTGAGAACGCAGCAAGTTTTACGCTTTTCCTCCTCCGCTTTTTCCTTTTCCTCCAAATCGAGGAGTAGTGATGCTGATGCCGCGAATAATAAGGATTCATTTCGGTACCAAAAACTGTTCGATTACGAAACGAAGAGAAAAACGCCGTGGAAAAAGTTGACGTCTGATTACGTTTCCGTCGTGGAGTTGTCCTCTAATGGCGATGGTGGCGGAACAAACAAACAGAAATTCCTGAAAATCGAACCGGAAGCGTTGCGTGTACTCTCGGAAGCGGCGATGATTGATATCGCGCATTTACTCCGACCAGGGCATTTGCAACAGTTACGGAACATTTTAGACGACACCGAAGCGTCCAAGAACGACAAGTTTGTCGCGCTGGAACTGTTAAAGAACGCGTGCGTAGCCGCGGGGAAAGTTTTACCGGGGTGTCAAGATACCGGGACCGCGATTGTCGCCGGGTACAGAGATATGGGAATTTTGACCGATGGGAACGACGAGGAGATGATATCGCGAGGCGTGTACGACGCGTACGTGAAGAGGAATTTGAGGTACAGTCAAGTGGCGGCGACGACGATGTACGAGGAGAAGAACACCGGGTCGAATTTACCCGCGCAGATTGATTTATACGCGACGAATAGTAGTGGTTTGAGCGCTAGCAGCAGTAGTAAAAGTAGCGACAAAAGCAATAACACAACGGAGGAAGAAAAAGTGCCGGAGTACCATTTCCATTTCATGGCGAAAGGCGGCGGGTCCGCGAACAAGACGTTTTTGTTTCAAGAAACGAAAGCGCTTTTGAATCCTACGCGCATGAAGTCTTTCTTGGAAGAGAAGATAAAACTTCTGGGAACGTCGGCGTGTCCACCGTATCATTTAGCGCTCGTCGTGGGTGGATTGTCCGCGGAACAGAATTTGAAAACCGTGAAAATGGCCTCGGCGAGGTACTACGACACGTTGCCAACCATCGGGAACGCGTACGGCCGAGCGTTCCGCGACGTCGACTTGGAACAACAAGTTTTACAAATTACGAGAGAGATGGGCATTGGCGCGCAGTTTGGCGGCAAATACTTTTGCCACGACGTTCGCGTGATTCGTTTGCCGAGACATGGCGCTTCGTGTCCTGTCGGTTTAGGCGTGTCGTGTTCTGCCGATCGACAGGCGCACGGGAAAATTACCAAAGACGGCGTGTTCATCGAACAACTGGAAGACGACCCAGCGCATTATTTACCGGAAATCAAGATGGGAAGCGAAAGCGATAAAAGTAACGACGTCGTAAAAGTTGACCTGAACCAACCGATGGCAGAAGTGTTGAAAACCTTATCCAAGTGCCCGGTCGCTACGCGTCTCTCCTTGAGCGGCTCTTTGATCGTTGCGCGCGACATCGCTCATGCCAAACTTCAAGAACGCTTAAACAAAGGCGAGCCTTTACCGCAATACATGAAAGACCACCCGGTGTATTACGCCGGTCCCGCAAAAACCCCGGAAGGTAAAGCCAGCGGTAGTTTCGGTCCAACCACCGCCGGTCGCATGGACGCCTACGTCGACGCGTTCCAAAAAGCCGGCGGCTCTATGATCATGCTCGCCAAAGGCAATCGCTCCAACAAAGTCACCCGAGCGTGTAAAGAAAACGGAGGCTTCTACCTCGGTTCCGTCGGAGGCCCTGCCGCTATTTTAGCCGAAACTAACATCAAAAAAGTCCAAGTCCAAGAGTTCCCGGAGTTGGGAATGGAAGCGATTTGGAAAATCGACGTCGTCGATTTCCCCGCCTTTGTCGTCGTCGACGATAAAGGGAACGATTTCTTCAAAAAATGGAGCCCGGAATAAGTAATAGTATTCGAAGAACAATAGTATAGGATTGCCTTTAAAACCGCAAACAACGTGGTCATACTACTACATTTTCTTTCGATTTTTGCTCAATTTTCCTCAGTCTGAAGAAGAAAAAAATTCAAAAATTCAAATCTCCTTCACTCGAAACGCGCGCGCTGCTAACTCACTAAAAATGAACGCGTACGAAACCAAAGTCCTCCAAAAACTCCGAAACGACTTAGAGCGCGAAGGGTTCCACCTCGCCCCGGGTTGGAGAGTCGCCATCGAAACTCGGAAATCCGGCGCGACGAAAGGAGGGACCGATAAGTACTACTTCTCACCGGATGGACGAAAACTGAGGTCGAAAACGGAAGTGATGCGGTTTTTATCCTCAACCTCTTCCGATGAGAAGAGTAAAAGAGGAAGACAGGGTCGAGCGACGAAAGTGGCGAAAATGATTGAAAAGGAAAACATCGCGGGAGATTACGACGAAAAGAAGAAGGAAAAGAAGAAGAAGAAGAAGAAAGCGAACGCATTCAGTTTGAATTTTGAAAATGGACAATTAAAGGAGCAAGAGGAGGAATACGAAACGCAGACGAAGCGTCAAAGACTCGAACACTATCGAGAGCAATTTCCTCAACATCAAGAAAGAGAAGCGACGATTTTCGTCGCCGGGGTTGAAGAAGACGAGGAGGACGAAGACGACGACGAGGAAGACGGTATAGTGCAGTTGCAACAGTCGCAAGACTCGGAGCAAGGGTTTTGCGAGTTGAGCTCGTTCGTGCACGAGTTGTTGGAAGCGCCGAGGACGACGACGCAAACCGCGACGACGACAAAAGTGAGACAAAGCGCAGAAGATTTAGCAGAGTTAGAAGAAATGAGCGAAGAACAGATGTTGAACCGGTATTTTCGGTTGACTGGGTTTGAGCCGCAATACGCGGACGTGTACGAGTTGAGGAGGATGTTAGCGAGCGAAAGCAGAGGACACGCGAGGAACGCGATGATGGGCGGCAATAATGATACCGGCGGTTTAGAAAGAACAGCGAGTGGTGAGTTGAAGTTACAAAGAGAGTTGGTGTTTGAAACCGCCGAAGCGAAATTTTCGAACGCGATGAGTGCGGTGCCGAAATATCTTGGGAATACGACGTATGCCAGAGACGCTTCGCCCGTGAGGTATCCGATGGCGACACCAACAATGATGATGCATCAACAACATCACCAATATCCATCAGAACATAATCAACGTCAACGACCCCAGGATCCATCTTCGTCTTTCATCATGCAACGCGTCACTGGTTCGCGCTTGCAACAGCAAAATAGTCAAGCGATGGTCGTCGGTGTCTCGAAAGCGTTCGATCCGCTTGACCAAACCACCGTGAACGAAGTCTGCGGAGCTTTATCGTTACAGAACGAAGAAGCTAAAATGTTCATCTCGCAAAGAGACGACGAGCTGCGTCAAATAACGACCATCGTGGAAGGATGTTTGAGAGACCACCGGTCGGGTTCGATTTACGTCGGCGGCTTGCCCGGTACTGGGAAATCGTTAACGCTGGGTGCAGTTGAGAAAACAGTCAAGAAGTGGTCGTCGTCTGCGACTGGCGTCGCTAAATCGCGACCGCCAAAAGTCTGTTCGATCAATTGCATGGCCATCCAAGGGAAGCCGACGTCCGTGTTTAAGCGCATTTGCGAGCAATTAGACATCGTGCCTACGGAGGAAGACCGAACCCGAGGTAAAGCCGAGTGTTCGGACATGTACGAAGTGTGCGCTGAGATTGCCGCTTTACGTCGGTTCGTGAGTGGAGGTAAAGTTAGTGGTGAAGCCGAGCGGTACATGTGCGGCGACGACGAGGACGATAACGACGGCATCGATCACCGCCTCGCTTTGATGAACGGTGATGCTGCTCATCCTCACAAAGCCGATCATCACTTGGCAATGGTTATCATCCTTCTCGATGAAATGGATCAACTCGAATATCGCGAAGCGGCTATTCTGTACGAGCTTTTTGCTCTTCCGTCGCTCCCGCATTCGCGGTGCATTTTGGTCGGCGTTTCCAACGCCATGAATTTGACAGACAAAGCGTTGCCGCGCCTTCGCGCGCGCGGATGGGAACCATCCTTAGTGCGATTTACCGCGTACACGTCCATTCAGCTCAAACAACTGCTTTGCGAACGCGTGCAGAAATACGACGCGTTCGAGTTGAACGCCTTGGAACTTTGCGCGCGAAAAGTTTCCGCGCAAACCGGGGACATGCGCAAAGCTTTGCGCGTGTGCACGGATGCCTTACAACTCTGTGTCGACGAAGCCAGGCTCCGATACGAGTCCATTGAACGCGAAGGGTGCGTCATCCTCGACAACGGCGACGTCGTCGAAGGTCCCGCGCTGGCGACGCTGCCGCCCATCCACAAAATCAAAGTCTCGCACATGGCCAGAGCCGTCTCCAAAATCTTCCAAAACCCAGTCGTGGAAACCATTCGAGCTTTACCTCAACAGCAACAAATGATCTTGTGCTCGTGCGTCCGCGTATTTGGCGAGAGAACTGACTTCAACAAATCCGCGAAAGAAATCACTCTGCGCGAACTCCTCTCCTGGTACACCAACTTGTGCAAAGAGGCGAAAATACGCGAGATGGTCCCTTCGGATTTTAGCACCGCGTGCCAACGACTCGCAGATTCTCGATTGTTATCCATCAAAAACGGGTCGGAAGAATACAACAGACGCGTTCACATGTTGGTCCAACGAGACGACGTCTTGTTCTCGTTGCAAGGTGTGCGGTTCTTCGCGAACTTGTTAAGCGTCTAAAAGCCAATGGGGAAACATAACATAAGCGCAGTAATAATAGAGAAAAATTTAATATACACCTGTACCAGGTACTTTGTGTCTTGCCCTTTCTCTCGTTCAATGTACGAAAGGATATGCAATTTAATTCTCAACTGTGTCAAAACATCTCACATCGTTCTTTGCGTGTCCTTTTAGTCCCACGTTCATTCAAATACTAGGGTTAGATGATTTCGTTTCGTCACATTTGATAAAAAAATACACGCACAATACAACACAATATTAACACCTTTTAATAAACGAATACTCATGCTAATGATGTCACACACCGCGCTCAAATTGGTATCATTCTCAGCACAATCATCATCATCGTTGTTACTACGCCGCGCTGGCCGCAAAATTGCCGCGCGATCTAGGAGGAGTACTACTTTTTATAAGACGGGGAAAGCGTTTGCCAGTTCCGAGGAAGGCGGAGAAGGAAAAGAAGAAGAGGAGTGGGCGGCGATGGGTTCGAACGCGAAGAGCAACGTCGTCCCGCGAAAGCCAACAAAGTTAGCGGGGACGAACGCGCCGGAATATATGCACGGCGTGTTGGCGTTCAATCGCTTCTACCCGGAAAACGCGAGAGGCGACACGTTCAACCGTCATTTGTTGGTTGCTTTGGTAATATTTTTTTCCGTTTTAGATACGTTTTTATTCGCTCCGTTTTTCTTGGACGAGTACAAAGACAAACGATGCAATCTTCGGCAATGATGGAAAAAAAGGTCTTCTCGGATAATGATATTCGTCGTTATATGATTACGAAAGAATGGTTTAGAATGTTTCTGAGCCGAAGATGCGCTTGAGAGAAGAGCGGTCTTTCTCACCTTTATTTCTACTGATTCGTCGATTCGATTCGCGCGCGCATTCGGTAGCAATATAGCCCGCGTGCCAGTGCGTCATCGTTCGAGTTCGATACCGTCCCACGTCCTTTTTCGTTTCCTTTTTCTTCTTCATTCTCATTCAATCTGAATTCATTGCAGGATAAAGGCGTCAAAGAAAGCGCCAAGGTTACCGAGTGGGTCGTAGATAACATCTACCGCCCGGGAGATTTGCTTCATCTGGTTCACGTGTCGGACCCAAACGAGCTTGGAGGATACATGCTTCCACCGGACGGTTTATGGACGTACGACTCCGCCATCGCGCGATACAACGCCGCCGATCGCGCCGCGCAATCGAAGTTTTGGGAGAACGAGCTCAAATCCACGGAAAACATGCTCCAAGATATCGTCGAGCAAACGCACGAGTACGTGGAGCAAAAACACGAGAAAGGTTTGTCTTTGCACGAAGATATCCCGCAACCGGCTATTGAATTAGACGCGCTTTTAAACGTCCAATATCAAAGCACGAGCGATGTCATCGTGAGTAAAGCCGAACAAGTGAACGCGGCGATGATAATTGTTGTGAAACACGACAAGGGATGGTTGACGCGATTGATCGAAGGGCAGTCGATCTCGTCCAACGTGGAGAAGAAGTCAAAAATTCCAGTTTTGGTTTACCATGCAGGACACATGTTGACAAAAGAGGAAGAGCTCGAAGTGGAAGAGAAAGAAGCGAGACAACCTGGTGGGAAACACGCGTCGCAAACAAAGTTGTGAGCATCAATTTTCATTTTTTAAAAGAGCGATCCGGCGCGCGAGAAAGAGAGACGTGTAAAAATAACATTTCAGTACAAATATCACATATATTCATCTCGTAAAACGTGTTTAGTCCTTTTAAGCTAGGCATTCCTTCGCGTACTTGTACGAGTCACTCCATACCGCTTGGCACATATCGATGGGTAACTTGTCTTGCGCGTTCTTCATGTTCTTGTTGGCGCCGTTTTGCAACAAAAAGTTTACGATTTCCACGTGCCCTCGCATCGCCGCCCAGTGTAAAGCGGTGTTCTCGCCCATATCCAAAGCGTCCACTTCGGCACCATTCTCCACGAGAAAACGGACTGTCTGTAAATGCCCGTTGTGTGCGGCTCTTTGTAACGGCGTATCTTTCATCAAACCGGCTTGTTGAATGTCCGCGCCTTCGGAGATCAACAAGTCGCACACCGCCGTGTGTCCATTCCCAGCGGCTAAAAGCAACGGTGGATCCCCGCAATGATCCGCCTCGTTCAACGGCGCGCCTTCGTTGATGTGTTCTTTTACCCAATCGTAATAGCCATCGACACAATCGCGCCAGATGTTCGATTTGTCCGGGATGAATCGGCCAGTCTGTTGTTTTGTTGAAGTCAGAGGGAAAACGCATTGCATGTGTGTCAGTCCGTCCCGAAGTAAAGAAAAAGAGAGAGAAAGAAGAAAGATACTACGAGCGCGCGAAACCACGTCGCGAAAATAAAAAGAACAAACGCACGATCAAGTCAAACGGCATCTCTGATGCGTTGTTTATATATCTCGCGTTAAAACTCTTTTCGAGCGCGCGTCTCTGTTAATGGGTGTTTGTTGTGCAGAAGGGGTTGGAAATTCTTTTTCGTCGAAATTGCAAAAAAAGCGTTTTCGATCGTTTTTTTCCTCGTTGTCTCGAACGCATCAGATCCGGTCAAACCCTCCTCAAAGAGAAGAAATCACCGCGCGAGAACATCGAGAAGAAGTAATAATAATAACAGCGTTGAGAAGAGTATGTTTCTCGAAAAGTTTTTCGGGCAGTGCAAATGTGGAAACGTCCGTTTTTGCGGTCGAAAACTATTTTACTCGTTCGCCTGCCATTGCGACGCATGTCGAAACGCGTACGAAAAACAAGGGAAAGGTTTCGCGACGCCGATTTTAGGATTGAAGATGTTTACGACGGTCAACTGCGAGAAAGAAAATTCCATCGAAACGCAAACGTACGAGACGAAATCGTCGACCGTTTTCGGAGGCGTGAACAGGATGAAGTGTAAGTCGTGCGAGACGTATTTCGGGTCGAGAGGTTTTGGTATGTATTGTGTTTTTGAGTTTATGAATCAGAGTCTCTGCGCGGACGCAAAAGAGGATGAAATCGTCGCGGATTTCTATCTGAGCGAATCAAAAAGGAACGAGTTATCGTTACCAACTCGCCCGCATTTCTCGAACGATTGGATGTGTACGGCGATGTTCGTGGTATACTTTTTGAAATCGGTATTTTTCGACAGCGTGCAAGACGTCTTGTCCGTGGCGTTCGCGGAAAACATTCGAGAGGAAGCGCCCTGTATTCTCTTGTAAAATATTTCTTCCTCCAACTGTGATGTTACGAAAGCGTGAAAAACCTGTATTATTGAATCGTGTTGTATACGAACCAGTGGTATATACGGGCTACTGGAATTGTCATCTATTTATATTTATATATATAAATACAATTAAAATCTACGAGCATCTACGCGCTCGTTCTATTCCTTCGAAGGATCGATTAACTTTGATTTCGGCGTCCTCTTCGCCTTCTCTTCCACCCCACTCACGCCAAACCTATTCCTCAACACTTCCATCACGTCCGCGATTTCCACGCCTTGCACGTTCAGCAACACCATCGCGTGATACAACACGTCCGCGCACTCGCTCGCCGCTCTCTCCTTCCCTTCGTCCTTCTCGTACGTCTCGCACAACTCGCCCGCTTCTTCTCTAATTTTCGAGCACAACAACTCCGGGTCTTCCAACAACCGTCTCGTCCAACTCGGTTTCGCCCCTTCCTTTATCACCTCTCTTTTCCTCTCCGCAATCGTCGCCTCTAACTCGTATAAAGTCGTCAGCGCTTCCTCCGCTTTGTGCCTCCCGTCCTTCGCCGCGCCTAAAATCAAACCGTCTGCGCCGTCCACCCTTTTGTAATAACACGTGTGCGCTCCCGTGTGACACGTCGGTCCCGTTGGTACGCCTAAATATATCAAGGAATCCTTGTCGCAATCCACGTGCACTGAGTCGACGTTAATAAAATTCGAGGAACTCTCGCCTTTGCACCATAACTGTTGTCTCGAACGAGAGAAAAAGCACGCCTTTTTGTGTTGTAACGTGTACGCAATCGCGAGCCGACTGGCAAAGCCTTGCATAAGAATCGCCCCGGTATCGACGTCTTGGGCGATTGCGGTGACTAACCCGTTCGAATCGTACTTTAAAGAGTCCAGAAATTGTTTCATCTCTTCGGTTTCCGGGGAAACGTCTGACGGTTTCGTCAGAAGACCTGCTTCGCCATCCGACGATGCGTTTGCCCGTGGTGTTCGTATTCTCCTCGTCTTTTGATCAACGAAACTCGTAATCCTCCTCCTCGAAGAAGAAAGGATTCCCGCAGATGATACTAACGATGACGCTGCCATCATAGTCTTCGCAATAGGTACAATATGTATATAAATAGCGTGATATTTATGTCGCTTTTATCCACAAATTCTTCATTTCTTTTCCCCGAACGGCTGCCACACCAGAGAGAGAGACTATGTTTGCAACCTACTCTTCTCACGCGGGAAGGCTCTTGCTCCGACGACTTGGTAGCAATAACAGTGGTGCCAGTACTCGCTCCTATAATGCTTCTGCCAGCAGTCGAAATTCGCTCTGGTGGCGATGCCTTCATTCTTCTTCTTCCTCTTTTCAGTTGAGAAGAGCATTCGGTGGAGCCGCTTCCCCTAACGATGGGACGGGGATGAAGAAGACTAAGGAGAAGACAGAAGAAGAAGAAACGAGATTAATATCGAAAGAAGAGGACGAACATTACATGCGAATGGCACTCGCAGAGGCAGAAAAAGCGTTCGCCGGAGGAGAAGTCCCGGTTGGGGCCGTCCTCGTGCACAAGATCTCTTCCTCAAACACAAAAGAGGAGGAACAACAACAACAGTTTGTGCTGGCGCGCTCGCACAACACGTCGGAAACGAAAAACAATCCACTCGCGCACGCGGAATTGGAATGCATCGAGAGTGGGAGGAAAGCGTTAGGTGGTGATTGGAGAAGGTTGAAAGATTCGACGTTGTACGTGACGTTAGAACCGTGCGCGATGTGCGCCGGCGCGATATTACAAGCGAGGGTCGGGAACGTGGTGTACGGCGCGAGGAACCCGCAGCTGGGCGCGCACGGGAGTTGGTGCGGGTTGTTAGGGACGAGGGATGGCGAGGAGAGTAAGGTTGAGGTGTTGAGGACGCACGCGATCATGCCAGAGGTGACGGTGAGGTCGGACGTGTTAGCGGAGGAGTGTTCGGAGTTGATGAAGACGTTTTTTAAGAATCGAAGGGAACAAGCGAGGGAAGAGAAGGAG
>Ga0302114_10003016_pt1 | contig 10655 bp, 2 predicted proteins | sample AG5_Surface_MG_FD_203107 | JGI IMG/M metagenome (GOLD analysis project Ga0302114, IMG submission 203107) | Marine microbial communities from Western Arctic Ocean, Canada - AG5_Surface | ecosystem: Environmental > Aquatic > Marine > Oceanic | place: Canada: Western Arctic Ocean | collected...
TGCTGATCCTACAGATTATATACCATTAAATTCAAATATATGGAATGACGTTTTAAATAGAACTACTACAAAATATCCTTCAAATCGTGAACCAGTGCATATGTTACCAGATAAAATATTAAAATTATCTAGTTTACAAGGAGATATAAATGGAATTAAAAAGAAAGCAATTACGATATTAACTGAAATAGACAAGGAAAAATATATACCAATAAATAAAATTAAAATATTATTTTCAGAAATATTAGTAAAATATAAAAACGCATATTCTTACAAAAATGCTGCTATTAATAAAGACATTATTAAAGAATTTAAATTAGGGTTAAATATTAGTGAATCATTAAAATATAAAAGATCATTATTGACAAAAGGAGTAAAATTAAATGAGTTAAATACATCATATATTATTTATGATTATGACAACTTATATTTATATGAAGATTCCAAAGAAGAAAAACTAGTTAAACAGATGATTGCCGAATTTGCTATATTTGCAAATTCATTTATAGGTGAATATTTAAAAATAAATTTAAATATAGGTATTTTTAGAGTATGTAATGCTAATTCATGGTTAAATACAATATATACAGAAATTTCAGGTGAACAATTATTACAAGAAATAATAACAAATGGTATAAGAGCTGATTATATGTCTAATGTGTCATCACATGACTTAGTTGGTATGCCTGAATATTGCCATTTTACATCACCTATAAGGAGGTTATCTGATTGTATTTGTCATTATTTAATAAAATACATTTATTTGAAAAATACAATGCATATTGAAGAACCTTTTACAGATATTGAACTTGAAAAAAATGCCAATTTATGTTTAACAACTACAAAGAATGATAAAAAAAATCAATATCTAGATATAAAATTTCGTTTATTACAAGTAATGTATAATATGTTATTAATTAATGATAGTATTAAAATAGGATATTATATAACAAATTATAGTGGATTATTTTTAAATATTATAATAACAAAAATTAATAATTTTAATGTTCATATGTCATATACATTACGTGTAAAAAATTTCGAAAAAAACTTTGATCCTAAAATAATATCTTTTATTTCAATAACAAAAGTTAATTGCTTTACGAAATATGATCAAGGTACAATACCTGAATTAGATTATCAATTATTAAATTAATCAATTTAAATAATATTAACTATATTTTTTACACTTTTTTCAGGATCACTGTGTAAACCTTTATCCACTCTTAAAAGTAAATCATTATTTAAATTGTAAATATATGAATTATTAAGACCATTTAAAGATCTCTTTAATGAAATTAAATTAGAATATGTACTTCTTGATAATCCTATAAATGTTTTTGCTTTACAACAAAGTTCAAAATTTATAGCAGCATTTATTTCATATTCTAGTTTTGTATTAAAAAAAAATTCACTCTTTATATTTTTCTCCGAATTTTTTGTTTGAATATCTATTTGTTTTTCCCCTATTGTAAAAAACATATCTTCTTTAAATTTATTATTATACATAGTTATTAAATTTTCATAATCTATTAAATATATTTCATTCGATTTTTTATAAGGATTTTTTTGTCTTGCACAAGATACCCAATCTCCTTCGATTCTAATATGTACTGCATTTTGATTTTCTATTTTTTCAAATAATTTACATAAATTTTCATTATAATTATTTAACTTAAGTGCGTTTAAAACTATAATCATCGTACAATTTTTATTTATTTCATTTTTTTCTCGTTGTTCCCTCAATATTTCCTCACTGTATTTCCATAAATGTATTTCATTTTCTTTTATTTTGTATTTATTTTTTTCATTTATAGGTATTATAAGATCTTTACCGTTATTAAATTCTTTCATTTTATTGTTAAAAAAATCTATATTATAAATATCTGAAAATAATATTTTTTTTCTCAAACCAAACTGAGGTTCTAATATTTGTTTTCCTTCTTTTACAGCAATATCACATGCACTAATTAAATGAAATAATTTATTACATAATCCACCTTTTAATTTCACTTCTAAAATACTCATTATTATTATAATATATATATTTAATTATAATAAAATTACACAAGAAGATATTGTAAAATATATTGAAACATTAGATAATAAAGTTAAAAAAGAATTATTGTTATTAAATGTTGAAAATTATATTGGTTATTGTTAATATAAAAAATAAAAAAATAATTTATAACAATATATAATTAATTTATAAATTTGATAATTCAATATTATTATCAAGAGTTAATATATATTCTTTATTATCTTGTAACGATCCATAATTATCAACAAATATAGTATTTTTACTATTAACTGTATCTCTTTGAACAAGAGTAACATATTCCCCCCAATTATTTTGTCTGTCAATTAATTTATTTTTTTGTATTAAAATACTAAATTCTAAGTAATTAATATAATAATCATTTGTTTTTATATATATAGATCTTATTACGTCATTTTCTTTTCCTGTAATTATATTTCTATTATAAAATCTAGTATGTAATAATGGTTGTGATAAAACAGTATTTGTATCTATAATTGGCATTATTAATGTATTACTTATATCAGAATATTGTATTTCTTGTGATTGTGGGATATTGTTATTATATTCAATAGAATGTTCATATGATAATAAACCATAAGATATATCATTATTTAAAATATAAGATGATTTAATTTGTGTAAAAAGTCTTACGTAATAACTAGGTGTAATTTCTACTGTTCTTATTCCAGAATTATAATTATATATATCATCATTATATGTGATAGATATATCTAAATTATATGTTTCATTATTAATTAAATTATTAATAGAAATATCTACAAAAGAAATATCATTTTCTTTAAATATAGATAAATCTTGAGAATTATAACTTATATTTTCATTATAACTATTAGATCTAATATATATATTATAACTTATATCTAAATCATATACACTATCATTAGATTGATCCTGTATTTTTAAGTAAATCATTCTATCTAAATTATCATAATATGTAACGTTAGGTATATTAAATATTAAATCACATAGACCTACTGCTATATCTGATGTTGATACTTGATCTTGAAATAATGCTGTTACAGTAAAATAATAATTGATCTTATTATATAAATTATATACATATAATTCATTTACATTACTTAATGTTATTCTAATAGGATTAACTAATGTTGAATTATTTACTGTTCTAGAATAATCAATATTATATATTATTTCACTATTTACTTCATTTTCTAATACATTTGTCCATTCTAAATATATTCGTTTATTTAAATTATTAGTTATATTTGTTATTACCGGTTTAATTAAATCAGGTTCTGGTTGAGGTTCCGGTTCTGGTTCCGGTTCTGGTTCCGGTTCTGGTTGAGGTTCCGGTTCTGGTTGAGGTTCTGGTTGAGGTTCTGGTTCTGGTTGAGGTTCTGGTTCTGGTTGTGGTTCCGGTTGAGGTTCTGGTTCTGGTTCTGGTTCCGGTTGAGGTTCTGGTTCTGGTTCTGGTTCTGGTTCTGGTTCCGGTTGAGGTTCTGGTTCTGGTTCTGGTTCTGGTTGAGGTTCTGGTTCTGGTTGTATTTCTGGTTCTGGTTCTGGTTCTGGTTCTGGATATAACCAATCTGATATATCCAATGAAATATTTGTTAATTTAATATCTGAAAATTTAGTTTCTATATATACCACCATTATATATAACAGTTTAATTTTAAAATTAATATATTATTTATTTATTAATTTTAATTTACATGACACTATATGCATCTGCATTATCATAATTAACACCATAACCTATGTCTTCTAAAAATCCTATTGTTATTCTACTTAAAGGCATTAATGTTGTTCCACTTTCACTCCAACCAGTCATTAATTCATCATTTAATCCAGGATGTAATATTCCATTTATATATCTATTATTAGACGATATACCTGTAACAAATCCTTCTTCTGGATGCCCACCAGCTGTTCCAGAACCACCATCATCTTCAACAGGTATTCCTACAAAATCATTATTATTAAAATATGTTTTCATTTCTCTTAAAGCATTTTCACCATTGTAATATTTTTTACTATTACCATTATCATCAGTATAATTAACTATTGGAGAATTATTATCATTATAAAATTCCCAGAATGTACCAATACCCAATATATGTCCTACTTCATGTAATAATGTATAATAATAACTAGTTTTTCCATCTGATTTAATTGTGTTTTTCATACTTCTTATATAAGATTGGTTGAGTGATATTTCACCTCTGGTTACAAATATACTTCCAAAACTATAATTTGTTCCATCTCCATTTGTATTATAACCATATGTAGGTGCTGCCCACCCTAATGTACCTGTAGGTAAATCATCAATTAATATTGATATTTCTATTTTTCCAAATATTGGATTATTTGTTATTACACTATCCCATTTTTCAAATACTTGTTGTATTATTTCATAATCATCTGGTAAAAATCCATAAGCGTCTGTTAGACTAGCTACACTATATTTAAAATTAGTTGTTTCATTTGAAAATGTATATACTTCAGGTTCAGGTTCAGGTTCTGGTTCTGGTTCTGGTTCAGGTTCAGGTTCTGGTTCTGGTTCTGGTTCTGGTTCTGGTTCGGGTTGTGGTTCTGGTTCTGGTTCTGGTTGAGGTTCTGGTTCCGGTTGTGGTTCCGGTTCTGGTTGAGGTTCCGGTTCGGGTTCAGGTTCTGGTTCAGGTTCTGGTTCAGGTTCTGGTTCAGGTTCTGGTTCAGGTTCAGGTTCCGGTTGTGGTTCCGGTTCAGGTTGAGGTTCAGGTTCAGGTTCTGGTTCCGGTTGTGGTTCCGGTTCTGGTTGAGGTTCCGGTTGAGGTTCAGGTTCCGGTTGTGGTTCCGGTTCAGGTTCTGGTTCAGGTTGAGGTTCAGGTTCAGGTTCAGGTTCGGGTTGCGGTTCCGGTTCAGGTTCTGGTTCAGGTTGAGGTTCATATTCAAGATAACCACTTATATTAATATAAATATCATTTATATTGTTATCTATTCTATAAAATAATATAGTATATGTGTTACCAGATATAGTACCCCCAATGCCTAATTTAATTTCTTCATTGCTATGTGTTAATATATTTTCATTTATATTATTTATAGTTAAATGATTTTTAATTAACATTGTACCATTATATTGATTTATATTACTAATATCATTAACAATATTATAAAATATTACAGGTGATTCTGTTGTTTCATCATCAAATTCTAATATATTTAATGTTAAATTAGATATTTGATATTCCATAGGAATTGTAAAATAAACCTGATAGTATCCATTTCTTTCTATATACTTGTTAATTTCTAATAAATTATTTTCATATATGATTTCATTTGTTTCTATTACAGGATTTGGATAATTATTTAATTCAGGTTCTGGTTCTGGTTCCGGTTCCGGTTCCGGTTCTGGTTCATTTTCAGGTTCTGGTTCTGGTTCTGGTTCTGGTTCTGGTTCTGGTTCTGGTTCTGGTTCTGGTTCTGGTTCTGGTTCTGGTTCTGGTTCTGGTTGAGGTTCTGGTTGAGGTTCTGGTTCTGGTTGAGGTTCTGGTTCTGGTTCTGGTTCAGGTTCTGGTTCTGGTTGTGGTTCAGGTTCTGGTTCTGGTTCTGGTTCTGGTTCTGGTTCTGGTTCAGGTTCAGGTTCAGGTTCAGGTTCTGGTTCTGGTTCTGGTTCTGGTTCTGGTTCAGGTTCAGGTTCTGGTTCCGGTTCTGGTTCCGGTTCTGGTTCCGGTTCTGGTTCCGGTTCTGGTTGTGGTTCCGGTTCAGGTTCTGGTTCTGGTTCAGGTTCTGGTTCCGGTTCATGTTCAGGTTCTGGTTCTGGTTCTGGTTGAGGTTCAGGTTCCGGTTCATGTTCAGGTTCTGGTTCTGGTTCCGATTCAGGTTCAGGTTCAGGTTCGGGTTCGGGTTCTGGTTCCGGTTCTGGTTCCGGTTCTGGTTCCGGTTCTGGTTCCGGTTCGGGTTCCGGTTCTGGTTCCGGTTCTGGTTCCGGTTCTGGTTCTGGTTCTGGTTCTGGTTCTGGTTGTGGTTCATATTCTAAAAATCCTTGTAATGTTATACTCAAATCATAATCTTGTTGTTCTTCTAAGTATAATAATATTGCATAACTTTTTCCTGATCCACCACCACCTAAATGATTATATACATTTTGATCAAATAATATATTTCTACCTATCATAGTATTATAAATATGACTTTTTATAACATTATTACTAGTATTATTCTGATTAATATATGTTGCATTTTCTTGTATATGATAATATACTGAATTTAATTTATTATTATTAAAATCTGTTACTATAAATGATGTTATTTGTTTATCAGGTGGTACTATAAAATAAAAATGTTTATAGTTTTGTATTTGAGTATTTATAGTAATTAAATTATTAGTAACACTTATAAATATAGCATCGTCTATTGAATGTTCATAATTAATTAGTTCTGGTTCTGGTTCAGGTTCTGGTTCTGGTTCTGGTTCAGGTTCTGGTTGAGGTTCTGGTTCTGGTTCAGGTTCTGGTTCTGGTTGAGGTTCTGGTTCTGGTTCTGGTTCTGGTTCTGGTTCTGGTTCTGGTTCTGGTTCAGGTTCAGGTTCTGATTGAGGTTCTGGTTCTGGTTCTGGTTCTGGTTCTGGTTCTGGTTCTGGTTCTGGTTCTGGTTCAGGTTCAACTTCCGGTTCCGGTTCCGGTTCTGGTTGAGGTTCAGGTTCCGGTTCAGGTTCCGGTTCAGGTTCCGGTTCAGGTTCCGGTTCAGGTTGCGGTTCAGGTTGCGGTTCAGGTTCCGGTTCAGGTTCCGGTTCAGGTTCCGGTTCAGGTTGCGGTTCAGGTTCTGGTTCCGGTTCTGGTTCCGGTTCTGGAGCATATAAACTATAAATAGTTATATCATTTAATGAATCTTGTGTAATTTCAATATTTGATACATCTACTACACTATTAGTTGATGAATATGCCGACATTTTTTGTAATTTTTCTAATGTATTAACATTTAACTCTGGTGTATCAGATGAAATTTTAATATCATATATTACACTTTGTACACTATTAGCATAATTAACTAGTGATGTGGTTAATGAAGAATCTTCTTTGTTTTCTTGAGATAAAGATGAATTTATTGTTTCATTCATTTTACTTTCATCTAATAATGTTTCACCTTCAGATAAATTATTATTATCTGTAAATTTTAAAGCAAGATTTGCTATAGAAGTTGAAAAATCTTGAACACCTACAACAATATTTAACAATGATGTAACTGCTATATTTGTACTTGCTATATCAGCATTTGTATTTTTTTTTGCCATATAATTTGCATTAATATCTACATCCTCTGGTATACCTAAATTTTGTTTTAATTGTATAGTATTTTCAGAGACAATATTATCTAAGTTATCTTCTATATTGATAAAATAAGGATAATTATTAACAGTATAATTATTAACATTACTTGTTTTTATTTCTAATGATTTTAAGTTATTTGATTGAATTATTGCTTCAATCTTAGTAGCTATTATTGTAGTTAATATATTTATATTACTATTTAATGTCCATATGTCATCATCTATTGGTATTTTTAATAATTTTTTAAATTTTTTATTACCTAATGGTATACCTGTTGCAATATCAGTTCCTCCACTTGTATGTAAAATTAAATATCTATCAAATGGTAAATAATCATATGGTAAGTAATATCTTCCATAAAAATCTGTTTTTACAGTAGTTAATGGTTCAGATTTTATAGTATCTGTTGCCAAATAAAAACTAATTTCTGAATCACCTATATAACCATCTATTTGAAACCCTAATGTTGGTGGCACTTCTGGTTCTGGTTCTGGTTCTGGTTGTGGTTCTGGTTCGGGCTCTGGTTGCGGTTCTGGTTCTGGTTCTGGTTCTGGTTCTGGTTGTGGTTCTGGTTCGGGCTCTGGTTGCGGTTCTGGTTCTGGTTCTGGTTCTGGTTCTGGTTGTGGTTCTGGTTCGGGCTCTGGTTGCGGTTCTGGTTCTGGTTCTGGTTCTGGTTCCGGTTGAGGTTCTGGTTCTGGTTCTGGTTCTGGTTCTGGTTCTGGTTCATTTAATATTATAAAAGGTTTCATTGGTTGATTTAATACAAAATTTGCTACATGATAAGGTATAAGAGGTAATGTATTATCATTTACATAATATGTATAATTTTGTATAAAAAGATATTGTGATAATACTGTTGTACCTGCACCAGGATGAATATAAAATAAAGAATCTTCTTCTTCTGTAGTTGCCATAGGTCGTTTAACATCAAAATTTGCCAATCTATATGGTACTAATGGTAATGTATTATCATTTTCTTTGTATGTATAATTTTGTATAAAAATATATTGTGAAATACTAGTTGTACCTGCATTTTTATTAATAAAGAATAGATCTATAAATCTACCATTACTATAAGAATCCAATTCTTCAAATGTAAATGTATTACCCAACCATTTAAATACAAATGATTGTTTTAAATCAGGTAAATTAGGTAAATGAGGTAAAATAGAATTATTATAATTATAATTATTAATATTATCATTAAAATCTTCTTCTTTATTATTTTTTATATATAATTCATTATATTTATAACACTTAACTCCGTATTCAGTAAATTCAGTATTCTCATTAATTATATACTCAAATGATTTAATATTAGTTCTTATTATATTATTATTGTAAGAAGGAAAAATATATTTATAAACAGATTTAGATTCAGATTCTTTTGGTATTTCATATATAATTTTATCATTATGTAATAATTGGAAATTTATGTTTTTATATTTATTAACTCTTATTTCACTATCATCTAATGGATAAACTATAATACATTGTATATCGTTTAATTTATACATATCATTTAATATTACTTCAACATATGAACTTCCTTCTCTATCAAATTTATTTGTTACAGCAGCATAGTTTGTTAAAGCATACTTATAATTATTTGTATATAATTCTATATCAGTTGTAAATAATCCATTAAAATTTCCATAACTAGGATTTGTATTAATTTGACAATTTCTAGCAATATTATTATTATTAATCCATACTTGAATATCTCTTATATTAATTGATGTATTAATAGATTTATATAATCTTACTTTATTAAATTTAATATATGTATTGTCTTTAACATATCTATTATTTATATTTAATGGTATATTATTTATTACTAGAGAAGATGTTTCACTATTTATTATATTTAATGCTGTGATATAACCTGCTACTGCTGATGGTACACTAGTAGATCCAGGCCATGGTAAACTTAATACAGACGCATCTGCAATATAAATATTTGTTTTTCCTATTATTTTATGTGTATTATCAACAACCTCATTAACTCTACATGTTCCATGATAATGATAGATAGAATTATATGCAGCTTCTATATATGCTTGGTTAATTGGTGATTGTGATACTAATATGTATCCACTTGCTGTAAGTAGATCATTATTCACATTATACGCTTCAAGTAAATTATTAATATAACTTGTCTTACTTACTGAATCACCAAAGTGATTTAAAGTTACTACTGGATTAGAAGAACTATCAATATCTGTAATTTGAACACTTCCTGTACCAGATAAATTTGATGCTTGAGCATGTGTTATAATTAATGAATCAGGTAATGCATTTACAGTTGAATAATATGTTTGCCAATTATAACTACTATCTCTAGTTTGCAAATGTCCAATTATATTATTTGCATCAAATCCTAAGTCATTTACAAATACTGTTTCGGTTCCTTGTGTTGTACCTGTTTTTAATACACCAACTAATGTTGCTGTTCCGCTAGAATGCAAAAGACGTGAATTATAATTATTTCCATGTTGTCCTATTAATGTATCAGTTAAATCATAATCACTACCTAAATTACTAAAACGAGAACCTCCACTATGACCTCCACCGTTCCAATAATTTCCCATATTATATACATATTTAACACCTGTACTAGTACTTAATGTTGGTTCATTTAAAACTTGATTTCCATTTTTTGCTAATTCAACATCACTATCTGATAATTTTGTATGTCTAAAAATAGCATACATAGATACACCAGCAGTATTTAAAGAAGAACTTTGTAAATCATAATCACCGCCTTCCCCAATATTGTAAATATTTAAACCAAGATTTGATAATTCTTCATTAGTATAATTATTATTACTATCAATATCTACTGTAACAGTAGTTTGTTTTTTATATAATAATGTAAATCCAGCGTGATCATATAATGTATTACCACAAGTAATACTACTTCTTTGTAATATAGCAGGTGTTTGAATCGCTCCTGAACTTAATATGATTTTTTTACCATAATAATGTTTATTATCAAATGTATTTACATAGTCTCCTTTATTTATATCATCATCATCATATTTAATATTCTTGATTTTCTGATTGTAAATTATTTCAACATTAGGTAGATTATTAATTAAATCACCTAATAACAACCTTTTACCACTTGATACACTAGAATAAGTTTGTGTAATATCTGAAGCATAAATTTTATTATTATAAATATTTGTATTTCGATTTTTATTATTTTGTAATGAATTTTCCAAATCATACCATGTTTGATTTGGTAAATAATTTGTACCATTAGTAGAATAGTTATATTTATCTGCTCCTATAATATTTGAAACATCTGTAAAATAACT
>Ga0302114_10003021_pt1 | contig 10637 bp, 14 predicted proteins | sample AG5_Surface_MG_FD_203107 | JGI IMG/M metagenome (GOLD analysis project Ga0302114, IMG submission 203107) | Marine microbial communities from Western Arctic Ocean, Canada - AG5_Surface | ecosystem: Environmental > Aquatic > Marine > Oceanic | place: Canada: Western Arctic Ocean | collected...
TTGATTCAGAGCAGATGGCCCTGGATTGGATTAAATACGTCGACAAAGATAAGCAGATCTACCCGAAGCTTCCCGTTTACCTCCGGAGCTATTGGAAAGATTACGAGAAGGGACTATCAGTCAAGGCGACGGCAAAGAGTTACGAAAATTCGACCAAGAGTCTTGAAAAGGTTTTGGTGGATACCCAAAAAAAAGCTTTGCCCGACCGAATAACTATAAATGTTTCTGACACTGGAAACACAAACACTTCGGTGCCGGCTCCATTCCCGCAAGTTGCACAAATACCAGGAACGATGAATGCCGTGCCGACCGGTGTGGACATCGCTTCAGCTGGACTGATTATTGTTGGGAATACTACGATCGGAAGCCTTGGTGTGGTAACGAAAACGGTGAAAAGGTTGCGTTCGAAAGACAAATCGTCTTCGACGCGGAAGAAAACGTGTGTTGTGTGTGAATTTAATAACAAAACGCCTGGGTGCGATAACGGGAAAGAAAACAGGAAGAAATGCCCTTATTACAAGAAAGAAGATGAGGTTGGAATCAATAGAGCGATGAAGGATAAAAAAATGCGGCAGCGAAGGCAAAAAAGCAAAAAAAATGAGATTTTTTGCTGAAATTTTGGATTTCTGTTACGAATTTGACCTCGTTTAAGACTTTGTATAGGGGGGGTATTTTCGTTTGTAGCGGGGCTAATATCGCGGTAGTGTTTGAGGCGTAAAACGCGTTTTTAAAAATCTCAAAAAAGCGGCCCCACTTATGAAATGCGAGCCAATTTTAACTGATTAAAACGAAAACTGAAATTCTTAAAAAAATATTTCCACCTATGCGATCCCTCGCCTTTCTCTCTCTCTTCCTTTCCCTCCAAAATGCGTCTTCTACCAAGTCAGCCATTCCACCCCTAACCATCGATGAACTCAAGCTTTCCTCATTTGCCATGGTGATGGCCCATGATGCTGCGAGTGGCTATTTGTCCACCCACTTCGGCATCAAGAATGAGATCTACGATTGGACTAAAACTCAAACGTTTCCAACTTTAAAGAATGCACGTGACCTGTTAGAGTGTGGAGGTCGTGCTTTTGATTGGCGACCCAAGCTCACCAAAGATAACAAGCTCATCGCCCACCATGGCGATGTGAACATCGACCACGACTTCAAGGATTCGATTGCCGAGTTCACCTCTTTCTTGTCCGACAACCCTGACGAGTTTGCAGTCCTAACGGTTTGGGATTGCGAGACGGAGTCTGGCGCAGCATCCACGTGCGATGCTGAGGTCTCGTCCCAGCTCTCGGACCTCAAACTGATCCCTGTCACCTCTTGCGACGACCTCCTTCACATCACCGTTGGCGAGGCTAAGAAGCTCGGTCAGCTCGAGACCGGTGGCTCCCTCCTCGTTGTCACGGGAGCTGGGGGACCAGGTGGGGCGAGCTGCTCGACCGGCAACTACGACTCGGCCATTGCTTGCTGGGGCGAGACACGGCGCCGCGCAACCAGCAATGACACTGACACTGACACTGACACTGACACTGACACTGACACTGATACTGACACTGACACTGACGTGGAAATTTTTGGAGCTTATTCATGCTGGGATTCGAAAGATTCAAAAAACACACCCCTTGCCCAGATGGATGCCTATCTAGATACAGTCGGTGGCCAGTCTTCCTTTTCGACTCCTTTCAACGAGATGCAGTGCATATGGCAGGAAACGACCGATAGCGTGGTGATCGGCGAGCTCCACCTGTCTTCCCTTGTAGAAGACGAGGAGAAATCCAAGCTTAACAAACGGTTGACTCAGTTTGTCAAAGACGGCAGATTTGAGAACCTCAACTTGGTCATGGTGAACAACGTTTGCGACGGGGGTTTGGCCTTAAAAGCCGCACTGGATGAGTTCAATGCCAAAAAAATTAAAATGAATCTTTTCTACTTCACCAAGTTGGCCGCATTTAAAAGCTGATTCGCCAGCTCGTCCATCTTTTCTTGCCAAACCACGCTGTTTCCCTTGAAAACTCCCTTCTTGTTTCCCTTCCTCCCAGCCCCCTTCCGTTTCCCAAATCCCCCCCCTCCCCCTTCCCCTTCCCCCTTCCACCCTTTTACCTCCGGAGTAACTTGTCTTCCAGGCCTCTCCAGCCCTTGGTGAGAACCCTTTATTGGCATAGGTGGTGGCCGACTGAAGTTCCTTTGTAGGCCAATGCCGTCGCTGTTGATGGTAATAATATTCTTGTGGTTGTACGCCGGGCTGTTGATGCCTTGGTGTAGCTTCTTGCGCCCGCCGTCGCCAGCACTGCCACTGCTGCTGCTGGGCATTGCTGTAAGCATCATACTGGTTCCGCTTGACGCTGGTTTGGCTTTGACGGAAGGGTCGGTCTGAGTTGCTGTTGTTTTCTTGGCGATGAGTTTTCCGCCCCTGTTGCCGCTGCCATGGCCATGACTATGAATGTTTTTTTTTCTCGGCTGGAAGAATCGCGACGGAATGGAGTCAATCCCGCCGCCGCCACCGCCAATCGGAGGTAATCTACCTCGCCCCTCTTCCCCTTCCCCTTCCTCTACCCCTTCCCCAACCCCATCCCCAACACCATCCCCAACGCCAGCCTGCTCATTTTCGTTCATTTGGAAATTGTGTATTTTCGCCACCAAAGTTCTCAAATGCTTGGTTCTCTTCTTCACCCCTAGACTCTTAATGCTCCCGTCATTTTCATCTTCGGCGTAGCTGTCGTAAAAATTATTCTCGTCGTCGTCGTCCTCCTCGCCCGTCAACCCAAGGTATTTCTGGAGCTCCTTGTCGAGTGTTTGGTCGATAATTTCCTGCTCTACGTTCCGGGTGCTTACCGAGGCTGCGCCGAGCGAAGCGAGGCGCATTTTTGATGAATCAGGGGGGAGCGAGTGAGCAAGACGAATGTATTTGAGACAAAAATAGTTTGTAGAGGCTCGTCTGCTCGTCTTCCTCAAGGCTCGCTCGCTTCGCTCGCTCACCTGCTGAGGAGTGTGGGAGCAGATCTTCGGTGTAACCGCGGTGCAGCGGTTTCTTGTTGCTGTCGTTGGTGCTGTCGTTGGTGCTGTCGTTGTCACCGCCATCGCCATCGCCATCGCCATCGCCATCGCCACCATCTCCGTCCACAAAAATGTCCCTCGTCGCCTGCAGCAAACAAAACATCAAGGGAGATTGGCATTTTCGAATGAGCTCCGCCCTTTCCCTCGCATCCTTTTCCGCCTCCTTGACCTCCTCCCCCCCGTTCCTCACACTCTTGATCTGCTCGATAATTTGCTTCACCTGTAAATCGAGCCTGTCCTTGACGGTCATGTTGTGCAGACTTTCCGAGTTCTTCTTTGATTGCTTGTGAACCTGCGCCGAGCGAAATGAGCGAGCCAAACAAATTGAGTGGGGTTAGTTTAGTAGTGGATGTGGGTGGCTGTAGCAATACCATTTGCGCTCGTTCGCTCGCTCACCAATATCTCGTTCTCTTTTTCCCCAATCTTGTCCTTCAGTTTCTTAATTATTTTCGAGTACATATGTGATTTCTTAGCGTTATTCTCCTCTATCTTGCGCCCGCTCGTGAGCTCCTCCCTTAGCGCCTTAACTTGCCCCTTCGCCTCCTCAGTGTTCATGTGCAACTTTCTCATTTCTCTCTCCTGGTAAAACACTTCATTCTTCATCTTCTCCCCCTCCATCATGACCCTCCGCGTGTTCCGGCTCAATTTTTCCTCGGCCATTGCAAGCATGTTCGCCTGCGTGCGGTTTATCTTTTTGTTGCAGTCGGACCGGAGCTGGGACCGCTCGAAGTCCTGCCGTGAGAGGAGCTCGTTTTGGAGCTCAGAGTGGTTTTCTCGGGCGGCAACGAGTTGCTCGGAGAGGCTTTCCATTTTCCCCTGAACCAACCCCTGTCCCTCCACAAATGTCCTCAAGAGCTTGTAGTCCGCCTCCTTCTCCTCAATCTCGATCTTCATTCTGCTGAATTCAACCGCGCTCCTCTCCTTGACTCTATTGAGCTCGCTGAGAAGCTCGAACTCCTTCTCCCTCCTCTCCTTCTGCTGACCTGCGATCTTGTCCTCCATCGCCGCGATGGCCAGGTAGTTGTCGTCAAGCTTCTTCTGCAGGTAGGTGTTCGCGTCGGCCTGGTCAACCTGTGTCATTGGCATTGGCGTTGAGTTAAACATTTTTATTTTTCTAATATAAAATGGGTTGCTAGTTGCTTACCTGCAGCTGGTCGAGCTTCGACTTGTCTATCTCGGTCATCCGCTTAGTGGTCTCTACCTGGTTGGCCAGGCCGAAGTAGACGAGGGTAGGGGTGGGGGTAGTAGCGTTATCACCCAAATCTTTTTGGGACTTTGGGGTGCAAACTTCGGTGCGAGCCTCGTTGGTGTAGAAGCCCTCAAGGAATTGCTTCGTTGTCATGTAGTCCAGCTCCGACTTTATTGCGAACGCGAACTCCTTATAAGCCTCAGAATCAACTGGAGGAGTGTCGTCTTCATCCTTCGGTTTGGGTTTGGGTTTGGGTTTGGGAGGCATTTAGATGAGTTGGAACTAGGCTTAATTGGTGGTGTTGGTGTTGGCTGATGTGTTGCTGTTTCCAAGGGTGCGTAAAACCGATATAAAATATGTAAAATGTAAAAAAGTGAAATGAAATTCGGAAATATCGAAAAGCAAGAAAAGTGATCAATAAAAGTAGCCAAAGAACCAACGTGAATTGTTTTTTTGGCAACAGTAATCTCTCCACCTTTCTTGCAAGTTCTGTGACAGTTTAATATCTGCATATCAGTGCCATAACACCTTTTCCAACTCATTTTCCCACATTCATCATGTCAAGCTCCTCCCCTCAACCACTCGACTTCAAAGCCGCTTTGCTGTTCTCTTCTAACATGCTAGCGGCTGCAAAAAAGAACTTGCAGGCTCCTCCAGCTCCATCATCTTCCTCTCTTGCTTCACCACTACCACCGAGACAGCATCGAGCATCGATGCCTTTGAGCCCAATGTCGAGATACATGAGCCCAATAGAAAATCCCAGTAGTTCAGTAGTAGCTCCAGCCTCTCCTTCTCCCTCCACGATATCCGTCACCACCACCGACCCGTTGCTATTTTCTCGCAACCTGATGCAAAGTATCTCGCCAACACAGCTCGTTTCGAGTGCGACCACTAAATTCAACGGTGTCGCTCATGGCGTTGAAAACGTCTTTGCCCATGGTATAAGCGACGCGATGCACACCCTTAACGACGTAGAAAACGTCGTCGCCCATGGTTTAAGCCATGGGGTAAGCGGCGCGAGGCACACCCTTACCGAAATTGAGAACATTGTCCGATTGAAGTCTTCTGTGATTGCAAAAATGGCGGACGACAACAACTCCTCGGACGAGGACGAGGACGACGACGACGACCACTATAGCATGCTGAATTCGTATCATTTAGATTCGACAAACGACATGGATGTTAATATTGAGAAGACATCCCTGACCTTCAGTTCCTCCAAAAAAACAACGGAGAATGTTTGTGACGTTTACAAATTCGAGGACAACGCGTTCAACAAAAAATCCAACATGCCGATGATCATGTACAATTTGCTCACCGAGAACCGCGAGAAGCCCCTTCCGCCCCCCGGAAACGTCATCTCTGTTATTGGAGACTCGCGCCACTCCACAGTGCTGAGGCCAAGGTGCTTTGAGGAATTCAGCAAGGATTTGTGCGAGGCAGCGGAGGTGAGCGAGCCGCGAGCGAATTGAGCTAGTCTCAACCAGTGTATGGTGTTGCTGGCCGCAAGCCTTGTTGATGACGAGAATACACTCGGGATGAAGGGCGCGAAAAAAACTAACCCACCCACTCAATTCGTTTGCTCGTTGCACAGGCGACCAACGCTTGGTTCTTGACGTTTGGCTCGGACGTGGGCATCGCCAGCACGATTGGGAGGCTCAGGGAAGCGAGGGGAAGCTCGTTTCCGATGATCGGGATTTGCGATTATAAGCACATGAAGTATAGTGAGTTCATTCAATTTACGAAGCTCGAGATGGATGCGAAGAGCGGAAGTGGAGGTGGAGGTGGAAGCAATTCGATGGACAGCCCGGCAAAACAGCCGAAGACGAAAAATGAGTTGTGGGACGAGGTTGAGGCGAGAGCGACGATGAAGGTGAGCGAGCGAAAGAGCGGAAATTGTACCACCATCCTCGTCCACATCCCCACTACTCTATCTATCCAATCTGCTAAACTAACATTTTTCCACTCAATTCGTTTGCTCGGCGCAGTGCAATAGAAACGTTGAGATAGCGAACGATCAGAAGAAGAGGAAGAACTTTGACGACAATCACTCGCACCTCCTTCTCGCGGTTGATACCAGCGCTTTCAATTTTTCCATAAACTTCCAGCAGTTCATCGTCAAGGGACAGTTCGAGGAGCTAACTTCTCGGCAGTACCTGCACGAGAAAGAAATCGCCAAAAAGGCAAAGGAGAAGAGCTTCAGCTACACTAATTTGGAGGTGAGCGAGCGAAGCGAGCGAGCTTGTATATATTTCTCGTCTTCCACAAGGCTCGCCATATACTAAACCAATCCACTCCTCGCTTGGCGCAGGGGGACGAACTGGACTCGGGAAGCACTCCATTTGAGCCGAACTCGCAGGGGAAGCAGTACATCCCCAGCGTGTGTTTCGTTTTTGGTGGCTCGTTCAACGCAATTGAAAAGGCGTACAGAATGATGAAGAACGACACGCCGCTTGTGCTAGTTGAGGGGAGCAAGGGTTTTGCCACGGAGGTGAGATGAGATGAATTTATAGAGCGCATGAAATTCACAAATAACCCTTTCTGACCACCACCACCACCATCACCACCACCAAATCCAGATGAAACTCTGGCTTCAGTACTACCAGGAAGACGTAAACCATAAAGACTACAGTGAGAAGAAAAACAAAATTTTAATGGACCGCCTCGTTCACTACTTCATGAACAAATCCCGCTCCATTTCCCCAGAGGAGAAAGATCCCGAGATTCATAAAGCAAAGATTGTTGAGATGGTCAACATGCACAGGAATTGCGAAACGCTCATATACGTTTACGATCTATCGTCCCGCGGTTCCACCCCCGCAGAGCGCGACGACATAAAATCCCGGTCAACAGTTACTTCTCTTCGAAACAGGCAGCAGCTTTCCATCCTCGACTCGTTGAAGCTCAACGACAACCACGACGGCACGCTGCGAGAAATTTTCGACAAAGTTTTGTTGGACAACGGAGGTGAGCGAACTAAGCGAGCGAGCCGCGCCATACTAAACTAACATTACTCCACTCAATTCGCGGTGCAGATTTGAGCATGAAGAGCAAGCTCTTCTTGAGCATCAAATGGAATAGCGCTAAGAACCTTCGAATGCTGCTATCGCAGTTGCCGTTGGACAGCGTAGAAACGAACAAAAGTGTTGACTACTTATTCGAGGGCGAGAGCGCCGCATACGCAGCATTCCACGACCAATCCGACGTGTTACAGCAGCTCTACGACTTCGGGTGCAAGAACGAGTATTTGGATGTTTTGATTGGTTACGAACTTGGCTTTTTGCACTGCACGAACAACCATTCAAAGACAATAGATTCAAAAATTCAAAAACCAGAATTTAGCTCGCCAAAGTCACGGCCAAGCATCCTGCTTGCCGAGAGGGACAAGAGCAACAAGATCGAGATCGCGAAGTTGAAGCACGAGAGGTGAGCGAGCGGAACGCAACGAGGCGAGATTTCACCACTGTTCAAACTAAACTAATAGAATAAACTATTGTCGCTCGGCGCGCAGCTCTTGTCCTGCGCTACTCTTGGAGGGCGAAGACAACATCCTCAGCGCAATGTCCGGTTCCTTTTCAGCTCCAGATAAAGTCAGACATGCGCTCTTGAGTTTCTTGAAGAGCGCGGTCATTCACGTCGGAGACCCAACGCTGGACATGGACGATGACGTGAACGAATTTGTTCAAAAGAGGGAAATTTCTTGGGACGAAATTAATTTCTTGGTCGATCACGAAAGGGACAACCACGACATCAAGACGGAGGAGGGAAAATGGGAGGTGAGGGAGCGAGCCTTTTGGAAGACTCGAGTGATGAAGTGCGCGAAATGGCTACAGACATAATGGCTACATCCACTACTAAGCTAACCCACCCAATTCGTTTGGCTCGCTCGTTTCGCTTGTCCTTCATTAAAATGCGCCTCGCTTCGCTCGGCGCAGCCAAAGGCGAGGACGGTCGATAAGAAAGGAAATAGCATGAGTGGCAGCGATGATCTCAACCGAGAGTTCTTGCTGCGGGTTTTGAAGCTCGAGGAGACAGGACTGCCGTTTTGCTCGGCTCGAGACTTGAACTTTTCAAGGAAAAAAGTGAAGTCAGCCTTTTACGAGCAGGTGAGCGAAGAGAAACGAAGCGAGCTAGACTCGAGCGATGAATCCCGCGAAATGGCTACAGACGGCTACATCCACTACTGAACTAACCCACTCAATTCGTTTGGCTCGCTCGCTGCTCTCGTGCTTCGTTGAAAATGCGCCTCGCTTCGCTCGGCGCAGTACGACATGAGGAAGCGGATGATTGATGAGAAAACCGGAAAGTTAGTCGGAAGCGATGACAAGAAGAACTTCATGAGCTGGGACGGATCACCAGAAACCTTAAGCTCCACGAAGCTCACCCACTTGCACCGCGCGTGGTGGGCATTGATTACGCGCCGGCACAAGATCGTGAAGGTTTTTGTGAAGCAGAGCCCGATGAAAATTGCCACGGCTCTGGTTATTGCTGGAGCGTACAGGGAAATGGCGGCTGACGACAAAATGAACGAGACGGTGTTGTTGGAGTACGCAAGCGAATATGACGCAATGGCGCTGAGCCTCATGGACGAGATTGACGAAGCGGAAGCAATGACTATCTTGCCCATCCACCAGTACTGGGGCGGTGTTGAAAAGCGCTTCGATGTCGACGAGTTCCGGGACCAAATAGATCAACGCCGTGCAAGGGCTAACATAACAATGGGCAAGTCGCTGATGATAGACAAGTTAGTGGAGAGGGCAACATTTGCGGCGAGCGGGTTGGATCAAGGCATAATGAATGAAGCAACTGCAGAGGAAATTAAGAATATCTTGGCGAGCTTGCCGTTTGATCCATACCTCATGGATCAAGATGTTTTTTATTGCAAGGTGAGCGGCGAGCGAATTGAGCGGCGAGCGAAGCGAGCCACATTAAAATACTGCTCAACTAACGCACAAAACCCACATACGCAGAACAAACATCCCCTCACCTCGAGCCACCTTCACCAGAAGACGTTCTTGTCCTCAGTGTCGGACGTTTACATGTACAGCAACGGCTTCCGGCTTATGGGCGACTACGACGGCGGTCAAACTTTAATCGACCTGGCCTTGATCACGAAGAACAAGAAGTTCATCTCTCACAACCACGTCCAGTCGTTCCTCGACTCGCTCTGGATGCGCCCTTGCGGGGAGAGCGATGAGTTCGAGCCGAAGCAGACGAAGCGGGCGCTCCTCGTTCGGTTTCCGCTCATGTGCAAGCAGAAGATGCTTTACTCGGTCGTCTTCGACCTGGTGTGGATGGCAATGTACACACAATTCATAACGGGGGAGCTGTTCACGAATAAATTGTTCAGCAACTTCGAAAAGGTATTCTGGTTCTACGTGGTCGGGTTCGTCTGGGAGGAGCTGGAGCAGATTAGGAGCACAAACTTCCACGAGTATTTGCGGGGGGCGCACAACCTACAAGACAGCAGGTGAGTGAGCAGCGAGCAGCGAGTGAGTGAGCAGCGAGCAGCGAGTGAGCGAGCAGCGAATGAGCGAGCAGCGAATGAGCGAGCGCAAATAAACGTATAAAAACGAGCCTTGTGAAGCACTAACATATATTATTCCACTCGATTTTATTCGCCGCAGCATCGCCGTGCTGTGCACTTTCAGCTTTGTTTTGCGAGTAAGCTTGGTCCTGCTGTGGGTTGACGATCCAATGTTGCGAAACGTCTTCAAGGACTTTTCCCGAATTTTCTTGAGTATCAGCTACATTCTCGTGAGCACGAGGGTTCTGGAGAAGTTGTCCTTCGTGAAACGAGTCGGAGTCCTAATGGTAATGATGAAGCGCATGCTCGTGAACGACGTGACGCCGTACCTGATGTTTTGCAGCGCCTTGATCGCATGCACGGGCTTCGCAATGAACGGCATGTTCGGAATTCCAATCTGGAACACTTTTCTGATGTTCTTGGGGGACTGGGGGTGGGAGGACTTTGAGGATGAGTACGTTCAGAAGTTCAGCGAGGAGGGGATGATGTACACTACTAATGTGACCAATTCGAGCAGCAGGCTGCTGCAAACAATTGATGAGGTCGCGTCGATGGGCTACGACGAAGCGAACGTGCTGTGGAAGCGCCTCGCGCAGCTCCTCTTCGTTCTGTATATTATCACAACGAACATCGTTCTGGTGAACTTGCTCATCGCCCAGATGAGCGACACCTACGCAAAAATCATGGAAGAGGCCGACGAGGAGTGGAAGTTCATCAGAGGGAGCATCATCAAGGACGTGTACCACTCGAGCATGCTCCCCCCACCTCTGAACTTAATCAATGCCATAGGCGCGGGGCTGAACGGGGCGATCCACGGCTGCTTGGGGGCCAAGCACATGTTCTGGAACTTGGAACTGTACGCGGAGAGGGCGT
>Ga0302114_10003025_pt1 | contig 10630 bp, 14 predicted proteins | sample AG5_Surface_MG_FD_203107 | JGI IMG/M metagenome (GOLD analysis project Ga0302114, IMG submission 203107) | Marine microbial communities from Western Arctic Ocean, Canada - AG5_Surface | ecosystem: Environmental > Aquatic > Marine > Oceanic | place: Canada: Western Arctic Ocean | collected...
CACCCACGACGACCCGCTCGAGACCCAGAACCTGTGCTTCTTCGGAACGCAAGTTCCCGAGGGCAGCGCAACCGGCGTGATCGTGTCCACCGGCGACAACACCGTAATGGGCCGCATCGCCGCCTTGGCCATGGCCACGTCGAACGAGCAAACTCCAATCAATAAGGAGGTGAGCCAGCGAACTAGCGGAAATGGAAATGAACGGCTACATCCACTGCTAAAAAAAAAAAAAAAACTAAAAACTAACCCACTCAATGACCAGATCCACCACTTCATTGTGATCATCTCGGCGATTGCCATTTCCCTCGGCATCCTCTTCTTCGTCATGGGCGTCGTCATCGAGACGCCGCTGGTGTCCAACCTCGTCTTCATGATTGGCATAATCGTGGCGAATGTGCCGGAAGGGCTCTTGGCTACTGTCACGGTTTGCCTCACCCTGACTGCCAAGAGGATGGCCGAGAAGAAGGTCTTGGTAAAGAATCTTGAGGGTGTTGAGACGTTGGGCAGTACGAGCTGCATCTGCAGTGACAAGACAGGGACGTTGACTCAGGTGAGGTAGATGAGTGAAGTTTTTGAGGTGTGGAATTACTTTGTTTGTGGAGGGGGGGAGACACCCCCACCCCCCCCCCATTTCCGCTGCGCTCGGCTTTCCGCTGCACTCAACTTTCCGCTGCGCTCGGCTTTCCGCTGCGCTCGGCTTTCCGCTGCGCTGCGCTCGCTCGCGGCACCCCAACATAAATACAATGCCTAACTCCCTCCCATCCCACCACTATAATTTTCACAGAACATCATGACAGTCGCCCAAATCGCCCTTGGTACCGACTCGACCTTCAAAACCCTGGACTGCCCCTCCTCCTTCACCAACGGTCGCAAGACGTACGACTCGGAGTCCGAGTCGTTCAAGCGCCTGCTCCGCTGCGCCATCCTGTGCAACGTGGCCACCTTCACCGAGTCGTCCAAGTGGGCGACGGAGGACGACGGCACGACCCGCAAGGTGAGTAAAGTGAAGTGAAGATGTTTTGCGTGATTCAGCGGTTTTGCCTTTTTTTGAGTTTTCATATTGGCGTGTGCACATGACCCTGATCTGGACCATCCCTGAACAACACCCTCTCACAAAAAGACGCACCTGGCCGAACCAACCACCGTGTCCAATTCTGAGTGTCGCAATGCGTTGTGCGTTGGAGTTCCGGTCGATTCAGTAATTCGCCAGTTTTTTGAGTTTTCATATTGGCGGCGTGCAACATGACCCTAATTTGGCCTAATCTGGACCGTCCCTGAACAACACCCTCGCGCAACAAGACGCGCTTGGCCAAACCAGCCACCGTGTCCAATTCACAGCTTCTAAAACCTCCATGCGTTGGAGTTACGGCCGATTCAGTAAATTGCCATTTTTTTGAGTTTTTTCGAGTTTTCACATCGCTCGCCTTGAATGAAGAGCTACATCCACTACTTAACTAACCCACTCAATTCTTTTGACTCGCTTCATTTCATTTCATTTCATTTCATTCGTTTTGCTGTTGCTTCATTACAAATGCGCACAATCTCGCATGAATTCGCTCGGCGCAGAAGGACGACGACGGCAACGACACCCCCATCCCCTTCCAGGGAATGCTCGAGCAGGGCGACGGAAGTTCCGTCCAAGTCGTGAACTGGAAGCCGGTCGGAAACGCCTCCGAGTGCGCGATGATCAAGCTTGCCCAGTCCGAGTGCACCGACCCAACCACACTCGAGAACGACATCATCCACACCCGCAGCTCCAACCCGACAATCTTCGTCATTCCCTTCAACTCCAAGAACAAGTACCAGGTCCACGTCCACGACTGCAAGCAGGGAGGGCTGACCGTCGAGATGAAGGGAGCGCCGGAGGTGAGCGGAAACGAAATGGCGAAAAGCCAACCACAACTAAACTAACCATATCATGCGCCTCCCTTCGTTCGCTCGGCGCCCGCAGCGAATCTTGGACAGGTGCGAGAGCATTCTCATCGACGGGAAAGTTGTTGCAATGACCGACGAGCTCAGGGCCACGGTGGCCGAGAAGCAGCTGGAAATGAGGTGAGTCTCACTCAGTCTCCGCTCGCCTTGATGCACAAGCCGCTACTAAACTAACATTATTCTCAATTCTTTGTCTCGCTCGCCTCCCCGCGCAGCGCCAACGGCCTCCGGTGCCTTGGCTTCGCCGAGCGCGAGCTCGATCCGAAAGTCTGCGGCAAGGACTACAAGTTCGTAAGCGATGACGACGCCCACTTCACGGGCAACTTCCCGCTTGGCGAGGACGCAGGAGACAAAACCAAGGACGCGACCGGGAGGAAGATCAACCCCAAGTCCACCGTTGGTCTCGTGTTCCTCGGAATAATGGCCCTCATTGACCCCCCCAGGCCTGCCGTGCCGCCCGCGGTGCGCAAGTGCAAGACTGCCGGAGGTGAGCGAGAGCGAGCGAAGTGCGAAGTAAATATATGCAACTAACACGCTCGGCGCAGTCAAAGTCATCATGGTTACTGGGGACCACCCGATCACCGCGCAGGCTATCGCCTACAAGGTGGGCATCCTCTGGACGAAGACCCGCAACGACATGGAGGCCGACAACCTCAAGCACGGACGCTCGCCTGGTGACCGGCTCTGGGAAAACCCCGACGACGCCCTTGCGATCGTCGTTCCCGGCAACACAATCTCCGTGGACACGTCCCAAGGTGAGCGAAGCGAAGCGAGCGAGCCTTTTGGAAGACGAGCATACGAGCTGCGAGCAAAGCGAGCAGCAAGCGAAGCGAGCAGCAAGCGAAGCGAAGCGAGCTACTAGTCACAACTAATGTGGTGTTGCTGGCTCGCTTCGCTCGCACATCGCTCGCAAGTCACAACTAATGTGGTGTTGCTGGCTCGCTTCGCTCGCACATCGCTCGCAAGTCACAACTAATGTGGTGTTGCTGGCTCGCTTCGCTCGCAAGCCTTTTGGAAGACGAGCATACTCGCGATGGATCTCGCGAAATGGCTACAGACATTATGGCTACATCCACTACTAAACTAACAATTATTCACTCAATTCGAATTCGTTTGGCTCGCTCCGCTTGTTTCGCTCGTCTTTCATTAAAAATGCGCACAATCTCGCTTCGCTCGGCGCAGAATCCTGGGACTTCATCCTCAACCACCCCCAGATCGTCTTCGCCCGAACCTCCCCCCAGCAGAAGCTCGTCATCGTCGAGAACTGCCAGCGCCAGGGGCACATCGTTGCCGTGACGGGGGATGGCGTTAACGACAGCCCGGCGATCAAGAAGGCGGACATTGGGATTGCCATGGGCATCATGGGTAGCGAGGTTACGAAGAATGCCGCGGACATGATTCTGCTGGATGACAACTTCGCGAGTATTGTCAACGGAGTAGAGGAGGGGAGGTTGATCTTTGATAATTTGAAGAAAAGGTGAGGCCGCTGTTTAATTTGATGTATGCATCATGAGGTGCTAACAAAATGTGACGCAGCATCGCCTACACCATCCAATCAAACATCCCCGAGATCACCCCCTTCCTCGGCTTCATCATCTTCGCGATCCCCCTCCCTCTCACGACAATCCTAATCCTTGCAATCGACCTCGGCACCGACATGATCCCGGCGATCTCGATGGCCTACGAGACGGCGGAGGCGGATATTATGCTGCGCCCCCCGAGGAACGCTAAGGTGAGCGAGCGAAGCGAGCGAGCTTTGAGGAAGACGAGAAATATATACGAGCCACTACTAAACAAACCCACTTCAATTTACTTCGCACCTTCTTCGCTCGGCGCTCCGCTCGGCGCTCCGCTCGGCGCTCCGCTTGGCGCAGCTTGACAGGCTCGTCACCGCCAAGATGATCAACTTCAGCTACCTGCAGATCGGCCTCATGCAGGCTCTCGGAGGCTACTTGACGTACATGATCGTGCTCAACAACTACGGCTACCCACCAAACATTCTCCCGTTCGTGGGCTCGTTGGAGTACTGGGGCGTCCAACCCCTTTACTGCAAGGTGAGCGAGCGAAGCGAGCGAGCTTTGAGGAAGACGAGAATATGAGCCAATACTATACTAACCCACCCAATTTACTTCGCAACTTCTTCGCTCGGCGCAGTTCACCGGCGGCAACTACGTCGATCACAACGGAAACATCGACGCGACCCTCGACCCGACCTTCTCCCCCCCCACTCGCGAGTTCCCCCTCTGGCAGGAGGGCCTCAACGGCTACGTCGGGCCGTGCATTTATCCGCTGAGGGATTACAGCGGTGACGGTTTTGGCCTGCCGAGCGACTTTGACAGGACGGTCAGCACCACTTACGGAGGTGAGTGAGCGTGAGCGTGCCAGTGAGCGTGCCAGTGAGCGTGCCAGTGAGCGTGCCAGTGAGCGTGCCAGCGAGCGTGCCAGTGAGCGTGCCAGTGAATGTCTCGCACAACTAACATTACATTCGCACAGGCTCGACCGACGGAGAGGACCAGCCCACCATCGAGTCCATTCAGCAGGCCGAGCAGGCCAACTACTTCCACTACGTTCCGTGGAAATCCAAGCTGAGCCCATTTTGGGAGAACAGGTTCCTGTGGTGGGACGTGACCGAGTCCAACAGCTTGACCGGCAACCTTGGCAACACCGACAGCTCCCGCTACTTCAAGGGGCACCTCGCCGGCATTTACTCTCTCTGCGCCAACAACGACGGGTTGTTCGGCGAAGATGGCGGTGAGGCGAAGGTCAGGGGTGCCAAGGACGTCTTCGACGTCGATTTCATGCCCGGGGTTTCCCCCAACTTACCTGTCAGCTCAGGTGGAAACCCGGCGTGGCCGCCGCTTAGAGTCGTCTGGAGTTACGGCAATTGCACCTCTTACCCGCCAAACGATCCTGACGTCGAAGTCCTCGGGAAGAACTCCCGCGAGGGCAATCCCGGTTCCGGGGCCATTTTCTGCAACGGGGCCGAAGCCACCGATGGCAGCTCGGACTGCGCGTCCGTCAACGTTGATTTAGCGACCGGATTGCCGAATCCGCAGCAAGTCTTCTACTGCGTTGATTCGTGCGGCGCGTTCGGCACGGCAGAGTGCGTGCCCCCCTTCACCAATGCTGACGGCAGGGTTATTACGGGCGACAACGTGAAGCAGGTGAGCGACCTTATCCTTATGACCTTATCCTTATCACTAAAATTACAATTAACATTTCATTCGTTTTGGCTCACTCGCTTCATTTCATTTTGCTCGCCGCAGTGCCTTAACATTGCGAGCGAGAAGTCGGCGGGGGAGGCCCTCGCCCACGCGCAGGGAGCGTATTGGGGCGCAATCGTCATTGGGCAGATCGCGGGGCTGATCATTTGCAAGACGAGGTGGTTGAGCGTCACCGCTCAGGGCCTGACCAACAGCTTCATGAACTTCGGCATGTACTTCGAGCTGGTGCTGGTTGCGTGGCTCGCGTACTGCGACCCAATCAACGTGGGGTTGGGAACGAGGAACATTAAGCTGGTGCATTGGTTCTGCGCCATCCCGTTCGCGATTCTGATTGTCGTTTACGACGAGAGCAGGAAGGGCTTGATGCGCGCCACGTCGCCGGAGACGAAGGACTACGAGACGGGACAGATCAAGAGGAAGAAGGGGTGGCTTGAGCTGAATACCTACTACTGAGGAGAGAGAGAGAGAGAGAGAGAGAGAGAGAGAGAGAGAGAGAGAGGGGAAATCTTATTTTTGGCTACCCAGTTTAAGAGAGGGCAAAGTTTTGTTTCATTCAGAATTTTCCTAATTTTTTTATATTATTAGCACGGTATGGAGCGAACAACCCATCACAAACAACTCGCTCAAAATTTCTAGTTTCCGTGCGTCGCAAGAAGAGCAGACCGACAACAATCTGTTCGATGCTCAGAGTATTCAAATGAGAGAGCCACGCAGCAGCATCACCTTCACCTCCCCGCTTTTGTGAGTACGAAGCGGCTGTGAGTGTCTTTTTGTTTGTGCAGAATTTTGCCGAAAACGAGTTTGGTGATTCGCCAGCTGTGGACCACCAGCTCGACATTATATTCTCGAAACTTTCAGGGTTCATGAATTCGGATACGATTATTGCCAGTCCATCCGAGTCCAAATGCAAAGATACTGCTTGAATTACAAGTTTGAGCAATCGTTCACCGTTTTCTCCTCCATCAACGTAAAGACCGTTGCGCGATCGTAGATTAGGAGGCGTGGGCACGTATGGAGGGTTGGCCAAAATCAAATCAAACAATCCTTCCAATGGGAGGGGGTGGACGGAGCTCAAATCGTGTCCAACGGTCACAATTTGCGAGTCAATTTGGTTCATCACAGCGTTCATTTTTGTGAACTGCAGGCAACGCTCGTTCACGTCGACAAATGTGAGTGAGGGTGGCGGAAAATCACTAACCAAGTTTTGGAAGTAAGCGACGAAGCCCTGGACTCCACAACCACAACAGAGGTCAAGAATTGACGCTGGTGGTGGGGCTTGTTGAGAAACGTGCTTAGCACAAGCGACAGTGTCCGGCCCGACGTACATGACAGAGTTTTCACAGGTCTTGCTCACGCTGGGGTGGAGGTCTGTAATGAACAATAAGTCGTGCCCGTTGTTGGTTGCAAAGGGCGTTATGAGCACGGTCGGGGAGAAAGTCGTGTCAGTGTTGGCGACGACAAAGTTACTGTCGAGGAGAGATTTTTTGAGGTTTGAGAGGGAAGGGAGGAATTCAATCGACTGAGAAAGTGAGAAAAGAGCTATAATTGCATCAAGGGGTGTGGAAGGGGGGGTGGGAGGGAATATGTTGTTGTTGTTGTTGTTGTTGTTGAAATTGACGAGAACTGCTGACACCGGCAAAGAAGAAGGAAAACCGAGTCGAGTCGTTACTGCTTGCACATTGTAACCAGCGGAGAGAAGCGCACATCTAACATTTTTAAGTGTATCTGGAGGAGGAGGTATAAAAGTCGTCAAGAGCAGAATAAATGTCGTGAACATCCCAATCACAACCAGCAACAAAACTGGCTCTCTGTCGATCAGCAAGCTGGTGCTTATTAGAATAAGAATAGAGAGCCAATTTATCTGTGAAACATAAGATTACAAAAAAGAAATGTAATCGTGGTGCACAAAAAATGGCTTTTTGAAAAGTTGGAAGAGCTCTAGCGCAACAGTCTTTACCCATTTTTCATTGAAAGAACTTCAGGACGCATCCAATAGTATTCACTGAAAGCTACAGTGACCAACAATACACATCGTAACACTAAGGTCATGAGCTTTGAATCAAATTCCATCTCATCGGATGTACAACAGCAACAGCTCAACTCTGCCTCTGCGGAGGCAGAGGCAGAGTCTTTCCTGGAGACATTATCCACGGTAATCTCGAATGCTGATGAGATGCTTTCTAACCTTTCATCAGCCCAAGCTGGCAAGGCCCTTCAATCGACAATATCTGGGCTAGCCGAAGGTATTGGTCAAGTTGGCCGCGAGCTTTCTTCCAGTGACGAGGGTGCTCGCAGGATGTTGGCCCGAGCAGTCATGGAAGACTTCCAATCTGCAGCTTTCATGGCTGAGACAAAGGATTTCACACCGCTTCCGCCACCGTCACCAAACTCAAAAATAACCGACAGTATGGAGGACAGCAGCGAACTGAACAGCTTGTCAACCTATTCCAAGATCAGCGAGTCCGACATGCTCCAAAACATCGACTCCGCCGCGTCGATTCTTCTCGACGTCGAAAACGCGCTTCTCTCCGTCTCGAACGACGAGGCTGAGGAGCTCGCGGAGGTGTCAATTACTGTCGGTCGAGTGTTCCTGGTGATGCTCCGGAGCGTGGTGGAGAACCTTTCGCCTGCCGATTTGGCGGGGACAGGTGAAATCGAGGAAAATTTGGATTTGGATGTGGATCTGGATTTAAAAATAGAGCTTTTGGATGAGGAGGGAAACGAAGAAGATCCCCAGCAGCGCAAGAGTAGAATACGGCGCCAGAAGCTCCAGCAGAATAGAAATAATAACAAAAACAAAACCAGAATGAGGCTAATATGGCCTCCCCTCGGCCCCAAGGTCGCCTCAGCGGCCAAATGGACGAAGAACGACCTTTTCCTCAAGGTGAGCGAGCGAAGCGAGCGAGCCTTGTTGAAGACGAGAAATTATACGAGCTACGAGCCACTGCAAAAATACTCTAAGCTATTCCACTCAATTACATTCGTTTTTTTCTCACTCGCTCCCCCCTGATCCATTAAAATTGCGCCTCGCTTCACTCGGCGGCGCAGCGGCCGATCCTCACAGTTGCGCTCGGCATGGTCATGATGCCGAGCCTGGTCGTCTCGGCGTTCTTCGCCGTTCCTCTGCTGTCGCTGGACCTCCTCCTCCACAGGGGGTACGACTCGCTGGCCGAGGAGTCCGAAACGCTGGACAAGTGTGAAGTTGGGATGGGGAATTTGGCAAACGTAGGGAAGCTGTACTTCCTGGTTGGCAAGTTGGTAGCGAAGCAGGCCATTAGGGTTGCGGGGAAGCAGGTGGAGAGAAGGGGAGGGGTGAAAGGGGTGGTTGGCGACGTGTGTGGTGGGGTGAGTGAGCGAGCGGCGAGCGAAGCGAGCGAGCCTTTCGTTTTTGTTCTGTGGTTGGGACCACTCCTGAATGAACAATCTCTTTGTACAAAGTTTTTTTGTTTTTTTTTGTTTATGTTCCTGCAGATGGCCCCTTTTTCACAAAAAGAGGCGCTGGTCAAACCCGCCACCCGTATCCTATTCATAAAAATTTCTAATACTGGCATTTTTTCAGGTTTTCTCCTATGCGAGCGACCCAATCGGAACAGCGAAGGTTATCGGGAGGGGGATCGAGGCGGGGGTTGGGGGAGTTGTGACTGGGGCTAAGCTGGTGAAGGATATTTTCACCGGGGAGGTTGAAATGAAGGGGGGGCCAATGCCAACAATGCCAGTTCCAGCACAAATATAGAGACAATATTAGTAACAATAACAAATAGGACTTCTTCTCTTTTCATTTACACCTCATCACTGAAGATAGTCAACTGCCGCTCGTTCCTGCTCATCTTGCTCAGAATGCTCGTAACGTGACTGATTCGCATCCTGGACACGACGATGTCGTCAATCTTCATGATCACGTCGCCCTTGAACAGGACCCCGCGGAGAGGCGAGCCGGCCTTAATGACGTGAACGAAAACCCCGCCTTCAGGTAGGCTGTCCAAAATCAGCCCCAGCCGCCCCGGCGGGGCGGTCACAATGTGGCAATCTGCGCCCGAAAATTGGTGGGAATTTGTTTGGTTTAGTTGAACGGCGCGAACCACGCTAATGATTTGGATGGAACTCTCACCTCGAAGAGAAATTTCGTCAATGTCGATTTGCCTCTGGACTCGGGCGGACGGTTTGGGGGACGGGGAGGGGACCGGCTTGGAAGACGAGGACACTCGCCGTCCCTCCAACGATGCAAGCCGGTCGGAAAGCTTGTCAATGTCGCTGTAAACTGATCCAAAATCTGTCTGCAATAGTTGGTTGCCGTTGCCGCCGCTCCCTTGGCCTTGGTTTTGCCCCCCCCCGCGCCTGCTCTTCCTCGCACTGGCCTGCATTCCCGCAATTTTCCTTGCACTGCTGCTACTCCTCAGGCTCTCGGCGTCGTCATTGTCGTTGTAGTTCGTTGTCCCCGTCCCCATCGACAGAGCGCTCACGCTCATAGCTTCTCTCTCTCTCTCAGTGTAAACGACCTGCTGCTGCCCGAACTGCTTCTGCGTCGAACTATACAGCCAGTCCATCTGGCTTTCATGCTCATCCTTTGCAGAAATGTTGGAAGAATTGGAGAGCGGGGGGGATTTGGATTTGGACTTGGACTTTCCGTACGTGTTTTCGTGCAGCTCAGCCACGGACGAATTTAGCAACACGGCGGTTGTCGGAGGAGGAGTCTGAGGAGCTGGAGGAGGGGGGTGGCTGTCCACCGTCACCGAGTCGGCACTGTACCGGCGGGTTCGTGAAGCTGGTGGTGGTAGCAGTGGGGGAAGGGGTGAGGGTTTTGGGTCTTCATTAATGTCATTGTCATTGTCACTGTCATTTGTGATGCCATGTTGATTGTATCGCTTCGATCTTGGGTTGGACTGCGATCGGGACCGCTGGCGCTCAGTTGATGTGTTGGTCTTGCCTGAGCTGATAGAAGGGGGGGGGGGAGAAGACCTTGGATCAGGAAGGGAATTTGATCTGGTTTTGGATCTGGAATTGGAATCGAACCGAGGTGAAGCAGATTGGCTCTTGGAGCTCCCGGAGGACGGAGACTGGTTCTCAACATCCCAGTCACGTGAACGTGGTTTGGCTTGGGCTTGGGCTTGGGTTGCTGGTTTTTGGGTAGCAGGGGTTGAAGGAAATTTAAGGTGGGCCACGATGGCAATCCCCAACGCGAGGGCCACTGCACAACAAATTATCACAATGGCTAATAGAGTGTCGTCCATGCCAAGGTCGTGTGTATATTCGCAAGGAAAATTCTCTTTCTTTTTTTGCCTTTCTTGGCACTTTTTGGGACATCGACCAACAGCGATTGGCATCCCAGATGCAAACCACTGACGTTAAACATAACGATGACGTAGCTGTGGCAGGCGGTGCCACGGTCGGCTTTGTAATTGGAGGACCGTTAGGGTTGGCCCTGGGAGCTGGAATTGGCAAGGGCGCTGCGAAGATCAGAAGAAGTTTCAGGGAGG
>Ga0302114_10003028_pt1 | contig 10627 bp, 5 predicted proteins | sample AG5_Surface_MG_FD_203107 | JGI IMG/M metagenome (GOLD analysis project Ga0302114, IMG submission 203107) | Marine microbial communities from Western Arctic Ocean, Canada - AG5_Surface | ecosystem: Environmental > Aquatic > Marine > Oceanic | place: Canada: Western Arctic Ocean | collected...
ACCCGTCGTCTAAATTCAACAGGAACACTTCCTCTTTCGGGACTTTTTCATACGCGCTCATGAGTTGCAGCGGTAAACCAACCACAAAAGGCATCGGCGCGGTGAGATAATCCATCAATCCCGCCGGTACCAACGGAAGAAACACGTGTTGCCATTTTAACGGAAATACCATTCTGTTTGCCGCGTGTGTCGCGCGAGACAGTTTTGATAACGACTTTGACGTCAAAACGATGCGTCTTTCAAACAATAACGCCACGAATAGCGCCACGATAGCATCGGAAGGTACGACGTTCCGCTTGCCGTATTTCCTATCGTTTGAGCGCGCTTCTTCTTCTTCTTTTTCGGCGGCGTTGGATGTACCCACGGCGTTGTTGTTGTCTTTGTCGCTGTCGATTTTCATCCTATTTGTGCCATACTTTTCATCGTCCATATCTTCCTCCTCGTCATCGCTACTTCCGTACAGAAACGCATCGAAACAGGCCAAATCTTCCTTCTCCTCCTTCCTTGGCACGCGCAATCGCAAACTCGGCTCCGCGTTCGGCGACGGCACCACGAGCACGTCCTCTTCTTCCCCTCTTCCTCCTTCTGAGTGCTTCCCGTTCGAAATAGACGCACCCAGCGTCGCTCGAAGAAACGCACCTAACTCCGAAGACTCGAGCGCGAAACTCTCCGCGTCTAACTCCTCCTCCTCCTCCTCATCATCATCATCATCCCACAACGCCTTCGCGCTCGGCAACGCCGCTCGCAATATCTCTTCGAACAAACCGTAAAACCGTCTCGAGCTCAGCACGCACATCGCTACCTCCTCTTCTTCTGCGTCTTCTTCCTCTGATCCCGCTTTTTTGTTGTTTTCTTCTTCTGATGTCTTCTTCTTCTCCTTCTTCTTCTTCTTCCGTCGACGATATCGCAACACGAACCCAAAGTACCTCTTCCCGTCTTGGTCGGTCAAACCGAACGTGTAATACTCAGACGACGACGACGACGAAGAAGAATCAATGCCCTTCTCCTCTGGAAAACAAAAGTTTCCTTTACACGCGATTTCAACGAATCTCTTTTGCTCCTCTTGCTGCTGCTGACGATGCCGTTCTTTGTCTTCTTTGTCTTCTTCTCCATCTCCGTTCGTGAAAAGCATCATCCGTAACGGCACGGATATGTTTTTCTTTTGCACGAAAAATGCGCTCGCAATCGTACCATCATCGTAAAAGTCCGAAGAAGAAGAAGGAGGAGAGGAGGAGAGAGGCGGAGGGGACATCTGCCCGAGAGATGATGGGCAGCGAGGCGCCTCTTGTTTTGGTAAAAAGTGCGCGCGCTGAAGTGAAGATTTTATTCCAACTACCTTTTTCCTCAGAATAAGGTGGTTGTTGTTTCCGAGAGCGAAAGGAAGAGAGAGAGAGAGAGAGAGATAAAAGAGAGCGGAGCGATGTCGACTGGAGCGAGGACGCGAGGGCAGAAAAGACAGAGAGGGGCGAGAGATTTGTGGGAGGTGATCGTGAAGTGCGACGATATTTGTTTCCAACATATTCTTCCGAGATTGAATGGGACTGATGTGAAATTCTTGTACGAGGTGAATACGGAGACGAGAAAGTTGATTAAGAGATCATCTCGCGCGGGTGATTTGAAAAAGGGGTTTAAAGTGAACGAGATGTCGTCGATATCGACTTTGGAATTTGCGTGGGAGCATAAACCGAGTTGGTGGAGAGAAAGAGTTTTCTGCTATAAAGTTGCTGGAACGAATAAACTCGAGTTGCTCAAGTGGATACGAGAGGAGAAAAAGTGTGAGTGGGATGAAGATACGATTAATGTGGCCGCAAATCAAGGTAATCTGGAAATGGTAAAGTATTGCGTGGCAAATGAGTGCCCTAATGATGAGGGCGCGTGTGCATGTGCTGCCTTAAATGGTCATCTCGAGTGCCTCAAATACTTACGCGAAGAAGCCAAAGCGCCTTGGATTTGGACAACTGCCTCTTCTGCGGCTCGAAATGGTCACCTTCATATACTCGAATATCTTGTTGAGCGTAAATATAATGAATATATCTCATATGCGTGTGATTATGCGGCAGAGTACGGCCACTTGGACTGTTTGAAGTACTTGCACGAAACCGCCAAAGCGCCGTGGAGCTCTCAGGCCGTATTCTACGCACACGAGAAAAACCACCCCGAATGTGTACAATACCTCCTCGACAACGACTGTCCTCTCCCAACTGGTTGGCGATACGAACATTGAGAATTGCACACGTCCGAATCATCATCATAATAATACTAATACTTCACGCGCGCGAATATGCTTTAAAGCGCTTGTAATAACATACACGCAAAGAGAGAGAGAGAGACATCAACACTCCGCGCGCGCTTCTTTCAAATTCATTTTTAGGGGATTCCCCCAACTGGGGAAATCCCAAGACATACGCGAAACGAGAATTTTTCGCGGCACTCCATATTCGCGCGCACTTACTCTCATTAAAACGTGCGCGCAAAAGACAGAGAGTAATATCAGTGCTGATAAGAAGCGCACGCATTGCGAGCAACGAGTGCGATAATGTCGGAAGGAGAATAAACTCTCGAAAAGCTTTCCTCATCCCTGGTCTCTTGTCTTTGTGTGGGGGTTCGTTTTTCCCCGTCAAAGCAACATGGAACAAGACTTCGGGTGGGAGAGATATAGCGAAGACGAAGAAGAATGCGAAACCTGCGATGGAGACTACGTAGAAGAAGAGAGTGGGATAGAGGAAATGCTCGAGACGACTTTTGGTGGGAGCGGAGGAGGTGATGATAAGAGTAATGGTTGCAAAAAGCGTTCGAGAGAAACACCTAAAGAGAAGGACTACATAAAGCTGGATGACGCGGAGGAAGACGAGGACGACGACGAAGACGACGATATGGACTATTATCGTCAAGAGCTGAAGAAAAACGGAAAAGCGAGAAGGACGAAACAGCGGCAACGTAATGCGGCGCAACAGATGAGGAAACCTGCGAATAGGACATTCGCCGCCGGGAACGAGTATTTCGTACGGAGCGTGTTGCGATGGGAAGCGAAGACGCTAAGGAAAGGAGAAGACGTTGGTAGTAGTTCGGGGAAGGGATGTGGGAGTAGTAAAACAGCGATGCAGCAACATTTGTTACCGCTGGAAGAGGCCCCTGTGAGGTATGCGAATATGGATGAGTTCTTTCACGCGCAAATCGAGGTTGCGTTTGCCGAGGCGAAGGCGATAATCAGGCAAGGATTGCAAAAAGACTCGACGAAGAGGGAAACATGCAATGTAAAGGCACGAGAGAAGTACCCTGGAGATAGTAATAGCGTTTGCCTGAAGCTGGAGATAATTGGCCGTCGTCACAATGGGGGTACTACGAGTAGCAGTAGCAAAGAAGACGATTGGAGAAAGAGCGGAAGCGTGGTTTTACTCCAACCGAAAAAGAAAGATTCGAGAGAAAACGAGGGCGCTCTCGGGATTGTCGTGAATGTATCGAACATCAAAGGCGAAGATAGTTCTAGTGCTAGGAACAAGTACGTGCACGTGCAAACGAATATTAAAACGGAGAACGTAGAAGATCAAGTGATTGTGACTCCCCTCGGGAACGTCCTTACGCAAAAAAGAATAGTCGCGGTTGCGGTTTCGCGACCAAAGATTTCGTTCGAGGCGCAAGTTTTAGGCACGAAGAACGCGACGTATACTCGTTTCAGCGACAGCGACGATGATTTCGATGGTGACATTAAGAGCAGCACAACTTTGGTTGAAAGAAGTCAGAGAAAAAGTGCAGCAGCAAAGGAAGAAGTGAACGATGGATTGAACGAATCGCAAAGATTCGCGTTGGAGAGATTTATGAACGACAGAGGTCCCGGATCTCGACTGAAAATGGTCCAAGGACCTCCTGGAACGGGAAAGACGCACTTCTGCGCAAAGCTTCTTCACGAATTGACCTTTGAAACGCGAAATCAACGTCAGCGCCTCTTGGTGTGTGCTCCGACAAACAAAGCTGTAATCGTTTGCTTGGAAACATTTCTTCGGAACATTCCAAGAACGGAGGACCGAGATAAATTCGGAAAGAGCATCGCTTTGTACGGCGTCGAAGACGCGCTAGAGAGTGCGGCGAAAGACGCAAACATAATAGATGAGTATTACGTTTACCGTCGACTCGATTCGTTGTGTGCCAAGTTGAAGAACCTTTCATCTGACGGTACCGCTCGCAAGAATGGCGGCAAACGAAGCAAAGCGGATGTTATGGCGGACTTGAAAAATACGCGCGAGGAAATGAAGCGCATCGCCAAGTTTCTTTTGGAAATGGGATCATACGTTTCTGAATTATTGTTGAACCCGTGCGATCGACAGAATGTATCACAGAATCTGGAGGTCGAATCTACAGTAAAAGACTTTATCGAGCGCATCGAAGGGAAAACGAAGGCTGACAATTTGAGAAATCGAGACGTCCTCGCGAAAGCGGTGCTTTCAAACGCGCGCCTTTGTTTTTGTACGTTGGGTTCGTGCGGTGGTTTGTACCATTCTGGTGCCGCCGATTGCGACGTGTTGATTGTCGACGAAGCTGCAAATTGTTTGGAAGGAGAAATTTTGTTAGCGTTTGCGAGGAATCCGAAGCGATGTTTACTCATTGGAGATCCGCAACAATTGCCGGCGATGTGCTTCAGCCGAGATGTACAAAGATTGGGATACAATAAAAGTCTGATGGAACGCTTGTTCGCGTGCTACGGGGGTGATCAGAACGAAGCGATGTGCACTATGCTTAAGACGCAGTATCGGATGCACCCAGAAATCTGCGCGTGGCCTTCCGAGCGTTTCTACGGCGGTAAACTACAAAATGCCGAGTGCGTTGAAAATTCCAACAACACTATGCCGTATTCCATCGTGAATGTGCACTCCGGAAAACACCGCGTTTCGAGCAGTTCGAGCATAAGTAACGATCGCGAGGCTGAAATCGCCGTCGATTTGGTCTTAAAGCTCCGCAAGAAAGCGTTGAAAATTGGAATCATAACATTTTACACGGCTCAAGTAAGATTAATTGCGAATTTGATGCGCGCGAAAAATGTTGTTCCCGCCGGTTCCGACGACGACGTGTTCGCAAGCACGGTCGATTCATTTCAAGGAAGCGAAGCAGATGTTATTATTTTGAGTTGTGTTCGCACGAGTAAAACTTCCGCGGGTTTCTTGAGTGACAGTCGCAGACTCAACGTCAGTCTCACGCGAGCGAAGAAGAAGCTCATAGTTTTGTGCAACGCCGACGCGCTCGCCGGAGGCGGCGAGACGCTCGAAATGCTCGATTTGAAGTCGCTCATTGAAAACGCGAAAACGCGAAACGTGTTATTTTCCGAGTCCGAACCAAAGATATTAGACATGGTAGCAGCCTTATAATTCAATTAGAATAGTACATAAAATTCAAAGATACCCCTCCGCTTTCAACCTCTGCAACCATAAATGCACCGGCGACAACATCGCGCTCGGGTGTTCCATCGTTACCGCCGCTCCAACTTTTTCCATATCCACCCACGAAGTTATCGTCTTATCCATCACGCTATTCATGTGCAAACTATCGTTATACCACGGCGACTCCGACCCGGCTAAAATCAACGTCCTACACTTTAACGAATGCGCGATGTGCGTGTTATCCAACCGATTCACCGTGGCGTCGTAATACGCCAAAAGCGCATCTACCCGCATATCTTGCATCTCATTCCTCGTCGTCAACGCCAAATCGCTGGAAAACTTCCCCGCGAACCCGTCCGACCCGTACTTACTAAACAGTCTCCCCATCAAATGATTCGCTCCGGACTCGGACACTCTTTTCCTCGCCCTCACGCACTTCACCCGAAACCACTTCGCGTACATCCACTCCGCGTAATTCGCCTGCCTCGACATCGGCGACACTAAAATCATTCCAACGATTGGATTTGCAAACCGATTCGCGTATATGGAAAGAACCGTCGCCCCGGATCCAACCCCAATCGCAAACACCTCCGTGTTGTTCGTCTTCGTCCCTCCTCTCGTCCATCCGAAAAAATCGCTCACGTCTTCCAACTGCTGCGCTAATTTGTCCAAAGTCACCTCTCCTTCAAACTCCTCGGGAACGCCTTCCACGGACCCGTCTTGCATCCCCGGCGCGTCCACGTGGTACGCGCAAAACTTTTTGTTCATCTCGTGCTCTTTCCCCAAGCAAGAAAAGAACGAGGAGAAACACGTCCGGTGATTCGTTCCGCAATCGTGGTAGGTAATCAACGGTTTCCTCTTCGGCCGCTTTCCAATATTCGTCTCATCGAACGCGCATTCCGCGTGGTGCGATTGGTCGTACGACACGGAGAGGTTGCCGTACCTGGTGGAAATTTGCACGGTCATTAAATCATACGTTTCGTACCATACGTGAGACATTTTGTTGTTGTTGTGTGTGTGTGAAACTTAAAGTGGATTTGGTGTGTGGTTTTTGGCTTTAAAAATACGAGCAAAGCGAAGAAAATCGAACGGCGCGGATCCCATCTCACACCTCTCCTATTACAAACTTATCACCTTCGAGATCTTCGATCGAGATTTCTTTACTCGCGAGCATCCGCATTCGCTCTCGCATCTCTTCGACCAAGATTTTACTTTCCATCGATAAGTCTTCGTACGGTTTCTTTTTACAACCTTCGTCGGCGTCGACCATGTCTTTTAAGATTTCGTGAGGGAGTTTTCGATGCGCGTGATCGTCTTCGAAGATAGATTCCCAGACGATGTCTTTGTCTTTTCGGAGACAAAAGTAGAGCTCGTCGGTGTCCTGTTTTGTTTGGTTCGTACACGAGAGAAAAGGAAGAACATTAGCGTAAAGAACACATTTGAGATCATCAGAAGGGAAAAAAACGCTCGAAAAACACCATCGAGACTCACCCTCGTCCAACTGCTCTCATCCAACTTAATCGTCCTAAAGAGCACACCACCGCAAACATCCGCTCTGTTCCCCCACGCGTGTCCTTTCAATCTCACCCCAAGCGTTGACGTCGTCAATTTAACCTCAAAGTCGCCGTTCTTTTCCGAGCTGTTCGTTGGAATTCGAATGAATATTTCCACGTCCGTCGTGCTTTGCTGCCACCGAACGAGATCTTTCCTCGGATCGAGCGCGAGGTACTTTTGCTTATCTGAGTTGGTTATTCGGGAGCGTTCGTCGAGCGAGGAGGAATCGAACGCGATTTTGATCTCGTCGTTTCTTTTCGTCGCATCATCGGAGGCGTCCGATGATGTTGATGATGTTGACATTTTTATTTGTGGAGTCTTTCCCACTTGCGCGTATTTTTTCCCGCATTCTTTCTCCCGCGCGGAGCGAAGTAAACGCTCTCGAAAGAAGACAAAAACAAGAACTCGATCGAGAGAGATGGAACGCGACGACGACGGTTCGAACGAGGATGCGACTGAAACGTTTTTCCCATCCGTCCCTGGTCTGAGATACATTCCGAACGTGCTCGATGCGGAAACCCACGACGTACTCGTCCAATTTATCCACTCGCAACTCGCACTCGGTCGCTCCGGAAAACTCGAAAAGAAAGCGACGTACACTCCAATTCCACCGAAATGGGATAAACGTTTACAAGGGAGAGAGATGCTGCAATACGGGACGTACACGCACTCGAATCGAGTGTACACCGACCACGAGGTTGAAGTCGAACCAATGCCGGAGATTTTGCGAAAGCTGGTGGTGGAAAGACTCGTGGAGCGAGGCGTGTTCGGAGAAGAGAAGAACGAGGAAGATGCGAGAAAGAATCTCTCATCCGGTGGTGGTGGTGGTGGTGGTGGTGCGAATGACACTTCTCGTCGACGCTTCTTGCCGGACAGTTGCACGGTGAACGTGTACCGCAAAGGCCAATGGTTGCCGCCGCACGTGGACAATCCAAATTTTAAGAGGCCTTTTTGTACGGTGAGTTTGTTAGCGGACGAGATGTGCATTTTCGGGAGAGGTATCGTCTGGCACCCTGGTTTAGACGAGAGTAATAATAGTGGTAGTGGTAGTAGTAATAGTAGTAGTAATAGCGCGGTGTTGCCGGAGGAAAGTTGGTACGACATGACGAACGCGCTCGACGGCGAGGAGTGTCGAGTGGTGTGCGAGAAAAATTCAGCGATAATTTTAGACGGAGAGAGCGGGGACGTGTACGAACACGCGATATTGCCAGTACGAGCGGAAGACGGGAGGATTTCGTTGACGTTTCGAAAGAGAGATTGGGATGAAGACGCGGTAAATAAAAGAACGGAAGAGACGGAGAAGTGGAGAGCGGAGTACAGGGAGAAGAGGAAAACGGCGTACGAGGCGACGAAGGAAGAGGTGGTGCGCGTGGAAACAGAGAGGGCGAGGATCGCGCGCGAACGTTTAGAGAGAAAGAAAGCAAAGGAGGCGAGAAAACTAGAGACTTTGGCCAGAAAACGACGCGAATTAGAAATAGTCGAGGAACGACGAAAGGAAAAGGAAGAAAAGAAGAAGACGAAGGAACCGAAATCGAAAACGCACAAGGAATGTTTGCCGGTTCCGGAAGGTTTGTTGAAGAATGATGGAGACGACAACAACGACAAAAAGAAAAACGACGACAACGACTACGATAAAAACATCAGCGATGTGAACAGAATGCCAGAAGTTGAACGCGAATACGTGCAAAAAGTCTACGACGTCGTCGCGAAGCAATGGCACGGCACGCGATACCGGTCGTGGCCGGCGATTGAAAAGTTCGTCGCGAACCAACCTAAAAATGGCTTCGTGGCCGATATCGGATGCGGGAATGGTAAAAACATGCACGACGTCGTCAAAGGAGGCGGTACTGTAATAGGCATGGACTTCTCGCACGGTTTGATTGAAATTTGCGCCGAGCAAGGCTTCGAAGTCCAAGTCGCTGACGCTTTAATGGTTCCGTACCGCTCGCGCGTGTTTGACTACGCGCTCAACATTGCCGTTTTGCACCACATTTCCAGCGAAGAACGCAGAATTCGCATGTGCGAAGAAACTCTTCGCGTGGTTAAAGTCGGCGGCGTCGCGTTATTCTGTGCCTGGGCGTACGAGCAAGACAAAGGCGGCGTTTCCGGCCACGACTTTCTCGCGCAAGACGTCCTCGTCCCGTTCCACAAAAGACCAATCGCCAAAGGCATGCGACCGGCCGAGCAAAAAGAATTGGACGACGCGATGGTCAGAGAAGGCAAAGCGCCGTCTCACGGAGAAATCAACCAAGAAAAACACACGGTCGTGTACCAAAGATATTGTCACGTGTACAAAGAAGGCGAACTCGAAAAGTTATTCGAGAAAATACCGGGGTGCAAAGTCGAAGCTGCGTACTTTGATTTCGGCAACTGGTGCGTCGAAGTCCGCGTGACGAGAGAACTGAAATGAAACAAGAGAGAGAGAGTAGAACAAGACAGCTAGACTTTTGACGCGTTCGCATAGACAGAAACCATAACTAGCGTAGGTTGGGTAGCGATGTATTGATGGCGATGATTCATCATCATCGATGGATGATTAGACCCCTTTTAGAGAACTGAACTTTGAACTTTTTCTTTCTTTTTGGATGCTTCGCCCACACAAAAATTCTCCCCCACGCTCTTTAAAAAAGGATCATCACACGGAGGATCCTACGAATGTCAGCGCCACGCGGACGAGAGAAGCGCGGACGCGAAAAGACCGCGAGAACGATGCGAACAATTACGTTCGTCTCGCACTTGTTTTTCGTGATTCTCTTCGTCTATTTCTCCGCGTCCGGAGGAGGAGTGTCCGGACAAGAAGATGATGGAGAGGATAACAACGACGACGACGGAACGAATACGTTCTGGAACACCGGCCCGTCCGGCATCGACGAAACACTCCTACCACCGCTAAACCCGACGAATTACCCGTGTCCGACGGACAGATATTTACTCCTCGGTCCGCGAACGTATACCGGAGGATTTAACAACATGTTCATGACGTTTCAAAGCGCGATTTTGTTGGCTCGATACACGAACAGAACGTTCGTGATACCGGCGGCGAGGAACGATCGGTACACGGATTTTAGGTTTTCGCAAGCGATCGATTACGAGGTACGACGGCGAGATCACGTTTTCTTTCTTTCTTTCGTTTCGTTTCTTCTTCTCGCTCTGTGTGTGTGTGTCTGTGCTTTTTCCATGTTGCGTCGCGCGATGGCATACAATATCTGACTTTCAACGTTCTCTCGCTTTTGCTCTTTATCCGGGTACGTTTTTGATAAAATACACAGGCTATGCGACCGGTGTGGCCGTGCTTTCACGACACTAACGTGCCGTGGGGCGAAGGCGAAGTGCCGCAAGCGTACGTATCCGTGGAGAAAAGAAGGAAACTCGCGATGGTGGACGCGAGATCTGAGGAGGATAGAATGAATACTAAAGATGATTTTAGCACTAGCGCGTTGTTGGTTAGAGAGTTTGATGAGTTGGACGCGAAACGGATGGTGCACGCAGACGATGACAACGAAGAAGAAAAACAAAACGAAGAGGACAAGAACAACCAGGTGATTGCTGGGCGAACAAACGAAAGAAAGTTGCTCGGCAAAGGAAAGAAGTTGAAAACGTCCGACATGTTCGACGATTTCAAGCCGAAACCGAATTCAGTCGCCGCCATGCGTCCCGCGCGCGTTCGCGGTCCGGATAATACCGGTCGTCAAATTTCTGAGATT
>Ga0302114_10003031_pt1 | contig 10625 bp, 9 predicted proteins | sample AG5_Surface_MG_FD_203107 | JGI IMG/M metagenome (GOLD analysis project Ga0302114, IMG submission 203107) | Marine microbial communities from Western Arctic Ocean, Canada - AG5_Surface | ecosystem: Environmental > Aquatic > Marine > Oceanic | place: Canada: Western Arctic Ocean | collected...
TTAGTTCACCTATTCCTGTGAAGTTCATTGATAAATCTATAGTGATTATACTATCACACCCTGCTGCATTTTGAATAGTATCTGTATAAACTCCTTCTGTTGTGTAAACATCACCACTTGGGGAAGTGTATGAGTCTAATCCTTCTGCTGTTATTATTGATGAGGTGGGAGTACAAGCAGTACAGGCATTATTACAGTTTGTACTGAATGATGTTTGAGCATCTATGTTAATCCAATTAGCATTAGACCAAGCAACATCGTCCACTTCGATACAAGTAAGGTTTGGGTTATTTGAAGCGGCGAAATTATTATTTAAATTAGTATTGTTTCCATTCTTCAAATTTAGACAAGTTAGTGCATTTTCCTCGCAATATAGTTTCGTAAGTAGAATATTTTGAGATACATCTAGGCTAGACAAAACAACGTTTGTAAAACAGGACAGGATAATTAAATCAGTATTTTGGGTGACATTTAAACTAGTTAGTTGATTAAGTTCACAATATAATGTGTCAATGAGGTTATTTTGGGTTACATCTAAACTTGTCAGTAAATTATTTGCACAATTTAAGAAAGTCAGATCTGAATTTTGAGTTACATCTAAATTTGTTAATTGATTAGCGGCACACGATAATTCAGTTAAGTCAACATTTTGAGTAACATTTAAGCTGGTCAGCTGATTATATGTACACTGCAATATATTTAAAGCGCTATTTTGGGTAACGTTTATGCTTGTAAGTAAATTCCCATAACAATTTAGGTGATTTAATGCTGCGAAATCTTCTATTCCTGTTAAATCACTAATGTTATTATTCATAATGTTAAGTGTGGCGACCGTGTCAATATTCGCAGTAATAACACTTCCATCAGGAGTTCCGAAGTCGTATCCTAAATTGATTAATGCTTGCTCAAAATTGACATCAGGCACGGCGGTTGTTTGACCAATGACCAGATTAGATAGTGCAATGGTCAATAAAAATGATAGTAAGGTTTTCATAATATTTGTATTTTATGTTTGTTAAAGGTGCTAGGCTGAGAACTTGCGGTCTCTTCCAAGGTTATTTTCCCGAAGGTCAGAATAGATTTGTTAACCAAAAATGATTTTCCGAAGCGAAAATTTATCATGGTTTGTATGCTATGTTAGCAAACGTTAGTCTTTTATAATAATTGAATTAGTGACCTCATTTTTTTCATCAATAATTCTTAGCAAATATGTTCCAGATACATAGTTGTCAATTTTCAGTTTGAAGTTATTTGAATTTAAATTTGTTTTAAAAACAAGATTTCCTGTTAAACTATATATTTCGATTGCCTGAAGTTGACCTTTATCAATGCTTATATTTATTACATCACTTGACGGATTTGGATATACACTTGCAGTGGCAGGCTCGAGATCATCAATACCTGCTGTATTTGTTACATCTGCACCTGTATTGCCATGAAGAAACTCCCACCTTCCTGTAAAAACACCTGGAATAACTTCTGTTACCTCCCAATATAATTGGTCTTCTATCAAACATGCAACTCCAGCTGAGTCATTTGTTAAAAGTGCAGTAACATTCATTGTGTCGTTAATAGGAATGTTATGATAAAACAAAAAATCACTGTTATCAATTAATGTGTCGTCAGCAATAATAATACCTTGAGAATCTGTAATCTCCCAAACAATAATATTTTCATTTTGGGGCGAAGTTAAATAGTGGCCGGGATGATATAATTTAACTAAACCAGTATCAGACACATTAACTATTAAGTTCATCATATCACAACCGACTTGTGCTTGAGTTGATTGAATTAGCCCTAAGCCGGCAATTAGTGTAAATAAAAATTTCTTCATAACATTAGTTTTTTTTTAAATATACCAGAGTAGCTCGTTTCTATATTCACGCTTAGCCGTGAAATCGCTGTTATCACGCGCGCAAGTGAATTTTAAACGCTTACAATAGGGGCATTTGATGTCTTAATTGCTTCTAACAATAATGAAATTTTCTTGTACTTAGATTCTTTTATTTCGAAGTATTCATACATTCTTCGTAATGAGGAGCCTATTCCATCAACACTCATAAAAGCTTTTTCAGCTATTTCTTTATTTGTAATTACAGGATCATCAAGCAGCATGTTTAGGACCTTCCAATCCGTTTCATTTAAATTTCTGTTAATAGAATGCTCAATTTTTTCTCTAACCAATTCAAACTTATTAGAATCTACTATTAATCCCTTATCTGCATTGTTTTTAAGCTTCTCTATTTCATCTAATAGTACATCTCGTTTTGCTTGATCTTTTTTCATTTTAGATCTAAAATAGAATACGACACAAAAAATTAATAGAGTAGATGCTATTGTTATGGCAAACGTTCTTTTACGTTGTGAGACTTTAAGTGCTGTTTTTTCATTTTCATTTTCAAGTTTATTTTCATAAACTTTAAGTTCAAAATCATTTTTCACCGCTTCACTTACTACAGCAAAATTATTTTTTTCTTGTTGAATACTGTCATTGTAAACAGTATAATTTTCATACATTTTAAGTGATAAATCATACTTGTTTTGAGATTTGTAACACTTGTATAGCAGCTCATATAAATCTCTTTTAAATTCTTTAAAGGTGTCTGCAGGAAGATTTACTAATATTGACTTCCCTCTCTTTAATGCTTCATCTACATCTGTTTCAAAATAAATTTTTGCAATAGTAATTTCAGCATTAATAATTCCACTTTTTATATCAAGTTCTTTATTTAGGGCTAGGTTTTTATTAGCATAGTCATTCGCTTTTTCCAGTTGATTTAGTTTAAGGTGTATACGAGCAAGCACAGAATAACAATCAGCTATAAAAAATTTTTCATTTTTTACTTGAAGTATTTTTAGGCCTTTTTCATAATAGGTCTTAGCATCTTGGTATAATTCCTTTTCAAAATTAGTCCAGCCCATGTTAATAAATATAATAGCAGTACTTCTATCTTCAAACCCTCTTTTATTTAAAGTAGAAAGGGATTTTTCATAATACTCTAAGGCCAAATCATAATTGTTAAGGATTAGAAAAACACTTCCTAAGCTAGTTAACATATGGGATTCTCCATCCGAATTGTTTAATTCTTGGTATAGCTTTAATGCCTTGGAAAAATGTTCTGTTGCTTGTTTATAATCTTGTCTGTAAATAAAAACATTTCCCATATTACCCATTATTTTAGCTTGTAATATTGCATCATTTAGTCGTTTCGCTAAACTTTCAGCTTCGGTGTAAGCTTCCATAGCAATATCATAGTTTCCTTTTAGTCTATGGATATTACCTTTTCTTTTAGTTGCGCGATACAGTTGTAATGTTGCATTTTTTTCATTTGCTAATTCAAAATGATAGTTTAGAGATGTAAGTGTAGAATCTGGTTTTATTTGATTGTTAATTTCGTAATATTCTTCTAAAGCATTGAATCTAATAGAATCTAATTGGTTTTCGTTTTCCCAAATCAATCTTAAAGAATCCCCGCTAACCTGAGCGTAACTAGTATTAATAATTATTAAGAATAATAGTAGGATTGTTTTATTCTTAATGGTTTTCACTCTTGTCATTTGAGAATTCTATTTATTGTGTTGTAAAATATAGTCATAAATGGATAAAATAAAAAAGCACCAAACCTAGGTGGAATGGTGCTTTGTGACCCCGGCAGGATTCGAACCTGCAACCGCCTGATCCGAAGTCAGGAATTCTATCCAGTTGAACTACGGAGCCATTTTGCTAAGTGTAACAACTACATAACCTGAGGTTGAGTTGCAACACGGAGCTATTTCAAATTTGACTATAAATCAAACTTGATCCCTTGAGCCAATGGTAGGCTGTCGGTATAGTTAATCGTATTGGTTTGTCTTCTCATATATACTTTCCAAGCATCTGATCCTGACTCACGTCCACCACCTGTTTCTTTTTCTCCACCAAATGCACCGCCAATCTCTGCACCTGAAGTACCGATATTTACGTTTGCAATTCCACAATCAGAACCTGCATAAGAAAGGAACTTTTCAGATTCTTGTAGTGAAGATGTCATGATCGCTGAAGACAACCCTTGTGGTACATTGTTTTGGATCGCAATCGCATCCTCTACTGTTCCATCATACTTCGTTAAATATAAGATCGGAGCAAATGTTTCATGTTGCACAATCGCAAAGCTGTTTTCTGCCTCAATAATTGCTGGTTTCACATAACATCCTGATTCATAACCAGGACCTTCTAATACACCACCTTCAACCAATACTGTTCCGCCTTCTTCTTGTGCGGCATCAATCGCTTTAAGGTAGGCATTAACAGCATCCTTGTCGATAAGTGGGCCGACGTGGTTATTTTGATCCAATGGGTCTCCAATTCTTAATTGCTTGTATGCATTCGTCAAAGCGTCTCTTACTTTATCGTAAACACTCGCATGTATAATCAATCTTCTTGTAGAAGTACATCTTTGTCCTGCCGTTCCTACTGCACCGAATACAGCTCCTGGAACCACCATTTTAAGATCTGCACTTGGCGTAATGATAATCGCATTGTTTCCGCCTAACTCTAAAAGTGATGTTCCTAGTCTTGCACCAACAGCAGCACTAACGGATTTACCCATTCGTGTAGATCCTGTTGCAGAAATCAAAGGAACTCTTGTGTCATTCGACATTAATTTTCCGATATCTGCTCCACCGATAACCAATCCTGAAACACCTTCAGGAACGTCATTCGCTTCAAATACTTCTTTTGTGATTTGCTGACAAGCCAAAGCCGTCAAAGGCGTTTTCTCAGAAGGTTTCCAAACACAAACATCTCCACAAACCCAAGCCAATGCCGTATTCCAGTTCCAAACCGCTACAGGAAAGTTAAACGCAGAAATAATCCCTACGATTCCTATTGGGTGGTACTGCTCGTACATTCTATGACCAGGACGCTCAGAGTGCATTGTCAAACCGTATAGTTGTCTTGAAAGACCTACTGCAAAATCACAGATGTCAATCATTTCCTGAACCTCGCCCAAACCTTCTTGCAATGATTTTCCCATTTCAAATGAAACGAGCTGACCTAAAGGCTCTTTAACTTCTCTTAATTTTTCTGCAAGCTGACGAACAATCTCACCTCTTAGTGGTGCTGGTTTTGTTCTCCAGACCTTGTACGCTTCAGAAGCCTTAGCAATAACTTGTTCGTAGTCTGCCTCTTCTGCTGCCGTAACTGACGCAATTAAAGAACCATCTACTGGAGAATAAGAATCTATTCTTTCTCCTTTGGTCTGAATCCATTCGCTTCCTGTAGAAGCACCATTATTCGTTTTCTCGATACCAAACTTGGCTAATATTTCGTGAATTTCCATTTCTTTTAAAATAAGATTTGGTGCAAATGTACTTCAAATTATTTGTTGTGTTTGGATTAATTGACTCAAAAAATAGAATCAAAAAGTAAGAAGCGGTATATGTTTCTTATTTTTGGCGCTACAACACTTGAACTATGTATCGTACACACACTTGCGGAGCACTACGCACGGAGAATATTGGAACCACTGTTACCCTTTCGGGATGGGTGCAGCGTTCTCGGGATTTGGGAGGCATGACCTTCGTTGACCTTAGAGATCGTTATGGCCTCACGCAGCTTGTTTTCAATATGGAAACTGATGCTGATTTGTGTCAAAAAGCAAGAAAACTAGGTAGAGAATTTGTGATTCAAATTGATGGTGCTGTGATTGAACGTAGTAGTAAGAACAACAAAATGCTAACGGGAGATGTAGAAATCGTAGTGGCCAAGCTTACGATTCTAAATGCTGCAAAAACACCGCCTTTTACGATCGAAGACGACACCGATGGTGGGGATGAATTGCGTATGCAATACCGCTATTTAGACATGCGTCGAGGTCCTGTTCAAGACAAATTAAGACTTCGGAATAAAGTATCCCTAGAAACTAGAAAATATTTAGACGGTCAAGACTTTATGGATGTAGAAACACCCGTTTTGATTAAATCAACCCCTGAGGGTGCTCGAGATTTTGTCGTGCCGAGTAGAATGAACCAAAACGAGTTTTACGCCTTACCACAATCTCCGCAAACCTTCAAACAATTATTGATGGTTTCCGGAATGGACCGCTACTATCAAATTGTAAAATGCTTTAGAGATGAAGATTTGCGAGCAGACAGACAGCCAGAATTCACGCAGATTGACTGCGAGATGGCCTTTGTAGAGCAAGAAGACGTTCTTCAAACCTTTGAGGGATTGATCCAGCATTTATTCAGAGAAGTTCGGGGCGTTGAATTAGATGCAAAATTCCCGAGAATGACCTATGCCGATGCGATGGAGAAATATGGCTCCGACAAACCTGACATCAGGTTCGGAATGGAATTCAATGACCTCACTCAAAAAGCACAGGGCAATGGCTTTGTCGTTTTTGACAGTGTGGAGGCCGTACTTGGTATTAAAGTCGAAGGATGTGCAAGCTATTCTAGAAAGCAATTAGACGCCCTAACGGATTGGGTGAAACGCCCTCAAATTGGAGCAAGAGGTTTGGTTTATGTGAAATACAATGAAGACGGCACTAGCAAATCTTCAGTAGATAAATTCTATTCTGAAGAGGAGCGCAAAGGATGGTTAGACCAATGCGGTGCAAAACCAGGTGACCTTTTGTTACTGCTCTGCGGTGATTTAGAAAAAACACGCAAGCAGCTCAATGAACTTCGATTGCATATGGGAACGACACTTGGACTTCGAGATCCAAAGGTGTTTAAACCACTTTGGGTCCTTGATTTTCCTTTATTAGAATGGGATGAAGAAAGCGAAAGGTATCATGCAATGCACCATCCTTTCACCTCTCCAAAGCCAGAAGACTTAGCGCTAATCACTACAGACCCAGGTAAAGTTCGGGCAAATGCCTATGATTTGGCCATGAACGGTGTTGAGCTTGGTGGAGGATCTATAAGAATTCACGATAGGGCACTCCAATCGCGTATGTTCGACCTGCTTGGGTTTACCAAAGAAGAAGCAGAGGCACAATTCGGGTTTTTAATGAATGCCTTTGAATATGGTGCCCCGCCACATGGAGGCTTGGCTTTTGGCCTTGACCGATTGGTCGCTACCATGGGAGGATCAGAATCGATTCGTGATTATATCGCGTTCCCGAAGAACAATAGCGGTCGTGACACCATGATTGATGCACCCGCGCCGTTAGATGCAGCGCAAAGAAAGGAATTAGGACTCTAAGAATTTTTGTATCTTGAAAAAAACCTAAAATTCAATTTCATGGAAAACTCTAAATCAATGGGGTCCACTTTTTTAGTGAACCTAGTCATGTTTATCGTATTAATCATCATCACGTTTGGCCCACCGGCCATCATCATGAAAGATTATTTTGACGCGGTAATGGAGGGAGATATCTCCAAAGCCATAGGTGCAATCAAAGATGTTGGCATGTTACCTATTGTGCTCATTGTTTTACACGGCGCCTTTGTTTTCGCTTGCTTTACCGTCGAAAGACTAAAAACAAGGATGACAAGATACTGGGCTTACCTATCTATTTTTAATATCGTTTGGTGGATTTACCTGATGGTCTAAACGTAGAGAAGGAATTACATTACCTGAATCAAAAAACATATTTTTTTATTATTAATATAAACGCCCATTAAACTATTGTAAAATTCTGATTATGAATTTATTATATTTACATATTAAATTTTAATTAATTAGAAAATTATGGAAAAGCAATTTAAGTTCAATGAGGATGTTTGGGGGTTATTTGTAAATATGTTAGTTGCCTATGTTACAATTATTTTTACACTGGGAATTGGAACTCCGTGGGCTATTTGTCGATTGGAAAGGTGGAAAGCAAAAAACACGACAATAGAAGGCCGGAAAATTAAATTTACAGGAGAGGGTAGCGACTTACTAGGGAAATTTATCGTTGGTTACTTCTTAACCTTAATAACCCTGGGTATTTATGGGCTTTGGTTTGCTGTTAAAATGCAGAAGTTCTTAATTGAAAACACTGAATTCGAGGACTAACTAAAGAGGGGCGATCACTACACCATCTATTTTTTCAAGCGCAGGAATCAGGGACAACTCTGAAATAGGAATACTCAATTTCAACCTTGGTTTTTCCTCAAAATCTTGTTCTAAAATAATGCAATTGGATGCTTTTACGGCATTCATAACGAATGGCATGTCTTCATATGAGAAGGACACTTGAATGATGTTTCTGTCCTCATCATCTATTATTTTTGAATTTTCAAAAGCTTCTTTTGCCGCGCTGCGATAAGCATTGATGAGCCCACCAACTCCGAGGTTCGTTCCGCCATAATAACGCACTACGGCCACCAACACATTGGTTAATTCAAAGGACTTTATTTGGCCATAAAGTGGCGCACCTGCACTATTTGAAGGTTCGCCATCATCGCTATAGCGATACGCTTCTTTCTTGCTACCCAAACAATAGGCGTAGCACACGTGGACACAACCCGGATTTTCTTTGCGAAGTCTTTCTAGATGGACTTTAACTTGATTGGTATCAGAACAAGGGTAGGCATAGCCTAAGAATTTAGAGCCTTTTTCTTTATAGAAGCCTTCTCCTGAAGTTGAAAGTGTGCGGAACATATATTCCTTACTTTAGTATGCGTTTTAAGGGCTTAGAGCGTTTAATTTCTCTCTAATTCATCCTCAAGCCCGTCGATCCCAAGGTCAAGCAGATTTTCAAATTCATCGTACTTAAAATCTTCCATGCCGTCAATCACACAATCTGTATCAATTGTCGCTTTGGCAAAGCTTCTGATATAGGCTGACTTTTCTGAATCGTTCATTTCTTTGACATCTTTTTGAATTCCTTTTAAAACGTCAACAACACATTTACCGGCCTTCTTCATATCCTTTTCTGGGAGATTCTCCATTTTACGAGCCAATCTGTTTAAATCTCTTTCGGAATTTATCCCATTAAAATCAATACCCGCTTCTTGGGCACAAGAACACAAGTCATCAGCTCTATTGCTTGCGCTCCCGGAAGAGCCGCAAGAGGACAATAAAGAAAATCCTACAATTAATGTCGCTAAAAAAGTAATTTTCATCATCTGTTATTTAATAATAATTCGAGAAATCCATTGTTGAGTCGCAGCTGCAACTTTGATCAAATAAACTCCTGATTCAAGATTCACATCAAAGCTTTTTTGACCTGTAACTGAATTCAAATACTCGGTATATACTGTTGTTCCAGACATATTGATTAATGTCATAGAAGCATCTTCAAAAGAGGTTCCACTAAAATCAATTGAAAAAGAACCATCTGATGGGTTAGGCGCAAGTGTTAAAACCGGGTTTTTCTGTGCGGATACGCCAACCAAAGAAAGTTCGTCTACTAAATTCAAATCTTCTATGTAAAACTCGCCTGGTGGTTGTAATCCTGTAAAAGGGTTGTAAGCATAGGCACCAAACTCTATGCTTCCAAATGGAATGGTCGCGCCAAAAGAAGTTCCTAAAGTACTCACAATTGAACCATCAACAATAAAGTCAGAGGTCGCATTATCGAGGTCAAAAACAATTTGAATATCATGCCACATTCCTGGAGCAACAACTGCTTCTGCGTAAGCAAAGGCTTCCCAATCTAAAAATAATAAAGCGGTATCACCCAAAATACTTATGGAGTGAGGCAACTCTGTATTCAGTGAATCATGAAATCCTATAAACCCTCCTGCACTGTTCTCGGGAACATAAATACTAAGAGAAAAAGAATATTTACCGTCACTATAATCTGACCATGACCAAGTTGCTCTAGTGTTATTGGTGCCATCATCAACGATATAGCCCGAATTCGTACCCGATATAAATTGATCCTCACTTACGATACAAGATTCTGTTTGCAAACCTGTCCATAAACCCCATCCATTTGCAGCACCTACATCACTTACAAGGTCTCCAGCGGCATAGTCATCAAAAGACTCATCCATTAAACTCCACTGGCTAAAGGCAACAAAAGGGGCCAAAAACAATACGATTCCTAAAGCTTTATTCATGTTCAATCTTTAATTAGACTCTAAAGTTATTGAATAATCAAGGAATACACAAAATGAAAGTGGAAATTTGACATAAAAAAAGGCAGCCGAGGCTGCCTTTTCAAACTTTTAAAGAATCTTTATTTGATTACGATTCTAGAAGAAAATTCATTTGAACTATCCGCTACTTTAAGAACATAAACACCTGCGTTTAGGTCTAGGTTAAAGTTTTTAGTTGAATTCGTAACTGAAGATAATTCTTCAGAATAAACAACTGCTCCAAGCATATCTGTAATCGTCAATGAAGCATTGTTAAATGCATAATCACTAAAGTCGATTGAGAAATCACCGTTAGATGGGTTTGGAGAAACAACAATATTCATTGCAACATTTTCTTCAATACCTACACCTGTCATATCTGTAACCGCTAAATCATCGTAGTAGTAGTCACCTGGGTTGTAAACACCCTGCTGCGTAACATCTACACTCGTTCCCCAAAGGTCAAGACCTCCAAGTCCAATTCCAAGTCCCGTATAGTTTGCTGCACCAACACCGGCACTTATGCCGTCTACCAGTAGTTCGGATGCATTTGCATCTATATCAATCACCATCTCAATAGCATACCAAGTATTAGGCACAATTGACGCTTCACCAAACATTAT
>Ga0302114_10003034_pt1 | contig 10622 bp, 12 predicted proteins | sample AG5_Surface_MG_FD_203107 | JGI IMG/M metagenome (GOLD analysis project Ga0302114, IMG submission 203107) | Marine microbial communities from Western Arctic Ocean, Canada - AG5_Surface | ecosystem: Environmental > Aquatic > Marine > Oceanic | place: Canada: Western Arctic Ocean | collected...
ATCGGAATTCCAGAAGAAGTAATATCTTGCGGCTTGTTAATCGAAACAATATAGTGATTGCGATTTATTCTGATTAGATCACCCGAATTCAACATCTTATATAACATACTCGATGATAAATTTGAAATGGAGGAAGGGGATATAGTAGTAGTGGCCACTCCATCAGTAGTAGTGGCCACCGTCAAAATTAAATTAAATTTAGATTGTATCGCCGTGGGGTCGTACTCGTTATTTTCGCCTACAAAGAATTTACTAGTGTCTTGTGGTTTTGCCAATCGATTACACTTGGTTCCATTAATACACGATAACGTATAAAACTGGAGATCCTCGCGAAAAGATTTAAGGTCCGACGCATAGGATTGGCAAAAACGACGTGAATTAATAAAATGGGTATTTGTGTCGACCGAGTTCGACGAAGTACCAGAAAGCGACGGCTGGCTTCTAGCGAAAATACTATTTTTTCTATATCTGTCAAAGTTATATGTAAAGTTGCCTTCCTTGCATACGTCTTTACTCATACACAAAGTCATATTGTTCCAATTTGAATCATCGTATCCCTGTATTTCGCAAAACTGTTTTCCCTTATCGGTAACCCCTCCACCAATAACATATGGTGTAAGGGAATATGGGGATACACTTGCGTTTGCATCTGCCGACTCTCTGTCACAATCCATAAGGAAGTCCGATATACTATTAGTAAACGAACACCCATTAGTTATCTTCTCTGTGTATGTGCTGTTGAGTTTACAGTATTCGTTTAATGGGTCAATCGTGGAGTTTCCTTGGTAGACGTTTTCATTAGTAAAAGGTACTTGGTTTATTAGGAAATTTTTTTCTGAACTAAGTGTTGAGAACAAATTACCGTTTGTTATTGTAAATTTAGTTGTTACATAATCGGGGCAACTGACATTGGATGTACACATACATATGTCTAATCCGGGTTCACAAATCCCGTCCTTGTTTACCGACCCGTCTGGATTAACGGCGTATTTTAATGGGTCGACACAACGAAGTTTATCAACGCATATTTCGGTTTCGGGGTTGTAAAATAATGTCCCCTTAATGTCTTCTGGGCACTTCTTTACACCAATTTTCTTGTTCATTGTGCATTGCCCCCTTGTATTACATGATCGAAGCCCATTCGGAAGAACTATAGGGGCGTTGTTTGAAACTGACATAGCTCCCGTCAGTGTTGAGACTGATAATGTTGGGGGCGCATGTAGGTCTATCACGTTGTATTTCTTTTTGTAAATCTCCTTAGAGAAATAGAGAGACACGGTTAAGAACACCAATAACAATGTCCCGATAAACAATAAGTAATACTCTGTATCCTGTAATATTGTTATTTTGGTTTTTGTGGCTTCCACCATTTTAGTACTATGTTAATTTAACATAGTACAGATATTTGTCAATAATTGACTCTTGACGTCCCAATCTCAAAACTGAATTCCAAACAAAACTTTATACAAAAAAACTTCTACCGCAAAGAACTACGTTTTCAAAAAAATTATAAAATCATCATGTGGGATAATAAGCCAGAATATTGCAGTGACATTAACAGTCTCATCGCTTCTTTGAAAAGTAAGAATGTAGATATAAAACACTATATCGGTGTTTTTGGTTTTGACTGGTCAGGTAGATACGCTTATTATCTCACCCCCAAACGTAAGCTGATGCGCGTTAAGACAACATGGGAAAGCGGGGTAAATGGGTGGTCTGGACTAACGATGAGGATTCATTGGAGAGAAACGGATGAAATTTGAATGATTCGAATTTCTAGAGGATGGTGTTTTTTTTCATAACCTCTTTCAAAAGATTTATATTTGATGGATTAGAATAATTTCATGCACCAAAACAAAATTTTCGTTCTCTAGAGTAAATTTAATTAGAAGTAATAGCAACTGAAATTTTCTCCTCCTCATTAAAACTTAACTCGCAAATAGAAGAACCACCACATTCTTTACATTCTTCGATTGTGCTCACATTTACTCATTTCTATAGGATTATATAAAATGTATTTTATATAATACATTGGAGTAAGTAGATGGGATCATTTCTCAAAATATTAACTCGTTAGACTACTAGTAACCCTCCACATTCTCATCTTTTCCACTGATATCACTCACCGCCTTCTTTATGTCGTCCGCGTAGATGTAATCGAACATCAAAATGTACCGGTTCTCTACCTTCTTGGTCATCCGTTGCTGCCTGAATCCTTTCCTTGCAGGGATAATCAAAGTCCGCTTGTTATCAAATTCGAACTCGACCATGTTATTAACTGGGTGAGGGACCGAGTAAGCTTCGCCAGATTTCATCTTCATGGTTTCGTTTTTACGGTTCATGATAGAGACCTGTGGTGATTCGGTGATGGTCGTAAACAGGACCCGCGAGAAGAGCCTCTGTTTCGGTTTCTTGATTACGACGTTGGTGTCTCCCTTCTCGGGGGGCTGATATAATGTAAACACCATCATCCCATCGTCGGGAATCTCAAATGTCTTCCGGAGATGGGTGTCCATGGCAACAATAGATGAGGGCTTCTCCTTTATCCATACTAACTTCCGGGGCTCTGCTTCGAAGCTCCCCTCCTTGAGCTCCTTTATATTGTCGACATCATAATACATCGATTTGGACGGGAAGAGCGATGTGACGGATAAATTTCTTAAATCCATTTAAGAAATTAGGGGTTTAAGGTAAACTTAAGTTGATGATTTTTACTATCATTCTTCTTGAATAAGGAAAACCATCGGTATTAAAAATAGTACCGAGTCTTCCAGATTTTGCGGCATAATATATCACCCCGCCATCAAAAGTAATACAGCGCACGGTAATGTGATAAACTATTATTTTCGGTTAAAATGAGATACATAACACACAACAAACGGTTACTTCTGTTGCAAGAGCCCAGGACGGAGAACTTTCCTCGCTGGGGTGTACAGAATTACATTTACGTCTTTTTTTCCACCACCCACATGGACACATATTTCTAATATCAATAAAACCCGTTTATTATTTTTTGATAAATTGTTCTTTGCCCAGGAAAATACTTTGTTTTAAATTCTTCCAGATCCTGAGTTCCCATACTTTTGTTACACGTACCGCAAAGCGGTTTCAGATTTTCGACTATATCTAACCCCCCGTTTGCCGCCGACAGAATGTGCCCACAGTCGAATTTTTTGCTATCTATTTCGACCCCACAACAATAGCATGGTCCGACACCTTTCTCCTTGCCGATACAGGTATCCCACACCCTATCCTTTACCGTCTTTGGGATACTTTTTCTCGTTTTGGGTTGCCCCTTTTTGAGAACTCGGTACTTCTCCTTTATTTTCGCCACCATAACATCGTACTTTTCTTTGACGTTTTTTAGTTCTTGCTTCATCTTTGAATCAAGATCGTCCATTTTATATAATCTGCGTTTTAATGACTTTGTTGGCATATACTTCTACGAGTTAATCTTTCTCGGGTAGCATATCCGCTGAATTTCCAAATAAATTTTATTTATTCCTAAATAAAATGTCAGAATCCGCCACGTTACTACAGCAAGTATGGAGAGTATTGGAATTTAAAGCGCCTAATATAAGCGAGGAGATAAAGAAGATGGCAATAGAGGGGTTAATCTACGCGGCGAGCAAGGACGATCCTGAGTTTACGCGTCTGTACGACCCATCCAAGAATAACATCTTGCACATCCCCAATGGCAGGACCATGAAGACGGGCGCCTTCGAGTGGTGCACCGCATTGACCGATGTCCATTTTCCGGCATCGCTCACCACAATCAGCGAAGGTGCCTTTTACGAGTGCACCGGATTGACAGAGGTACACTTCCCGCACGATAGTGCCCTCGCCACAATCGGAGATTATGCCTTTTGGGGGTGCACCGGGTTGACCGAGATCCGCTTCCCGGCTTCGCTCACCGAAATCGGAGAATATGCCTTTGAAAAGTGCACCGGGTTGACCGAGCTCCATTTACCGGCTTCGCTCACCGAAATCGGAGATTATGCCTTTCAGTGGTGCGCCGGTTTGACCGAGGTCCATTTACCGGCTTCGCTCACCGAAATCGGAGATTATGCCTTTTTGGCGTGCACCGGATTGACCGAGCTCCATTTCCCGCACGACAGTGTCCTCACCGCAATCGGATATCATACCTTTTATAGATGCACCGGATTGACCGAGATCCATTGTTCTGCCGAGTTCCAGGGTCGGTTCAGATCTCGATTTCCCGGCAATGTAAATTACCATTTAATTTGAATTTCCAAATAAAACTTCTACAAAAAACTTCTACCCCAAGATGACTTACAAGATGAGAATGGCTTACGAAAAGGCCTTGAGCTGGCTTTACGGGTGTTGCGAAGATGAAGATGAAGAAGGATATAATGTGGGTGAGAGCGATTTGATTGGGTACGGAGAGCATTGGGATTGCGAAGATTGGAGAGATCGTGATTCAGTCTCCTCCATCGAATGTAAAACTGACGACTTTGACTACTTTGAACATTTCTTTGAACATTTTGACGACTATGACGAAAGTGAGTTTGTTGGTATTTACTTCTACGAGTTGCTAGAGGAAGGAGATGTTCCTGATATGGCGTGTGTCCCTTTTAAGACAGACCCCAAGAAGAATCGAGGACGAAAGGATCATCATACCAAAGGGAAGAAGAAACCTCCGCAGAAATCAAGACGGTCAAAAAAGGAATCTGTGCACCACCGATCTCCAAAAAGGAGGGTCAAGATTTCGCGCGCACATCTTCGACGCGAGATCCTTTTTGATCGGTATGAAATGGACACAGATTACAAAGATCCAGATCCAGAAACATTTGACGAAATCGATCTGAACAAGGAGTTCCGGGAGCAAGAACCAAGTGAACAAGATAGAATTAATATCGGATTTATGAAAGAACTTTCTGGAAATGACAGAATTATGACAAGAGGTCTATATAAAGAACCATGTGAATTCAAACCACAGTTTAAGATGATTCTGACTTGTAATGAACTTCCTGAAGTTCCTAGTGATGATGGTACGTGGCGCAAAATTCGTGTTATTGAATTTACATCAAAGTTTTGTGAAAATCCTGTCAAACCAAATGAGTTTGCCGATAGTCGCCGAGGAGACACCAATCAAGGAGCCGCAGTCACCGAGGAGTACCATCACTACCCATTCGAGCAGTACAAGGTGGACAGGGAGAAGAACCGTGGGCGCAAAAATCGACACACCAAGTCCTATCCCAAATTGGGGTTCAAAACCAAGAAGACTCGCAATCGGGAACAGAAGCACCCTCAGAAGCGGCAGCGCGGACCTTCACAAGTGGAGATCAAGAGACTAATCGACGAATGGTTCGACCGACGATGGTTAGAGGAGAGACATGAGGTCACCAACTGGATCGAGAATATGAACCTAAAAGGGGAGAAACATATCGACGTCGAGCTTGGATTCTTGGTCGAGAAGTTCCTATAAATAGATTAACAAAAAGAGATACCATTTAGTTAAATGGTATCACAAATGAATATGGTCGTGGATTGCATTTTTATCCAAAAAAGATAGAAATGGTTTGTAAGCGGTGTAACCGAGTTGATGGGCCAGTAGTAAACTATCCAAAACTGAATTTAAAAAGAAAACTTCTCCTTAAAACCGCAGACAAAAACAGAATGTCAATTTGGGTGACAAACGCACGTGGAACGCTTTTCGTTTTCAAGGACATAACGAATATCATCGACAAAGTGGTTGGTGACAACATAAACTCATGTCAATGGGGGGAATTACAACAAATAAAGCGCATTGAGACACCTGAAGGTGGATGGGATGAAAATAAAGGTAATAAAAGTGAAATTTTAACCGAAAATAATCAATATAAAATGTCCAACGTGGTGAATAAGTCTCCGTTTTTAAAAACTGCCACAACACGTAGTGTTAAAAGAGGGGGAGACATGGCCAAGCTAGAGAGTGGCATAAATGATCTAAACTTATCTGTTAAAGTACCCACACCAAAGCTCGATCCAAAACACAAAGCCGGCGAGAAAGCTCGCAAGCAATGGAGCAAACCAATCGTGAAAGAGGCATTGACCGTCACTGAGTTCAACAACGTTAGTAAAGATACACAGTTTGTCAAGAGGGCTGATATCTTGCTGGACAGTAGCGATGCCCGCCAAACAGTGATCCAGGCGAATCCCGTCGATGAACAGGCTGACAAATGGTGCGCTAATGAAGAATCTATTTACACGTTTGTGCGCAACGGAAAAATCATGAAGATCGGGGGTACCCGGGCGTCAATGAAAGAAAGGTTCGGTTCATATTTGTGTGGCCACCATGTCTCCGAACGCGGGAAGAGTGATAAAATGTCAGTGACTAACGCTTACATTTATCACACAATTGAAACCGACCTTCTTGAGGATGACGATTCTAAATGGGAGATTTACACATTCTCTATTCCGCATCATGAGATCACCGTTCCTTTCATGGGGAAGGACATCTGTATTAAAGCCCAAGTCTATCACGGGTTAGAGTCACACGCGATCGAAGTGTATAAGAATCTGGCTGGCTCCAAACCACAATTTAGTTTTAACTCGGACCCTTCATACCACAAAAATATTAATAAAATGAATGTCACGGAACTGATTTATGAGTGTGAGAGCGCGGGATTAGACCCTTACCAATCAATAAATGTCAAAAGTGGACCAAATAAGGGGAATGCTAGGCCGAAGCTAAAAAAGGAACTTAAACGGATGTTAACTGAAATTAAAAACATATAATCATACATTTTCTTCTATAAATTTAATCTCACTAGATGTTATATTGAACTTTGTATAAACTTTGTCATATGTTTCACAAAAAGGAAATTTTTGTAAAATACGAATATTATTGAAGTTTCCGTATCTACATATATTGTTGATGAACTTATACAAAGGATGTTTCAACACATTCGAGTGGTCGATCGCGTCTTTTTCTGTTTTACATCTTATAAATGCTATGGATTGCGTCATACCACAATTATCGACATAAGCGTCATAATATGAAGTTGTTGGGATAAAAACTTTGAAACCGTCCTGATATTTATGTTTTCGTTCAGCCCAAACTGTTTGTTTTGGTGTATGTATCAATCTCCATTCATGATTATCATCCTTTGTCGTAGATATTAAGTCTCTCTTTGTATACTTATGCAAATCGCTACTAGTTTCTACTTTAAATTTTGAGTTATCTAAATCGATCGTTTTATGAAGGATCGATTGAATTATACTATTGTAACATAATGGTATGAAATTTCTTATTTCGCTTTTTACTGTACTTTTGTATTCTTTGCCTCTCCACACCCCTTCTATTTCTATATCTTTATATGATTCTGTATTTTCAATAAGGTACCAAGTAAATGAAGAACCTACCTTCTTGAAAAATCTTTTTGCTGTGTGTATATTTATATAGTGAATCTGTAAACTAGTTAACTTAGCTATGAGGCTATTTTTATTTGAACATGACATCCAGTTGTCGGGTGTGATGTATAGAATGTACCCCCCTTTATTCAGTATTTCCAAAGATTTAGTGATAAATAATCCTATCATATTATGATTTTTTGATGCTCTCTTCCCGTTAGATAAAAGTTTAGCGTACGGAGGATTGGCCACCACCAAGTCAAACCGTGTATCAAATTTTAACTCTAAGAAATTTTCCCTGTAGACATTTATCTTACAACCAAAAATATTTTTTAGAACATTCAATCTGTTTTGGTTGATATCGTTGAAATACATTATATCTTGCAAAATGTCTTCCTTGGTGTGGTACTTCAATAGCTTGAAATAAATGACAATTGGGAAATTACCACAACCGCAACAAGGGTCTAAAATTTTCAAACCTTTACGTTTCCAAAAACTCTCATCGATCTTGTTTATCATTACTTCTACGCAGTCTATTGGTGTTGGTTCGTCGTTTGATGTTTCAACTAATTTGATATCTTTGTTTAGAACTTTGTCGTAATGTTCTTTTATAATAGAAAACCCACTTTCAATTGTCACAAATGCCATTTTTTTGTTAGATATATAATATTATAATTTCATTTTCTTACTCATTAATATATTCAATTCTTATATATTACTCTGAAAATCTCCCTCCCCTCGCCGACAAGTTCGACGCGCCCCATAAGGACATGAACGAGAAAGAAAAGAATAGCCACACCGTGTACCACGACGAAGTGTACGAAGAGAATAGGAAAGTGGTGCTGGACAACATCGAGGCGTGCATCATGGATAACCGTAACGTTTAAAAGTTTACCCGAGAATAAAATTATAATTATAATTATAATTAAAAATGGACAGCTATCATTCTCCCGTATTCGTCGCGACAATCGCACCACGTGCGTTCCCATATAGCGTTTAATGTGTAACTATCCCTGCATACCTGACATTCCATAAGTCCCGTACCGGGGAAATGCTCCATTTTCAATTATAATTTGATTTACGTTTTCAATTACAGGCAGGTATCATAATAAAATGAAAGATGTTAAATGCGTTAAAAATGCGTTAGAGGAACCTGAGAAATTTAATTGTGGAAGAAAGTTTAAAATAATTGTATTTTAAATGTCCAATACCGTCGTATTCAGAATGTCCGACAGCTCTGAACTATCCACGCTTGATACCAAATTGAGGAAGGCCTACACCGATAACACTAAAGTGCGCTTCGTGTTCGACCTGACCAACCTTAACCTCAAGGGTGCCGGGAACATCGCCAAGGTTCTTGAGCTTGTCAAAAAGTACAAGTCGGAAGAACATAAACTTGTATGTATCGACATTGTCTGCCCGAAATCTCATACCATGAAACGGGGGCTTATTAAGAGATGCGTCAAAATGGCGAAGATCAAAAAACCCGTCTACATAATCGAAAAATACAATTAATTTCAAAACTTTACAAAATGTAAAATTTTAATTACTAATGCTTATATTGACAGGTCATAATTTTCTACTAGGAAAGGCAAGCCACAACGGATATCTACGCTTGGTATATTTAGCAAATGTTTTTTTGTCCTCTACGTAGAAGCGGCGATACGATTTGATAACTGAATCTTGCTTGTATTGGTCGGGCATAGCTAGGGGTGGTTTAAGTAATCCAATGTCGACGATGCTAGCGGGAGGAGACGATAGAAGAATACGGAGCTTGGTGTCGGTCAAATGAACTTTTCCGTAGCGATAGGTATACTCGTCGCACAGCGCCGAAAAAAGACGATAGAGGAACTGGTAATTTGGTGTGCTAGCCCTGACCCAGATATTGCATGGGTGATTGACGTGCGAAGCCTTGTAAAGAACATCGTTCATCGTATCTTCGTCAAGAACGTATTGGGTGAGTCGGCGATTATTCTGGAGAACCTTTTTCTTGTACCCGTCGGTCACACGGTGGCAGGTCGATAGCATTTGGGCATATTCGACGATCATTTTGACGACATGCTTGTCGCAATGATGTCGAACGCAGTACTGGATGTTCCACGAGAGGAAGAAGATATTCATGATGCTGTTACTACTCACCTGTTTTTATCTCTTCTTTTTGATTAATTTTCACTTTGTACACCAGCATAGGGTTCGTTTCGTCTAGAGACTTCCCGCGCCGCATCTTCCAAATCCGGTGTCATGCCTTCCGAAAACCCTCGACAGGAATTTACGATGTAGGTCCCAGGTCCTTGCTGAATGATTAGGTCGGATAGCATGACCCCCCCTGATAGTTCGGTATGTGTACCGGTTTTTCGGTTTAAAATTTCCGGAGTACAGACGATTGTTTTGTGTGGCTTGCTCCGCTTCCACAAAGAATCCTCTTCGGGTTTGTTTTTATCAAAGCAGAAAAGTTTACAGCTATCATCATCACCCTCCCCGCAGTTTTCCGAGGTAAAAAACATTACAAAATCGTTCATCACCATACCCGATGTGTGGTTAACCATTTGGAGTTTGGTCCCTAATTTCTTGTAGGTTATTACTAGATCTCGGCCTGTATCTGTAAGCCTTTTGTGGGAATCGTTTTCTCTGAACATCGTCCCGCCGTTCTTATATACTTCAAAAATATCGTCTTTAATTGCCGGATGAACGCATAAAACTTTGCCAGGTGGCGTCATTGTGATAATGTTATAACCCTCAGGGACTTTAAATGTCGTCGGACTGTCACCCGAAGGCTCTGCTGTCCGGCCATGCGTCCGTATGTATTTAATATAATTTTTGGTCGAACAGCATGCGGGTTGGGGTCCTTCGTGAATTGGTCCTGGTTCTAGCACCGAATGCTCCATTTAAAACTGAAATAAAAAAGGTTTTAATTCACAAAAAGACACCCCAAACGATGGAACCATTTTTACCACTTCGCCCCTCAATGGGTTTTGCAGGAAAACAAAACTTTAATAAAGGCTGGGGGTACATGCCACCACTCACTTGGTCGTTGACAGATGACAATATTGACTCGAGGACCTCTGTGGACGTAGTCGGGTTCACAAGAAAAAAAAATTACCCAAACTACAAAGTAGTAGACCCAATAGACGGGACGGAGAAGTGGTATGTTGATGAGAAGTTGCATAGGATTGACGGACCGGCGATAATATACCCAGGCGGTGTAGAAGAGTGGTATGTTGATGGGAAGATACATAGGATTGGTGGACCGGCGATAACGTACCCAG
>Ga0302114_10003036_pt1 | contig 10620 bp, 4 predicted proteins | sample AG5_Surface_MG_FD_203107 | JGI IMG/M metagenome (GOLD analysis project Ga0302114, IMG submission 203107) | Marine microbial communities from Western Arctic Ocean, Canada - AG5_Surface | ecosystem: Environmental > Aquatic > Marine > Oceanic | place: Canada: Western Arctic Ocean | collected...
GTGCCCACAGGCATAAACGCTGGAGTCTGAATGGAGCCTCTATCAAATTCTAGCTCGCCCCTGCGGGCAAAACCTTCCGTAGCAGAGATTTTAAATTTCATGTTTTTTAAGGATCATGGCATCGCCATAAGACAAAAATCGATACTCTTTTTTAATTGCAAGCTGATAAAGATCAATCATTTTTTCATAACCAATAAAGGCTGCAACTAACATCAGCAGCGATGACTTGGGCAGATGAAAGTTAGTGATCATAAGGTCAACCACTTTAAACTCATAGCCAGGATAAATAAACAACTGCGTCTCTCCTTTGTAAGGTTGGTAGTCTTGCTGGCAAGCTGTTTCCAGTGCTCTGACCGAGGTAGTTCCAACTGCTATTACCTTGCCGCCTCTGGCTTTAGTCTGTTTTACTTGCTCGACTAAGGCTGCATCTACCTCAATGAGCTCTTTGTGAATTTGATGCTCGGTAATTAATTCTGTTTTAACTGGTTGAAAGGTTCCAGCACCAACTTGCAGGTTAACATAGCCAATATCCACTCCCTTATTTTTAATCTCATCTAATAGCTGATCGTCAAAATGCATTCCTGCAGTCGGCGCAGCAACAGATTCTCTTTTTTTAGAATCAGCATACACAGTCTCGTATCTTTCTTCGTCAATTTGTTCGGCTGAACGATGCATGTATGGTGGAAGTGGAATTTCACCATGTAATTGAAAAATATCTTGAGGGTCTTGCTGCCAGTCTAGTACAAAGAAATTATCTTGCCTGCCCTTTATGGTTGCAATACATTGCTCACCCTCAAAGGAAAAAACTAACTGAGTATTTTCTTTGGGAGTTCTTGAAGATTTTATTTGAACCAGTGTTTGATGCTCTAATAAAAACCGCTCAAGCAAAATTTCTACCTTGCCGCCGGTGCTTTTTTCACCAAATAATCTTGCGGGGATCACAGAGGTTTTGTTTACTACCAATAAATCTCCATGCTGCATATAAGAGAGCACATCTTGAAAATTTTTATGCTCGATGCCATCAATACAAGCCAACAACCTTGAATCAACTCTATTTTCAGCAGGATATTGAGCAATTAAATGCTCCGGTAAATTGTAATTAAATTTTTCAGTTTTCATGCAAGATGCTAATTCTAAAAGATGTTGAACTCAGCTACAATGATCGCCGTGCCCCATTGGCGGAACTGGTAGACGCGCGCGATTCAAAATCGCGTTCCTTCGGGAGTACCTGTTCGACTCAGGTATGGGGCACCATCATAAGTTTAAAAAGATACTCGGCTTTATTTATTTAGAGACAGGTATTCTTGACGACCAATTACTTAAACAACAAATCTTTTTTCTCGACACATTGCAAGGTTGCTCTCAACTCCCTGCTTCCATTACTTTTTTCATTGATGACAGTCAGCGTGCCATTAATCTTGCTTAAGAAATTTATGAAAGAATTTTCGCCCTGCTGGACGGTCCACGAAATCATAAAGTCGCTGTTAACCGTAGTATAAAAATCTATGCCATCTACATTTATTATTTTATTTTGCTGTTTTAGATCAAGCATTATCTCGATAATTTCTTGAGATTGACTCACTCCCGAACACAAAACCTCTTTGGCAACAATGGTTGTTGGCATGATAAATAAGTTTAAAAATGCGAACGATAAGAAAAAATATTTCATTGGCTACTTCCTGAACAAACTGCTTAAATTATAGCTTACACCCATATTAGTCATAGAATGTCTCGAGCCATCGGCCTTGGCATACCCAATAGAAGCAGAAAAATTGTCGTCGATGTAAATAAATCCAGCTGATAGAGCGTCACTGCTAGCATAATTACCTGCACCAGCAGTAAAACTCCAGCCCAGGGATCGCGGCGATGGAGTAGCCGCAATGGCTGCAGACATAGCCATGCCTTGTTGAAAATCTCTGGTTAATTCATAGATGCTGCTTTCAAGAACATTAAAACGTAAATCCAGTCCATCAATTCTTGAATCAATGGTATCTAACCTCGAATCAACCGCATTAAGCTGAAGATTAAAAGCTTGATAATCAGGGGAATTAGAAGTTTTAGAGTATCTCTCAACATTGCCTGCTCGAGCACTCACAGAAGATCCTGAAACTGCAAATGCATTGCCTCTGATCTCATCTGGCGTATCAATAGCTGTATCACCAGCAGAATTTGAAGTGCTTCCAGCCACATATAAATCGCCGGTGATATAGACATCGCCCTTAAGAGTTATTTGTCCACTATCATTATTGCCAAGCACCACGTTACCAGTGCTGGCATTCATTGCTAAAATGGTGCCGGCTGTATTGGTAATACCAAAACAAAAGAAGTTGTTGGCTGCAGTCATGTCAGAGCATGCCAAAGTTCCAAGGAATGTATTTAAATTTCCCGATGAAAGTGTTTTGCCTGACTGATAACCAATTCCAACATTATTGCTGCCTAAAGCAAGATCCAAAGCTTCTCTGCCTAAAGCAGTATTAGCATCACCGGTAACAAGTGCACCCAGTGAGCTTTGTCCGACAGCAGTATTTGAATCTGCAGACGTTGCGTTGTACATGGCGCCACCTCCAAGTGCGAGATTGTAGGCACCAGTGACCTTATAAAGACTCTCCATGCCCAATGAAGTATTGTACCGTCCACCCCCAGCATTTCTCTGAGACCGGTGACCAACTGCTGTATTGTAGAGCCCAGTGGCTGATTTTAAAGTGTCTGCTCCCAAAGCAGTATTGCTACTCCCATTGTTAGCTTTTAAAGCATTTGTTCCCACAGCAGTATTATCAGATCCACCACCATTCTCCATTGCTCGCATCCCGATAGCAACATTGTTAGTTCCATTCGTATCGCTTGCCAAAGCCCAATAGCCCACAGCAGTGTTGCCGCTGCCTGAAGTATTCGCCTTCAGTGAACCGTGGCCAAATGCACTGTTCTTCTCTCCTCCAATATTAGCCGTCAATGACTGATAGCCCATTGCAGTGTTTTCTGAGCCTGTATTATTTAATAATGCTTGATAGCCGACTGCACTATTGTATTGACCTGTCACGGTTGAATATAATGATTGATAGCCAATGGCGGTATTAAAGTCACCTGTTGTTATTGCTGTGCCAGCATCATCACCAACAGCTACGTTGTAATCACCACCTAATGTAATGCTATCTCCTGCATTAAGCCCCGCAACAAAATTTGAAGTGCCACCAGTAGCAGTTTGCAGGTCGCCGTATAAGATCAAAGCATCTGCAGATGCATCCCAAAGAAAATAACGCCCTGATGTATCCCCATAGAATTTTACGTCGTACCCGGTATCATTCACACCAACGGTTACTAGACCGTTAGCATTTAATGAGTTGGTCGTGATGTTGGTAAAACCAGAAATATTGCCGGATTCATCTGTAACTACCGCTTTATTAGCAGCTACAGTTCCATTGGTAATGCCATCAATTAGATTAATGTCTGCCGCGCTGGCTGTAATGGTCGTGCCATCAATAGAAATTGCATCGGCTTCTAAAGTGCCATCTATGTCTACATTGCCGGAGATATCTAGGGAGCCAGCATTTAATAGACCAGTCAATGTAATGTTCCTAAAACCAGAAACATCTTTGTTAGCGTCTGCAACTACTGCTTTAGAAGCAGTTACAGTTCCATTGGCAATGCCATCAATTAGATTAATGTCTGCCGCGCTGGCTGTAATGGTCGTGCCATCAAGAGAAATTGCATCGGCTTCTAAAGTGCCATCTATGTCTGCATTGCCAGAGATATCTAGGGTTGCTGCATCCAACTCACCGCTTGCTGTTAGATTTCTCAATCCATTAATATCTTTGGTGGCATCTACCACAATTGCTTTCCCTCCGGTAACTGTGCCTGCCGTCACTCCTTCTAAAAGGGTATCTCTGGCAGCTCCACCTGACTGCAATGAGGTAACGGATGTCTCAAGGGAATCTATATCAGTTGCATTGATTTCTATATTAGTTTGATTGGTCGCAGTATTGGTTACAGTAGAGGTTATGCTGGTTGTGTTGGCTGCTATGCTGGTTGTGTTGGCTGCTATGGTGGTTGTGTTGGCTGCTATGGTGGTTGTGTTGGCTGCAATATCTGTGGTGTTGGTTGAGTTATCCTGTGCAGTTACCATGGAAGACTCTAGCGCATCAATACCGGATGCGTTTGATGCAATATTTGCTGTATTCACTCCAATACTGTCTGCGTTCTGGATAATTTTATTGTAATTAAACGTGAGAATTTCTCGAACACTCAATATCTCAGTGTTATAAAAATCTTGCGTGAGTTTTAAATATTTTTTATTAGATTTCAAGTCACTTTGGATATCATCCCAACCCAGAAGAATAAAAATTCCCAAAAAAGCATCTTTAATTAGCAGATTGTTTTGCGCCAACCCTGATAGTCGCTCCATCCAAGAATACTTTTGTTTTAATGGCTCAATTTTAGGTAAAGGCAGCCCCTCTTGCTCAGCTAACTCAAGTTGCTCAAGATATAAAATAAGATTTGAAACAATCGCCCTAAGCTCTTCAGACTCCTGGACCGAGAGTTGAGATTCATTAATGGACTGTAAGGATTTAATTGAGGCCTTAAGCACATCAATCTCAGTGGTGTTGTTTAAAATATTTTCCGTATTTACTTTAGTCTTGATGACATTTTTATTAACTTCAGCCACGTTGATGGACACTGAAGATTGAACTGTCTCAATGATCTCAGAGTTTTGCTCAATATCGGATTGATTGGTTGTCACTGAAGATTGAACTGTCTCAATGATCTCAGAGTTTTGCTCAATGTCGGATTGATTGGTTAGGACAGTAGATTCAACATCAGGTAAAGCTCCAAGAGACAGTTTGCCATCTATGGAAGTCTTGCCTATTATCGCCATTCCAATAGCATCGGATTCCTCGTTTGCATGAATTGTCTGAATGAATAAAGCTGCACAAAATAATCCAAAAAAGAAATAAGCATTCATTAAATTTAGTTTTAAAATCAGCCTCATGGGTTAGTCCTTTAATTTTTTATTTATTTGCATTGATGAGCTAGCTTTATGTTTATAGATCAGGAATAAAGGTCAGAATTTCTGTGAAGTTAAATGCTTTCACGTTGCCTGCTCTATCTATTAAACTAATTTCAGCCACGCCCCAGGTACCTGGCGCAGAACCAGCCGGTAACAGCATAGTAAAGACTTTGTCTTCCCAAACACCCACGGTGCCGGCAGGTGGATATGTGTTGCTACCACCAGCGGGATATAGCCAGAAGTGATGGTTTTTGCCGTTGGGGTCACGAAGATTTACTGATCCATTTGTTAAGCCAGAAATATCATCGTAAGTTTTATAATTCAAGGTTACTATGGTCTCTCCGTTGGGCGCAGCTGGATTCGTAGGAGCTGCACTGACTGAGATATTGCCTAGCGTGATATCTAATTCAGGCGGTGTTAAGTCTGGATCGGATGTCGTTACTTCAACAAATTTTGCTGTCTCATCAGCTCTTGCATTATTTTGATATTGATCATTAAGGTCGGTGCTAGTGAAGAAATGAGTTGATCCGTTATTGCCAGCAGCGTCTGCTGTCCTGATGTAGTTCAAATGCCATTTTCCTGAATAATAATAGTAAGGCATTTTAACTTCTATGCTGCAGGTATGGGTTCCATCTCCATTGTCGGTTTTGCTTCCATCCATCTGTCTAGCATTGGAAATAAGATTTTCATCATTAATTACCCCTCTGCACTGTCGAATAGGAGAAGTATCGCTGACTATCCAAGTGGTTTTGTACATATCGGTATCTATGCCTTCGATTGTTTTGCTGGCAATTTGAGTGAAGGTAGCGCTGTCAGCTTGATACACAGGAACTTCCAGATCTTCTAGAGGGTTGTTAACCCACATCCTCCAACCAAAATCATTCGCACTGTTATTTCGCGTATTGCCAACTTGATCGGTAATACTGATATTTTTTGCCTTCCAAAAACCTTTGGCAGCATACTTAGAGATAGTTTTTGTTCCTCGTAAAATAGTGGAAGTACCATTTTCATCTGGATTTACAGGGTAAAAATACATATCAAAGAAGGTACCTTGTTCACTGCTTATTCTTGTATACCCCTTTTTAGCACCCTCCATATCTGCAAATATGGTGTGAAGCTCAATGTCTACTGTAAGTTTTTTATCTTCTTCAGGAGCTCCAGTAACGCTGATGTTCACTCGTTTGATTTTTCCAGGATATACATAATCTGGAAATAAGTTTAATACCTCAAACGTTAGATCTTCTCTAATTTTTGCGATGTAAGTGGTGCCTTGCATAATTCTGTCACGAATAAATTCATATTTTGTCGGCGCTTGGGATCTAAGAATATCTGGATTCACGATAAAAAAGGCAAACGACTCAGCCATGTCCTCGTTTGGATTTTTATCATGTGCATAAGGGCTCGCAAATTGTGTTTGACTTGTTGCGGTCCAATTGCCGTCTGCATCTTGATTCCATCCTGATAAAGCAGCCCAGTCATCCTTTAGCTTTTGATCGTAAATTTTAGCCCAGAGAAAATGTGATTTTTCATGCAAAATTAAACGGTGTGTGTCTATGCTCTCACTTCCGCCCCCAAAAGCGCTACTCATAAATTCAATGTAGCCAGGGCCTGTCCAGGCAACTGCTGCTGCATCGGGATACAATGGATGTGGGACTCCGTCGGCTCTTCTAATGATATAGTTGAATCCAGAGATTTTGTGCATACCCTTAGGCATCTCTTCAAACATATTGATTATTTCGACGATCTCGCTTGGTTTAAATGCCTGGAACCTAGAACTGCCCTCTGCTGTGGTATTGGCTGTTAGGGTTGTATAGTTAGGATTTCTTGATAATGCAAAGCGATTTGTCAGTATATTATTAATAGCAGAATCGTTGGTGCCATTATTGGTAACGTATCGAACAGCTGCATGATGAAGTTTTTTTGAAAATAACACTCCTCGCCTACCCTCAACCTTAACAATTCTTGGCGTGGCATTCTCAAAAGCGGATGAGCTAATGTTAACTTCTTTAACAGCACCATTGGTGGTTATCGATATATCATCGGTGATAAATGCATCGGTGATTGTCCAAACACTTTTAGCACTTGCCTTATTGCTGCTGCTGAAGGTACTTTGAGGGATTGTTTTAAGAGTTTCGTTTAATGCATAAGTCTCTGCATTCGTCCAAGCTCTTCCACCCGCATCAGATAAAACGATACCATATTGAAGAAAAATTCCTTCTGCAAAACTTGAATCAGTTACAGCAACGTCTGTGCCTAAAAACTCAACGGTTAATGGGCTAACAGGGTTAATGGAATATTCCAGGCCTTCTGGAGCAGCAACATTCTCTCCCCAGCAATAGGTAAATTCATTGGCCGCAGCGTCAGTTACCGTAGACTGATCACAACTTAAATCGGAAGCATTGTCATTAACGTTTACTGAAATGGTTTGGGTATTGCTTGAAGTTCCGTCAGAGCTTGTAATATCAACAGAATAGCTATCGCGATATTCGTAATCTGACCTCGAGATTAGTTTTAACGTGTAATCAGAAACACTTGTTGCATTGCCGATTAATTGAGGTGCTCCGCTCAGTCCTACCAGACCAGAACCGCCACTCGCACCTGGCTGTGCATTGGCTACAAGATAGAATTCACCGGCATCCGAACCGGACAGAGCCACCGTTACTGGATCACCATCGACATCACTCACAGTAATGTTGCCAACTGTCTCAACGCTCTCGCTAATGGCAAAGGTGCTGGGGCTGGTCATGATTGGAGCACCTTCATTTGCAATATTTGCAATGGCTACGACTAACTCCTGCGTTACGGCTTGAAACGGCGTGGTGAGAGTCAAGGTAATGCTATAAGAAGCTTTGGTTTCATAGTCTGGAGCTTCAGAAAAGGTTAGGTTGTTTGATCCAGATAAATTGAAACTCGCAGCATCTGTTCCGCCTAAAGTAATTGCAATGGTATCTCCGTCCCCATCTGTTGCAGCTATGGATCCAACTGACGTAGTATTTTCCAGGATCGTATATGCGGTTGGAGACGAAAGAACTGGGAAAAATTCATTTAGATCATTAACGGAAATTGCTAAATTGTATGAACTTGTTTCGGTACCATCATCCAGAATCAAGGAAATATTATAGGAAGTTTTAACTTCGTAATCGGGTGCGGAAACAAAACTCAAGACGTCACCGGCGAGACTAAAACTTGATGCATCGGGTCCACCAATCGAATAGCTCACAGCATCATTGTCAGAATCTGTGTAAGACAAGGTCCCTACGTTAAGAGTATTCTCTTCAACAGCATAAATTAAGGGGGAGGTAAGCCTAGGAGCTGACTCACTGGCATCGGTAATGGCAACGGTAATATCTTGGGCCGTTGATTCAAGGCCATCGGTGAGATTTATCGTAACTTGGTATGAATTTTTCGTCTCAAAATCTGCGTACTCTAGCAAGCTTAATACATTAGAGGTAGTGAGCTCAAAGCTTGCTGCATCTGCACCAGATATAGAGATTGTAACTTCGTCACCATCTAGGTCTTCGGCGGATAGGGTGCCAATAACTTTTGTGGTTATTTCCTCAACGGAGTAACTGACTGGAGATATTAATGTTGGGGCAAATTCTCTAAGGTTGTTGATGTTAATGGTAACTTCTTGAATAACTTCCTCAATGGTGTCTGTGAGGCTTAAATTAACAGAATATGAACTTTTGGTTTCAAAGTCCGGGGCAGATTTAAAGGTGAGCGTATTGTTGGCTAGGTTGAAAAGTGAGCCATCATTGTCCGATGCAAGCCCGAGGCTTAATGTGTCTCCCTGATCTGGATCGGTGGTTGGAATTTCCAAGACTTCGGTTGAATTTTCATCAATGTTAAACAGCGTTTTTTCAAAAGTAGGAGCGTCGTTGACCGGAGAAATAGTGACGTTGACTGAGGCTGAAGAACTGACTCCGCTTTGAGTGAGAGTGTATGAAAAAGAGTCCTCACCAGCATAGTTAAGATTGGGTGTATATGAGACCTGATCGAGCAAAGCCACTGCGCTTCCATAAATTCCATCTGAGACCGTCAATGTATATGGTAAAGACAAATTCAAGGAATCATTGGAGAGCACTGGAATTGCAATAGTGGAATCTTCTGCGGTGGTTATGGAATCGATAAAAGCTGAAACTGACCTATCAATTTCAGAGGCGCTGATACCTTGATCTGCACTGATGTAGTTAACAATATCAGATTCATAGCTGGCCAATAGAGAGCTTGTTGCAGAGCCATTGGCAATACTCACAATATCAGTTTGCATGGTAGTCAAACCAAAGCGCACTAAAGCAGTTGTTGAATTATCATTCTGCTTAATTTGAATGACAGGCAAGGTTCTTGCTAATACACTTAAAGACTGAGATTTAACTTCGTTAGTAATGGTTAATTCTTTTGCAGCAACCACATTGGTTAAAACTTTATCAATAAAAGTGCCGCTTTCAATATTAACGCTTGTCTGAGTTAAGGCATATTCTTTTTCCATCTCCTCAGAAATAGCCTTGAAAAAATCTTCTGTTGAGTTTGTTTGGCCTTTGTTTGTGTTTGCAATATTTGCAAGCGAAAGCGCCAATATGGTTAATTGATTTCCTTTTTCATAAACAAAGTCATTAATTCCCGCGTCCCCTTTATTTGCAACTGGATCAAATGAAAATACGTCAATGGAAGTATCTATTCCGAGCAAAGTATTAATTTGAGAGGGATTTTCCATGGAAAACGCAATGGTTGTTATGGGTGTGACCGCAATAAAATCTGAGTGTCCATCAAGCTTATGGATTAATATTAAGTCCTCTAAAGTTGTTTGAGAGTCAGCGTCTATTCCGCCTTTGCTAATTAAATTTCCATTGGCATACTTAATGCTAAATTTGCCATCGATTGCAGAACTTCCGGCGTTTTCACCTCCATCGGCAATTAAATTATTGTTTTCATCTATAAAAATTTGAGCCTCTGAAATATAGCCGTCCACCACAACTCCTGCAGCAAGTCGATAAGCTTCAACGCTCGCAGAGTCAGTAGCACCGGAACAATCAATATTAAATGAGCTATTGCCGGCAATACTTAGGGTGAGCTCCTCAGTGCCAGAGGTTGCCTTGGCTCCGGACCAAGAGCCTGATGCATTGCAAGAAGTAGCATTGGCTGAACTCCAAGACAATGTAATCGAGGACCCAACTGCTATGGATGAACTTGTGGAGGTAAGAGAAGCAGAAGCTGTCGGCAAGGCCGCTGGAGCAGATCCACCACCCCCGCCACCGCAAGAAATAAGGACCGAAGACATAACAAATAATTTAAGATGGTTTTGCATATTTAATTTAGAAATCATTTAGTGTTGAAAAAATTAGGGGATTGGATCAATTAATCTAGGTTGATTCAGCATCCACTCATCATACTGTTACGCTGAAGTTTTAAGATTTATTATTGCCAGACCTGCTTACAATATAATATTTGCGCAATGTTATAGTGTATGCATGTTTCAATCAAATTATATTTACTTCTAGACGCGCTTTAATAGAGTGAATTGGACCAAAATATTTTCTTTTCTTTTTTTATAGGTGACAGAAAATTTTAAGGTATAAAAATACATCAAAATTTCTTGAAATATTTTAATTATGTTTAAA
>Ga0302114_10003037_pt1 | contig 10620 bp, 8 predicted proteins | sample AG5_Surface_MG_FD_203107 | JGI IMG/M metagenome (GOLD analysis project Ga0302114, IMG submission 203107) | Marine microbial communities from Western Arctic Ocean, Canada - AG5_Surface | ecosystem: Environmental > Aquatic > Marine > Oceanic | place: Canada: Western Arctic Ocean | collected...
CAAATGAATTTAATGGCAATCCTGTGTCTTATTGGGTCTTCAAATGCCTTCTTCCTTTCCCAGACACCAAGATCTTTCTATAAACCCACGACATCCAAGAGAACTTCCCTCTCTGAGACTACTACTACCCTTACAGAATCCCTCGACACAATCTTTGCATCCCTTGTCAAAGTCAATCCCAGTAATGATAATGAGAAGCTCGACCTGCCCACATTCCTCAAGTGGGAGGAGATGGAAGAGCTCCTCTCGCAGGAGCTCCTCACCTTGTCTGATTTAGAAACACTCTACAACAAGGCAATCAGCGATTCTTCGTCTGGTCTCACCCTTACCGAGTTCAAGCAGTTAAACGACGAAATTGACAACCTAACTCAAGAGCAAAAGGAATTTTCACCCTCACCCTCGCCCTCTCCCGTTCCCACAAATCCCTCCCTAGCCTCGATATTTGCTTCTTTGCAAACCAACTCCTTGGTGACCTTTCATCAGCTGTCCGAGTGGGATGAAATGCGAGACTTGGTCGCAACCAATTTGCTTTCACTCACCGATCTCGAAAAAATCTTTAACGACGTCATAGATTCACCTTCCTCCGAAGGCCTCACCTTGTCAGCCTTCATGCAGTTGAATGACGCGATTGACAACGTTCTCGAGTTTGAGTCTGAGTCTCAATCTCAGGCACAATCTCAGGCTCAATCTCAATCAAAACAAATCGCTTCCCCCCTCCTCCAACCCCTCCTGTCAAAAATCGAAAAGTTCGCCATGAGCGAGAGCAGCCCCGCTTGCCTCACTTCGGACGAGTTCTTTGACGAGGACGTCCTAGCCATGGTCGATGCCCTTGAAGCTTCAACGACGCTCTCCGAAAACCTCCAAGCCCAATCCATCGCCGGCGACTGGGAGCTCATCTACACGTCGTCGAGCTTAATGAAATTTCACTCCGGGCTGACCGGCTTGTCCAGCACTTTCAAGGGCGAGTTCGCCCAGCTCAAGCAGTCTCTGAACCTGAATCCGTACGAGCAGAGCGTTGAATACACGGAGAAGATCAAAACGCTTTTGCCAAAACCCTTGCTGGCGTCGGTGAAGGGGAACTGGACCTTCAAGAAGACGAGGAGCTTAATTTCGGGAGCCAATATTTACATGCTGAACGTGGAGCCCGATACCGTCAAGTATTTAAAGACGAGCACTAGGGCTGATCACTGGAAGAGCGTGAGGAGCGCCAACGTGAGTGATTTGACTTTCTTGTCGAGCGAAGTGAGAGTCATGAGAGGTAATACTTCAAGGAGCACGGTATTCATTTGGAAGAGGATCTGAGAGATCTGCAAAACATGATGTTGAATTGACTACATTGATGAAGAAAGCATTTTTTCAAAACTTAATTTTTAATTTTTCCTCGCCGCCGAAAAGCTCACGCACGCTCTGTAAATCTACGCTGGACCGTCGGCGTTGCCTACTCCCCCCCGCGTTCAGTTGTCGGAGGTGGGCGTTCGGAATGAACTCGTCGTCAACTGAGGAAATGAATTTTGGAGTGAACCACGTCGGTTCTGTTCGCACCCACTCCGCCCAGTTGTCGCGCATGTAGGCAATCACCTCGTCCTTGATGCTCTCCGTGAAGCTGCTGTGGTTCTTGAAGATAGTGAGCATCTTCGTCTCGGGATTGTCGCTCTTCCTGAACGAGTCTATGGTGAACTGCCAGCCCGTTATTGTTGATGTGAACGTGTGGTAGAATTCTGATTTCGTTACGACCAGAAAAGCGACCGCGCACGCTAACCACATGATCGCCAGGAAAGTGAATGCCATGTTTAACATGTCAGGGTCTGTTTTGTTCACTATCGCGGTACTCCTTCTGTAGAAGTACAGCGAAACGAAGGGGTAACACTGACTCACAATCGTCTGGAACGAGAACAGTGCCCCGCCACATACTTTGGGGCCTCGGAGGTGAACCATGCCTGTACGCAGGAAAGTGGTTAGAATGTGATGAAATCTCTTCTCTCTGCCCGGTATCACTCGCTCACCTGTGTAATCCACAAGAATCTTGAAAATTGAATGGCATAAGAAGGCACTTACCCACTTTAGCCCGCCCTCGAGACCAACGATCCATACAACGTAGTCCCTCCTCACTACTTTGTAGATGTGGTAGAACACTTGCTCTGCAAGAATGATGCCGAAGGTAAGCTCCTTGCTAACTGAGAGGAGCAGAGCGGTGCCAATGGTGCGGCTGAGGTTGTGTAGACTGGCAAGCAGAATCAACAACACGAACGTGATTCCTCGTTCCGTGCTGCTGTCCTTGATGTATCCGTAGAACAGCGGCACTTCCTTCCTGGTTGTCACAGACACGTCCATGTCGTACGAGATCATGGCGCTCGCATAGCCGGTCGTCAAGGTGCTTATCAAGATCGAAATCAAGAGGAACATCGTCTTCTCCGGGGAGTTGATGAACACGTATGCCTGTAAAAGACCTCCCGGTATGCTCTCTAACGCTAGCTCTACACATTTCCCACTTACCATCTCCGTAAGCGGATTCACTGTTGAATCCTTGTCTTCGTGGCCGGTCGCCACTCTGTACGCGTCCACTCCAGGTTTCAAAAAAGTGACAACGAACGCAAATTCTCGCAGGATCACCAACTTGCTCTTCTGCTTGTTATACCCATATGTGGAAACAAGCTGTACTGCAATGGACGAACTAATCATGGCGATCAGCGAGTTCGCTCCTGACGTGTTGCCGCTCGCTTGGTAGGTGTTGATAACCCCCGTGTCAGATATCATATCCATGATTGAGAGAAGAGCTCCCAATGTCACGCGTTTTGCGAGCCCCATGTTGGACGACGCGAGAAGGTGCTGCGGAGCGAGCCAAACAAATACGAATTGAGTGGAATTATGTTAGAATTTGACTAACAAATTTGTTTCGTTTTATCAAGCACACACACCTTTGCCACTGCCGTCATGATTGAGCCGAATACAGGGGAGTGATCGAAGAGGGGTTGCAGAGTTGTGTTGGCAAGGCGCCACGCGTCCACGGCTACAGCAAACTGTTTGTTGGCCAGAAGGTGCTTCCGGAAGGATTTGCCCAGACGAGCAGCTTCCTCCTCGGTGAGGTTTTGGAGAGGAGATATATCGCCATTTTGAGATGGATACACCCAGGCCTTGTTGATCTTGAGCGTTAGTTTATTGGTGAGGACGTTTGCGAGAAGGATCTCACCGTTGGGGCAAATTGCGAGGATGGGGGCGAGGAAGGCAGCATTCTCAGCGAAAATCCTTTTAACATGTGATTCATTGTTAATGAGGTTTTTGCTTCTGAACTCTACCAGCCCTTCAGCTACTTTCTTCCACGCAGTGCTGATGTTGGTGTTGGTGTTGGTGTTGGTGTTGGTGTTGGTGTTGGTGTTGGTGTTGATGTCGGTGTGGTTGTTCACTTCTTCCCTGATGAGGATCTCAGCATTAGGAGTCTTTAGATGACTTGTCAGTTCCGCAATCTGAGCCGCCCCTCGCGCTTCTGCAAGCTGCAGTTCATTCTTATCTTCATCGCGCCTCAGTTCCCTTTTATGAGTCGCGTCGCGGTCCGCTTGACCGGCAATGTGGGCCACAAGAAGCTCATCCAGGTCGTTATTTTGGTCTCGAAGTTGAGCCAACTCCTGGAGATCCGATTTGTCATAGTCAAATTTACCATTTTCCATAACCATTCTCCTTCTTCAAAAATGTGTTATGTAGCGTCACTAATGTGCTATGGCAACCTCGCGTGATGAGAAAAAAATGTAAAAGGAATTGATTTGACACTTTGAGGAACAATCACGTGACAATTTGGAAGAAAAATATTTTAAAAATTTAAAAAGTTAGCTAGCCGATATACACCCAGCAGTCCGGAACCCCCCTCATCGACATGAGAAAAGTAGCTCCTGCCAACACGAATGCCAATATGCAAACACATACAACCAAAGCACGAATCACAGTTCAATCATCCATGAACATTTCAGACTCAGACTCTGATTCTGACCACGACAATGATTATTCCTTGAACAATAAAGGCGCCCTCAGTTCTGTGAATTTCATGCGTAACTTGGCGAAGATCACGAGACCAACATCTGATTCTCGCTTCGATGATGAAGTTGATGACATCACCTTTGGAGGAGGAGGAAACTCCTCCAATAATGATAATAATAACATCAATTCCAATTCGTCCACAACAAACAACCCCGACCCTTCGGATCCGTTCATGAGTCTCCTCCAAACGGATGATTTGAGTTTTGATGTTCATTTTGGCGAGAATGGTAGAATTCAGCACGACGACAACAACTCCAACAACTCCAACAACTTCAACAACTCAAACAACTCCAACAACGACAACAACGACGACAACAACTCCAACAATGACTCCAACTCGGACGAATCCCTCTCCGACTTTGGCGGAGAGGACATAGGAGAGGATGGCGTTCCTCTCGAAAAGTACAATGCGATGCAATCGCGCCTGTTTGCTCTTGTTGAAAAGATGAAAGCTCAAAAGGCCGAGTTCAAGAAGCTCAAGAAGGAGGCCAAGTCTACCAAGGAAGATCTCGAAAAGGCGAAGGAGACGATCCAAATTCAAGAGAAGGAGTACGAGGAGTTGGACGAGGCCATGGCAGTAATGAGCAGGAACCAGGTCATCGGGGGCGGAGGCGGGGGCGGGGGCGGGGGCTCTTCGGCCAACGCGCTCGAGGAGCAGCGGAGAAAGCAGCGCGAGGAGGCCCGCAAGGCGCTGTTTACCGGCGGTGGCGACGACGACGAGTTTGGCGAAGTTCACCAAATCGATGAGGACAACTTCCTAAAGTTGTACATAACGAAGATCCAGCTGTACATCAACAAGAAGCTTCCCCTTTCTGGCGACGTTCGGACCGTCCGTGGTCACTACGGAGCGTCAGTCGCGTCTTTCTTTATCTTTTACAGGTGGATCATCATCACCTACGTGTACGCGAGGTGAGCGATCCTTGAGGAAGACGGAGGAAGACGAAAATACGCACAAACCAACCCTTATTTTTTTTTTTCAGTATCGTGTGCATCTTCTTCCTGGTCAACCACATGATCAACTTGTGGTACAGGATTGATCCCGGGGACGGGACTGCCCCGACCTACTCGTCGGCAGAGTTTTGGAAGATGAGCGGATTTTTGCCTGGTTTCATGACGTTTAGCTCGTTCGACGAAAAAGAGCAGTACACGTATTTAGGCCTCGTCCTGCTCATCGCCGGAACGAGTTTTCTGGATGCCTTGAGGAAGTGGATTCGGGAGGACAGCAACAGCAAGGAATTGGGTAGTATTGAACAGGAGCAGGAGGCCGTGAAGTACGCCAAGCAGTTCTTGTGTTGCTGGGACCACTCTCTTGCGAATGATACTGACGTCGAGGACTTGCAATGCAACATAGGTGCCGAGATGGCAGCGCTGTTGGATTTCGAGAAGGAGAAGGACAACACGAAGGCTCGCAGCTTCAAGGAAAACGTGTTGATGAACTTTCGCAGAGGTGAGGAGCTATTAAGGGCGAGAATACGAGCAATTGTTATCTTAACTAAACTAAACCCAACCCACTCGAACCCACTCGCTTTTAGGATTCGGTATTTTGATCTACATCGCCCTCCTGGTTTCCGGCTGGACGTCGATCATTTACCTCACCGCAAAGTCCGAAGAGCTCGGTGTGCAGCTTCGAGAGATGGCCGACGGGAACGAGTCCATCCTTCTCTTTTCGGACTCGGTTGTTCCTGGCTTCGTCACAATTATCAACTCCGCCCTTCCCATAATTATTGAAAAAATCGTAAATTTCGAAAAGTGGGACACCGAGAAAATGAACATCAAGCAGCTGCTGGGCAGAATGTACCTGGCAAAAATACTGAACGTTGTCATTCAGGCCATTAGTTATTCGCTGCTTGCCGACCCGTTCCTGTTCACGACGAACTCGGTCGTTCCCTTTGTCAACTTGGAGTACTATAATATTCGGAAGAACGTCCAGGTGTCGTTCAAGCCGGACGTGTACGTGTGCAGGATAGATCAGGTCGGGGCGGGTTTGGTGCAGCTTCTGGCAGTCGACTTTGTCGTCAGCAAGATAATCATGCTGATCATGCCTCAAATCAACATGCTGAAGGCCCGGCTGACGAAGAAGGACTTTAAGAAGGATGAATTCCTCGTGCCGAAAAAGATGGTCAACATTCTGTACTCGCAAGGACTCACCTTTGCGGCGTTACCCTACTCCCCCCTCTTCACCGTGATGACGCTGGTTTTCCACTTCATCATGTTCAAGTTCGAAAAGGCAATGCTCTTCAAGTACGGAACCAAGCCGAAGAAGGAGTTCAGCACCAAGGACGCTGGCAACTTCTTCATCAAATTTTATTTAATTACAATCATGGCCATCGCGTTGACGTCCTGCTACTTCTTCTTGAGCAAGACGTCGTTTGCAAAATCGTGCGATATCCAGGATGAACTATTGCAAATTTGTCTCACGCCAGTGTCAAATTTGACCAACACCTGCGCGCTGAAGGAATCGTGCACGGGGGCGGAAGGCGAGGATCCGTTGAGTTGCACGTTATACCGCGATTACCTGGATATCCAAAACCACAGCACGAGCCACCCCGTGTTCCCCAAGTTCGAGTGCAGGTGAGCGAGCGAAGCGAGTTAGCCTTGTGACAGAAGAGTGTGAAGCGAAGCGACTAGCGTGCGAAGCGAAGCGAAGCGAAGCGAAGCGAAGCGAAGCGAAGCAAGCAAGCAAACAGCAACACAAAAAAACTAGCGACGCGCGGAAAGCCGAGCGCAGCGGATAGCCGAGCGCAGTGGAAAGTGATGACACAAATGACAATTTTCAAAATTCAGGTCTCTGAAATCGACTGTCCCCCCGCAGCCCCCCTCCCCCTCTCCCCCCCTCCACTCCAAAGTAATTCCACACCTCAAAAACTTCTAACTTGTGCTCGCTCCGCTCGCCGCTCGCCCGTGCGAAATTGCTATCTATACATGGCTACATCCACTAATGAACTAACCTACTCAACTATTTTTTCTCGCTCGCTGTTCGCTGTCTCGTGATTCGTTGAAAATGCTCACAATCTCGCTCCTTCTTCGCTCGGCGCAGGTTCGCCTGCGGCCCTTTCAAGAGGGAAAACAGTGCGTACGAGATGGTTGAGAGTGACATTGAGGATGCGAGCCTGACGATCTACTACATCTACAAATTCGTCGTGAATCCGATGATGGTTTGGTTTGTGGTTATATTCTTCTGGCTGAAACTGTCGTTCAACGAATCCACGTTGTCCGTGACGGAAAGTACAATGGGCGAGAAAGACCGCGCATTTGAGGCCTCCAGCCAGGCCCAGGAGACGAAGATTCGGAAGCTCGGGAAAGAGGTTCAGAAGCTAAAGATGGCGGCGGGTATTCAGGATAAATAGCAAATTTACTTTTTAAATAATCATTCCTCCTCATCTCGGAAGGCGTGGTTCCCCTTCTTTCTCTTCTTTTTCGCTCCCCCGCCACCTCTGGTGGATTCTCGGTCTTTCTTCTTTTGCTTCTCTACAGCAGCTGGATCGGGATTGAGGCTCAAATAAGGCGCCAGGTACTTCCTCCAGATTTTACGCCCCTTCTTGTACGCCATATTGCCGTTGATGTAGATATTGCTCGTAATTTTCTTCACGGCATCAGGAGCATTTTTCCTGTAGTACTTGTTGATAACATTGTACGTGTCCACGCCCTTTTGCCACGCCATTGTTGAAGGGGCCTCGTCGTTTTCCCAATTGATGAAGTAGCCGTAATCCTGGTATTTCCTCTCCAACTTCTTAGTGAGCGCACCGTAGTCCCCGTAGTACTTGGACATGATCGAAGGAATCTTATCAAGCTGCTCCGGAGAGTGCTTCTCATAGAAGCTCGTGACCCTCATCTTGGGAGTTTGACCTATGCCCAGACGGTAACCGAGGTTTCCGGTCATGTTTCCGGGCAAGGAGAAGTTGTCGTAGATTTTCAGGATCACCGGTAGCAGCCCCCCCCCGCACAGCAGGACCAGGAAGACGAGGGGCAGGGTTTCGATTTGGCGCAAGTACCCCATGAAGGAATCTGCGAAGCGAAGCGAAGCGAATCGAAGCGAAGCGAATCGAAGCGAAGCGAAGCAAAGCGAGGCCGAGCCAAAGGTACAAAAATTGAGTGGGTTATTGTGTGTTAACATTTAGTAGTGGATGTGGGGGCTTGCTCACCGTCCTTTCCTTCACTCTTGGCCTCTCGCTCACGTTTCGCCTTATTGATTTTGTCCTCAACCGAAACTTTCGGGGGAGGAGGGGCCGTCGACCCCCCGCAGCAACCTCCCCCTTGCTTGCCACTGCTTGCAGAGTTGATCAATGAATCAGGAAACATTTCAATAACTTCCCCATCGTACTCGACTGAAGCCTCGTCCTTTTCCTTTTGCCGAGTTTCAGCTTTCGCAGTGCGTTGCCTAAGCTTTCCTTCTACTCCTCTCGCCATGTGTGGTATTTTTTTTACGTCCTGTCTTAAAAACCTCAAAATTTATTGCAAAACCAAAAATCATCCAGCACGTAACATATTACCAGTCAAAGCATCCCCTCTCTACTATATACACAATAAGACCCAACACTCATTGCAATAATGTCACGATGGGGAGACGAGGAAAATGAAGATTTCCTGCCGGCAACCAAGGTCACCCTTATGGATGAAAAGGGCATTAAAATTAAAACTAGCTACAAGCTGACGCCGGGGGGCAACAAAATAAAAATTACCGAGAAGATTCGCGTGGTGTCTGAATCTGTTCGCACCCCGCTTTCTGTGGTTGAACGTCAGAAAAACTGGGTTCGATTTGGAGAGTCTGAGGGCCTTGAGGGTCAGAATAGCGAGGATTTGAATATCACCATCCAGTCAAAGGACGACGTTAGGATTGAAGATCCGAATGATGAGGCAGCTGCCGCTGCTGACGAAGACGGAGCCAAGGTGAGAAATGCTTGCCACTCCAATTTCATTCATTTGTTCATTGTTTAATGCTCATTGCTTAATGCGCATTGCTCATTGCTAAACCCCCCTTCCCTTCCCTTCCCCCCCCCCCTTTGTTTTCCTTCCTGTTCGTTTTTTTGTTCAGGCCCTCGCCGGAAACCTCAATGCTTTCTGGGCGAAACAGCAACGCCGTCAGCTGGAGCGTAAATACGATGTTGATGGGGAGCCCGAGGAGGGCGACGATGAGGACCCTGCCGGAAACACCGACGGGCGAACAATGACCACCCCCTGGGCGGCCGGGGTCACCCAGGCGGGGGGCAAGTACGTTCCCCCCTCCGCGCGCGGGGGGGGCGCTGGGCCCTCCATGGGGGGAGGAAAGGGAGGTTTGGAGGCTCTCTCCAACAAGCTCGGGGACGCCGGAGCCAAGACGTTCGAGGACGACCGGGATCAGAATACAATCCGTGTCACCAACATCTCGGAAGACACGACCGAGGCCGACTTGCAGGAGCTGTTCAGCCCCTTTGGTAGGATTTCGAGGGTGTACCTGGCCAAGGATAGGAAGACCATGACATCGAGGGGTTTTGCCTTCATCAGTTTTGTACACCACGAGGATGCCGCCAAGGCGATGGAGAAGCTCCAAGGATTCGGGTACGACCATTTGATTCTTAAGCTTGAGTGGGCCAGGCCAAGTGGAGGGAAGGCGGATGCTGGAGGAGAAACGACCACATTCAGGAGCGGGTATGGGCAGAAGCTGGCGCAGGACACTAATGAAAAGGTGTCTTACGCGAGCAACTTGACCGCGAACAAATAATAAACTTGAATATTGGTTCAAAATGTACTCTAGTTCATTATCGAAGATTGTATAAAGTATTGCTTCATATATCTCCAACACTCTCATCACTATCCTCACTCTCACTCTCACTCTCACTCTCACTCTCACTCCTCTGTCCCTCGTACAATCTATTCCATTTGGCTGCCTCCCCCCTCCTCCCCCTCCCCACCTTCCGCCCACTATTCTTCATCTCAACGCTCGTCTTCGAAAAGCTCACTCCAACGCTACTCCTCACCCGCTCGCTATAATAGCTCTTTGGAATTTTCGTCGCTTCTCCTCCTCCTCCTCCTCCTCCTCCTCCTCCTCCTCCACCACCCTTCGCAAACCACCTCCCTCCCTCCAAGCTATTGCTGCTCCAAACGCTCGCCCCCCCGCTCCCGTCCGTCTCGTGCAGGCTCCTCGCCTCCCTGCTCAGCTCGCTCCTCGCGTAGCTCGTCCTCGGGGAGAAGCCGCTCACGTCCTCGTGCAAGATTGCGCCGGCCTCGCTCAGGAACCGCAGGTGGGGAGGGGGAGGAGGAGGAGAAGGGCCGAGAAGGAGGCCGGGAAGGAGGCCGCCGCCGCTGGAGCCGTCCGGCGAGGAGGCCGGCTGAGAGGGAGCTGGAGCTGTCACTGGCTCGAACGAGCTCATTTGCGGCGCGCTGTGCCACTTTTGTTGTTGCTCATTGGTCGCTTGCCTCGAACCAAAATTCGAATTAAAATTCGAATTCAATTCCGGGTTTGGATTCCAACCAACCGCCCCCATCGCCCGTTCCAGCCACCTCTGATGAGGCATGATCCTCTCCCCCCCCTCCTCCTCTTTCACCCCAAACCCAACCCCAAACTCGTCACTGCTATCCAGACTGCTCTCTCCGCTCTCCGTCGTCGTCATGCTAACC
>Ga0302114_10003042_pt1 | contig 10616 bp, 9 predicted proteins | sample AG5_Surface_MG_FD_203107 | JGI IMG/M metagenome (GOLD analysis project Ga0302114, IMG submission 203107) | Marine microbial communities from Western Arctic Ocean, Canada - AG5_Surface | ecosystem: Environmental > Aquatic > Marine > Oceanic | place: Canada: Western Arctic Ocean | collected...
AATTTTTCTCCTTCAAATCGGAGACTTTATCGATGTCAAAAAACTGCGAATGTTTTATCCTCTTCGTTTGAAACTCAGATTTCGGTACGCGTTGGACGAACGGCATGTACCAACTCGCATCGAGGATGACGGTGTTGTTGTTAGTGCCCTTCGCTTGCGAGGAGAGCGTTTGATGCAACTCTTCCGGTGAAATCAACGCGCTATTTGTCGTATTGGAATTGGATACCATTTTGGCGACGACGACGGTGCTTTTTGTTCGTGATGACGATGATGACGATGATGATGAAAGACGTTGACGACGACGATACCGATCGGTAGATTGAACGACGGGGTACGAGGTTTTTTGGTGCGTTCGCGCGGCGGGGAACATGTACTCTCCTAAAACTGAAGACGTTTTTCTTTTGCAGCAGCTTTGCGTTTCTCCCTTTTTTATTATTCCCTATTTCAAACTATTCTTCTACGTAAATGCGCCTACAATCGCGTCGACGGCGACGACGGCTGGCTATCGGTTTTGCTCTTCTTTGGTCCCGTGCTAAACGGTTTCTTCAGACCCGCTTGTTGTTGTTGTTGTTGTTGTTGTTGTTGTTGTTGTTGTTGCTGTTGTTGTTTTTGCTGCCGCCGCGGCTGAGCGTTCGAGAACGGGTTCGAAGAAAAGTGAAATCCGTTGCTTCGCGAAGAGTCGTTGTTGCTCGTGGATCCCCCGTTGTTCTTCTTCTCCGACGGCGACGACCTGCGGCGCGTGCCACTCTTCGCGTGAGCTCGATTCCACGTCCCCTCGGTGCTTTTAAAGTCGTCTTGTTCTTGTTTGGAAAATTTCGCCTCGGGGGGTGTTTCCGGCCTTCTCTGCGGTGGTTGCTTTCTTCCGAGCGGTTTACCATTTTCCGTCCACCTCTTGAGCAAGAGAACCAAGGTTTTAAATATTTCCTCGTTGAGCACTTTCTCCGCTTCCGTCATGTTTTGCGACTTATCCGGGTGGAATTTTCTTTGCGCTCTTTTGTACCACGTCTCGATGGATGCTCTATCGATACCAATCTCCTCTTTCATCGTCAGCGTCAGAAAGGCGTGTAAATCATTATTTTCCGCGTGCTCATACGCTCCAGACTCGCGTAAATGCTTCATAGCCTCTTCTCGCCATCGTTCGCGCAGAAGGTTTTGCTCTTCCGATCGTTCATTCTCTCGCTTCAATTCTTCCATTCTATTTTGCACCCTCGCCTTCTCTTCTCTCGTCTTCTTCTCCTCTCGTTCTCGTTTCGTTTCCTCTCGTCGTCGTTTTTCCGCTTCTTCCTCCTCCATCTTCCGTCGTCTCGCTTCTTCTTGCTTCTTCGTTTTAGAGACCACGCGCGTATACTCGTTCGACGGCGACGTGATTTCCTCCTCGCCCTCGTCGCTCTTCGTCTGCGCCCAGGACATGTCCTCCGTCCCGTTCGCGCTCGCGGTTTTGCTCGGCGTCGTCTCCGGCGCAACCGGCGACGTCCTCGTGGACGCCGAACGAGCCGCCCGCGCGGCAGAGGCAGTTGGGGACGAATCCGCCATCTCCACGTCCTCCTTCTCCTCCTTTTCCTTTTCCTTCTTCTTTTTGCTCTCTTCTTCAATCTCTCTCAGCGCTTCTTCCACCCTTCGCTTTACCGCGGTTTCCATTTCCTCGACGAGTTTTTTCTGTTTTTGCTCCACTCTCTCCTCGATGATCCCTTCCAGTATCATTCGCCCCGATATTTGTTTCTCTTCTTCCATCCTCGTCCTCGTCGTCGTCGTCGTCCGAATTCGACGACGACGTCGAGAACCGTTAGCATCACCGAGAAAAAAAACAATCACAATCAAACCCATCAACCACGGGTACACGAGCAACGGTTCCACCAAGAACTCAAAAGCGAAAATCGCAAAACTCATCATCTCGTCGTCAAACTACCGCGACATCAATCGCAACGTGTGAATACTCTACAACGATGGAACACCTCTGGAGAATACGGTTTGGAAATCAAATATCAAAACTCTGTGGATATATTCCTACAGTGGTTCTTTTCAAAAAAACATCTGAGAAAAGACCGGTTCTTTCTTTTTTGTTTCGAGACTGTTGAAACGAAAAAGGGATCTGCTCTCGACCTCATTATCAGCGCTGTTGTTGAAGAACAACAACTTCTTTTCCTCCCCTCTTCTCGGTTTTCCTCGACAGAACAAACCGCTGAAAACGAACCTTTTGAGGTTTACTCTCTCATCATCTGAAGCGTTCTTCCTTTGGTGGTTAATTATACGCGCTTAGTATATATACAGAGTGTGGTGGAGATCTCATTTGAAAACACTTCGTCGTTAAACGGGGGAGATCATCTTTCTTGTTCTTGTTCTTCTTAAATAAGCGAAACGCGTTCCGACGACGATTCAGACGACGCGAAACAGAGACGTACGAATAAGAGAGAGAGAAAGATCAGAGAGAGAACGTTTACTACCACAAGAAGAAGAAGAAGAAGAAGAAGAAGAAGAAAGAAACAAATAGAATAGAATGGGAAACGGACAATCGCTCCCTGGCGAGGGTGGTGGTCAACAACAAGGCAAAAAAGGCGACCAAAAACAAAAGAAAAAGTGGGTCCCCCCGACGCCTCCGGAACGAGTCGGGAAGAAGAAGAAAAAGCGAGGGACCGTTTCTGGAGCGGCTGGTGGGAAACTACCCCCGATCGCGCCGGCGACGAAATGTAAACTCAGAGCGTTGAAATTAGAACGCGTGAAAGATTGGCTGTTGATGGAGGAAGAATTCGTGGCGAGACAAGAGGCGGAAAAAGCGACGCCGAGAGATGAACGGGACGAAGAGGAGCGATCGAAATTGGACGACTTGAGAGGGATGCCACTCTCGGTCGGTACTTTGGAGGAGATCATAGACGATAATCACGGGATTGTGAGTTCGGCGATGGGGCCGGAGTATTACGTGAACATCTTGTCGTTTGTGGATAAAACGCAGTTAGAGCCCGGGTGCGCGGTGCTGTTGCATCACAAACATTCCGCGGTGGTTGGCGTGTTAGCCGACGACGCCGATCCGATGGTTTCGGTCATGAAAGTTGATAAAGCGCCTCAGGAGAGTTACGCCGACGTCGGAGGATTGGAAGATCAAATCATGGAAATTAAAGAGGCGGTGGAGTTACCGCTGACGCACCCGGAGTTGTACGAGGATATCGGGATTAAACCGCCGAAAGGAGTTATTTTATACGGCGAACCCGGGACGGGGAAGACGTTGTTGGCCAAAGCGGTGGCGAATTCAACGAGCGCGAGTTTCTTAAGAGTGGTTGGATCCGAGTTGATTCAAAAGTATTTAGGCGACGGACCAAAGTTAGTGAGAGAATTGTTTCGAGTGGCGGACGATATGTCTCCGTCGATTGTGTTTTTGGACGAAATCGACGCGGTCGGGACGAAAAGGTACGACTCGCAAAGCGGCGGTGAGAAGGAGATTCAGAGAACAATGTTGGAATTGTTGAATCAGTTGGACGGTTTCGACGACCGAGGCGACGTGAAGGTCATCATGGCGACGAATAGAATCGAAAGTTTAGATCCAGCGTTGTTGCGTCCGGGAAGAATCGACCGGAAAATCGAGTTTCCGTTACCGGACGCGAAAACGAAGCGACACATCTTCGGCATCCACACGTCGCGCATGAATTTGAGCGAAGACGTGCAACTGGAAGAATTCGTCATGGCTAAAGACGACTTATCTGGCGCCGACATCAAAGCGTTGTGCACCGAAGCCGGGTTATTAGCGCTGCGAGAGCGAAGGATGCAAATCACGCACCAAGATTTCAAAACGGCTAAAGACAAAGTGCTGTACAAGAAGAAAGAAAACGTGCCGGACGGGATGTTCTTGTAAAAAAGACAAACGAACGAGGAGGAGGAAGAAGAAGAAGACGGAGCAGAGCGAGCGAGAGAGATAACTCAAAAGCGCGCGAAACGAAACTAGACAATAAATATATCTGAAATACAAAACGAATAGCCGTCAAAACTAACTTCACATTTGACACCAAAATGACGCAAACAACGACGTACCACCACTCTCGCGGGGGCCATAATAACCAACACCCTTCGGGTGCTACTATCACGCAATCACCGTCGGACTCGGCGGCGACGGTCGAGTTGAAAACGACGCTCCACGAGCTGCGACAAACCCGCGAAGAAATTTCGGACGAAATCAAATCTCTCGGACCGATTCCTCGTCGTAAGAAACAATCATCGTCCGAACGACGAGAAGAACGAGGAACACTAGGGGGAGAAGAAGAAGAAGAGGAAGCGATGGCGGCACCAAAGAAACGAACGAGAGAAAACAGAGACTCGGGGGGTTCGTTGAAAGAAGATCCGGATAGAAAACGTTCGAAACGAATGTTTGGGAATTTAGTCTTGGGAACTTTGCAGAGATCGAAAACGGATTTGCTGAAAACGCGAGATCGCGAGACGCAACGGAATGATTTACTCCGAGAAGCGGAAACGAAAGCGGTGACGAGAAACGAAGAGATTTATAAAGAATTTAAAGAGAAATACTGGGGAAAACGCGAAGCTCTGATTCAGAAGCAAATAGATTTAGATGTCGACATGAAATATAAGCAGAGAGAGTTGTATCGCTCGATGGCGGCGGATTGCGAGCGGGAAATCGCGAACGGGAAGTTACGGACGGAAGCGTTGCCAAGGGTGTTTTGGAAGCCGAAGAAAGAGACGATTCAGACGCAGTCGATGTTGGCGAGGCAACCCGGGAAAGTTGAGGAGTGGTTGAAGACGAAGATGATGGAGGTGGACGACGGATTGGAGAGGATCGCGAAGAGGAAACAAACGTTCGAGGAAGGTAAGGAAATGAGGAGAAGAGGAGATGATGAGTTAGAGGACGAGGACGAGGTAGTGGCGGAGGAGCTGAAAGATGCCGACGCGGACGACGTAGCCATGGAAGGGTAATTGTAGAATGCACTGATGTAATAATTAAACCAATCTACTTTTACTACACTTAGGAATGAAGCAACTCGATCAAATCGCGGTGAAACGCTCTCAAAGGTTTTGGTCGTTTTTTAAATCCGAGCGCAAAGTCGCCGTGCGTGCCGTGATCGTACACCGAAAGCTCGCTGTCTACACCAATTTTAAGCAAAGTCTTGTGCAAATCTTCCGACTCGCGCTTGGGGACGACAATATCGGTATCCGAGGTGAACAAATACGTCTTTGGAAACGATGACTTCTTCACATCGTCTTCGTTGTTGTCTTCGCCGCCGCTATCGCTACTCCTACTCTTGCTGTTGCTACTGCTACTGCTGCTACTACTTCTATCTTCTAAAATATGAAACGGCGACATTTCTTTAAATTTCTCCCTACCACCCATCGCTCTTCCCATCGTGCTCAACATCGCTACGCCCCTTTTATCCTCGTACTCGTAATGCGTCTCGATGTTATACACGCCGCACATGCCGACGAACGACTTCAATTTCTCCGATTCTTTTTTTTGCGTTTCTTCCTCATCTAACAACAAAGCCATGGCGCATAAATGACTCCCCGCCGAGTGTCCAACCAAATGCGTTCTGCTCGCATCCGCGCCAAACAACTTCGCGTTCATAATCGCGCACTTCAACGCTTTCAATACTTCCTCCGCTTGCGCCTTGGCCGACTTCTCCGGGTACAAGGAATACGAAATAACCGCCGCGACTATGCCTTCTTCGGCTAATCGATGCGCAAGGGGTGCAAACTGCCACCGTTCGCCAGATGCCCACACGCCGCCGTGGACAAATACCGCCATGGGAACTCTCACATTTTCAGCCTCCTCCTCCCGTTCTTCGTACTCGTCGTCGTCGTAATCATCTTTCTTTCCTCGTCGTATCGATCGCGCGGGCGGTAAATACACGTCAAACTTTTGCCTCTCGTCTTCTCCGTATTTGAAATCTTTCTTTAAGCTCACTCTCGTCTCTTTAAATTGCATTCTCCGCTCTCCTCTGTCTCTCGAAATCTCCGTCGCTTTTGGCGTCAGTTTGTGCACGAGTTTCGCCCGAACGCCGTACGGAATCATCGAGACTATCCCTCGCGCTTCGTCGAGGAAGAGTTTGGCGATTTGCGCGGACCGCTTGAACTTCGAGTTCGGGTGCAACGCTAAATCCGCCGGGATCGCTTTGATTGCCTCCGGGAAGGACATTTGGTATACGTGTTTGTATGCGCGTAAAGTTTGTGGATAAAAAGTTTTTCTCGTCTAATTTCTTCGTCATTCATGTTTTAAAAATCTATCGTTGTTGTGGTTAAAATTTGTAATACGCAGCGCGAATAATGTAATGTTGTTTCCTCTCTCTCACCCTCTCTTTCCTTCTAAAGTCTCTCTCTGTCTCTGTCTCTTTCTGTCTGTGTCTGTGTATCTGTGTCTGTTTCTTCTAATCGCTCGTTTCTGCTACTTCCTTCGCGTCCTTCGCCGCCTTCTTTTCCATGCGTTCAGCCGTCTTCCGTCGCTCTCTTTCCAAAACTTCCGCTTGTAACTCCTTCGCGGCGTTCATTCTCGACAAGACGGATTTGTACAACCCCAAATCGCCGTTGATTTTCTCCAAAGTCACCCCGCTGGCCTCGGAAATCTTCTTCAAATTTTCCGGCGACGTTTGTTTGCTCATCTCCAACGCTCGGAAAAAACCAATCGCGATGAACTTGTCGTACACTAAACTCTTCGATTCAACTTTAGATTTCATGCTGGCAAACATCGGGTTCGCGATGATCCCATCAATGCTCGTTTGTTCCGTCGCAAACGCGGACAATTTTTCCGCGTCCGCTCTCCACTTCTTCGAGTCCTCCCCGAGCGCTTCCATAAACGTGCTGAAAATCTTCTCCTTCGCGTTCGGGTCTTCCGTCGGGTACCCCTCGAACAATTGGTCAAACACCGAGACGAATCCTAAACTTCGCATCTCTTCGTGTTGATATTTCGAGCTCGTCACCGTGAAATGCATCCCGACCAGTAGTTCTTGTAAAACTGTCGCCCAAATCGACGGTAAAGGGTACGGGTAGCCTTTGGTAAATTTCGCCTTGGTATCTGCCACAGTCGCTGGATTCGCTGTTGTTTTTGGTGCAAAAAAAACAGAGAAAAAGAGATAAAGAAGAGGTCAGCGCTTTGATGAGAGAGAAGTGGACGTAGAAATGCAGACAACAACAAAAAGAGCTTTACGCGCGCGCGCGAGACAGAGAGAGAACGAGAGAACGACACGCGCGGATGATGGAGTGCGACATCGATAAAATCGATGTCTCGCAAAAGCTTTGCTCTTTACTCCTGATGATGATTGGAAAAAAGATTACACGTCGGACGTCATCCCGGAGGCGATGATGGATCACCACGTCACGATAAAAAAAAATGGAAAACAATTGAAGAACTTACCCATGGCGACGGCGTGGACGACCCCGCCTCTCGAGATCGTCCTCATCAGGTGTGATTTCTTATGCCTGAGGGTGGTGGTCGTCACCGACGTGGAAACCGGGGAGGAAAAGCGAAGTTGTTGGTGCGTGGCAAACATTTTCTGTGTTTATTTTGTGAGGCAGTTTGGACCACAAAGACCAAAGAAAGAGCAGCTTTTTTTTTCAGCTGAGCTTTCAGGAACAGAAGAGCGAGAAAGGAGGGAGAGAGAACGTAACAGTTCCGTAACAGTTCGGGCGAAAAGACTTTGTGTGGTTGTGTGGTTTTTTGTTCTCTGAGTATTCGTAGTATTCTTTAAACGCATCTGCGCTGCGCCTCTAATCTAAACGCGAGCCTACACGACGACGGTCACGCACTCTTTTCGAGCAGTCTACGAGCCATCTACTCTGTCTGTCTCTCTGTCTGTCTATCAAACTCTAATAAAACACATCTAATAGTAATACGCTCTGTTCGTATATCTGTCCGCTTCCACGTCTCGTTTGCGCGAAGCGCGGAGTTGCTCCAAGTACTTTTGATTTTGCTTCTCGACTTTCTCTAAGGACGACGTCAACAGCGCGACGTTCGTTTCGGCGACCTTCGCACGTTCGAGAATTTTCGCTCTTTCGAATTCGAGAAGTTCTAATCGTTTATCGCGAGTATTCGTGGCTTTTTCGCGAAGCGCGACGCGTTTTTCGCGCAAGGCGAGGTCGAGGTGCTTCGCGGAGTCTTTCTCTCGAGCGTTTTCACTCTTTCGAAGCTCTCGTCTGAGGAATAAAATCTCTTCTCTCTCATCGCTCGTGTTGCAGTTCAGCGTAAGTTTCGTCGAAGACGAAGCGCTCGGCTTCCTCTCGATCGTCCGAGCGTTGGCGTTTCTCTTCGTCTCGCTCAGCGCCTCGCGCAACTCTGCGATAACAATCTCTCTACTTTTCAGCTCCGCGTCGTACTCGGTCAACACGTCAACGCTCTCCGCATCGATTTCTTTCCGTCGATTGTGTCGATCGCTTTCGCTGTTGTAGTCGTAGTCGTAGTCGTAGTCATTATTTCCTTTTTGTCTTTGTCTTTGTCTTTGTTGTTGTTGTTCGCAGAGCATCTTTACGGTTCGTTTCAACCGTTGGATTTCAAAGTCCTTCCGTTGCTGTTCTCGCACGCGCGCGAGTTTTACCCGCTCGTTTTCCTCCAGAGTCGATACGTCCATCACGTACGACGTTTTTGCTCGCAATTCTTGTTCTTCTTTGTCTTCTTTTCCGACGAGAAAGCGATGATGTTTTTGACCAAAGTCGTCGTTTACGTCTTCGGGAGAGTCAACTCCCGCAGGAGGGGTGTCCTCCTCCTCTTCCTCCTCCTCCTCCTTGGCGCACATTTCGCGATACAACCGCATAAATTGAGCCTCTAATTCATCTCTGGTGTATTTCTTCGAGGACGACGACGTGGAGGGAGGATGCGTGTTCGTCTGGTCCGCGAGAAAACGCGTCATGTTTGTGAGGGAAATTTCGAAATAAAACGAAGAAGAAGAATGGAAGAAAGCGAGACGAACGAGAAGGGCGAAGCGTTAAAGCAACCGACTAAATACATACGTGTGATAACAATATCTCTCTCCCTCTCTGTCTCTCCCTTCTTGTATTCTTCTATGCGGAGATCTCTTTCCTCTCTGTCTCTCTTTCCGTTCGCGCGTGGTAAAAGCGTGCGCGAGCGTAAAACGCTAAAACAAAGCCAAAAAAGGAGACCTCTCTCTCTCTCTCTCTCTCTCTCTCTCTCTGTCACAAATCCACGCCTTGACTAATCAACCACATGTTAAAGTGCGCGTATCCTACCACCATTCCTAAAAGCGCCCCGACGGCGACTTGCACCGGCGTGTGGCCGAGAGAATCTCGCAAAGGTCTGCTATCCGTCAGCGGGTGATCTCGAGGGAGCTCGACGATGAGCTGATTCAAAACCTCCGCTTGGCGGCCCGCGTGGAGACGAACGCCGGTGGCATCGTACATAACCTGTGAGGATGAGCGATTGATTTTAAAAAAGAGACGACGGAGTACTGTCAGTCACGAGAGACGAACGAAAACCAGAGCAAAGAGAGGGAGATCATCATCCAGCGCTCGGTCTCCCGAGAGAGAGATCCAACGTGGATATCCTACACCTCCCAAGACACAGACTTCTTTTTCCGACGATATACGCGCGCATGAAGACCACAGAATCACAACGAAAAGCTTACCACCAGTGAAAACACCAAACACAACGCAAATATGCTCGAATCTAACGCGTCTTTCAATCCTATCGCCGTGGTCAACCCGACCACTAACGCCGTGTGCGACGAAGGCATTCCTCCACTCCCGACCAGTCGTCCCCAATCGACTTTCCCGTGCGTGTGGTAATGCGTGAACACTTTACAGATTTGCGCGATTGTGAAGGAGAGCATCGCGGCGACTAATGCCGGGGACCCGACTAAAGATGACGCTCCTTTCGCTAAGTTGCCCATTCTTAGTATTAATCTCTGTTCCTCTCTGTTCCTTAAACTCGCTCGGTGTGTATAAAGCGCTTTCGAGCTCTTCTTTGTCCGCTCTCGGGTTTGCAGTTTTTATGTTTAGGGTTTATGAAATTTTTTAGAACCTCCTCTGAAACGCTTCTTTTTTCAATCCGCATTAAAAAAAAACAAATTCACATTTGCGTTTTTGTTTTGACTTTATTATAAAGCGTTTTACGCGCATCTATCTTTTGCGCGAAGAAGAAGAAAACGACGAAAACAACGATATGGTTGCGAGTACCGGGAGTGGTGGTGGTGTTCCTTCTTTTGACGCGAAGGAAAACGACGTTGAGCAAAACGAGACGAGAGATGAGGCTTTCAAGATGATGGGGAAAAAAGATGAGGAGGCGTCTCATCCTTTCGATTTATCCTCATACGACCGCTTGGAAATTGAATCGATCGAGAAGACGTTCAATCTGGAGTTGAATTCGATCGACCCGAATGCGATCGAAATGGCCGTGAAACGCGCGAAAGAATTAGCGAACATGTATTTTAAGAGCGGGGAGTACGAGAAGAGCGCGGAGCAGTACACGACGGCGATTGCGGGAGCAAGGAAAGATAAGACGTTGTGGCGTAATCGAGCGGCGGCACGGTTGCAGATCGGGGAGAGATTGGAAGCAATACACGATTCGGTGAAAGCGGTCGAGTTGGACGAGAAGGACGCCAAGTCCTGGTATCGGTTGGGTACGAGTTTGATGGCGAATCATGAGTATTTGAAAGCCGCGCAAGCGTTGAACACGGCGGCGA
>Ga0302114_10003047_pt1 | contig 10612 bp, 11 predicted proteins | sample AG5_Surface_MG_FD_203107 | JGI IMG/M metagenome (GOLD analysis project Ga0302114, IMG submission 203107) | Marine microbial communities from Western Arctic Ocean, Canada - AG5_Surface | ecosystem: Environmental > Aquatic > Marine > Oceanic | place: Canada: Western Arctic Ocean | collected...
CATTGGAGATTTTGGCACCATTGCATATGCGCAGTTTGCCGGGCTAACGTGGCCGGTTTGGCAAATTATGGGGTTGGCTATTGTTAATGGGTTGCTGACGTCAATTATTCTTGAAACCATTATTTTATCGAGGCAGATGCTCGTTGCGCTCGCTTTTAAAACTGCAATTGGGATGTCAATGATTTCAATGGTTGCTATGGAATTGGCTATGAATCTCACGGATGTAATGCTTACGGGCGGTGCTGTGCTTAATTGGTGGGTGATACCCTTTATGTTGACGGCAGGATTCTTGGCACCGCTTCCATATAATTATTGGCGATTAAAAGCGTTAGGCAAGGGATGTCATTGATATGAAAAAACACACAATCGGTCAGTTATGTTTGATTGTGTTTGGAGCTATGATATTGGTCGGCTGCAATGCAAATGCGAACGGAATTCCGTACGAAGATTCAAAAAAAGTTGAGCAAGGGGTGGCTGTTTACGAAGCCAACTGTGCCGGCTGTCATGGAGTAAATTTGGAGGGTCAGCCTAACTGGCAGACGCGAGATGCAGGAGGTTATCTGCCTGCTCCGCCTCATGATGAAACCGGTCACACGTGGCATCACTCGGATCAAATGTTGTTTGAAATGACTAAGTACGGACCTCAGAAATTTGCTGGAGCGGATTACAAGTCTGCTATGCCGCCGTACGAAGGAATGCTGACAGATTCTGAAATTTGGAATGTGCTTGCATATATCAAATCCAAGTGGCCCGAAGCGATTAGGGCGCGTCATACAAAAGCATTTTTAAAGTGAATCAATAATAAGTGGCATAAACATCTTTCTGTTTGTAGTCAGAGGAGGTTTGTTAGCGCTGGATTGTGGGGTAAGTGTATAACTTATGTGGAGACAAGAATCCGCTAAGGGACTAAAATAAAGCCATATTCGCGGTCTCAATTTATTTAAATCAAGTAGAGTCGCTCCTCATTAAACTGCAGGCGAATTCTTTAGAGTCTTCGTAGCACCTATGTAATTTTGGAAAATAGAGAGCATGAAAGAAATAATTGTTGTATTGGTATTGGTATTTGGCGGTAGTGGTCTAGTTTTGGCTTACTTGGGAAGTGGTGAAAATCGAAATATTGGTTTTAATAACGGTCAGTGCTCTAAAAGTCAGCAATTATGTGGGGTAACTTGGAAGTGAGGAGTTTTCAGCATTAAAAAGTATCGCCGATAGATTAGACGTATATCGGTTAATACTTTAGAGCTCTTATTCTTTATTCCCAAAAAAAAATAAGTGAAGCTTCCAGGGTCTAAGGAATAAATCGTGCAGCTTCTCAGAACCGATTTTCTAAACTAGGGTAGATGGCAGTTCAAATTAACTTTTTGATGGCAACTGACTTTCAGTAAACACGCTGTGAAAATGGTGGGCCCAGGAGGACTCGAACCTCCGACCAAGGGATTATGAGTCCCCTGCTCTAACCAACTGAGCTATAGGCCCATAACTAGGGCAGGAATAGTACACAAAACTGTCATTGATCGCACTGTCTGATTCTCTAATTTCAAGTGTATCAAATGCCTAATCCTTTTGGCCATTGAGCCCTCGAATACATTCAAGTATCCATTCAGAGATGGATTCTGTAAAATCGTTAATTATATTTTATAAGCGTGACTTAATTCTGAGGCCTGTTGATGCGCGGACTGAAGGACGAGAACTTTTCCTATGAATGAATTATTACAGCGCAGCTTGTCAGGCACTGTCCAGAATCAGATTGAGGAGCTGCTATTGCAAGGAAAGCTGCAGGGCGGCGATAAGCTGAATGAGGTAGAGCTTGCAGAATTATTTGGCACAAGTCGTGGCCCAATACGAGAAGCTTGTAAGGGCTTAGTCCAAGCTGGATTGCTTACGGCAATCCCTAACCGAGGTGTCTTCGTACGGAAAATGGATTTGCGCGAGGTGCTCGAGGTTTACGACATTCGGGCGTTTCTGGATCAATTGATCGGCCAGCTTGCGGCAATGCAGGGATCGGAAAGGCAAGTCGAGGAATTAGTTCAAATTCATACCCGCTTGAGTGCCGCTGTTCAGTTAGACGACTTTGAACAGTACTATCCGGAAAATTTAGCATTTCACCAAAAGCTTCTGGAAATGACGGGCAGCCAGCGGCTTACTGCGATGTATTCCTCCCTTGTTAAAGAATTACATTTATTCCGCCGGAAAGGCTTGATCCAGCGCGGCTCTATGGACGTGTCGAATGCCGAACACGAACTCATCTTACAAGCAATTACGGCAAAGGATCCGATTCGTGCTGGATTGGCAATGAGAAATCATGTGATGACGGCCAAACAGCGGCTGATCATGGCTATTGAACAGCAGACGTCTGAAACTGTATGAACACCCCCTGATTACATGCCCTTGAATACCGGAACTCGCTTCTCCATGAATGCTGTGCGTCCTTCTTTATAGTCCTCGCTTGCGAAGCAGTCATTGACCATTTGATCGCAGGCATCCAGGTCTCGATGATCTGGATCGCTAAGTGCTTGTGTAGAGATAAATTTCATACAGCGAACGGTTAAAGGAGCGTTCTGTCCGATTTGGGTAGCGATCTTCGTCACTGCCTCTTCAAGTTTATCCTCGGGATACACATCTTGCACAAAGCCGATTTGAGCCGCTTTGTCTGCATCAATCCGCTCTGCGGTAAACATTAAATATTTAGCATTTGATGGACCGATTGCATCCATTAGCCGCTGTATGGCCTGGAATGGATATCCAAGAGCCAGGCGAGCGGCGGGCATTCCAAACTGTGCTTTCGTCGAGCATATCCGAATGTCACAACAAACGGCTAAATTTAAGCCACCGCCCAGGCAATATCCATTAACCTGAGCAATGGTTGGCTTTGGAAAATTCGCAATTCGTTCGTAGATTTTTCGGATGCGCGTATTGTAGTTTTTTGTTGCCTCATCCGATCCACGCTCTTTTTCAAATTTTGAGATATCGGCACCACTGACGAAAGATTTACCCCCAGCTCCTGTGAGCACGACCACTCGGATAGACGGGTCTGATTCAAACTGGTCAAGAATCTCATCGGTTGCATCCCACATTTCCAGTGACACTGCATTATGACGCTCAGGATTATTGAAAATAAGATAACCGGTCGCGCCTTCAATGCGCGAGAGCATTTTATTCATGGGTGGCAGTTCCTTAAATTATGTTGTTGGCACGTAGTTGATTAAAATCATTGATTCCAAGCTCATTTAAAATCTCTTCAGTATGCTCTCCGCGCGCTGGTGGGTGAGTCGCGATGTGGCTCGGAGTGCGATTCATAGTGAAGGGTTGTCCCACCAACTTGGTCTTACCAAATGGCAGCGTGTTGGCATCAGCAGCAATACCAAGATGCTGAACTTGTGGGTCGTTGAATACTTCATCCATGGTGTAGATGGGCCCAGCCGGCACGCCTTTTTCAAGCAATAAATCGACCCAGTAATGACTGGATTTCGTTTGGGTGATTTGTGTGATCAACTTATTCATGATCTTCCGATTTTCAGACCTATCCTCGTTGGTCGCAAAGCGCGGATCTTCGATCCATTCAGGATGTCCAAGGGCAATAGCGCACCGCTGCCATATGGCCTCGCCAGCGCATGCAATATTAATTGTGCCATCTGTTGTCGGAAACACCCCAGTGGGGATGCTGGTCGGATGATCATTGCCAGCTTGTTTTGGAATATCGCCTTGCGTAAGCCAGCGAGCCGCTTGAAAGTCGAGCATAAAAATTTGTGATTGAAGGAGGCTGGTTTGCACCCATTGCCCCTCCCCTGAGCGCTCGCGCTCGTACAATGCAGTCAGCACACCCATCGCACAAAATAAGCCCGCACATAGATCTGCGATCGGGATGCCCACGCGCATGGGTCCACCCCCCGGTTCGCCTGTGATCGACATTAACCCACCCATTCCCTGAGCAATTTGGTCAAAACCCGGCCGTTTTGCATAAGGGCCATCTTGGCCAAAACCAGAAATGCTTCCTAAGATTATTCTGGGATTGATGTCGCGAAGTGATTCGTAGTCCAGACCAAGCCGATTTTTGACGTCTGGACGAAAATTCTCGATTACCACATCCGCCGTTTTGATCAGTTCTCTTAGAACGTTGATGCCGCCCTCTGTCTTGAGATTGAGCGTGATACTGCGCTTGTTGCGTTGAAGATTCTGGAAGTCCGCGGTGTCTCTTCCCGCTCCTAGCGCGCCGTCGGGTTCAACTGATTCAGGTGGCTCTACCTTAATGACATCGGCGCCCCAGTCAGCAAATTGTCGAGCGGCTGTGGGCCCTGACCTGACTCGGGAAAGGTCAATCACGCGGATGTCTTTTAGCGCATCAGATGCTTGTGGAATAGTCATGTTTCCCCCCCGATTTGACCGAGTGCTGTGATGCACTTCTGGATGCTGCTATCGGCCGTAAAGAGTTGTTTGATTTGTTGTTTAGCTGTTTTGGCATCATTAGTGGTTATGCCTGCGAACTCTAAATTTCCTTGGAATTTGGTCTCGAGTTCTTCGTCTGACATGGGTTCTTTTTGACCACCCCGTAAGCACTGTTGTTTAAAAGAATGTATCTGCCCGTCTGCTGTCCGGATGTCAATCCGGCCAATATAGTTAGTCGGATAGGGATCATCCGGATTGACTTCGTAGGTTATTTTTTCTGTAATTTGCTTTATATCCGATGAGGCGAGGCGTTGTTCAGTGAACTCCTGAAGGCCTGCCTTCTGATCTAATAAGCCGACCGCGATGCAGTAGGGCACCGAAAATTTCGCTCCATAAGGTGAGGAGGGGTTTCTTTTTTCGTTGAGGGGCTCCCACAATCTGTGCACTGTTCCTTCGCCCACAAATGCATGAATTGATGCAATCTGATCAACGGCAATCGCTTTGCTTGCCTGGATTGCGCAGTCCACAAATGGTTGTGTCATGGTCCCGCAGGCGTAAGGCTTAAATGCGAGGCCTTCACAAAACCAACGCTTTCCGAAAGATTCTAAATAGCTGAAATCCTGAGGAATGGCATTTGATGCGAATCCTTTAAACACACCATGAACGCCCTCGAAGACTGTTCGAGGGCCCAGGAAACCATTTTTCGCCATCGCGGCGGCCCTGACGCCAGCTGCTGCAGCCCAGCCGGGATGCATGCGTTTTGTCCATGTGCCCTCTGCTAAATATTCAATAATACCGGATGCCATCGACCCGACGATTCCCAAGGCAGATGCGGTTTTTTTGTCATCCAAGCCCATGCCAATAGACGCGGTTAAAGCGGCTCCAAATGCGCCAAGTACAGCGGTTGGGTGAAATCCTTGGCGATGGACCGCAGTGGGCGCGACCAACGCCAGGCGACAAATCAGCTCACTGCCGGCCGCCATAGCCCGGATCATCTTATCTGACGACAAATTATTTTTTTGACCAATAGCGAAGATTACTGGAACGATAATTGAAGAAATGTGAACTGGTGTCCCTTCAAAAGTATCATCAAAATCTTCACCATGGATCGCCGTTCCATTGATTAAGCAGGCATCTTGTACCGTAAAGTGGGGCCCGTGCCCAAATGCGAAGCTTTCGCCAGAATCAAGGACTGATTTTACAATTGCTTGGACGTAATTAGTTTGCTTGGTGGATAGCATCAGTCCGTAGGCATCAATCGTAACTCGTTGGAGCATGGTTACGACGGATTCTGGTATCGCTAAATGTGGATCACAGCCTGATTGTGCGATTTTTTCTGCGAAAGTCATTGGTGTCATGGCAGAAATGCACCGCCATTGATGTGAATGGTTTGTCCGTTGATAAAACCGCTATTTTCTCCAACGAGCATGGAAATCATGCTTGCGATGTCGTCAGGCTGCCCGTAGGGCACATTCTTTCCTTCAAAGTTTGGATGTTTAAGCCGGGCACCTGTTTCTGCCGTGCGCTCTACCGTGATATGCCCAGGTACAATGCAATTAAACGTTATGTTGGTTTCGGCGAATTCCACTGCTAGCGCTCTAATAAGTCCGGGAACAGCAGATTTGGATGCCACAACTGCGGCTCTTTGGAGTGCGCCAGTATGTGCAGATAAACCTCCAAGGCAAACTACGCGGCCCCAGCCTTTTTTAAGCATGTCAGGCAGAAAGCGTTGAGTGCATAGAAATTGAGCTTCGCAATTAATGCTGAAGACTTCTCGCCACTCTTCTAAAGTCATATCTAGGAATCCACAGGTTTTTCGCACCGATGCATTATTTATTAAGATCTGACACGGGCCGATGCTTTGGGCTGTATCGTAAAGAGTTGCAATAGTTGATGGGTTTCCAAGGGCGCCGACAACACCTTCGCAAGACACGCCGACTTTGCGGACCATGGCGATTGTTTTTGACAGGTTAGCTTGGTCTGAACCAGTGTGTAATACGATATGAAATCCAAGTGAGGCCAGTTTTAGTGCTGTTGCCCGGCCAATATTTCTAGCCGCACCAGTCAGTACGGCAACAGATGATGGTTGCTTCATGTGTTCGCCTTTTGCTTTCTGAAACCGGTCCAGAAAGGAGTCGAAAGGTTAATAAACGTCAATGCGAAAAAGAACAACACAATTGGGCTTTCCATAAGTGCAAAGAAATTATTGTCGTAGATGATCATCGATTGACTGAACGATTCTTCAACCAATTTACCGAGAATAAGGCCCATCACGAGTGGAGCTGCTCCGAATCCATGCCGGTTCATGAAGTAGCCAATTAAACCGGCTGTTAACATCACATAGACATCAATAAACGACGAGCTGGCCGAGTAGGCGCCGATCACTGAAAAAATGAATACTGCAGGCCACAAGAAATTTTTTGGAACAAATGTAACGAGTGAGAAGAATTTGGCGCCAACCAATCCGATGGCTAAAAATGCGATATTTGCAAAGAACATCGCCCCGAAAATGGCGTATACAAACTCGGGCGTTTCATTGATCAAATAGGGCCCAGGCCGGAATCCATGCATTATTAGCGCGGCTAAGATCAGCGCTGTTGATCCTGAGCCGGGAATGCCCAGCGCAAGCGTGGGTACCATGGCACCACCTGCGGCCGCATTATTGGCGGCTTCTGGTCCTACAATGCCCTCAGGTGTTCCAGTGCCGAATTCGTGACTGACTTTACTAAAACGTTTGGCCTCGTTGTAGCCAACAATAGCAGCAACTGTAGAGCCTTCAGCAGGTAAGATGCCGATAAATGTGCCAATTCCAGATGAGCGCAGGATGCACCCTTTCAGGCTTTTAAGCTCAGCCCACGTTGGTAACTGCATAGCCTTCGCATGGATCCGTTCGACGACTTTGTTGAGCGTGCCTGATTGGCTGAGGAGTTCTCCCATCGCAAATAATCCGATTAATACCGGAACAAAATTAATGCCATCATCAAATTCTGGAATACCGAACGTGAACCGCTCAATACCAGTTGTCAAATGAATCCCGATCGTTGCCAGTAATACGCCTACGCCACCTGAGATGAGATTCCGTAGAGAGCTTTTTCCTGTCATCGACGCGAGCATTGACAGTGCAAAAACGGCAAGTGCAAAATATTCTGGGGGCCGGAATTGAAGGGCGACAGACGCCAAAGCGGGTGCTGCAAAGATAAAAACGATGAGGCTCAGTACCCCTCCGCAGACCGATGCGACCGTTGCTAAGCCAAGTGCCCGGCCCGGCTCCCCACGTTTTGCCATTGGGTAGCCATCGAGTGCGGTCGCTACAGATGGTGGTGCGCCAGGGGCATTGATAAGAATGGCTGTAATTGAGCCACCGAAGGTACCTGCACAATAAAGTGCTGCTAGCATGGCTATGGCTGGAATCGGCTCTAATTGAATGGTGAATGGGGTCAGTAGGGCTATGGCCATCGGCGAACTTAGCCCAGGCAGTGCGCCGACCAAAACGCCAATCAAGACCCCGAAAGTAATTAACATAATATTGTCGAATTCTAGAAGTAGTGAAAGGCCCAGAATAACTGCGTCCATTTTTGTTATACCTTATTAATTTATTGTTACTAGAGTGCAACCCCAAAAAGGCCGGGGTCGAAATAAACACTTAAAACTTTTGAAAATAGCAATACGACCAATACTGGAAATACGGTCGCGAACATCAAAATGGGGACGATTTTTTTCTGGCCCCAAAGACGTGGCATGATCAGGCTAATAGCGATCATGGTTAGCAATATACCGAGCGTCTCAGCCGCTGCGACAATTGCTATGAGAAATGCCATTGTGAAAAGGGTGAGTCGTGGAATGCTATCTCGACGTTCTTTGTCAATATCCTTTCCCTTTCTCGTTAAGAGAATGTGTTCAAAAGGAAGAAAGACAGCCAACGCTCCGATAATGATCAAAAGTATTTGCGGATACATTGAGGGTTGAATGTTTTGCGCGAACATCGGTGCGACTTCAGCGAATGTTGTCGTTTCATAAAAGAGGTAGCTTACTCCTGAGAGAATGATCAGGGTTACAACGAGGTCGACGGGGTGCACGAGCCCAATGGCTCGTGCATTTCCCGAAGACGGAGTTGGTGTTTGTATTGATTCAGTCATCACCAATCTCCGGATTATTTATTTGATAATGCCAAGTTCTTTGAGCGCGGCGGAAGCTTTTGCGTATTCTTCCTTTAGATGCTTGTCCCAGATATCGGTGCCAGCCACGCTGCTTTCCACGCTAAGACCGGCTGTTGCTAGATAGTTACCAAACACTTCATGCTTCATGGCTTTCACAATATTTTTGGAAAGTGCCTCGATGATTGGCCTCGGCGTGCTAGCAAGAACTGCGTATCCACGTGTCGTCGACGTTTTAACCTTGTAGCCAAGTTCATAAGAACTTCGCACGTCCGGGTAGTCGCCTAGACGCTTTTCGGCCAGTAAAACAAGCGGAATAATAGAACCGTCAGCAATCATGTTTGCCGCTTCACTCACGTTTGGAAGGGTGGCGTCAATAGCTCCTGATCGCAGGGCTAGAAGCATCTCTCCACCAGAGCCGAAAGGTACCACTTTGAATTTCATCCCGGCGGCTTTTGCTAACTGAGCTAAGCCAATATGCTCGGTGCCACCAATCTGAGCAACGCCAAAGTTAAGCGCCCTTTTCTTCGAAAGGGCAACTAAGTCTTCCATAGTTTTGGCCTCACTTTCTTTTCGAACGACAAGAAAAGTCGGATCATCCATGGCGCGAACGATGCCAGTAATGTCATCAATTTTCATATCTGACTTACCTTGCGCCATTGTGTACAAGTGCGACTGGGTCAATGCCATGATGGTGTGACCATCGGCTGGCTTTGTTAAGACATAGTTCTGTGCTTTGGCTCCTGAACCGCCACGTTTGCTCACTACATACATATCAGTGTCTAAGGTTCGTCTCGAGCGAATCATCATCATACGTGCTGTAACATCGGTGCCGCCGCCGTATGATGAGTGAATTACTACCTCGATTGGCCGGTCGGAAAAGTCGATCGTTTTCTTACCTTTTTTATCGCCATGCGACGCCGCGAAGGCGGTAGAAGACAGGGCGAATGCGGTACAGGCCACTAGTGTTGCTGTTTTGATCAATTGTGTAGGAATCATGCTGTTCCCCTTGTTATAAGTTTGAGTTCGAACTGCTTAGAGATGTGTAGACAACTCCATTAAGCTAGGTTCCCTTGAGCTGGTATGCATTGTCAACAGATGTCATCAAATTTTTCTTTATATCTTAGCGATACTCCATATTATATGGTGTCATTAGATCTAAGTTGTTAACAATGAGAATTCTGTGGATGCAATTGATTCAGATTGTTTGATTATTTTGCCGGGCGTATACGACGGCCTTGGTGCTTCTATTGCCAGGCACGTCGGGTGCCAAGCTATTTATGCGAGCGGTGGTGCAATAGCGCGAAGTTTTGGGTTGCCTGATCTTGGTTTAGTTTCCATGACTGAAATGGCTGCGAGGCTCGATACTATAGTTCGGGCATTTGATGGCCCGGTCATCGCTGATGGGGATACTGGTTACGGTGATGTTCAGCACGTACGGCGAATGATCCAAACTTTCGAGTCTGCAGGTATTCGAGGAGTGCATATTGAGGATCAGGATTTTCCGAAGCGTTGCGGCCATCTTGATGGTAAGCGACTGATTTCATCGTCTGATATGGCGAGAAAAATTGCGGCCGCTGTTAATGCGCGGGAGTCGCTCGACTTTCTAATTATAGGTCGCACAGATGCGATTGCCGTAGAGGGTTTTGATCTTGCTGTCGAGCGTGCCCAGTCCATGATAGATGCCGGTGTAGACGTTATTTTTATTGAAGCGCCTGAAACTTTGGATCAGCTAAAGACTATTCCCCAGCTATTTGATGTGCCTGTCATGATTAATATGTTCCCCGGCGGGAAAACGCCATACACACCTCCGGCTGATCTTCAATCCTGGGGTTATCGCTACATGATTGTGCCGTCTGATATTCAAAGAGCCTGTATTCAAGCGACCGAGCAGATTCTTCAGGCTATTAAAGCTGATGGTAGTTCATTAAAAGTCGCTGATTTATTATGTCCTTTGGCGGACCGCGATCGCATTGTTGATCAAGATCGGTGGCTGGAGAAACCTGAATGAGCATGATTCGAATTTTGTCCGAGCGGACCGTCGAGGTATTAATGGCCGACGAGTTGGAGGCATC
>Ga0302114_10003048_pt1 | contig 10608 bp, 10 predicted proteins | sample AG5_Surface_MG_FD_203107 | JGI IMG/M metagenome (GOLD analysis project Ga0302114, IMG submission 203107) | Marine microbial communities from Western Arctic Ocean, Canada - AG5_Surface | ecosystem: Environmental > Aquatic > Marine > Oceanic | place: Canada: Western Arctic Ocean | collected...
TCGCAGAAACCACGTTCTCTGTGCCAAGGGAAAAGGAATTTGTGGAGATGAGAGGGGTTCCATTGTTCATCACAAGTAAATTTGTAGAAGATGTGAATAACGAATGATTATTGGCTCCATAAAGCGCACCAATTGCAGCACTTGGTGTAAATACGGAAAATGTTGAAATTGGTTGAGTTATTGATATGCCTGACGTAGAGAGGAAATCATCCACCCCATCAATTTCAAGCCCACCAGCTACCAGTGAACCACCAGAAACAATCTTAGGCTGGCTTCCAGCAGTCAACTGAGTAGCATCATTGCCGTTACCTGACTGGTCATACCAAGTCTCTACAAAGCCGTTGACAGTATTTGAATAAGCAGGAATACCAGCGATGCTGTATGTCTCACCGATGTTAGCCTCAAGGGCTGTACGGTTGTCTGTCTGGTCGGTGTTGTAGATTATAAGTTCCGCCAGTTTACCATTGAAGTTACGGACAGAAACGGATTGGTCGTAGCCAATGGTTGATTTACTAAATGAATTAGTACCAGCCGTAGTCCAAGTGTTAGTCAGTATATCATTTGAACTTCCGTTAATGTGAGTAGTTGAAGCTCCACTTTTAATGATTACAGAATAAATGGATTTGGCTGATGTTAAGTTGCTTCCACCAGAGAAAACATTAGCAGTACTATCATCCCCATCAAACCAGAATGGAGTTAGTTTATTTGCAGTGTTTCCGTATGATAAAGCAAAACCAGCATCTACTCCATCAGTGGAATCAAAGATGGTATCCAGGCTTGATGCAGTAGGGTTATCAATAGAGACCAATGCAAATGCTCCGTAATTTAAAGAAGCCAAAGCTAAACCATCAATGTCCATTTCAGATGATGAACCATCAAAGTCCAAGCCATCAGTCACCAGCGCCCCAGCATCAACAATCTTGGGCTGACTTGCAGCAGTAGCTTGAACAGCGTGATTACCTGATGGTACATTCCCTGCTTGGTTTACACTCTGGTCGTACCATTTGGATACGAAGCCGTCTTGTCCTATGATTTGAAAGTTACTTACGGTGAACTCCGATGGAACGTCACCTTCCGAAAATCCAACATAGCTATAAGACCCTGTAGCGGTTAAAGTAGCCGTATATGAACCACTAGTTGTCATATCTAAAGTGCTTGAAGCTATTCCTGTTGAGGTTGTTGCTCTTAGTGCTACTCTCGGAGAACCTGATACTATCACTATATCAAAAGAAACTTGTAATCTTTTTCCAACAATGCCTGCGGGGATTACGCTGTTTGCAAAACCAGCCGACGTGGTGTTGCTTGCAGTAAACCCAGATGCCGAAGCTCCGCTGAAAGTTTCATATCCATTGTTGATAAACACTCCATTTGATAAACTTGTTGTAACCCAAGTCACCAGCGTACCATCAGCAACCTCATCCGCAGTAAAGGACTTCAGGGCATCATCAGAGGTACGACGAGCCTGTATAACAAACTTACCATCAGCACGTGCTACGGTATCTCCAGTAGCCGCTAAGGTAGCCTGACGTTCGCCTAGACTACGCAGTGAGTAAGCTGCCTTAGGAATAAGGAAGTCACCAGTACGACCGTCAGCCTCTAGCTCACGAATATCAAGAGGTTTAATAGTCTGCTGGTTTACCCAGTTAACCATCTCTCCCGAGTTAATCTCGCTGCTACGAAAGTCACGTTCGCCGTTGTCGCTATCACGACGCACACGAACCACTGAAGGGTCTCCTCCAGTTAAACTACGGAGGCTGTACCCAGCAGAGGCATCAGGAGCAATCTGGAAGACGCTCTCGCCAACTGAGTTCAACCGTCGCTGGCGACCTAAGGCTGAATCAAGGCTAATATGCATACTAGATTTTGTGTACCGCTATAAGACCACCGGACGCAACAGTTACGTTGGTGAATTTTCCATAAATAATAGTACCAGCACCAAAGGTAGTATTCAGTTCGTCAGCATTCTCAATGCTACTTGCTGCTACACCGGAAAGCGTGCTGTCCTTAAGTAATTGAATTGCCCCGTAAGTGCCAACACCCGCAGTTGCGTGGTTAGTCCCGTCAAGGATTATTGAGCCAGCAGATGAGAACTCTAGTGCGTTGTTTCTTGAACTTGCCATAATTTGTATTATATCACAGGGGTTACTATCGGGATTGACGACTTACGTAAGTTGAAAATCTGTTGTTAATTGTGTTGTTGTTTGAGCGAATGTCTATTTTTTCAAGCTCCAGGGCTAGGTAGTTTTGAGCTACTTGTTCCTCAGCTAAGGCTTCCTCTTGTCGGTTTTGAACCCTGAGAAAATCAGAGTACACAGAGTGAGCAATGTAATTAAAGAACTCCGAAGGTACTTCTACTGTTGAAGCGTAGTAAGCCGACGTAACTGCAAAAGGGGTAAACTGTTTCTTGTAGGAAACAAATGCTGTATGAGTTGCCGAGCTAGCAATATTTAAAATATTGGCTCCATTGAAGTCCACAAAGAAATCATATTCCAAGGATGAACTATTTAAGAATGCTCGATTGCGATGAATGCGATTAAAGTCACCTATTGGACTTTTTCCAGATTCAATGTAAGGTATTAAATTTTGAGTTAAGACCTTGAGGATGTCTGAACCCGCCCTTGGTGTCCAAGTTTTTACAGCTTCTACTGAATCATTTTTAACCGCATCTGCCTCTGTAAACTGCACGGTTCCTGTGTCATCGAACACAATCTCCCCGGCAGAATTTAAAGTATTTGTAACTCCCGTTGCAACTACCCACGCATTACTTGAATTTTTATAAATTAATGTATCATTCGTAGTATAACCGTTATACACATTTGTGCCTGGAGTTGTTGCAGCACCCTTAGCTGTTCCAACAAATTTATAGCGTTGATTCACCGCAGTGCTTGTTGAGCCTGTAGCTCCAGATAGTTCATAAAGGGCCAATGCCCTTTCTTCTGAGCTAACAAGATACCTAGGCCATACTGGACTTTCGTCAAATGCCTGTTGGAACCTACGGTTGATGAAGTGACTTAACTGATCCTGCTCACCATCTGCGAGTTGACCGCCCGTCCCTATGAGGGATGATGTTAATTTAAATAGGTCACCGTAAGTTCTTGTCTGCATTATATTTTGTTGGGGCTAAGTTCTGGGAACTTCTTATTGTAGTACTGCAAAAATTCTTTAGAATGCACAGTCTCTTGACCGTACTTCTTTACCAGTCGAAAGAACTCTCGCGCTGGCATTGTGGCAACAGGTCGTCCCAAGGTGGGATGAACAGTACCCTTTAGTTGATGTGCCTCTTTGGCTGCTTGCTGGTAGCGTTCCTTCTCGGTCGCTTTTTCCAACTGGAGACCATCTTGGATCTCCTGCATTAATGCACGATTGATCTCCTCATCGGAGTAAGTCTTTGAATTAGGAACAATGATATTCATAAGTAAAAAAAGGGGAGAGCCTGGAATCATACCAGACCCTCCCAGAATTTATTTAGCTTGAGCTGACGATCTTACCGTGAGCACCAGGGTGGTAAACACCGAGGGTCAAAGCGCAGTCAACAAAGCCGCGTTCGCCGCCACCAAGATTTGGTAGACGAGAGCTGCCCATAGGGATGAGTTCGTGAACACCGTAGTATTCAGGATTCACCAAGTAGCCAGCCATTCCAGCAGTACCAGCTTGTGTTGGCATACAGTCAGGGTTAGCGTTTACAACAGAGACGATGCCGTGATCACTTTGATAGAGATCAACCGAAAGCTTGATAGTACCGCTTTCACCACCGTAATTAACCGAACGTACCGAGTCACCGCTTGCGCCACCGATGCGAGCAAAGTCGCTGATGTCTTGGCGGAGAGCTGTATCAGCAACGAGCATAAGGTTGTTGGTAGAACCAGTAACCTTGAAGATCGAAGAGATAAGAGAGTTCAGTTCAGTTTCAGCGAATGTGCCGTCAGTAACGTCAGCAATGCTTGCAGCTGGAGTACGGAACGCAGCAGGTACGTTACCCGAACCACCACCCGCAGCAATCCAGTCACCAAGACCGCCGAGGCGATTGACTGCACCAGCTCCGTCTTCAGTTGTCTGAGTGTTAGCGGAAGCAAGGCTTGCCTCGATGTCGCGCTTGAGTTCACGGATTGCTTTAGCTTCAGCTTGAGCAACCTTGGCTGGACCAACAGAATCGACTGCTTCTTGCAGATCGGAAACTTTGTAGTCCCGACGGAACTTTTGAACGCGGTTACCAAGACGAGCACGGCCAGCGAACTGGTCAGTGAATGTGGTTACGTCAGCACCTTCGGCGATCCCAGCAGTGCTAGGAGCAGAAAGAGCATCAACAGTCCATTCAACTTTAGTTGCGGATGCTTTTTGTTTGTTAGCAGAAGAAAGAATAGGAGTTTCTTCTGGAGCCAGGATAGTCAAGACATCAGTCAAGTCCTCCCGGTTAGAGGCAGCGGAACCGCCTGCTACGTTAGTATCGTATGTATTAGAGAATGCCATAGTAGTATATAATTAGTTAATGAATTAGTTATCGGCTAGAAGCCATTTTAAGTTTCCTGAGGTTAGCGAAATCGTTTGCACTTCCCGTCTGTTTGAACCGAGCCTCTAATTCCTTTAGAGCCTTGGCTGTTCTTCCCATACCCTTTTCGGATTTGGAAGCTGAAGGACTGGCTGATTTGGGAGGATTTAGTACCGCAGATGTCTTACGCTCAGCAACGGGCTTACGTCCGTAAATGCTGTTAGTAGCGTGAGCAAACCAATAATCCAATTGTGCAGCTACTTCTGGAGCTTCACGTTTAACAACTTTCTTCAGTTGCTTAAAACGGTCATCGCCTACTGTGGCTTCAAATTGTTTACGTAAGTCATTATCTTCACCTTCAAGCCAAGTCAGTTCTTTACGAGCACGCTCTGAGAAAGAATCAGCAAGCTGCTCTCCCTCCATTTGTGCCTGAACCTTCTTGAGTTGATCGGGAAGCAAAGTCTTCTGTGCTTTACGGGCTTTTAATAAAGCCTGTCGCACATCCTTCTTTGTCCACTCCTTACCTTCGATTTCGGTTACAATGTCATCAGCGGAATAGCCATCACTCTCAAATAGAATATCCTCAGCCCACTCAACAACTTGATCGACTTCCCCTGCTTTGTCCTGCAACTTCTTGATAGAATCAAGGTTACTGTAGGGGTTATTTTCAACCTTCTTTGTTTCTAGTGGGTTGGGTTTTTCCTTGAGTTTAGCTTCTAGAATAGCTAGACGTTCCTCGGCAACCTTGCGCTTAGCAGTCAATTCACCGAATCGAGCTACAGCACGGCTACCCAGCTTGTCAGCTAGTTCCCGCAAATCCTCCTCGGACATATCGTCCAAGTCCAACTGTGAAAGAACATCATCGGATTCCTCGGTCTCCTCAGTAGCTTCCTCGGGTTCAACTAATTCTTCAGTTGCCTCCTCAGTTACTTCATCAGTTTCCTGCTCCTCGGCTTCTTCGGTTACTTCCTCTTGTGGCTTTTCAGCTACAGGATTAAGTTCCCCAAGTCTCCGCATTGCGAAATCCTCGACGGATATATTATTGTTGTCCACTGAACTTTGTTCTGCCTCAGCGTTAGCAGTTTCGATTTCGTCTGTCATATTATTACCACTCATTAACGCCGAGCGAGGGCGATGAGCGCATTATAACATACGGGTTACATTCTATCAGAATGCTTTAATTGCAGCTTATCCCAGCCTGACATTTGCAGGATCTGGTCATAAGTAATGATACGACCAGAAATCTGCTGGATAGTCTCACTGGATGCTTCGTGCATTTCACTGATGGTTTCCTCCCGGAGTTCGTGAACCATCTTGATAAATCGGGCAAAGGATTCATAGCTATGCAAGCTGTTGATATCGTCTTGAATATTCATATTATTTAGACATCTTCATTAGTTCGCCGGAAACTCTTTCCATACGTTCTCCAATGCCTGCTCGCTTAAGTTTAACCCGATTTCGGTATTCATTATTGCGAAGGAACTCCTTGGATGCTTGATCAAATTTTCTTTCATTAATTAGTCCAACGGTGATTGGACTTCCCTTTTTTCCTCCATCAAGTGATCCTCGATAAAACTCACCAAAGATTGCTGTTTGAGCCGATGCTGGGAATGAATTAAATTCAGGCATTAACTTTTGAATCCGTGGAATCCGCTCGTTGATGTCTTTCTTTAGAAGCAAGCCAGCATCCTTCCGTGAAATCCTTTGCCCCTCTTTGACATCGGGTCCATAGTGACCGTGGCCTATAGTAAGGTATTTTTCTCCAGCACCCCTTCGAGCCACCTCATCAAATCCCTCAAATTTCAATAGATAGTCACTAAATGCCCTGACCCTATTGGATTGATAGATTTCTGATGCTCTTTTATTAGCTTGTTCTTGTAGTGATATATTGTCTGGCATTATATGTTCTGAGTATCAATTTCACCCATCTGTGCAGGTGCTGTACCTACTCGACCAATCTGAGCGTTCTGTGATTGTTGCATCTGGAAGGTGTACTGACCTACGTACTTTTCCAGTCGAGCACCAAACGCCTGGTCTGTCTGGGCGCGTTGCGCGACATCCGGCTGCTGTGTGTACTGCTGGATTACTTGTAGTGCAATCTGTGCTCCTGCTGGACGTGCTGGCATTTCGATGCCTGCAAAGATCTTGGATAGGTCGTCAGTGACTTGCTTGACCACTTCCTCCTGCGCTGTCTCTACTGGCTGTAGGATTGCATCAGCCATAACTGGATCAATGCTTGTAGCAATGACATCAAGTAAGGCATCCACGTTTAGACGGTTATTGGAGTTCAACTGATTCAGTGCGACGAATTGCTGAGTCTTTGCTTCGATTGTCTGAGGGTCAGTATTCTGCACATCGAAGTTAATCATAATGTCAAAGTTCTCTTCAGCAGTACCCTTATCAAAGTTCTGTGGATCGGGAACACCTGTTACACGAAAGAAGATTTCATCTGGTCCAAAGCGTTGGAAGCATTTGAATGCCATACGCAGTACCTCAGCAGTGTGGCTAAGAAACTTATCAACCAAGAACTGCTTGCGGATTTGACTAATGCTGCCTTCCTCGTCGAGTCCAACCAGTCGGTCAGCCAAGCCAAGAAGAGTTGACTCCATCTCAATTGATCCAGTGGGTGGCGGTGGTGTAGGAGCAAAGTCCAAATCACCCTTGCGGCGGTATGGGATCATACGACCCGGACCCCAGTCACTTGGTGCTTGACCAACTGGATGCAGGATAGGAGGCAGGGTAGATAAGCTGTTGCGATCAGTACGCGAGTCCCGCTCAATCTTTACTTGGTTCTGTAGTCCACGAAGCAAGGAGGGAACAGTGGATGTATCATAAAGACGCTTACTGTCCTCTGAGAGTTTGCTTACTACAACTGGATAATCTTCGTATCCATTTAGTAATTCGTACTTGGCGTAGCCAGGGGTTATCTCGTCACCACTGAACTCGCGGTGGAATACTGTGCAGTAAATCCCCTCAGCACCATCCTCTTGGTCAATTAGTCTCTGATATCCATAGCAGATTTCAATGAGTTCATCCGCTTGGTAAGCACTATCAGTAAGGCTAGTACTGCGACGGCCTTCCTGCTCTCGTTCAATTGAGTCAATATTAACGCCACGATATTTTTCAATAACGTAGTCAACGAAGTCCTGATCCCATCCATCTGTTGCAACCTTGTTTTCGAGTTCTTGTGGTGTGTAATAAGTCCGCCAGAAGCAGTAAGGTGCTCGCTGTGGGTCAGTAACGTACGGAGGGAAGAAGAAGTCCCCATCAGGTGCTAGAGTCTTAACCTCGGGTGCATTGACCTGTCGGCGAACAATAGGAAGTTCCGCTGATCCTTCTTTGCGTAAAGCTTTGAGTGCTTTCTTTGCACGCTTCTTTGTTGTTCCTTCAAAGGTAGCTTGTAGCAGGGCAATTAATTCTTCGTCATCATTCCCGTCTTGGATAGCCACAGCTACATCCGGGCTGACCTGTGCAATCTGATTGATGTCAAGTTCCTGTAGGAACCGACGATCTTCACGATGCCAACCGACATACGTGATCAGTATGCCCCGCTCAAGCAAATAGTTAGCACCTAGTTCCATCTCGCGGTAAAAACGTGGGATATACCCCGAACTGACCATCCACTTTAAGAACCCAGAAACCACACGGCTTCGACCAATATCGCCACTCTCAACTGGGAATGCTCGGACATTGGCTCGATTCAGCGATGCCATAAACAATGATACGAGACGAGTAATCCGCTCATCAATAAGGTGGCACTCCATATCGGATGCACCCTCCCAAGGGAAAGCGTCAGCGCCGTGCTTTCGGTGATCTCGGCTCTTGCCAGGCCACCAGTTGCGACGGTCGTCATAGCTGGTGCGGCATAGGTCAAAGTAGCTATCAAGCTCGTTTACGGTTTGCTCATAAGCATATCGTAGGGTCTTGATGTCTGGTTCATCCTGGACGTAAGTCAGGGACTCGGAGGTTGATTCATTCAGCATTATCTTCTTTGATGCGTTTTTGTATAGATTTAAGCAACCTAATAGTATAGGTCGATGATACGCCTATTGTATCACATAGGTCGCCATTCGTCATCTGGACTCCACTTTCGTGAAGAACGTGACGACGTAGTATCTCCCAACTTGCTAATCGATCTGATTGCTCCCTGCACCAAGCCCTGTCCAGTGTAATGTTTTTACTTTCCGACATATCGATAAGTTACGCCCTTAATATCTTCAATAGCCTCAAAGGTAATAATCTTTTTAATTAACTTTCCCTGCCACTTACGGGGTAACAATACGTTTACCCTCTTGCCAATCTCCTTAGCAAATACTATATTATATTTAGGGTTCGGGCATTCTGCAATTACCCTTCCAGAGTAGTGCTTAGGAATGATCTCCTCAATCATAAAGGAGTCCTCCAGAATTTTTGCACCCTCTTCACTTACCCAAGTGTTCTTACCTTTTCCGGTAACTGAACCCTCTGGTAGCTTGTCAGTTGCAATTTGCATAGCTTCATCAAACGTAACCTGTTGTTCTTCAGCAATTTGTGTTAATCTTTTCTTTGGCATTAGTACCCTCCTTTGCGATTGTTAGTTGTCATCATATCATTTGATGAAAGAAAGTCAGGACCTTCTCCACCGTTTGACATCCGTAGATAGCGAATAACGTCAAAGAAATCCTTCAGGGCTTCCTCTGGCTTACCGCCTGCGTTGTAGTTAATAAGACTGTCAATAAGATTACCGCATTCTGCGTGAATGTAGCACCGTGGTCTATTGACTTGGTCAATGTCCACATTGGGATTATAGTTAAACCAGTCATCCAAAGCTGTAATCCCTTGCTCTTCCATCTTGCCGTCAGACGGCAGGAAGCTTAGACCGAAGTCATAGAAGGATGTAAAGAGGTCATCATTGTTCTCGTTCTCTCTAGCAAAGAAACGTGAATCACCAATTCTTTCGGTTACTTCAATTCCGAGGTCACCCTCAATCTCCTCGAACAACTCACAGTACCCCTCAACGTTTAGACCAATCTTCTTGGCTGCTGGTCCGTACTTCCACTTCGGGTCCCCGAACATAGCCCACTCGCCGTACGTATCGCGATCAGGCCATTCCTTGCGGATGAACACCTCACCGTCTTTGTTTACCCCAGCCCAGATGCAGGTGTAGTTCCTTGCTCCAGCGGGGTCAACTACTTGATAGCAGGTGAACTTCGACTTATCGGAAATGTCGGGGAACGTCATCTTGTATTTATTCGGCTCATCATTGAGCACGTTTACCTCGGTATTAAAGTAAGGGAGCAGAGCATTGGCTGACTTCACGGGTAATCCGTACGCACGGACTTTTATTTCATCCTCCGGCCGCCCGGCTAGGTCCTTCGCGATTCGTTCGTAACCACCGAATGGGTTCTCGTCCGAATGCAGGTATATCACTGCCGCATCACGACTTGGACTGTACTGCTTAGTTGGTACTTCCTTGCCCCGTAACAGGGCAGCAGGTCTAGTCTCAAGCGTCTCTGCTCCCTTTAAATAATCCGCAATGAAAGGTGTGTACCCGTCAATAGGGGTAAATCCAATCACCATCTTTGAATCTCGTGTAGCTAGGCGGAACCGTAGCGTGTTTACCAGAGCAGCGTCACCCAAGTACTCATCCAGCCAAGCTCCTATATTGGATTCATTCCCAGCCTTGATGCTTCCCTTCTTGAACCCGAACTCGAAACCCTCAAGGATGGTGGAGTTATTGCTGAACTGAGTATAGGTCTTGAAGTCCACGCGAGTCCTAGTATCAGGAAACACAAAAGAACTCCCAGTAAAACCATTCTGCATTGAATAGTTAATGTACCCGTCAATGCTCTTGGTCTTCTTCTTGAACTCCTTGGGCATCATTTCCCAGATGGCTGGCTGCTGTACCTTGATGGACGTATCCGCATTCTGAGAAAAGCATACTATGTGTCCATCGAAGTTGGAACTAACAGCTTCCATAATCCTTTTAGCACAGCCAGTAGTTTTGCCTGATCTGTTCCCACCAAGTGCCAGTACTTCGTTGTACTCCCTGAAGGAGTCAGAGATACGCTCCCAGCCCGGTAGGTCGAACCCGTGGCGGATAGGATCTTCAGTGGCTGAAGCAATGCGACCCTCGTGCGCCC
>Ga0302114_10003050_pt1 | contig 10604 bp, 6 predicted proteins | sample AG5_Surface_MG_FD_203107 | JGI IMG/M metagenome (GOLD analysis project Ga0302114, IMG submission 203107) | Marine microbial communities from Western Arctic Ocean, Canada - AG5_Surface | ecosystem: Environmental > Aquatic > Marine > Oceanic | place: Canada: Western Arctic Ocean | collected...
TCGTTGAGGTGGAATTTAACATTGAGGCCAAAGAGGAGACAATGGCTGCTGTTAATGCCGCAAAAGCAATTCCTTTAAACCCTGTGGGTAAAAACTGCATCAACCATGGATAAGCCTTATCAGCAGAACCTGCTGAGGGGATGTTGGCAGCGCCATTATTTCCTAGACTTGCAAGTATCTCAGGGTCATTTACAATGACATAAGCTGCAATTCCAGGAATTACAACAATAAAAGGTATAATCAATTTTAATCCTGCTGCAAAAAGAATTCCTTTTTGAGATTCTTTTAATGATTTCGCAGCAAGTGTTCTTTGGATAATATACTGGTTGAAACCCCAATAATATAAGTTGGCAACCCATAATCCTCCAACAAGTACTCCTATACCGGGAAGATTATTGTACTCAGGATTACTTCTGTCAAGAATCATTTCAAAACGGTCGGGGGCAGCAGTGTAAATTATTTTTAACCCTTCAATTACCCCTTCGCCTTGTGAGACGGTGTCCAACGCAAGGTAAGTAGTAACTACCCCACCAAGTACCAGGAAAACAACCTGAATAATATCTGTCCAAGCCACTGCTGAAAGTCCTCCATATAAGGAATAAGCTGCAGCAAAAAGTGCCAAACCGATAACAGCATAAACCATATCAATCCCGATAATAGTTTCTATGGCAAGTCCCCCTAGATACATCACAGAGGCAAGGTTTACGAATACATATAAAGCAATCCAAAAAACGGCTAAAATGGTTTTTAAGTTGGTGGAAAATCGTTTTTCAACAAATTCAGGAATCGTGTAGAGTCCTTTTTCTATGAAAATTGGAAGAAAGTATTTTCCAACAATTAATAGTGTTATTGCTGCCATCCATTCATAGGAGGCAATTGCCAAGCCAAGGGCAAAACCAGATCCAGACATACCAATAAACTGTTCGGCAGAGATATTAGCGGCAATTAGTGAGGCACCGATTGCCCACCACGGAAGTGACTTGCTGGCGAGAAAATAATCTTCAGCGGTTTTGTCTTTCCCATCTTTATCCCTGGAAACCCATAATCCCACACCAAGAATAACGATTGCGTATACAACAAAAATTAAATAGTCTAAAAAGGCAAAACTTGTATTCATAGTTTAATTTTAAATAGTCATTATTTATTTCGTATTTTTTTTTCCCAATCCCAAGCAGATTTTATTCCTTGCGCTAGGTTTAGTGCTGCTTTCCATCCCAAAACATTGTTGGCTTTAGAAGTGTCAGCAAAAGCTTCAACTGTATCACCATTTCTTCGAGCAGTAATTTCATAATTTAGTTTTTCTCCAGAAACTCGTTCAAAGGTTTTAATTACTTCCAAAACACTACTTCCTTCTCCAGTTCCAAGGTTAAAGATCTCAAAACTTTCATTTTGTTTATCTTCTTTCAGCCGTTTTATTGCAACTACGTGCGCCTTGGCAAGATCCACAACATGAATATAATCTCGAATACATGTTCCGTCAGGTGTTGGATAATCATCTCCAAAAACATTTAGCTTTTCATGAATTCCAGCAGCTGTTTGTGTAATGAAAGGAATCAAGTTTTGAGGTTTTCCGATCGGTAACTCTCCAATTTCAAGAGATTCATGTGCGCCAATTGGGTTGAAATATCGCAATGCAACTACATTCAAATTGTCATTGGATTGGACCGTGTCCCAAAGTATTTCTTCTCCAATTTGCTTGGTGTTACCATATGGAGATTCTGCCTTCTTGATTGGTGCTTCTTCGGTTATGGGAAGTTGGTCTGCCTGACCGTAAACTGTGCAAGAGGAGCTAAAAATAAATGAAAAAGATCGATTGATTTTTTCTGCTTCTTGAAGCAAGTTTATTAAAGGGACTAAGTTGTTTTCATAATATTCAAGAGGCTTTACTACGCTTTCTCCTACTGCCTTAGAGGCTGCAAAGTGTATCACGCCCGAAATATCATTGTGTTTTAAAAAAAGTTCTTGAACTCCTTTTTTATCTTTTAAATCAAGCTTTTCAAAAAGCGGTCTTTTATTACTGATTTTATTTATCTGATCTAATACTGCTATTGAAGAATTTGAAAGGTCATCCAAGATTAAAACATCAAAACCTTCATCTAAAAGTTCAACCACAGTGTGGGAGCCGATAAATCCTAATCCGCCTGTGACTAATACTTTTTTATTTTCTGAATTTTTAATTGGTTTTGGTTTTATAAGAGTTCAAATTTAATGTTTTTTTTAATCATAAAATATATATGAGAATAACTTAAAATCGATCTTAAATTAGATCATTTGAGGTGAGTACTCTTCATATTACAAAATAATCTTGTTTAAGGATCAAATTGTAGATGTCTAATGGGTAGTTTCTTAAGTATATAAACCTATATTTGCGCGAATAAAAATAATAAGATGACACCGATTAAAAATATCGCCATTATTGCCCACGTAGATCATGGTAAAACAACTTTGGTTGATAAGATAATGCACCACTGCGAATTGTTCAGAGAAAATGAGCAAACTGGTGATTTGATATTAGACAGTAATGATCTTGAGCGCGAACGAGGAATAACTATTTTATCTAAAAATGTATCGGTTAATTATAAGGGTACAAAAATAAACATCATTGACACTCCTGGTCACGCTGACTTTGGCGGAGAGGTAGAGCGAGTGCTAAACATGGCTGATGCTGCAATCCTATTGGTTGATGCATTTGAAGGTCCAATGCCTCAAACTCGATTTGTGCTCCAGAAAGCATTAGATTTGAAGTTAAAGCCTCTGGTTGTAATCAACAAGGTAGATAAAGAAAACTGCAAGCCCGAAGAAGTTCACGAATCTGTTTTCGATTTGATGTTCGAATTAGGGGCTGAGGAGTGGCAGTTAGATTTTCCAACAGTATATGGATCTGCCAAGAACAACTGGATGAGTGATGATTGGAAAAATGAGACTACGAATGTTGAACCATTATTAGACATGGTTATCGAGCATGTTCCAACACCCAAGCTTGAAGAAGGAAATACACAAATGTTAATTACTTCCTTGGATTATTCGTCTTATACGGGTCGAATTGCAATTGGAAGACTCTTCAGAGGGGTGTTAAAACCAAATATGAATATTAGTTTGGTGGACCGCAACGGAGTAATAACAAAATCTAAAATTAAGGAACTCAATATTTTTGACGGCTTAGGTCGTAAATCAGTAGAAAGTGTACAGCCAGGAGATATTTGTGCAGTAATAGGGCTCGAAAACTTCAATATTGGGGATACGATTGCTGATGCAATTGAGCCTGAGGCACTTCCGACGATTGCGATCGACGAACCGACCATGAGCATGTTGTTTACGATTAACGACTCACCGTTTTTTGGTAAAGACGGGAAATTTGTAACCTCAAGACACATTAAAGATCGTTTGGCAAAAGAACTAGAAAAGAATCTCGCCATGAGATTGGGAACAACTGATTCCGCTGATAAGTTTATGGTCTTTGGAAGGGGAGTAATGCACTTGTCCGTTCTTATTGAGACCATGAGACGAGAAGGTTATGAGCTTCAAATTGGTCAACCACAGGTTATTATAAAAGAAATTGACGGCAAAAAACACGAACCTATTGAGGAATTGACCATTGACTTACCAGACAATCTTTCTGGTAAAGCCATTGAAATGGTTTCTCTAAGAAAAGGTGAAATGTTAAGTCTCGTAAATAAAGGAGAGCGAATGATTTGCGAATTTATTATTCCTTCCCGAGGAATTATTGGACTTCGAAATCAACTGATGACCGCCACAGCTGGTCAGGCAATCATGAATCACAGGTTTAAAGAGTTTCAGCCCTATAAAGGCGAAATTCCAGGCCGAACAAATGGTTCTTTGATCTCCATGGAAAAGGGAAGTGCAATTCCTTATTCCCTTGATAAATTACAAGAGCGTGGAAAGTTTTTCGTTGGACCCAATGAAGAGGTCTACACAGGACAGGTGATCGGAGAAAATTCAAGAATGGACGACTTAGTGGTCAATGTGACCAAGACTAAAAAGCTTTCAAACGTTCGTGCCTCTGGAACGGATGATAAAGTAAGCTTGGCACCACCGATAAAATTCTCTTTGGAAGAGGCTTTGGAATACATCCAAGCGGATGAGTATGTAGAAGCAACACCAAATTTCATGAGATTGAGAAAGGTTTACCTTGATGAAAACGAACGAAAAAGAAAATTATTCAAGTAAAATATTGTTGGTTTTAATTTTAGCATTAAAATCAAAATAAATTTAAAAAAAATGCCCTTAACTGATTAGTTTCTGTTTAAGGTTTTTTTTTGCCTTTTTTTAAAGGATAGAATTACACCTCTTGTTAAAGTTATTTAAACAAATTTAATTGTATGGACTAAAATTGTTCGTCATTGGAGTGTGCTTTATTCCTATACGATTTAATAAAAATCGATTTATTTGAAATTTATATCTTTAAGGAACTCAAAAATAATATTAAAATGGAAGATTACCTCTTATCGATTGATTCCGGAACAACCAGTTCAAGGGCAATTGTCTTTAATAGAAAAGGAAAATCTATAGGCATGTCGCAGCATGAGTTCACTCAGTTTTTCCCAAATGAAGGGTGGGTTGAGCATGACCCGATAGAAATTTGGGAAACTCAATTAAAAGCGATTAGAGAAGTTTTTGAAACCGCTTCTATTGGTGCAAATCAAATCCATGCAATGGGGATCACCAATCAAAGGGAAACAACTGTTATTTGGAATAGAAAAACTGGAATTCCGGTCTATAATGCCATCGTCTGGCAAGACAGAAGAACATCCAGCATTTGTGAAAAACTCGATCAAAAGGGACTTTCCTCTTTTTTTTATGAAAAAACAGGGCTGGTTTTAGACGCTTACTTCTCAGCTACAAAAATTAAATGGATTCTGGACAGTAATCCAGAATTAAGAAAATTAGCAGAAGAAGGAGCGCTGGCATTTGGAACGATCGACAGCTGGCTCATTTGGAATTTAACTAAGGGCGAAGTACATGTTACTGATGTGACGAATGCTAGTAGAACGTTACTTTTTAATATTCACACCCTAGAATGGGATAATGAACTGTTAGAGGCACTCGATGTACCAAGATCCTTGTTGCCCAAAGTTTCTTCTTGTTCAGAAGTTGTGGGAGCGACTTCCTCCGAATTGTTTGGAAAAGAAATTCCAATAAGCGGTATTGCTGGAGACCAGCAAGCCGCATTGTTTGGTCAAATGTGTATTCTTCCTGGCGATGTTAAAAACACCTACGGTACTGGTTGTTTTTGTATTATGAATACTGGAGAAAAAGCAGTAGTCTCCCAAAACAAAATGTTAACGACAATTGGTTACCAGATAAATGGTAAAACAACCTATGCGCTAGAAGGCAGTATTTTTATTGCTGGAGCCTTGGTTCAATGGTTAAGAGATCAAATGGGAATCATAGCTGAAGCCGCTGAAATTCAATCTTTGGCAGCAACGGTTAAAGACAATGGAGGAGTGACTTTTATTCCTGCATTAACAGGTTTGGGTGCGCCATATTGGAATCCAAATGCAACTGGTGCAATCTTTGGGATCACGCGTGGAACTGAGAAAGGACATATTGCCCGAGCAGCACTAGAAGCTATCGCAATGCGAACGCGCGAGATCATTATCGAAATGCAGAAAGATGCAAAAACTAAATTTTCGAATCTAAAGGTTGATGGAGGGGCAAGCAACAATGACCTTTTGATGCAAATACAAGCCGATTTACTTCAGGCGAATGTTATCCGGCCACAAACAACTGAAACGACAGCTTTAGGGGCTGCTTTTTTTGCGGGTTTGGCAACAGGCTATTGGGCCTCCATAGAAAGTTTGGCTGAAATATGGGAAATTGACAGAAAGTTTACTCCTGAAAATAGCCCACAAAATGAAGAGATCATTTCCAATTGGGAGAAAAGGATTAGTTTAGTTCTAAATAACTCTTAATCAGATGAATCGAAAAAAAAATATTGAGCAATTGGCAGAAACTCCCGAATATGATTTCCTCATCATTGGAGGTGGAGCTTCTGGCCTTGGAATTGCCTTGGATGCTGCCAACAGAGGTTACAAGACTTTATTGTTAGAAAAAAATGACTTTGCAAAGGGGACTTCATCGAGAAGCACCAAGTTGGTTCATGGGGGAGTGCGTTATCTCCAGAATGGTGATATTTCCCTAGTAATTGAGGCCTTACGTGAAAGAGGGATTATGAGGAAAAACGCGCCTCATCTTGTCAGGGATTTAAGTTTTGTCATCCCCTCTTATGATTGGTGGAACAGTCCTTTTTATGGATTGGGTTTGAAAGTCTACGATATGATGGCTGGGAATCAGGGATTGGGTCCTTCGACCGTTCTCAACAAAGAAGAAACAATAAATTTGATCCCAAACGTGAAAAAAGATGGATTATGGGGAGGTGTCATTTATCAAGATGGTCAGTTTGATGACGCCCGGATGGCTGTTAGTATTGCTTTAACAGCAGATAGAGAAGGGGCTAACTTGATCAATTATTTCTCCGTGAATGGATTAATTAAAGAAAACAAACTAATTACTGGAGTCAAATGTAAAGATCAATTGACGGGAATAGATCACGAGATTAAAGCCAAATGCATCATAAATGCTACCGGTGTTTTTACAGATGAAATCATCAAAAAAGATGACCCCCAAGCAAAAGCAATGATACGACCCTCTCAAGGAATTCATTTGGTACTCGACAAGAAATTCTTGGATGGCCCACATGCCATTCTTGTTCCGCATACAACTGATGGAAGAGTTTTATTTGCCGTTCCATGGAATGGATATGTTTTGTTAGGCACAACAGATACGCTGATTGATGAGACATTAGAAGAGCCAATACCCTTAAATAAAGAGGTTGATTTTATTTTAAAAAATGCAGGGACATACATGACGAAAAAGCCAACTCGCGATGATGTGAAAAGCGTTTTTGCAGGCTTAAGACCTTTGGCAGCATCAGAAGACAATAAGGAAAGCACCAAGGAAGTGTCACGACATCACAAAGTCATTGTCAGTAAAAGTGGCTTGATAAGTGTGCTTGGTGGTAAATGGACGACCTATCGTAAAATTGCTGAAGACACCACCAACGTAGCTTGCAGTGTCGCTGGTTTGCCAGAACGTCAATGTGGAACGCAGAATCTAAATATTGTAGGATACGATTCCAATGCCGATTGGAATGACCCTTTACATGTTTATGGATCAGATTCCCAAAAGGTAAAAGCATTCGGAACAGAAGAAAAAAACAGCTCCTTGTCAGAGAAAGTTTATATTACAGAAAATCAAATTTGTTGGTCAATTGAAAATGAAATGGCCATTACTTTAGAGGATGTCTTGGCAAGAAGAACAAGGTGTTTGTTTTTAGATTCAGCAGAGACTGAAAAAATCGCTCCCAAAGTAGCTGAAATAATGAGATCTTTTTTAAAAGAAGACTACAACTGGTTAGAGCGTCAATTAACACAATTCAATAAAATTATTAAAAACTATCAATTATGTTAATGCATCCTTTTATTGCTGAATTTATTGGAACAGCTATCTTAATCCTTCTCGGAGCAGGAGTAGTTGCCAATGTCAGTTTGAGAAAAACTTATGCTGAAAACCAATCCCCTTTGGTCTTAATAACAAGTGCATGGGGTTTTGCTGTTTTTGTAGCAGTTTATATCACCTCTAAATCTAGCGGTGCCCACCTCAATCCTGCAGTTTCTATAGGGCTTGCTGTGGTAGGAAAATTTTCTTGGTCACTGGTGCCAGGTTATTTTATAAGTCAAACAGCGGGCGCCATGTTCGGAAGCTGGTTGTGTTATCTAACCTATTTAGACCATTATAAAGCAACAGAAGATGAAAGCACTGTGCGTGGAACTTTTTGCACGGCACCAGCTATAAGAAATTTTAAAAACAATTTTTTAACAGAGCTTATTGGAACTTTTATGCTTGTGTTTGGTGTGTTATTTATCGTAGGCCCGAATATCGAAATTAGTGGTACTGAAATTCAAAATTTTGGACTGGGTTCCTTGGATGCCCTTCCCGTGGGGATTTTGGTTTGGGTGATTGGAATGGCTTTAGGTGGAGCCACAGGATATGCGATTAATCCTGCACGTGATTTTGGACCGCGGTTGATGTATCAGTTGCTTCCGAGAAAAAACAAAAAAGTAGATTGGAGCTACAGTTGGGTTCCCGTATTGGGTCCGATAACAGGGTCAGTTATCGCTGGGATGGCCTTTTTGGCGTTAGAAGCCATTTCTTAATTAACATAGAATTCTTTTATGAATTAATCGAAACAAATAGACTTAATCAGTTTATTAGTTTTAAATTTGTATGCGTTGTTCACGCAGCGTTAATATCTTGAAGGGTTGGTGATGTATGGTTGCATTTCCGCCCTTTTTGCTTTTAATACAGATCTCTCGAGGTAGTTGCCACTTTTTTTTGACTAGATTTTATATATTTAAACATCAAATAACCAGCACTATGAAAAATGACCTGTAGAGCAATAAGAATTCCAGCCACAACAAGAATAACCTCTACTATTGCGAATCTCAAATAATTTTTTGTTTCAAGATTCGTCAACTTTTTAAGTCTGTTAAAACACATTTTTTATTGAGTTGTTTGTTAGATGTTTAAATATAGGGAATAATTTAAACTAGCCTTATCAGCTACCCTCCCTGCTTAATTTCGTAGTTTGAATATTAATCCAAACTCTCTTCGCTTGATGATTCTCTACCTGACATATTTAAGAGGACTAGAAATAACTGGACTTAGTGAAGTGAAATGCCTGTGGTTTAAAAGAAAACGCCACTAAAGTTAATTAGTAGCGTCAGTATTTATAAGAAATTATTATTACTAATAAAATTTATATTTAGTATTATTAAAATATGCTGAAAATCCTTTTTGGCCCAGATGGATACAAACAGATTGTCGAGTTTGGGTGAAATAACTGGAACTGTCGGTGACACTCTTTATTTAAATCACACAACCGACACTCCTTCGACTGCACTTTTAATTTTAATACTCATTTTCTGGATTAGGTGGTGTGCTTTTCACCTCTTCTAGAATTAAGCCCTCTGACTCCAACAGGGGTTTTTTTAACAAAACAATAACACCAACATTTATTGGGGTTTTATATTTCTCAACAGTCTTGTGTATATAACAAATGTTTGAATTTGTTTCATTTAATTAGATAAAACCCTCTGGCGGTTCGGAGGGTTTTTTTATGTGAAAACGTGACATATGTCCTTATTTTAAAATCATAATTCCTCTTAAAAATATTTTAATACTTGCAATTTTATAATAGAACAAAGTTAGCATTGTTAGCTGGGGAATTACAAGCTCAACTTTCACTGGCTCCTTCTCAGTATAACGAGTTTGATAGACTTGATCAGTATTTATTTTTAATTTACATTTTTAAGTTTTAAATAAAGCACCCAATCGCCTGGACCAGGTGCAATCAGATTTGACAGCCCCCCTTTTATGCTTTCTGTATCTGTCCAGATTCCTATTTCCGGATCGAACCATTTAAGCGAAAACTGAGCAATGGGAAGAGAGACAGAAACTGTTGGGATCGTTCTATTCTCATTGGCATTTCTAATTTCCGCACTTTTTATTTTTGGAGACTCGGGCAAACCAATGGTATCAGGATTAGCAACGTAAATAATATATTCATTCTTGTTGTGAATACATTTAAATTGTTGTGGACTATTTCCAACGATTTTATCATTGGGGGACATATTTACAAGAGTAAGTCCGGTTTCATTAAAAAATTTGTGAATGTTATTAAAATCATTTGCACCTTCCAAACCAATATTAAAGTAACCTTGCATGCCTTTAATGCTGTCATTATCAAAGGCTTCAAAGGTTTTTATTCCTCCATAAGTGCCATGACCTCCTGATAAGAGTGACGCCCACATTAAACGGCGGTAAAAGTAGCGGGGATATTCCGGCTCGCGATATCTCTCATAACGATCCTCATCATTTACAATAGGGTCTGATCCAATTACACGATATTTAGCTATTGTTCTGCCATCAATCTCATCCAAACTTTCAAATGTAATTATATCTGACCACTCAGAATCTATAAACGAATACCCCATAAACCGAGATTGGTGATTGGTAATTAATGTTTTCCAAGGTTCTCTGCGGACCATATCCAATCCAATCTTGTCAATATTCTTATCAAGAATTCTTCTTTCGGTAAGTTTTACGCCTTCGGATACAATCTCTCTATCATTAGATATACACCAAATAATATTTGGATAGGCTGAAAACCTGGCTTGTGCATATCGTAGCATTGAAAATGAAAGTGAATCACCAGCAAAGTATCTTTTTAATTCATCCGTATCTTCTCCGAATGGAATTAATTGCAAAATTATTTCCGGATAGTTTTCGAAGGCAAAAGCGATTCTTCTATCCATTTCCTGCCAATAAGTAAGATTGAGTGAAGTTCGTTCATCGTTAAAAAGTGCCTCAACGTTGCTCCTGGACCTACAAAACCATGTTCGTATTTTTGTAAATCCCAACCGCCCAGCATGATCGATGTACTCCTGCCATTTCTGTTCGGTATCAGTCAAATATCGATAACCTGTATCACCAATATGTAAAAACCAATCACCATTGTGGTA
>Ga0302114_10003053_pt1 | contig 10601 bp, 16 predicted proteins | sample AG5_Surface_MG_FD_203107 | JGI IMG/M metagenome (GOLD analysis project Ga0302114, IMG submission 203107) | Marine microbial communities from Western Arctic Ocean, Canada - AG5_Surface | ecosystem: Environmental > Aquatic > Marine > Oceanic | place: Canada: Western Arctic Ocean | collected...
GGCGCGAGGCTTGATGAAGACGAGCATAAGCATACTCGCGATGAAGTGCGCGAAATGGCTGCAGAAATAATGGCTAAATCCACTACAAAGCTAACCCACCCAATTCGTTTTGGCTCGCTCAGATGAGGCTGATGAGAAGGAGCCTGACTTCACGGTTGAAGATGTTTCCAATTCCGGCTCCGATTCTAATATCGAATTCAGTAGTCACGACTCGGACTCGGACTCGGACTCGGACACGGACTCAGACACCCCTCCCCTCGAGTCCATCGGGGAGGCACCACCTGCGCCCCCACTTGCAGCCCCACCTGCGGCCGCTGCAGCATCCACCAACACCAACTCCAACTCCAGCTCCAATGCCGCCGAATTCATGTCGATCACAGGAGCTGGTGCCGCCGAGGCGCAGCGCTTCCTTTCCATCACCCCCAATTTCATGGCAGCCGTTGGGGCGTTCTACGAGTCGATCGATCCGACCAACCCCGTCCAATCCCAATCAACAGCAACAGCCTCAACAGCCGCAGCCACAGCAGCCCAACGACGGCTCAATGGCGAACAGGTCATAAACAATCGTAAAGCTGTTGAGGAGCAGCACAAACGCGAGCAGGACCCCGTATATCAGGTAAGCAAGCGAACGAGAGGAAATGAAAAGAAGAGAAATATGAATAACTCAAACTTTTATAAAAATAACAACGGCGCAGCAGCGGAAACTTCAACTCGACTCGATGATGAGCAGCAAAACAGTAAAAAAGTCGGCTGAGATGAACGAGCTTAAACTCACAGTGCCAGAGTACCAGCAGCTCCATGAAGCCCTTGACCCAAGCAAGGCGGGCATTATTGTCGAAATTTGCACTTGCAACTCGACGACCGACCTGGCCATGACCGTCCTCTCGTCCCAGCGGCTCCGAGCCGTTAACCACACCTCCAATTACTACCAGCTGAACAAGGACGAGCCTTACACCGTCTGCGAGCTGCGGAACAAGCACCCCATATCCAGGCTTGTGATTGGTGATGAAGTGCTTGTGGTTGCCCTTAAGTCGAAACCGGAGGTGAGCGAGCGAGCCTTTCTGGGAAGATGGCGTGTTTTGGACCGTTCCTGAACAACACCTTCTCACAAAAAGATGCGCCTGGTCGAACTATCCACTGTGTCCAAATTTTGAGTGTTCACTGACGTTATGCGTTGGAGTTTGCTGCAGTTTTAGTGGTTTTCATTTTTTGCCTTTTTTTGAGTACCGTGTCCGATTCATAGAGTCGAAAGAGTTATTTCACACTAACAATAATATGTTTCCCCTCAATCTGCGCAGCTGAACGATCGAATAGGTAAGGTGGTGAGGGCCGAAAAGGACGGTAGGGTGGCCGTTAAAATTGAGGATGTGACGGTGGCACTTAAACCGGAAAACCTCAACACAGTCGTTCCTCGTTGCAAACCCGACGAGTCTCACGTTCTAAAGGACACCCTCGAGATCAATGTTCGGTTGGAGAGGTGAGTGAGCGAGCATATATGTGTTACTCAATTGATCTACTAACTAAAACAAACTTAATTTTCCGCTCGGCGCAGTTCTGGTGAGAAATTCATCCAAACCACTCGAATCCTTACCCAACAAGCTCCCCCTTCCGACGACACCTACGCGCAGTGCGTGTGTTGCGGGGTGTTTTGGAAGCGCAAGAAGATGACTGCCTCCACCAAGCTCCCTACAACAACTCCTCCCGCCCTAACTTGTCCATACTCGGTCTGCCAGACCTCGACCGATCTTCAAGTCAAGGCTCGTCGACGGCAGAGGCTTCATCACGGCGGAAAGTTTGAGGTTGGCGTGTCTCGCGCGCCAATCTTCACTTCCACGTCCACGTCCGCCAAGGAGCTTTTCTTCAACAATCTTGCGGACAGCATTGTGGCCGACTTCTATCCAAAGTCGCGATCTTTGATGGTGTTCCCCCCCAACGTCTGTTTGGTGTTGTGCCACCCAAGCCGGAAGCACAGCGACCCTGAGATGCTCCACTTCTTATGCGATTTCGATGAGGGGGGGATGGACCGTGTCCAGGCTAAAGCACGCGTCGTTGACGCACTCCACCAATTGGCGCACCCTGCCTTCATGAAAACGTTCCGGTGCCTCGATAACAGCAACAGCAACAGCAACAGCAACAACAACAACAACAACACCAAGTGGCCAACGTACAAGGCGGGAGTGAGCCGTTCCAGCTTCAGCACGAACAGAGTGAGATCAGCCCCTCCTATCCCCATCACCCTCCCGGGAATGCCTCCTGGGATGCAAGTGCAAGCCGGAATGTTGGGGCAACCATTTGCTAACGGGCAAGAATGCTCCCTCATGTAAACAAAATAAGCAGATTTTTAGCTAGAAAAAAACCAACCCCTAATATTCTCTAGTTGGGTGTGGCCAGCTCCCCAAACAAAATCGCTCGAATGCTCGGCAACAACTCCTCGTAAACCAATTTCAACCTTGCCTCCATAGTGTTCTCGCACACGATCCTCCCCTCCTGGGCAGTCATTGTCACCCCCCCTCCAGTACTGGCCGACAGGGCCTTTTCCTTGCTCTCGTTCAGCGTCACGTTTGCCTCAACATCGATTCCGCTCGCAGTCTTCATGATTTGCTTGTATTCAGTCACTGCTGCCCCCACCACCTTCTTCACTGTGGCCAGATCCTCGCTCCTGCAGTACAGCTCAACGTCACTCTCCTCGATTTTGATCAAGCTCTGGACAATCAACTTCTGCAATAAGCTCGGGTAGTTCTGGTCTCTGCTCACAGCATTTGATCGCTGGTGGAATAATGTTAGATTAGTAGTGGATGTAGCCATTACGTCAGTAGCCATTTCATTTCGCAAGTGGTAATTCATCGCGAGTATGGATGCTCGTCTTGCTCACCTGGGCAGCAGTATCCAGCAAACTATTCAACAATGAATCCCTGTGCTTCATCTTCTCCACGCGGGATGTGCCAAGCTCGGTGGATTTAGCAATGCGGGTCTGGATCGACCGGTTCTTCTCCTTTGCTGTGTACTCATCCTGGATGGACAGCTTGGCATTGTGGAGGAGGGACTGCTTCTCAAGGTTGAAATCGTGCTCTGTCTTAATACGGAGCTCATTAGCCTTCTCGTGCGCCTCCTGGAGGATGAAGTTGACCATAGAACGGATCTGGCCTTCGGAAGACATGACAAGAGATGACTGAGGAAAGGTGTGAGTGGAAGATTGTAAAAATGACGTGTGATTAAGGATTTGTGTTATTTGAAATATTGTTGGCTTGCTTGCTTTTGTGTTGGGTTGATAAGAACACAGCAATTAGAGTGAAGATAACCTACCGATGAAGATCTCTTTGAGTTTGCTTTTTGGTTTTTTTTTGTAGAGGTTTTTTATAATTTTGGCAACAGTCGCGATGGCAGAAGACAAGCTGACAGACAAGTTGACATATCTAGCCAATCACCTTCGGTCTCGCCCTGAGCAGGTAGCAACTCTCAACCAAGCAACAGGAGATACGAACACAAAAAAACTTAATTATGCAGTTCGGCAGCTTCTCAAGCAATCAAGCTGCGAGCCCAATAACCACCTCGTCTTTCCTCCTCCTCCGCCCTTATACCACTACACGCAAAATTCAGTTCTTCGCTCACTGCAAGAGCTCCAGCTCAAGCTCTCTGAGGGGCCAAATTCCTTCTCCTCCAACTCAATTTACGGTCTAGCTCCCCACATCACCAACATATGTGCTAAGTTTTCACCCCCGAACCCGCCCCCGGCCCTCTCAGTTTTGCACGTGACGAGGGTTGTGCTCGACAATATGCAGACTGGAAAGGGTGAGATCAATACAATCGATGAGCGCATGCAGAGTATGGAGAGGAATCGTTTGAGATTGCTGAAATTGAAGATTAACGCGTTAGTGGGTGAGGATGAGGATGTGGATGTGGATGTCGATGTGGACAGTCGCAGCAGCGATGTAATCCACGGGATGGAGCAGTGGCGCAAGGATTTGTTGTCCGATGATAGAAGAAACGACAACGACAACGACAGTGACTGGGGGAACTCTTCAGCCGATGGTGATGATGAGGAGGAAGAGATAGATGCTGATACTGATGCTGATGCTAATGCTGCCCTTGACTCCAATTCCAATTCCAATTCTTCCCCCAATGAAGCGGAAATTTTCGATGACGACATTGACTCCGCATTCTCCAACGCCACGCTAAGACCAATCCTCCTTCTTCCCCCAACAACATCCACAGCAACAGCAACAGCCACAGCAACAGCCACAGCAACATCCACAGCAACTTCATCATCCACCACCCACACAGTTACAATCACAGAATCCACAATTGTTCTTGAAGCCATTGCTATGCTCCTCGGTCATTCGCCGACAATCAATCACAACAACAGCTACCGCACCTCCCAACTCCCCACCAGCATTCTGGCAACCCTTCTGCCCTGGAACAAGGATTCAAATTTGAGCAAGAACTTCATCGTGCCGTTAACCACTCTCAGGAGTTTTGTGAATCACACGAGTGATAACGGAAGCAGGGTATTGAGCAAGTTGGTGGAGGTGAGCGAGCGAAGCGTGCTTTTTGGAAGACGAGAATACGAGCCACTACTAAACTAACGTTATTCCACTCAATTGCATCGCTCGGCGCAGGTGGTGGACGAGATTGTTTTGACTCCCATTAGGTGAGTCTCGCTCAGTCTTTGTTTGCCTTGATGAAGAAGAAATATATACGAGCCACTACTAAAATAACATTCATTTATTCTTCATTTTTTTTACTCGCTCGGCGCAGCTGTGAAATTGGAAAGCACAAGGGGAAGATATTCCGGGCGTTGGAGGGGGGGGTGCGAACTTCCGTCGGGACCCTCATGCACCTTTTAGCTTTCTTGGCGGGGTCAGCAAACATTTTGCACGATGCGGTCACCATCCTCCTCACCTGCGACATTGGAGGGCTGAGCGATTTCTTGGGCAAGGACGGGAACGAGCAAGGTGAGCGGGAGCGGGAGCGGCACGCCATGCCAAGCCAAGCCACGCCACTTTCTGAACTAACCAACGTTATTCAGCTGCTCTTTCAATTCTGAACGGCCTGAGCACAATCGTCATGGACGAGGAGTGCATCAATCCTGTTGGGTCTCAAATTCTCGCTTTCGAGTGTTTGAAGCGTGTCGTTACGGTGTACGACGGGATCGTGAGGTCTGGAATTGATCCGGGCGAAGAAACGTTTGTTGGCGGAAGTTGGGGGCTTGCACCGAAAATTTACAGGCAAGTTGAGCCTTTTGTCGTTTCCCTCCGGGAGTGGGGTGCTGCCAATGTAAACGGTGAGTTGAGGGAGGAGAGGGGGGGCGGGCTCCCCACCCCCCCCAACTACTACGAACTCGAAAAGTCCATCTTCCAGTATTACAGCTCTTTGGCCAACTGCACGAACAAAGTAAATACGCAGAATTTGTTCGATCCGCTCAACTCGAACGGATTCCATTTTTTCGTCTCGGCGATAATTCGCCACATAGAGCGACTGCTTAAATTTGATGATGGTGATGATGGTGGTGGTGGTGGTGATGACGAGGGGGGTAATGATGACGCGTGGGGTAATGATGATGACGATCATGATTTGTCATTACCAACAAACGCAATGTTTTCAACCAAAAGCAACACCAACCTGCTCAAAATCATCATTACCCGCGTCACAAAGCTGCACAGCTTGAAACGCTCGGGCGACCGAGCGTGGCACGATCTGCGGCGGTCCGAGTTGGAGAATCGGTACACGACGACGATTCTGCACAGAGTCATGTGCGTGGTGAACATGTTCCACGAGCAATTTTTGACCAGCTTTAAGCGTGAGGTGAGCGAGCTGCGATGCGATTTGTAACTAAACAACACTAAACTAACTAACTATCCACTCAATCCATTCATTCATTCGCGGCGCAGCTAATCCAGTTGATAGCCAACAGCAACACCAAAATTCACACAATGAGCAGTCTACGATATAGCCTGTCCTCCTGCCTGAACAGGATTTGCAACGCCGAGCTCTTTATCGATACTGGAGGCAGCAACTCTTCCAAGAATCTTATTCTGCTGGACAAATTCTGTGTGGAGCTGCTGGAGATGGGGGAGCGGCTTATACGCGATATTGTCGAGTACGAAAAAGAAAAAGAGTCGAAGGTTAATGCAACATACGAGATTTTGATTGGGGGTTCGTTTGAGAGCTTTGTTATGAAGGTTAAGATATGGTTGGGTGTTGCAAAACAGATTCACCAACTGAACACACGGAAAGACACCTCGCTCGCTTTATTTTTAGAGAATTTAAAAGGCGCAATTTAGAATGCATTCATTGATTTTCTTTTGGGATTATTTTTATTTTTTATTCAAAAGCCTTGAACGCCTCTCTCGGCCCACCACCTTTGGGCGTTCTTGTTGCCGGCGACGGCCGCAATCGCCGTGTTGATCTTCTTGCAACCTGCCAAGGCGGCAGAGACCTGTTTAGCGCTCCCCATGGGCTCGCACTTGTGCGAAGGGTGGTCAGGGGAAGGGCGCTGATCCAACGCCAACGTTTCCGCAAATTGGTTGTAGAGCATGACGTCGGCGAGGGAGAGCCTGTTTCCAACGGCAAAACTTGCGCCGGTGAGGGCGTTCTCAATCCGGCCCGCGTACCACTTGAAGAATCGCTCGGGCCTCTTCGATCCATCGGCAGGGGTTCCAGCAGAGATGTCACCAGCCCCAGTTGTGAACCACTTCTCCTGCAGCTCGGCAGTTGGCTCGCTCCCGTAGGGCATCAGCTTGTAGTACGCGTCGCTCATTTCCCTCAAGTGCTCCTTGACAGCCAGGATCGTGGCCATCTCAACTGCTGAATCACCCATCATGCCAACACGAGTGGCAATCAAAGTGAAGCAACCCAAGCTCTGACCAACCGACTCGCCAGACTCGGTAGTAATGAACGGGAGGCGGCCAAGGTTAGCATCACCATCACTGGGAGGGGCAGATCGCCGATCGTCAACCCAGCTTCCATCAGATGGAAATTGCCCATTGATTGCCAACAACAACCTCGGTACCTCCATCAGGCCACGGCCGTTCCAGTAGGATAATGTCAGTTTCTGGGGTTCGAAGGCTGCCATGCTGTGTCCAGTAATGAAAAAAAGTTAGTCTTATATGCTTAAGGTTATTGGCGAGAGCCACTAGTCTGCTGGATATAATACATTGATATCATGGGATATGATGTATGTTATTGTAATGCACTTACGTTACGTATATCCTTAAATGTCATTTCCAGCCGTCCAAGACACCTCGGGGTATTTTTCTGGGACTGTGTCCTCTATTCTTCGTGCATTACATATTAGCCATGCACAGTTCGGTTATAGATATAAATTGATGGCCTTCACTTGAATGACCAAACCGAGGAACCGTAAACAAAAACTGAAAACAAATCTTCACTTCGCCATGAAGCCCATGGAGCCCATGAAGCCCATGAGCATAGTGTCCTCCGTTCCAATTCCCTCTTCCTCCTTCTCCTCGCTCACGAAGAAGACAAAAACTACGATTTGCTTAATAACATTTGCCTTTGTTACCTTCGTTGCAATCAATTTGCAACTCTTCACGCAATCCCAAACCACCCTATCTCCCTCTCCTTCCCCCACCTCCAATTCAAATTCAAATTCAAACATCTATCCCACCAATTCTTCCCAAAACCTCCACAATCTCCTTAAATCCGTCCGCACAAACCCAAATCCGCTCTACACAAACCTCACACGAACAATAACCAAAGCAAAAGGCGCTCCGTCCTACACCCTCCTCTCCACTACTCCCAAAGACGCCAACCGCTTTACCCAAGGGTTGGAGTACCACCCCCTTTCTCAAACAATGTTTGAGTCAGTGGGCCTGTATCACCAATCCAACATTTTTTCGTTCAACTACCCCAATGACGAGAACACCTCAAACAAGCTGTCGACGAAGCAGCTTCCACCCAACCAGTTTGGGGAGGGATTAACCCTAACGAAGGACAACGAGCTGATAGTGCTAACGTGGCAGGAACAAGCCATGACAAGGTTTTCGTTCGACAGTAACAGCGCCGACATTAAAAACGAGCTCACTAAAATTGAAGAAATTTCATTCACGACCTCGAACAACGAGGGCTGGGGGGCAGCTTTTATGCACGACAAGAACGAAATTGCGATATCTGACGGCTCCGACAACTTGATGTTTTGGAATGCGGATACATACACGGAAATTACATCCAAACGAGTGCGCGTTCACAACATTTCCGCAACAGGAACGAAACAGTACGTTTCATGCATCAACGAGCTTGAGTATTACGAGGGCGACATTCTTGCGAACGTCTGGTTCAAGGAGGAGGTGTTGAGAATAGATGTAACCACCGGTTTCGTCAAGGTTGTGTACAATTTCAAGGATATTTGGCCAAACTCCGAAAGACCAAGGCATGCAGATGTCTTCAATGGCATTGCCGCCTTGCCCGACAAATCACTTGTGGTCACGGGGAAATTATGGGATAGGTATTATCACATTAAATTAAACGATTGAATGCGATTTTAAATGCATTGATCTCCGGCCAGAGTTTCTAATATTTTCCATAACTCCCTCCCCTTGTCAACATCATTAACGTCATCGTGAGGAAGGTCGCCAAAATAGTACTTTCCGTCGTCTTCCGAAGTTAGTTCTGTTGAAGTTGCCAACGTGAACTCATTGTTTGCGTCCTTCAGATCAATACCGTACTCTCCCCAACCCGCCAGCAGCATCTTAGTGTTGACGGTTCCAGGGTCACAACTAACAACGAGTGGATCTATGCGACGCGAAAGCTCCTTCGAATAAAGAGCCATCAACCGCTTTGACATTCCGTAGCTCATGTGAGGGTCCCACCCGCCTTTGAGGTAATTCAGATTGTCGAAATCTATGGTTGGGGGACCGTCGTGCTGCGAAATCGAGCTGACGTTGATCACGCGGCTTGATTTCTTCAATATAGGGAGAAGCTCCCGTGTCAAAACAAAGGGTGCAAGAACATTAACCGCGAAGGTCATTTCGAGGTTAGTGGGGGTGTAGGTTTGGGAGGTTGAAAACACACCAGCGTTATTTATCAATACATCCAACTTGGGGGTGTTCTTTTTTACATCACTGGCAAGGTCAGTGCAACCCTGAACGGACGACAGGTCATGGCAGAAGCCGTTTACATCACCGTGCTGAGAAAGCTCGGCAACAGTAGCATCTAACTTTTGTTGGTCACGTCCGTGGATGAACACTCTGTAGCCATGCTGGAGGAGGCGAAGGCTCGTGTGCTTTCATATACCATCGGTTGACCCAGTCACTAAGACAGTCGGGAGTTCAGTCGGAATGGTGAATGTGGGGGAAAGTAAACATAACCAAAACCAAAATTGCATGCTGGTGTTTCAATGTGTGAATATGATGATTGGTACCCTAGTAAGGCAGAACTGACGGTGGGAACAAACACGAGCAAATTGTATAATTAAGCTAAAGTCACATGTTTAAATTGCTCACAGGAATTCAAGGAAACCAAAAATGAATCATTACACACGTGATAAACAGATCCAACTCCATTTAGTAGAAATCTTACCTTCCCCCTTCCTAAAGTTTTCGCTGCCTCTTCATTACATTTCAAAGCAACTCGACTCCTAAAATTAATGGGTGATTTTGTCCTCTCTGGTGTTCTCTCTGGGCATGATAGTCCTCTCAACTGCGTGGTCTTGTCACAGGACAACATCTATGTGGTTTCGGGTAACCAGGACGGCACCATAATTGTCCATTCGACAAAGACTGGCATTGTAGAATATCGAGCTGACAATGCTTTTGCCAACGGTGTCAGGGGTCTTTGCTATCTTCTGGATGGCTCACTTGTGGCTTGTGGCCGTGATTTTGATGGAGGTCCCAACTTGAAGGTATTCAGCCCTTCCCTCGAGTTGGTCCAGACCTTGGTACACGTTGGTCCTGTTTGTTGCGTCACCGTTTCTCCATCAGGCTTCCACTTTGCTTCTGGTGATGATGGGAAGGTGATGATTTGGTCGGAGCCGGGGGAGGGTGACGAGTGGGCTAGAGTGCAAGTGCTTGAGGATCACACGGGTTTCATTAATGCAGTGTGCTTCTCCCCCGACGGCAAGCAGCTGGCTACTGGAAGCTGGGACAAGTCCATCAACCTCTACAGCTTCAACGAGGGAAGTGCCATCTTAGCGCACACGTTGGAGGGTCACAGCTTCGTCTATTCCCTCTCGTTCTCTCCCGACTGCAAACTCCTTTGCTCGGGAAGTATCGATAGATCCATCAAATTTTGGAACCCTGCCGATGGAAGCTTGGTGAAGAGCATCGACCAGGCTCACACCATTAACGTCCGTAGCGTCTCATACTCCCCCAACGGGCGTATTCTTGTGAGTGCCGGTGACGACAGAACGATGAAGATCTGGGATGCTGAGACTTTCGAGCTCAAGCACACGTTCGAGCAGGAATTCAACACCAGGCAGCTTACCATTACGGCCGATTCCAACTACATTGTTTCGGCCAACGAAGACAAAACGGTTAGAATCACCCCCTGCCGAGAGTACCACCTCACGGGCCTCACCCCCATCCTCAACCTCATTCTCCACATCGTCTACAAGTGGGAATTTGTGTCGTTTTTGGAGCCAAACG
>Ga0302114_10003056_pt1 | contig 10594 bp, 12 predicted proteins | sample AG5_Surface_MG_FD_203107 | JGI IMG/M metagenome (GOLD analysis project Ga0302114, IMG submission 203107) | Marine microbial communities from Western Arctic Ocean, Canada - AG5_Surface | ecosystem: Environmental > Aquatic > Marine > Oceanic | place: Canada: Western Arctic Ocean | collected...
CCCGCACCCCCTTCCCCACCCTCCTCCTCCAATCCCTCCCCTCCAAGCACCACGAGATCTACGGCCCCTACAACACCGTCTGCCAGTTCATCAAGCACATGAAGTACGACAAGGCTGAGCTGGTCGAGGTTGAGGCCGTCCTCAAGCCGGCTCGCAAGTGCGACGTCTGCAGCTCCCTCCCCGCCAAACCGTGCGCACGGTGCAAACACACCTTCTACTGCTCCTCCTCCTGCCAGAAGTCGGCGTGGAAGAAGCACAAGAAGACGTGCAAGGCGCCGACGGGGGGGGCGGCGACTGAAGCCGAGCTCCGAACCCTCCACAAGGGCATGGCCCTCCTGAATATGTGCATACAGAGAAATGGGGCTGGGGATGGGCCAACGAGTGTGGTGGTGGAGTTCCTGCAATTGATTGAATAATTAATAATAAACACAAGGGTTTCGTTTTCAAATACTTCCTTTTTACACAAACAATTATCTTCAATTCCTTGATTTTGATTTCCACCTGGTCGGGGTGATTTGCACCGGGAGGTGGGCCGGGGATAGGAAGGAGAGGATAACGGAGGCTACGTCGTAACCGCCGTTGAACACGTACTCGCCGAGAAGTCTAATGGTGTGGGCGTGGGTTGGAGTATTTCTGGTGTGCGGGGGGAAAGTCACGTAGTCTCGCTTGTAGACGATGTGAAGAATGAGATATAAAATTGGGTCTAGGCAAGTAAGGTGGTACTCTCGGCAGGGGGTGAATCTAACCGTCTTGTCCATGTTGGCCGCAACAATGAAGTTAGAATCGGCAGTGAAGATGGCCTGAATGGTGTAGAATTCCTGCTGGAACGTGTGCTTGAGCTCGAAAGTCTCAGCATCCCAAATCTTCATCGATTTGTCGTAACCACTTGCACTCACAAGAACACGCCCGTTGGGGGAGTATGAGACGCTCTCGACGTAAGAGGTGTGAGCCTGGTCTATGCTCTTCACCAAGCTTCCATCGGCAGGGTTCCAAAATTTGATGGATTTATCCCAACTTCCCGAGCAAAGGAGTTTGCAGTCGGGAGAGAACGAGAGGGACGCGACGGTGTTGGTGTGGCCCTCCAACGTGTGCGCTAAGATGGCATTTCCTTTGTTGACGCTATAGACCTTGATGGACTTGTCCCAACTTCCAGTAGCCAGCTGCTCATCGTCGGGGGAGAAGCACACTGTATGAATTGGACTCGTATGATCCTCAAGTACTTGCACTCTAGCCCACTTGCCACCCTTCCCCGACTCCGACCAAATTATCACCTTTTTATCATATCCACCAGAAACCAAGATGGAGCCAGTTGGAGAGACGGTGACGCAAGAAGCACTATTCTCATGTGCCTCCAAAGTCTGGTCCAACTCGAGGGAAGGGTTGAATACCTTCAAGGGGCCCCCATCATAACCACCACAAGCCACGAGTCGTGAGCCGTTTTGAAGAAAACAAAGACCACGAACAGAACCCGCAAAAACATTTTCAGCTCTAAATTCTACTTTGTTGGAGCTGATCGAGTGGATGATGATTGAGCCGCTCTTACTACCAGATGCCACATGACCGTTACTCAGCAACGCCACGCGATGTACAGAATCATTATGCCCGTGGAGCTGTTCGTCCATCTTAGCAGTTTAATTTACATTAAAACGCTCAAAAAGAAAAAAACTTTGTTGTCCAAAAAACTACAACACCATTATATAAAATGGGTTGGTACCAGTTCGCCCACTCTGTGGAACTTGGGCTCGAGAACTTTTTCGAGCGCCTCGCTAGGTTTACCTATCGCAACACATTCCTCGTGTTTGCTCTCTCCCTTGTGATCTCCCTTGCCTGCGGGATGGGCCTTGGCAGCATGACTTCGGAGTCCTCCATAGACAAGTTGTGGGTGCCTGAGAACTCTAGGGCGAAGCAGAAGTTTGACTACATCCAGGCAACTTATGAAACTCCCAAAATTGATATTGATATCATCATCTCAGCCCCAGACGAAACCTCTTCCATCCTCTCGAAGGACTACTTCGACGTAATGTGGGAGGTGGACACTCTGATTCGCGCCATCAACGTGACTTACGAGGGAACCTCCTATACGTACGACGACGTGTGCTTCCAATCGGACGTGTACGATGGTTGCGAATCGTTTGGAGCGTTGAACTTTTGGTCCAACAGCAAGACTTCCTATCAAGCCGCGGTTACCGACCAACCATCCCTGGAAGCCAGTTTGAACATCGACAAGTACCCGCTGGACCAGCAGGATGTTGAATTCGGCTACCAGACCCTCGGGTTTAGCGCTGTGGACGCCAGCGGCGACATCACCTCCGCCAAGGCGATCAAGGCTGTGTGGAATTTGCAGACCTGCGGAATTGGAAAGTCGGACTGCGGCTCGTGGGAGTTCCAGAAGAAGTACCTGGCCGAAATGTCCGCCTACGTTCTTACAAAGTCCAGCACTGCAAACGTAGTTTACCTCGCTGGCCGCTCCCTCGACGACGAGCTCGGCGCGGCCATCGACGCTGATATGCCGCTGGTGGGCATGGCGTATCTGATCATGATCGTATTTTGCTGCTGCAGTCTCGGGGAGGGTTTGAGGAAGGGGGCCTGCGGGTGAGTCTGAGTACTTTCTCCCTCTGCAAACCCACCCACACCCACAACTAACAATACCATACACAATGCAGCCGTCGCTCCTCAATGGCACTGGGCGGAGGAGCCATCTTCACGGTGTTGATGTCGACGATTGCTGGCTACGGGATTGCTGCGGCGTGCGGCTTCTGGTTCACCAGTTTGCACACCATCCTCCCCCTCCTCTTGGTCGGAATTGGAATCGACGACGCGTACGTCATTGTGAATCAGTTTAAGTTGACCAGGGAGAGGTGAGCGAGCGAAGCTAGCGAGCCTTGAGGAAAACGATCGATAATAGTCGCGATGAATGAACTAATCAGCTCAATTCGTATCGTTTGACTCGCTTCGCTCGGTGCAGCCTCCCGCTCGAAGACCGCGTCGCCGCAACGATGCGAAACTGCGGCATGGCTATCTTCTACACCTCCCTGACCGATTTCATTGCCTTCTTCCTGGGCGGGACCTCCTCCCTCAAGGGCATTTCCGCCTTCTGCCAGTACGCGGCAATCTCGATCTTCGTCGATTTCATCCTCCAGGTGACCATGTTCGTTGCGATTCTTGTCTGGGACCAGAAGAGGCAGCTGGGAAATAGGATTGACTGCTGCTGCTGCTTCCAGCTCTCCGACGAGAACGTTCAGATCAAGAAGACGAGGATGACCAGGTCAAACACCGAGTACTGGTTCAACAAGAGCGACGCCAAGGAAATCACCTTGAAGGAGGTGGGCGGAACGAACGAGTTCTTTGGTTGGTTGGCCTATTGGCTGGCGAGGAACTCCAAACTCGTAATTGGCGTTTTCGCAGTCTACTGGGCTATCTCCATCTGGGGCTGCAGCGAGGTCACCGAGGGCTTCGATAGTAAGGACCTGGTCCTAGACTCCTCCCACTACAACCACTACAACACGCTGAACATGAAGATGGAGCTAAGCACCTTCAACAACATGCCCCCAGTTGGAATCTATGTCGAAGAAGTCGATTACACCAGGGCAAGCGTCCAGAAGAATATCATGGAGCTGCATTCCGGGATTGAGAATTTTAAGTACATCAAGGTGAGTCACAACTAGCGATATTTCATTTTGTTGCTGGCTCGCTTCGCTCACAGCTCGCATCGCTCGCACACAGGGACCAACCGACAGCTGGCTTGACTACTTTCTCGACTACCTTAAAACAACCGACGTGTGCACCTCCGCCCCCTGCGACTACAGCAGCAACGGCGTTGACCTCACAGACACCGAGTTTCAGACTCACTTGGCGGCGTTCCTAGCTTCCTCAGACAACAAGCGTTTCGCCGGCCAAATCGTCCTCTCCGACGCTGGCCTCGTGACCAACTCCCGCTCCTGGGTCTTCCACACGGGCGTCGTGAAAACGACCGACCAGGTCAAGGCCATGGACTTGGTCAACGACTTCTGCGACGAGTGGGACGGTTTGACGAAGAAGCCCTGGCCCAACAGCTGGATCTACCTGTACGTGTTCCAGTTCAAGATCATCGCCATGGAGTTGATCATGAACTTCGTGCTGGTTCTGTGCGCCGTTGGAGTCATCAGTCCGATTGTTCTGAAGCAGGTGAGTGAGCGAGCGAACGAGCGGAAATGGCTACACCCACATTACTGCTGAACTAACCCAATCACTAGCCCAAAGCTGTTGGAATCCTCGTTCTGATCATCCTCCTCATTGACACGGAGCTCTTCGCCTCCATCTACTTCTGGGGCTTGAAGGTCAACTCCTTGACCACCCTCGGGCTGGTCATGGCCGTCGGATTGGTCGTTGACTACAACGCACACATCACGCACTGCTTCTTCATGGCCGATCCGACTCTGGCCAGAGTTGAGAGGCTGAGCGTGGCGATGAAAACCATGGGGAAGAGCGTCCTTATGGGAGGTGAGCGAGCGTGCGAAATTGCTATAGCTAAAAACATGGCTACATCCACTACTGAACTAACCCACTCAATTCATTTTGCTCGCTCGGCGCAGGCGTCACTACTCTCCTGGGCATCACCCCAATGGCCTTCGCCTCGTGCGAGATTTTCCGAATATTCTTCAAGATGTTCTTCAGCATCATCGTCTTCGGGCTTCTCCACGGGCTAATTCTCGGCCCGACCTTGCTTGCCGTTCTCCCAATCCCAACCCCCGAAGTTCTCGTCGAGCTGCACTTGAAGTGGAGGGGCGGGGATGATGTCGAGAGCGGCAGCGGAGAGAAGGGGGGAGGAGGAGGCAAGGTCAAGGGAGTTGATGGCGAACCCATGTACGAAAACCCTCCAGCAACTCAGCAGGAGCTGGCAGTTGCGGGCACTGTGAAGGATGCTCAGCTATAAAAGGAGGGGGGGGGGGAGACATTTTTTATGGGAACTGCATCGGTGAAAAAAATAATGGTGAAAATTTGGAGAAAAAATCTTTGAGTCTGTTTCTATTCATTCATTCAAGTAATACCGCAAAAGGTCTTCTTCTTTTTCGACGCCCCCCAGCTCAAGCTCGGCCTTGAAAGCAACATCAACCTCCCCTCCCGACCGAAGATTGCAGTCGTCGTCATTTTCAGCTTCGTCCTCGTCATCATCAAAATAATGCCCCTCCTCCCCAAACGCCTTAATGTCCTCCAACTCCCTCAGCACCCCCTTCATCTCAACCGTCTTCCCGAACAAGCTCCCCCTCCTCATCCGCCTATCGAACTGCTCCTCCCCCCCACCACCATGCAGACCAATTTTCCAATTCCGGCTCGTAATCTCCTGCAAGAACCCCGCCTTCTCGTGCGCCCTGTTCCAACTCTCTGTCGGTTCCTCCGCATGGTGATGGTGATGGTGGTGGTGGTGGTGGCGGTGGTTCTTGCCCCCGGACGACTCCGCATGCTGCGTTGCCAAGTCATGCCTCTTCCCATCCCCGTGCTCCAACGCCTTCTCATATTTATAGTCCTGCCCCGCAATCCTCTCCGTATCATTAAGGTGCCCCCTCCAGCTCAAGGTCGTAATTTTACTCAGGTCGTGCCGCTGCTCATGGTGTTTGTGCTTGTGCAGCTTCAACCGGCGAAGCATGTCGTTCGAAGACGAATGTTGAACTGCCTCGTGGTGTTGGTCATTGGCTGCCTCTTCGAGCTGCGTTCCAAGATCGCCCTTCGCTCTGTACATGTCCATGTACATGTCCAAGTAGCTCTGTCCGTGGCCATGCCCGTGGCCGTGCCCGGCGGTGTGGTTGTAGATGTTATTGAGCTCGCTATCGTTCACGAGCCTCTCCGCTCCGCCTTCGCCTTCCCCGTAGGAGTCGCCACCTCGGGTCGCATTCCCGGCGATCGGAGCGCGGATCCCCCCCATGTACGGTGAGTAGGACGTCGCTATGCTCGTGTCGAAGGGGCGGGAGTGGATCGATGACGTTGGCGCTTGTGTTTGTGGTGATCTTGCTGGAGAAGTCAAAGTCAATGGGGTTGTTTTGCTGTTGTGCGGCTTCCGGAGTCTCCGTTGTATTCTCTTCAAATTTTCATTTTCACTTTCACTTTCACTTGCATGCGTATCCTCCTTCTCCTCCTTCTCCTCCTTCTCCTCCTTCTCCTCCTTCTCCGCCATCTCCACCATCTCGCTCTCCATCATCAACCCCCCCCCCTCCTCGGCGTCCTCCCCCCCTCCCACTCCCCCCCCCCCATTATAACCCCATTCCTCTCCCCCGTCAACACCCCATCCAGCGCCCTAATCAACCCCACCTTCCCAGGCGGATTGGGTATCCCCCCGGAATTCCCAATCTCAACGTTAAGAGCGATCAGGTCGCGGAGGGAGGCGGTTAGTGCGGACCATCGGGGGGGGAGGAGAGAGACCAGGGAGGGGGAGAGGCCCAAGCGGCCGCGGCCGGAGGGGGAGGTGGGGGTGGAGGCGGAGAGGAGCGGGGCCATGAGCCTGTCGAGCTGGAGGCGCGCGTTGGTGAGTTTTGCGCAGTTGGGTCTTTTACTTGGGCTAGGGCTAGGGGTGGGGTTCTCCTCTTCCTCAAATCTAACCGCCCCTGTTCCTCTACCCGGAGAAGGTTCCGGAGAATGGTGCGTCTTCAAATACTCCCACTGCACCCTCTTCTTCTCCTGCGCCTCCCTCTCCAAATCCGCCATGCTCGTCTGATACCAGTTCTGTGTGAACTTGGGCTTCGTCGGCGACGGGACGTAGGCCGTTTGACTCTGACTCTTACTCTGACTCTGAATCTGACTCTGACTCTGACTCAAGGCCTGTCTCATTTCGTACGGGGAGGAAATTGCAGAGTCCTCGAGGTTCATCTTTCCGGAGGGGGAGTTGGGCTCAGAGGAGTCGTCGTCGTCGTCGTCGTCGTCGTCGTCGTCGTCGTCGTCATCGTGCGTGTGGGAGGTGACCATTTCCAGCATCGGCTTCGGCTTCGGCTTCGGTTTCGGCTCCTGTTTTCGGTCTCTATTCTTTTCGTCGATGTAATTGTAATTCCTCCTAACATCCTTCTGGAATTCTGCCATCGTTGCCTTTATTGACGCGGGGACGGGGAGGTTCTTTCGAGTTTTCGCCAAAACCTTCGCCTTCGCCTTCGCGTTCGCCTCCCCCTTCGGTTTTGCTGCCAGCGCGATCTCCACCTGCTCCACTTTCTCCGCCTGCTTCTTGTGAAAGAATTTCAAATTCTTCCACTTTCCTTCCTCTCCACCGCCACCGCCATTCCTCTTCTTGCCCCCACCACCACCCAGCGCCAAAATTCTCCCCCACAGCTCCCCCCTCCTCCTCCCAAACTCCTGCACAGCCAGCTGATTCCTCTCCTGTAGTTCCTTCAACTTGTCGAGCAGGAGGCGCGCGCGCTTCCGCCTCACGGCTTTCTCCGCGGGAGTTTCAGTTTCGGTTTTCGTTTTTTGGTTCTTCTCCTCTTCGATCGAGTTGAGGAGAAGGTCCTTTTCGGCCTGGAAGAGCTTGGACTGGGCCTCCCGGGAGGCGTCAAGCTGTTGGAGTTCGGCCTCCAGCGACGAATCGACTTCTGAGCTTGGGAGTTCCGACGAGAGTGACAACGACAATTCCAGCTCCAGATCTACCGAAGAGTCGTCGTCGACGTCGTCCTTCTCCTCCCCTTCCTCACCCTCCTCCTCCTCCTCCTCCTCCTCCTCCTCCTTCTCGCCGCCTGTTGTTGCAGACGTCTTCGTAAACTTCTGGAACCTGTCCCTCAGATGAAATGGCGAGTGCAGGTGGTGAGATTTTTTCTCTGCCATATTCAACGGAATGGGATTGGGAATGGGACTGGCATCTTTCACTTTAACTTTCTCGTTCGCTTTCATCAACTTCTCCAGCTCCTCCGCCTCAGTTTTCCAGCTCTTAAACAGCTGCTGCTGCCCAACCTCCGCCACCCTCATCTGCTCGACGATTTCCCCCTTTAACTTTTTATTCTCGCCTTCCAGACTGTCAATGTTACTTCCGTACAAGACGTCCTTCATCTCCTCCCTCATCTCCCCTTCCTTTTCGTGCTCCAACGCCTCGGCTAGCTCGTCCTTGAGCGACTGGTTCTGCGCTTCCCAGCTCCTCCATACTTTGTCATCGTGCGAAGGAGATGAAGGCTCCTCCCCCTTTTTGTTTTCCATTTCGCGCCATAAACTAAGTTGCAGCATCTGCTGAGAACCAATTTCTTGTTTGATGGCAGTGGAGGTGCGGCGGCCCTTCCGGTGCATCTTCGGCAAATGAAAATGGGGAATATTCAAGTGCAAATGGGGCATGTGCATCTTGTGCATGTGAGGGCGGTGAAGGTGAAACCTATTTTTGCTGTTGCTGTGCTTTCCCTTCTCCTCCTCTTCCATCATTTTCCAGGGCATCAATAACTCGCCGCTCCCGGTATCGTTATCGTTAAAGTTATCGTTATCGTGATCAACTTCACAGATGCTCTTCTGCGACCTCAACTTGACAATTTCCATCTCTTTACTCTCCTCAAGTTCCTCCAAATCTGCAACCAGCTCATTCATCAACTTCAAATCGGTTTGCCACGTATTCCACAGCGCTCTCTGCTTTGCCTCAACGAAGCTAATCTGCTCCGCCACCCCCACATCCCCCGAGCTCAACAAATTCTCCAAACTCGCCTTCCTGACATCGAGTCTCTCCCACTCAGCTCTGTTCATCACCATTTTGGTTTTCAGCTGCGCCGAGCGAAGCGAGGCACATTTTTAATGGAGCAGGGAAGTGTGAGTGAGCAAAACGAATGTAATTGAGTGGAATAACGTTAGTTTAGTTGTGGCTCGTATTCTCGTCTTCATCGAGACTCGCTCGCTTCGCTCGCTCACCTCCCCAATCTTCTCCTGGTACCCAGACACCCCCAGCCCCTGCGCCGAGCAAAAACATGTAACCGAGAGTGGGTTAGTTGTGCTGTGTCGTGTTGTGTTCTGCTGTGCCATTTTCAATTCGGATGGCGCCATCCCTCACCTTGGAAAGTTGGCTCGCAATCAAACTCATGTCCAAAATATCCAGATTCGATTGGCTTTCCATTTTTCTCAGACTTTCGTTCTTCCACTTCTGCTCGTTGTGCTTAGCCTCGGCCAGCTCATTTTTCAGGTCCTCCATCCGCAACTCCCAAGTAGTCCAGGTTTCGTTCTGGAGCTGCTGGAGCTGCGCCATTTGAATTTTCACCAAATTTGACGTGGCCTCGTCGTTTTCGACGCTGCGCCGAGCAAGAGTGAGTTAGGAGTGGGTTAGTCGCTTCGCACAATCTCTTCTGTCACACTTTCTGGCTTCGCTCGCTCACCGGGCTTTTTCCAACTTTTTTTCCATGAGGTTGTTCTGACCTTCCCACTCTCGCCAGGTTTGGAGCTGGGATTCTTCGGATTGAGCCTGCTGGGAGGTCAAGAGTGAGACAATAGGAGCGACATCCGCGTGCAACTTTTCTTACAGACGATTGTTTGTCAATTCCCATACCTTGAACTTGTGCTGCTGAATCTTCTCCAAATTTCTCATGTGAGAAACGACGAGGGACGACGCCTCCTCGTCGTCGGTGGAATTATTCAATTGATCTTGCAATTTCGCCATTTCCAGTTTCATGATCTCCCACTGTTTTTGCTGGGTCTCCACTTGGCCGCCTTTCGATCCCATTTTGCTCTTGAGTTTGTTCCACATTGACGACGAACGGGGTGGAGATGGAATGGGACTGCAAAAAAGTTTCATCTGCGTGAATTGAGTGGTTTAGTTTAGAATTTTTGTTGGTGTGTTTGTGTTTGGGTGGCTCCGCTCGCTCACCTCCTCGTCCCACCGCTTGCTAGCACTCTCGTGCTCACGCTGCAATTCTCCCCCCTTCTTTTGAAAGAACAAAATATTTTCGCTGTTGTTCGCCTCCTGTGCAGCGAGCAGTTCCCTCTCGTTCTCCTCGTGCTTTGAAACCATCTCCTTCCACTCGCGCTGCGCCGAGCGAAGAAGGCGCCAAACGAATTGAGTGGGTTAGTTCAGTAGTGGATGTAGTCGTCTGTAGCGCTTCGCTAGCTCACCTGCTGGTCGGATTCTTTCGATCTAATAATATTGTCATTTTCCTTCTTCAATTTGGATTTGAGGAGCTCAACGTCGGTTACCAGTTGCTTGTCGTGGGGGTTTGTTCGTAGGTTTTGGTACAGGCGTCGGAGAAGGTTGCGCTTGTGGGGTGAAATTGCGCCGGAAGAAATTTGTTTATCTTTCAGAATTTCCTCGACGGCGAAGTCGTCATCGTCGTTGTCTCCAACTTCAGATTCAGGCTCATCCTCCACATCGACATCGACATCGACATCGACATCGCCACTCGCAACTCGCTCTTGGACAACTTTCAGCTGACCCTCCAACTCCTCCTTTTTCTTTCTCTCCTCGGCCAATTCCTCCTCCAGCAAGCTTGTCTCCTGCTCAAGTCTTTCCCACTGCGCCGAGCGAAGCGATGCGCATTTTCAACGAAGGTTGAGAGCAGTGAGCGAGCAAAAATAGAAATAGTTGGGTAGGTTAGTTCAGTTTTTGGATGTAGCCATGAATAGTAATTTCACGGAGTTTGAAATTTTTCTGTCACAGTTTTTCGCTCGCTTCGCTCGCTCACCTCCA
>Ga0302114_10003064_pt1 | contig 10584 bp, 12 predicted proteins | sample AG5_Surface_MG_FD_203107 | JGI IMG/M metagenome (GOLD analysis project Ga0302114, IMG submission 203107) | Marine microbial communities from Western Arctic Ocean, Canada - AG5_Surface | ecosystem: Environmental > Aquatic > Marine > Oceanic | place: Canada: Western Arctic Ocean | collected...
ATCACCTCGGAGATCCCCAGAATATTAATTATAGACTTTGTCGATAAAATTGCCAAGTTGAAAGAAAGAGATGACGCGTCGTCGAACATCGAGGGATAAAACTAAGGTGGCAATCGCAATCCAAAAAATCAACTAAAATTAAAACGACCAACTTTCAGTTAACCAAAAAAAAACACAACCACCATCACACCACACACTCCACGAGCAAAAAAAATGGATGGAGGATATAAGAATCGAACTCATGACCTCTCGCATGCGAAGCAAGCGCTCTACCATCTGAGCTAAACCCCCAAAACCATATAACATGTGATTTTTCGCGAAAAAATCAGAATTTATGCGTACCTTCAAATTCCCTTCGTCCTCCCTGTATAGTGCAAAGGGTGTGCTCCTATTGTGATCCACACCACACCAATCCTCAATCAGCTTCCAATGGCGAACCACACAAGTGAGAGAGAGAGTTAACAAACTCACATGAGCACTCGTCTTGTTGATCAATCGACCATTGTTCCCACAATCAACCACCGAAACAGAAGCAGCTCACTCACTTTTCCTCACTTTTTGACTGGACCACTGTGTCCGGCTTCCGGCGACTTCGCATAAGGTCTTGGCATGCTCTGCCCCGTTCCTCGTAACTTTGGTATGTTTGACCATATTAGTGCCGCTACAAACTAAGGGCTCGAGACTCTCCGATCGCCGAAGCAAAAACAGACTCACTCTCCTCCCTTTTGACCGGACCTTCAGACCACTACAAGCCGATATCTGGCTGAGTGGCCCTAGTCTTCGAGTAAGAAAGTGGTCACAAGGGATGATGCTGTGTGTATCGATATGTGTATGCTTCCAGCTAGGAGGGGGAGAGGAGAGTGCGGAAGAAGGTGCGGAAGAAGGGTTGATTTGGGCTGATTCCAAGGTTCATCCCTCAGTGTGCCTTTTATGGGTATCTTTTGGACTTTTTTATGTTTTTGCCTTTTCTTGAAAACTCCTCCCTGTGGTTGCGAGTACAGCTCTAAACAATAATCATCAGCTTGCTCTTCGAAATTTTTCTCCCAGTAGCCCAGAATTATTAGCCCTCGTCCCTCCCCCCCCCCTTCAATCTCAATTTAGTCTGTGAAGATGGACGAACAGCTCCTCCACGGGCATACTTCTGATGTGTGTTGCGTGGCGTTGCAGAGTAACGGCCATGTGGCATCGGGTAGTGAGGGCGGGTCAATCATCATCCACTCGACCAGTTCCAACAAGGTAGAATATCGAGCTGACAATGTTTTTGATCGAGGTGTCTATGATCTTTGCTATCTTCTGGATGGCTCACTTTTGGCTTGTGGCAGTGATGGCGTCTTGAAGGTACTCAGCCCTTCCCTCGAGTTGGTCCAGACCTTGGAGGGACACAATGGGACTGTTTGGTGCGTCACCGTCTCTCCATCAGGCTCCCACTTTGCTTCTGGTGGAAATGATAGGAAGGTGATGATTTGGTCGGAGCCGGGGGAGGGTGGCGAGTGGGCGGGAGTGCAAGTGCTTGAGGATCACACGAATTGGATTCGTGCAGTGTGCTTCTCCCCCGACGGCAAGCAGCTGGCTACTGGAAGTGACGACCAGTCCATCAACCTCTACAGCTTCAACGAGGGCAATGCCATCTTAGCGCACACGTTGGATGGCCACACCCACTGGGTCTTTTCCCTCTCCTTCTCTCCCGACTGCAAACTCCTTTGCTCGGGAAGTTGGGATAAATCCATCAAATTTTGGAACCCTGCCGATGGAAGCTTGGTGAAGAGCATCGACCAGGCTCACACCTCTCTCGTCACTAGCGTCTCATACTCCCCCAACGGGCGTGTTCTTGTGAGTGCCGGTGACGACAAAACGATGAAGATCTGGGATGCTGAGACTTTCGAGCTCAAGCACACGTTCGAGCAGGAATTCGACACCACCCAGGCCACCGTCACGGCCGATTCCAACTTTATTGTTTCGGGCAACCGCGTCAGCACGGTTAGAATCACCCCCTGCCGTGAGTACCACCTCACAACCCTCGCCCCCATCCTAAACCTCATTCTCCACATCGTCTACAAGTGGGAATTTGTGTCGTTTTTGGATCCAAACGAAAACACACCAAGCTCACCCCTCGAGAAAGTCATGAGGCTACTCGGCGAGTGCGTGCACAACGGCGGCTACAACGTCACCTCCGAGATCCTCTCCTTCCTATCCCCGGCCCACCTCCCCGTCCAGATCACCCCCACTAGATGGAAGCGAGATCCAGAAAGTTTGATCTTGTTTATGCGAGCTAGATTTGAGGAGAATAATGCAGCAAAGGACGCTGCCATGGAAGCAGTTGTGGCAGTCAACGACAAGCAGAGAGTTGAGATTGAAGAGTTGCGGCAACGCATTGCTGAGTTGGAGCCGCCTGACGAAGACTACTAATTGTGGTTGTACTTTTTTATTTTTCTTGATAGCTGCTGTCACTCTAACCAACGTTAAAAAGGAAACCCTTAAACAACAACAGCATGAAATTAAGAACCAAAGCATGTACCAATGTCATGTAAAATTAAATTATTGGAATCATTAAACTCCTCCATTGCACCTTTTCTTCGCCGGCCACCTCGTCGTCCTCCTCCCTTCCACACCAAGAATTTCTTCCTCTCCATAATCCCGCTTCAGAATCTGATTCACGCATGCGCCGCGAAGAAGGTGCGAAGGGGTCAGTTGGCTCGCGCTCACCTAACTTGCGCCCCGCCAACTCATGAACCTGCCTGCTTTCTCATTGTCCTTGTCATCCTCCTCTTTTTCCTTTTCCCTCTCCCTTCCTAGTTGTTTTGTGAGCCACTTTCTTACTCGAAGACTAGGGCCACTACTGTTTTTGCTTCGCCACCCCCACCCTTTGGCTCCCAAAGTGGCTCACAAACAACTTGGGATGCCGCCGTGGTATCGATTTTGTTTATGCTTAGCTGAGGGGGAGGGGGAGGGGGAGAGGGTGGGTGGGTGGGTGGGTGGGAGGAGAGAGAGGGGAGAGGGGTGCGGAGGAAGCGGGTAGAGGTTGGGCTTGGTTCCAAGGATCATCCCTCCTGTTGTTATCAGAATTGGGCTGTCGATTGCCGCTCGAAGGCTCGTCAAGTCTGATTGAGTGGTGCTGGGGGATCGTGGGTATAGTAGGATGAAACGAGGGAGGTGGCAAATCGATCTACGTTGCAAAATTATAAATTTTGAGGATTTCTGAAATTTGACGCGAAGACACACGTTTTGTGGTTGCTGAGCGCTCACCTTACTCCACCCAATTAGAAATTGATACTTTCCTAAGTTTTTGGCTGCTCATTCCCTTCATACCAGCATCTTCGTCGACTCCTGAAAAGTGATGATTACAAGTGTCCTCTCTGGGCATTCCAGTCCTCTCAGATGCGTGGCTTTGTCGCGGGACAACAGCTATGTGGTTTCGGGTGGCGAGGATGGCACCATAATTGTCTATTCGACAAAGACTGGCATTGTAGAATATCGAGCTGACAATGTTTTTGCTGTAGGTGTCAGAGGTCTTTGCTATCTTCCGAATGGCTCACTTGTGGCTTGTGGCTATGATGAGGGTGGCAACTTGAAGGTATTCAGCCCTTCCCTCGAGTTGCACCAGATCTTGGTGGGACACAATGGTACTGTGAGATGCGTCACCGTCTCTCCATCAGGCTCCCACCTTGCTTCTGGAGAAGCAAATGATAGGAAGGTGATTATTTGGTCGGAGCCGGGGGAGGGTGACGAGTGGGCTAGTGTGCAAGTGCTTGAGGATCACATGGATTGTATTGGTGCAGTGTGCTTCTCCCCCGACGGCAAGCAGCTGGCTACTGGAAGCTTCGACGAGTCCATCAACCTCTACAGCTTCAACGAGGGAAGTGCCATCTTAGCGCACACGTTGGAGGGCCACACCAGCCTCGTCAATTCCCTCTCGTTCTCTCCCGACTGCAAACTCCTTTGCTCGGGAAGTGCCGATAAATCCATCAAATTTTGGAACCCTGCCGATGGAAGCTTGGTGAAGAGCATCGACCAGGCTCACAACTATTTCGTCCGTAGCGTCTCATACTCTCCTAACGGGCGTGTTCTTGTGAGTGCCGGTTCCAATGGCGACAAAACGATGAAGATCTGGGATGCTGAGACTTTCGAGCTCAAGCACACGTTCGAGCAGGAATTCATCACCGTCCAGCTCACCGTCACGGCCGATTCCAACTTCATTGTTTCGGCCAACACAGACCACACGGTTAGATTCACCCCCTGCCGAGAGTACCACCTCACGTGCCTCACCCCCATCCTCAATCTCATTCTCCACATCGTCTACAAGCGAGACTTTGTGACGTTCCCCAAACACTCCCGGCGGACTCCAACCCACGCCCACACCATTAGACTTCTCGGCGAGTGCGTGTACAACGGCGGCTACGACGTCACCTCCATTATCCTCTCCTTCCTCTCCCCAGCCCACCTCCCAATCCAAATCACCCCCACAAGGTGGTCACCTAAATCAAAATCTTCCATCTGAATTTTAAATCCATCCTTTATCAATATTTACAAATTTTTCACACAAAAACATCTACACCAACACAACCCTCTTCCCTGAACACGCCCTGAAAATTCGGTCCATTACCCCCCCCGCATCCCCCGCATCATCATCCTTATCATCCGCAACCACCCCCACATCCGCCACAATGCCAACCTCTGCCCCTTGCCCAACAGTCTCACACCACCGCAAGTAGGCAAACAAGTTTTTAGCCGCCTCCTTCACGTCCCCCTTCGCGCTCAGATCCTTGTACCCCACCACAAGCGGGTTGCTGTTTGTATCGAACCCCCGCTTGGCCAGCGACCCGTTAAAATCGATCACGACCGTTTTTTTGCTCAAGGTCATTTTATCCCCCCTTTCCCCCGCGACGAAGCACACTAGCCCGTCGGGGGCGTAGTGGGTAACCCCCTGTCCGGGAGCAACGTGTCCGACTGGCGAGACTTTGTTGGGATCGGTATCGATTGTTGTTGTTATTGTTGTTGCTGTTGCTGTTGTTGTGTCTACCTCGAGCTTTCGACGTTTTTTCTTCGGCTGTTCCTCCTCCTCCTCCTCCTCCTCCTCCTCCTCCACCACTTCCGCCTCCTCCTCTTCCTCAATCTTATAGTGATTGTCCTGCACGATTTTCAGCGTCCACTGCTTCAATATCTTCTCGTCGATGGGGGTGTCGTCCTCGGCGAAGGAGTTGCGACTTCCGCCAATTTTGAAGGGGGAAGAAGGAGCCGATCGCGTTATTTCGCCCCTGAGACACATCTCGATTTGCCTAGTGGAGATTGCACCACGCCGAAGGACGAGGATTTGGCGGGAGGTTGGGTCGATCTTCACAACGGTTGATTCAATACCGAACTCGCAGGGAGCGACCATGAAAGCTGAGAGTGGGGTGTGAGTATTATTATTCAGCCAGCAACAAACACAACAAAAAAACAACAACACAACAAACTTTCACTTTCCACTTTCCTACCTTCTCGCTTGTCCTCGCCATTCAAAACCTTGACGTTATTGGAGCCAAGGTCGGCGAGCACGTGGGCCGCCATGGTGGGAGAAACGTGGCCGAAGCGGTTGGCCGACGGAGCCGCCACCGGCACCTTGCACTTTGCCAACAAAGCCTGCGCCAAAGGATGGCTCGGACACCTCACGCCAACGAAGCCGGTGTTCGCCATCAGCGTGGGAGGAAGATTCGCCGCCCCCCGGCAAATGATTGTCAGCGCCCCAGGCCAAAATTGCCTGCTCAAGGCGCTGAATATCATCTCGGACTCGTCGTTGGACTCGAAGTTGAAGAGCTTCTTGCCGGCAACCGCGTCGACGACGTGCACGATCAGGGGGTCGGTCAGCGGCCGCCCTGCGCCGATAAAAAATGAGGCGAGGAGCATTTTTAACGAAGCACGAGAGCAAGAAGTGAAATAGGAATGGGTTAGTAGTCGTCGCTTCGCACTCTTCAGTCACAAGGCGCACCTTTCGCCTGGAAAATTTTCATAACGGCTTCAGAATCGAGAGCATTTCCACCCAAACCGTACACGGTCTCAGTGGGAAACGCCAGTATGCCGCCAGAAGTGAGAATGTCGCTAGCTTCAGTTAGGCCGGCGGCAGTCGGTGGCAGGAGGAGGTGAGAATAAGTCGAGAGAGGATTTCGGATGTGTTGAGGAGTTTTGGGGGGAACTATGGGGGTGGAAGAACAGGATGATGAGCCTAGTTCGGTCGTGGAGAGGGGAGGGACAGAGGTGGAGAGGGAAGGTGAAGGATGGCTCTTTGGAGAGTGTGTTCTGGTGACCGCTGCTCTTTTTGGGGTTGCCATGAAGGAACGAGATGATGGGATGGAGAGGAACAGGTTTGTGACGAATTTCAATCGCATGAACGCGGTGGAAAGATTTCGACAAAAAAGGTCAAAAATGAATCATTCGTCAAATGTTTGCAACATTTAACATTGATCAAAAGCCCAGATACGCCCAGCAAGCTGGACACACTGGCAATGTTCAAATCAAGTAATACTCAAGGGGGGTGTATGAGGCAGACGGCCTGGGACACGTCAAAATCGGCACCACTTTATTTTTCGTATAACAACGATCGAAAACCGCCTTGGACAACGGTGGCTGTGACTAATCGAGGTCTTGCCTCCTTTGCTCTCACTAGTTATAACGAGAACGATGAAATCTTTCGTGAGAAACATATTTGTTATGTACCGTTTCACTGGCCGTTCAAGAAAAAACACGAAGTTGACACTGTCGAAGCGACCGTCAACAAGCTCAGTGAAATCAACAAAAAAGTATTCTTCGACTCGGCGAACGCGTACGATGTTGCTGCTCCTGGTTGTAGGTCGAGAAAAAAACACGACGCGCCAACGTTAGCTTGCGGAATTTTCTACACAAATTCCTTTGACATGGTCGGCGAGAAGCAGGCCAGCTGCGGAATTTTCCCGGCTATCGCTAGGCTGAATCACAGCTGTCGACCGAATACGCGTCAAGAGTATTTCAGCGAGTCCGGCGAGCTGGTTCTGTACGCGTCGAGGAGGATCAGCGAAGGGGATCAACTGTTTGATTCGTATACTGATCTAGATTCTACTGTCAAGGTGCGAAAGAAAGAGCTCGAAAGGTGGTTTCGGTTTGTTTGTGATTGTGATAGGTGTGAAGAGGAGGAGGAGGATATAGATAAGATTGAGGATAAGTTTGGTAGATGTAAATTGGCAGCGTAGAAAGTTATTTTAGAGTTTATTATAATCCTCTCCTACGAACTTATTATAATCCTCTCCTACGAACGCTCAAACACGTAACACACCCCTCCATTTTTTCAAATTCACTAATGTCAACAGCTATGCAAGTATAACCAAACTTCTCCTCTAACATCTGACGCGTTTTTGGTGCGGCAGCAGATAGCAACAAGGGCCCATTGCCATTCCCACTCCCACTCCCGGAGGATAGATCGACCACCGCGGTCCCCTCGATCTCAGGCACCCACACAATCTCATGTTCAGTTTTAAGGGCATTTTCCATTTCTTCGCAAACATTGCTGGGGTGGGCCAGCAAAATGTATCTGTCGGAGAGTTTAACCGATGTCATGCAAGATTTCAAATGGAGTGCTTTGGTGACCGGTACTGAAATGACATTCTCATGCACGTTGACCAGGTCCTGGTAGCTGTCTATTCCCCTTTGATCGGAGCGGGATGATTTTCCGATGTAGGTTGTGCTTCCAACTCGGAGCACGTCGCCTCCTTCGAGGAAACCGCCAGGCTTCAGAGCCACCGGTGAAAAAGGTTGCGAGTTTTTTTCCAAAAACTTCTTGAGACTTGTTGTTTCTGCCCTGCGGTCGTCAGATTTGCTACGCGTAATCATCATCAGTGGCTGGCCAACCGTATTATTGAGCGACACAACATTATCTTCGATGAACACACCGTCAGGATGGTCATCAAGAGAAGGAACCAAATTGATGACCCAGTTGTTGTCTTTGAACACTTGAACGTAATTCTTCCATTGCGCGAGGGCTAGTTTAGAATCTACAGATTTCGCCTTCGCTACATAAGTTCCAGTAACAAGACCTTTTGCGAGAAGAGGGGAAGGTTGGCGGAATAAAGCAAAGTTGCTGTTATTTCGGCGGAAAATGATTTCTGAGATTGATCGACGAAGTGGTATAAGCATAAAAACTTCTCTTCGCCTCCCACTCCTGGTTGTGGCTGAAATTCTAAAAAATAGGCAGGTAAAGATATAAAGTATGTGTTTAAAGTATGGTTTTGATGCTAAATAAAAAATGAATTTTTTTTAAGCAGTGGAAAAACAAGTTCCAGTTGCTTCATCTCCAATCCTTGACAGACTCAACCCTCTATTGATTTGCACTATTTGAATAATGAAAAATACAAACTTAGACCACAGGGCGGCTGATAAAGCTGCCAGAGCTTCATTCACAAACTCCACCAGATTCATTTCCATTTTCTCAAAAAAGGAGCAAACCATCCTATCCCAAATAAACAAAACACTTTCCATCTCCAAGGAAGACCAGGGGACCCTTGATGAAAACCAACAATTTCCCAAGTGGGCGAGCAATAAAGATGGCATTGGCATTGGAACATGCACCGGGATAGTTCAAACAAGCCCGGAAGAAGTCTCTGCCTACATGTTCTTGACCGATACACACGAGGCCCGTGAGACCCACATAGCGGCCAACGGTCCAGACAGCTGCAAGTATCCACTCAAGACGATCCGCACCATCAACGACCACCACAAAATCAACTACTTTTGCCGAAAACTCCCTCCTCCTCTGAATCCAAGGGACTGGCTCACCCGTAATATTATCCAACGAGTCGACGAAAACACCATCAAGTACTTCTTCACGTCCATCCACGACGACGACCCTGATCTCCCTCCCAACTTCAACAAAACCACCTTGACAAAAATCGTTAGAGGCAAACTCTCGTGTATCCACGAGTACGAGCGCCTTCCCAACAACCAGACAAGGTTCACACTGCGGCTGAAGGTGGACATCAAGGGAAGCGTCCCCAAAAAAATTGCAAACATGGGCATGTCAACTGCTCTCGACAGCGTTTATAAAGCCTACAAGTACTTCCAGCGTGACGAGGAGATCGACGAGCTGGAGGTGAGCCTACTGAAGTGATGTGAATTCCTTGCCAAGTCCCCCCCAGCTAACCCAAAATTCAAATCAGCGCTCGTCGTTCATCGACAGCATTCCATCAACCCCAGAAACATCAACAGAAGAGAAGAGTCTAATCAGTCGCAGCATGGCGTTCACTTGGAAAGATAAAATAACAACAACTACAACAGGAACGGTCCGTGGTAACTTGTGGACTCGGCTGCATGACGGCGATTCGAGCGTGAAAAAGTTCAAAAAAATGAAGGAGGGAGACCCCTCAGCGTGGGGAAAAGCTTCCGCAATTGTTCACACCACGGCCGAACAAGCCCTAGCTTTTGTGTGGCTCTACTGCAGCAATTTGAGGATGAAGGAGCACCAGAAAAAGGATGGCAACCTCCTCCGAAAAGTGTACTTGCCCGTTACCACAGACACCGCCACCGTCCCCCCCGCCCAACACCACTCCCGGCACATCATCGTGCAAAAATCCATGCCGCCACCCATCCAACCCAGAGAAACTAACTTGAGATTTGTGTGGGGCGAAATCAACAACAACAACAACAACAACGAAGAGAAATCCAAAACCCTAATCGTTGCCTTCGAACCAGCAGAGATGAACCACATCAGCGAGAGGAGGGGGCGAAGGAGAATTACCAATAGATGGTCAAAAAAGTCTACGCGGACATCTGATTCGTCCGTGCATCCAACCAACAACGGCGAAGAGGAGCAGAGTCTGGGCGTTGCTCAGCTCGAATCAAAAGGCGTTTGGGTTATCGCACTCCTCGCGCAAAATGTGTGCGAAGTCACGTTCGTCGTGAATCTTGTGGACAAAGGAAAAATTCCCACTTCGCTTGTCAACGCGAGCATTGGATCCGCACTCAACGCCGCCACGTTCCTCAAGGCGTTCTACGAGCGCACCAATCTGGTGGTGGACGCGGAGGTGAGGCTCGAAGCGCGCGAAATGGAATGGAAATTATACATTATCATATAACCTAACCCACTTCAATTCTCGTTTCGCTCGGCGCAGCTGCGAGCCGAGTTCGTCAAGAACGTACCCAGAACGGTGAATTTAATCACTGACGAGCAAGAATCATTCGTCCAGAAGGAAATAGATTCGATCGACTACAAGGACGACACCGGGTGGGAGAAGCTAGACAAGGACTCGAGCGTCTTCGTCAAACTGTCGAAGAAGCACAACAAGGGGGAATCCAACTCCTGGGGCAAGGCTACCACCACAATTGACACGACCGCCGAAAATGTGTTGGCCTGGATTTGGGACTACTGCTCCAACGAGCGCCTCGACACCGTCAAGAAGTTGCACAAAAACCCTCGCGAGGTCATCAAACACATAACACCCAACCACAACGTGCTCAGCTCTATCAAGGCGCTGCCCTGGCCCATGAGAGCTCGGCAGTTCGTGAGCGAAAACACGTGGACGAAGCAGGACGATGACATGTACGTTTTCGCGTTCAGACCACCAACCACCGATAAATTCGACGACAACC
>Ga0302114_10003065_pt1 | contig 10582 bp, 9 predicted proteins | sample AG5_Surface_MG_FD_203107 | JGI IMG/M metagenome (GOLD analysis project Ga0302114, IMG submission 203107) | Marine microbial communities from Western Arctic Ocean, Canada - AG5_Surface | ecosystem: Environmental > Aquatic > Marine > Oceanic | place: Canada: Western Arctic Ocean | collected...
GCACCTACCTTTCACCTTGCCGTGAGGGCAGGGGTTGCACTCCGCGCAGTCCTTTTTCCGCTCCGTGGGGGCAGCCAATGCACTCCGCGCAGTCCTTTTTCAGCTTCCCGTGGGGGCAAGGGTTGAACTCCGCGCAGCCGTATTTCCCCTTGCCATGAGGGCAGGGGGGGCACACCACACAATGGCTTCTCTGCTTTCCATGCGAGCATCGTTTTCGTTCCATCGCGTCTCGTGTACGACGGTATCGCGCAGATTCCAGGTCCGGCCGCCAGCGGCTATCGCATCGACGCAACTATTCACTCCGCTTGCGTCGGTAGCCTCGGAAGCGTCCGTCAGAGAACGACACGAGAGCGCTCGGCACGAAGTGTGGTCATTCATGTGCCCCGATTCGTTTTCGGTGCTTGCTAGTTTCCAAGAATTTTGCAAACCGACTCGACTTTTTCTGAATCTGCGCATAGCGTGTGACGCACGGCGGTGCGCGTCAGTTGACTCGGGTCGGCGGACGATGTCGGAGGTGCCCGCTGTGGCTGAGCCCGTGCACGGTGACGAGCGTGATGGGTTCGACATATCGGACGATTCGTTGGCGCGTCTCGTGCGAACCATTGAAAACTTTACCCGAGACCCCGAGAAGTTCGAAAGCGAATCTCGTTTTCGGCCGCTGCGACGCGCGCTCGAACCTCTGATGGCCCAGTACGCGACGCGACAGGGTGAGATTTTGGAAAAAGCGCGTAGGCGCCAGCTACGCAAGGAAGCTGAAGGACGCGCATACAAGCAAGCGCACCAGGACAAGATTCATCGTGACAACACTCGGTTGCGTTTCGGTCGAATCGAAAATCTCGCCGCCCTTTGCGAGGACGGCGGCGGCGGCGTGCGCGGCGGAAGCGCGCTGGCGAGCATCGAAGCCGTCGCCGGGTTGCTCGGCGATGCCACCACAGGTGATGGCACCGGACGGAGCCTCGCGTACCTGTCCCAAGTACCCGACGGCGCGGTGAAGGACGGCGGGCGGCGGGCGAACGCAGATGTTCCGAGACTCGCCGATGATGCATCCACGAAAACCGAAAACGAAGTCGGCGTGGAAAAAGCAAGCGCGGACGTTGCGCACGCGATTGGTGTCGACTCAACCGAATCGAAAGCCAGTGACCATGAAAGCATTGGTACGTCGTTGCACACACAGTTTTCAAGCGACCATTCCACAAACCCGCAAAAATCCCTACACACCAAACGACAGTGCTACACATGTAAAGCGCGTTTCAGTATTTTACACCACTTTTACGCACAGTTTTGCGAAAATTGCGCCGCCGTGAATTGGCGCATGCGCGAGTTCTCGGTTGATTTGAATGGTAAAGTCGCTTTGTTGACGGGTTCGCGGGTTAAAATCGGGTTCGAAACCGGGTTGAAGTTACTACGTGCGGGTGCTACTTTAATCGCAACCAGCAGATTCCCCGCGGATACGCATAAACGATACGCGCGCGAAGACGATTACGAAAGTTGGAAACATAAACTACACATCCACGCCGTTGACTTGCGGGACGTGTTTGGGTTGGAAAGGTTTTGTCAAATGCTGATAGAAACGTTACCACGGCTTGATATCGTAGTAAACAACGCGTGTCAAACCGTTCGAAGGCCGGTGAGCTACTACACGCACTTGTTACCGGCGGAAAGACAGCTGGAACTCGCGATGGCGGGTAATATTTCGAATTCGAGTCGCGGCGACGAAAACGGTACGTGTTCGGATTCGGTGCCGCCGACGCTGACGGGACATGCGGAACACGTTTTGAGGGAGCGCGCTACTCGTGGTGTGACTACTAATATTTCTGACTGTGCACCTAGATTGATGACTGATGGTGACGACCTGGCGAGCGACGTCGCGAACGTCGACCACGATTTGTTTTTCCCATCCCCGGCGGAGCTATCGCAGTTGAAGTTGGCGGATGACGATCAATACACGTTACCCGTGATGGGCGCGCTTGACGTGAACGGACAGCAAATCGACCTTCGAACCAACAACAGCTGGAGGTTGAAGCTGGACGAAGTTGAGCTTCCAGAGTTGACTGAGGTTTTCGCGATCAACGCCATGGCGCCTTTTATACTCAACGCCCGGTTACAACCGTTACTGGAGAAGAGCGCCCGTGGTGAACCGTCCGTCGGAACCACGGGTCACCCCCCCAGCGGCAAGGCTTTCATCGTGAACGTCAGCGCGATGGAGGGTAAGTTTTACCGCCACAAAACCCCGAACCACCCGCACACGAACATGGCGAAAGCGGCACTGAACATGATGACGCGAACGGTTGCGGCGGAGTTGGCGGAGACACACGGCATCTACATGACCGCCGTGGACACAGGGTGGATCAACGACGAAAACCCACGGGAAATAGCGGCGCGAATAGCGAAGGCTCACGAGTTCCAAACCCCAATCGACGAAGTCGACGCCGCCGCGCGGGTGTTGCACCCGGTGTTCCACGGGTTCACGCAAAACACGGAACCGCTTCGGGGGGTGTTTCTGAAAGATTACGTCGCCACGGAGTGGTGAGGTTTTTAGGAGAAACTTATTGAAGTACCGGCGTTTATTCACAGTATTAATATGTCACAACCTTGCCTCAGTAGTCGCTTCGATGCGGCGACCATACCCAGCGCATCGCTATTCTCGTGCGCACTCGCGGTTGCATTTTTCATACCCCGAGAACGTTCGCGTCGGATGCGCCGAACAAGCGAAATCGAGCTTGTAAATTTGAAGCCATTCCTTTTGCCCTAACGAAACGAAAAGTGGATTCGGGGCCACCACTGCACCACACTTCGTGGTGCACGAGCGCTCTCGTGTCGTGCTCTGACGGACGCTTCCGAGGCTACCGACGCAAGCATAGTAGATCGTTGCGTCGATGCGATAGGCGCTGGCGGCCGAACGTGGAATCTGCGCGATACCGTCGTACACGAGACGCGATGGGAGGGAAACGGTGCTCGCATGGAAAGGAGAAACGCAAGTGTGCGGAGTGCAACCCGTGTCCGCACGGCAAGCTGAAAGGCAGCTGCGCGGAGTGCAGCGCCTGCCCTCACGGCAAGCTGAAAGGGATCTGCGCAGAGTGCAATCCCTACCCTCACGGCAAGTTGAAAGCCAAGTGCGCGGAGTGCAACCCATGCCCCCACGGCAAGCTGAAAAACAACTGCGCGGAGTGCAACCCCTGCCCCCACGGCAAGCTGAAAAACAACTGCGCGGAGTGCAAACCCCTGCCCCCACGGCAAGCTGAAAAACAACTGCGCGGAGTGCAACCCCTGCCCTCACGGCAAGGTGAAAAACAACTGCGTGGACTGCAACCCCTGCCCCCACGGCAAGCTGAAAAACAACTGCGCGGAGTGCCACCCCTGCCCTCACGGCAAGCTGAAAAACAACTGCGTGGACTGCAACCCCTGCCCCCACGGCAAGCTGAAAAACAACTGCGCGGAGTGCCACCCCTGCCCTCACGGCAAGCTGAAACGCAGCTGCGCGGCGTGCACCCCCTGCCCTCACGGCAAGCTGAAAAAGGATTGCGTGGAGTGTATCGGGTGCCCCCACGGTAGGGTGAAACGCAGCTGCGCGAAGTGCAACCCCTACCCTCACAGCAAGCTGAAAAAGGACTGCGCGGAGTGCAATACCTGCCCTCATGGGAAGCGGAAAAGGGACTGCGCGGAGTGCAACCCCTGCCATCACGGGAAGCTGAAAGGCAGCTGCGCGGAGTGCAACCCCTGTCCCCACGGCAAGGTAAAAAACAACTGCGCGGAGTGCAGGAAAAGACTTTTCTAACAGATAGGAGTGTGAATCGTATAAATCACACACGGCCTGTACGAAACGCAACTGAACGAACGGAAGAGCGCGCGTGTACGTTTAGCGTTACTACTTGAAATAAAAACCGGCGTGGCGCGCGCGGGGGCCGGTGCATCACTCCCTCCCTCCAAACGCGTCCCTCGCTTCCTGGTCTTCCGTCTCGTCGAACTCCTCGTCCTCCAAGTACGCTCCGAACTCGCCGTACTCATCCTCGTCTTCCATTTCTGTGTGTGTCTCCACCACGTGTGTCTCCACCGTCGCCGCCGCAACGCTGGTGAGTTCTGGTTCCAAGCCGAGCATCTGGGGAAGCCCTTGGACGATGAAGTCGGGAACGGGCGGGGCGTTTTTGTGGCCCGCGCGGTGGGATTCAATCGCGTCGTCCACGTCATCCAGGGTTGATACCCCGGACAGGGTAAGCACGGTGAGGCCCGCGCCGCCGGCTTTGCCAAACGTGATGTCGGTGTCCAACCGGTCACCAACCACGAGCGTGCGCGACATGTCCACGTGGTTGCCTTTCAATAGCTCCAGCAGAAACCCAGAAGGTTTGCCCGCGTATATCTCAGGCGAAACCCCGCTCGCGGTTTCTATCGCCGCGACAATAGCCCCGGCGCCGGGCATCATCCCCGGGCCCAGGTTATCCGCCGCGTCCGGGTTCGTGGCGACGAAAACGGCGCCGCGCTGATACGATAAAAGCCGAAAGTGTCAGTCTTGAGTCCGTGGGTGTACTGTATGAGCAAACAGTCTATTCCTGATGCACGTAGTTGTTGCCAGTACTGGTAAATGTTACTAGTAGTGCACTCAAAGAGGGGCGGCAGAAACAGTCGTTGGATTTGGGAAATACAACACGTACCTGAATCGCCAAGCTCGCGTACGCCAGCTTCGCAAACGTAAACGCCATGTCCTGCCCCACGATCACCGCGCCGATTTCGTCGTCAAGCACCAGGTCCTCCCAGTCCGCCTCGGTACACGCAACCGCGTGGAACACCCCCGGGTCCACCCGTATCTGCATGTCGTTCAGCTCGTCCACAATTCCGCGGCCGCCCACCACGAACGCTTTGCCTGTAAACTTTTTGGTTTTCAAATACGCAGCCGCCGCGAACGCGGCGCTGAATACCTCACCCTTCTCCACGTGGATGCCCATTTGTTCGAACTTGTGCACGTACTGCGCCCGCGATTTGTTGCTGTTGTTCGTCACGAACACCAGCCTCTTGCCTTGCTGTCGTAACAGCTCGATGGATTCTTTGGCGCCGGGAAGCAACGTGTCGCCTTGCCAGATAACCCCGTCGCAATCCAGCACCACGCAGTCCACATCGATGGAGATGCGTGCAAGCAAACCTTCGCCATCTTCCAGAAGAAGTGCGTCCGCGTTTTCGGGAAGCGAGCGAGTTCGTGTGTTGTGGGACGCACCCGCGCGTCCCCCGAAAACGGAAACGCGAGGCACGCATTGGATACCTAATCGCGTTTTCCCCGCCGACTTTGCGGAAACGCAAACGCGCGGCGCCCGCCCTGAGCGCACGGGCGCGGTCGAAACGACACACGCCGCCATCGTCCCAGTGGGTGGTGAAAGGACGCGCGTGCGGTGAGCGTGCGTGCGGCCGATCCAGTGGACACGCGCGCGATGAAGTGCGGTGTCTCGCCGACCGAACGACATGTTGCGCGGCGGCGGGCTAAAAGAAAAAGTGCGCTTCGATCGACCGACCACTTTTTGCAGGCTGAAAAAAAAAAAACCACAACAACGACGCGCCCCCAGACGCACGACGCCAACCACAACCTACCCCAGACCACTATATCCTCCATCGCAGTGAGCGGTTCGGAAACTCGCGCGCGCACGAGAAAGCGCGATACTAACCCGCAAGAGGCCTTCCCCGGCCTTCCGCAAGACGTCGTGGCCACTTACATTCTCAGATCTGGCACCGATCCCATCGTTCTCGCGAGGCTACGCGCGGTGAGTCGCGCGATGCGCGACGCGGTGGACAAGACGGGACTTTTAGTGGAGGAGAAGACGACTGAAGGAGCTGCGGAGCTCGGGTGGTTAGATACGCTTCAACACAAGCTCCAGAAAGGTGGTCTGAACAAGTCATACGTTTGCTTGTATGCGGGTAAGGGCGGGCAGCTCGAGATGCTGCAGTGGGCGCGCGGAAACGGCTGCCCGTGGGACAAGTGGACGTGCGCGTGGGCGGCGAAGGGCGGGCATTTCAAGATGCTTCAGTGGGCGCGCGAAAATGGCTGCAGATGGCACGAGAAAACGTGCTCGAATGCGGCGAAGGGCGGGCACTTGAAGATGCTGCAGTGGGCGCGCGAAAGCGGCTGCCCATGGGACATGAAAACGTGCTCGGGGGCGGCGAAGGGCGGATATCTCGAGGTGCTGCAGTGGGCGCACGCGAACGGCTGCCCGTGGGAAAAGTATACGTGCTCGGGTGCGGCGGAGTGCGGGCATCTCGAGGTACTGCAGTGGGCGCGCGCGAACGGATGCCCGTGGAACGGGCAGACGTGCCTGAAAGCGGCGAGGGGAGGGCACCTCGAGGGGCTTCAGTGCCTGCGCGCGAACGGATGCCCGTGGAGCGATTGGACGTGCGCGCAGGCGGCAGAGGGCGGGCACATCGATGTCCCGCAGTGGCTGCGCGCGAACGGCTGCCCGTGGAGCGAGAGGTCGTGCGCGCAGGCGGCAGAGGGCGGGCACATCGATGTCCTGCTTTGGTTGCGCGCGAACGGCTGCCCGTGGGACGACGGGACGAATCGCGGGGCGGCTGTTGGCGGGCATTTCGCGATACTGCAGTGGGTGTGCGCGAACGGCTGTCCGGTTACCATGCAGACGTGCTCTTATGCGGTGCGATTCGGACACCTCGAGATACTGCAGTGGTTGCGCGCGGTCGGCTGCCCGTGGGACTGGCGTGATTGTGAGATTTGGGCGATGGCGAGTAATCAGGTTGATATGCTAGCCTGGTTACGCGAGAACAAAGCGGGGTAGGACCGTGAGACGACGATACGGACGGCTGGTAGGTTTTTAATAAATCGTTGCTTGTCACTACATCGTATCCGCCGCCCGTACCGCTCTCGCGAGCCTCTCCACGCCCTCGACGATATCGGCCTCCTCGAGGTACGCGAAGCACAAACGCACGCACCGCTCGCAGCTGGTTTGTTTCGCGTTCGGCAAAAAACAGTCGGCCTCTTCGTCGTCGTCGTCTCGCTCCGCCACGTCGTCGTCGCTCGCTCCCGCGACGCACCGTTTTCCCGGAAGAAACGCGACTCGTTCGTGTTTCGCGTGTCGTGCGAAAACGGCCATGTCACACGTCTCCGGAAGCGTAAGCCACGCGAAGTACCCTCCCGTGGGTGTGTTTTTGGTGCTCGTGGTGTGTAGGCGCCACTTGGTTTGTTTGGTCTCGAGTCGCACCGCTTTCGCCAGCGCCGACGCGCTCGACTCGTACCGGTTACGCAGGTTTTCAAGCCAAACACGTTGGTCCCCACTCGCGATCACGCCGGCCACGATACTAAAGGCGAGCGGCGAAACGCACCCGCCGCTTGACAAGAACCCGCGGTTTGCGATTGTATCCATCAGCGCCGGGGAGGATTCGATCCACCCGACGCGCAAACCGGGGGCTAGAATTTTGCTGAAAGACCCGAGGGAAACGACGCGCGAAGAGTCGATTTTTTCCTCGCCGTCACCACCCACCGGCTCGGCGTACGGGTCGTCTTCATGTTCAGAAGAGGAAGAAAAGGAACCGCGTGTCAAAATCCGGCCTCGGTTTTCCTCCCTCTCCAGGATTTGCTCAACCTCGACGAACCTCTTCGGCGGCGCGTCCTCCCCGGTACCCCAGCTCAAAAGGTGGTACACCTCATCCGCGACGACGTAAAACTGGAACTCGCGCGCCAGCCTTATTAAACGTTTTCGGTCGTCAAAAGGAAGCGTACCCCCCCGGGGGTTGCCGTGCGTTGGGACTAAGTACACCAGTTTCGGCCTTAGGCCGCCGGCGCGTAGCTTCGCTTCAAACAAACCCACGTCGAAGCTGTGGTGTTGCTTCGTGTCGTCACCGTGCTTATTAATAATAAGTCCCTTACCAGGCACGGCGACGACGTTCAGCTGCCGGTCCCGGAACACGTCGCTTGCTAGGAAATACGTAGGGGTCTCCACCACGACGGTATCGCCCGGTTGGGTAAGCGCCGCGCAAGCGACGTCGAGGCCGTGCGAAGCGCCGGCGACGATGAGCAACGACTGCGGGGTGACTGATTGCTCTAGTAACGACTGAGCGGTGTCTGATTGCTCATACGGAACATTAGCAGCCTCCTCCTCATGCACACACACCCCTACTTGCGCGTATGCTTTCGTGAGAAACTCGGCCAACACGCGCAGCGCGTTTGCATCGCCCCTGCGGGCGACGTAGCTCATTTGGATTTTTTCACCGAGATTCGTTTCGGTTGAGCTTTGGGATGAGCACGGGTCTTCGGTGAGGTTCACCGCGGCGCGTTGAAACGCCCTCGCCAGGATCTCGTTGGGTAACGCGTCATGGTGCGGGTGTCCCACGGCGAGGTTTATCACACCCTCGGCCTGGCGTCGCAACGATTGCCAGTCCGAGCCATCCGAGATAGAGGCATTGTTATTTTCGGTAGCCATCGCTGGAGCGCGCGACGTACGCCGATTCGAGACCTGGACGATGTTTGGACGAACCAACAAAGGGCGCTGTGACACACGACTCACCGCCGCAGAGGGCACGCCGCGCATGCGCGCCACGGCGTGGACGAGTGTGGACTATTGTGTGGCCAACGTGTCAGGGTTTTCCTGATTTCGTGTCGAAGCACCGAAAGAAAAGACGAACCGAAAAAAAACGCACGTGCGAAAAGCACGAAACCAACCGTGATACGATCCCATCAACACAACCCTCTACCCCGCCCTCAGCAGACTCATCATCGTCCTCGGCGCTGCTAGCCGCACCGCTATATCCGCCTGGTCCACGTCGTGTCCCCCCTCCACTAAACCCCACTCCTCAATGGACGCGTCTTCCTCCGTGCGCGCCGCTCGGGTGGCTTCGTCGATCGAGATGACGTTGCGAATCAGCGACATCCCAATGAGCAGCGATTTCGCACTCGCGGCGGCGTTGAAGGTGGCGGTGAGTTCGAAGGCGTCCATTGAGTTTAGTCTTTTTTTCGCTTCTGCAATGACGCTTTCGGGAGGTGAGGCGCCGAAAATTGAAGTGGAAGGCGCCAGGCTCGCGCCTAGCTCGGCCCTCGCCCATCGCAAAATACCCGCATGTGCCTTTTCCTGTCGATCCGCAACCGGTCCGGGTTCGTGCCTGCAAAGCACCACGTCGCTCGGGAAGAACTCCAGTAGCTTGCGGACGTGAAAGGCGCGGACGGCGGGGATGGTCATCTGGTCAATAGCAGTCGCGACTAACGCCATCAACGGCATGGTGAACGGCCGCACGGACTTCCCGCTTTGCCAGTGCCACTCCGCCGCGATCGCCAGCGCCAGGGATTTCGATGGCACCGCCAGGGGGACCCGTTTTGGGGTTTTCAAAACACGCCCGTCCAACGTGATTCCCCAGTCCCCGCTTCCGTCCTGTAAGCGCTCGATACCCACCACGGAGTAGAACCGGGGCGCGGTGCCGTCGCCGCGCATGCCAGACCCGACGCGATCGGAAGAGGCTTCCTGATGCGCGCCCGTGCTTGCTTTTTCTTTTTCTATTTTTTTGTCCATCCCATCCGCTTCAGCCGCGAACCACCGAGCGCGTGAGACCCCGCCTTCAACGAATCCTCTCCTCGCCGGTTGTGGTCGCGTTCCAGTCGCCACCGACACCCGGCCCGACCCGAGAATCCGCACCGCCCGACGAAGCATCCTGGCCCGAACCGCGCGCCGCGAGGTGTGACTTTACCGAGCAGACGGAAGTCACAAAAATTGATTTTGTTTGTCAAGCTGCATGTTTGTTGTTTCCTGTGATGCTATCTATCAGAAGAGTCTCTCCTGCACTCCACGCATCTGTCTTTCCGCTTGCCGTGGGGACACCCAACGCACTCCATGCAGCTGTTTTTCACCTTGCCGTGGGGGCAGGGGTTGCACTCCGTGCAGTCCTTCTTCAGCTTGCCGTGAGGGCACGGGTTGCACTCCGCGCAGTTACTTTTCAGCATCCCGTGGGGGCAAGGGCTGCACTCCGCGCACTTGGCTTTCAACTTGCCGTGAGGGCAGGGATTGCACTCTGCGCAGATCCCTTTCACCTTGCCGTGAGGGCAGGGGTTGCATTCCGCGCAGCCGCGTTTCCGCCTGCCGTGGGGGCACCCTCTGCACGCCACGCAGATCCCTTTCACCTTGCCGTGGGGGCAGCCGCTGCACTCCGCACAGTGGTGTTTCAGCTTGCCGTGGGGGCAGCCGATGCACTCCGCGCAGACCGTTTTCAGCTTGCCGTGGGAGCACGGGTTGCACTCCGCGCAGTTTTCTTTCAGCTTGCCGTGGGGGCAGGGGTCGCACTCCACACAACGTCTCTTCTCCTTTCCATGCGAGCACCTTTTATTCCGTCCCATCGCGTCTCGTGCACCACGGTATCACGCAGATTCCACGCCCGGCCGCCAGCGCCAATAGTATTTTCCCAACCACTCACCACGGCTGTATCGGTACCCTCGGAAGCGTCCGTCGGAGCAGACACGAGAGCGCTCGTGCGTGCACACGAAGTGTGAATGCACTTCGATCGCACTTGTTGTTTTGGCCGAGAAAATCGTTCTCCTTCTCGGAAAGTGCCGTCATTCGAGGCCGCGGGCGCGGGACGTCGCCCCCACACTTCCGCGGCGCGACGATAAGGCACG
>Ga0302114_10003067_pt1 | contig 10581 bp, 7 predicted proteins | sample AG5_Surface_MG_FD_203107 | JGI IMG/M metagenome (GOLD analysis project Ga0302114, IMG submission 203107) | Marine microbial communities from Western Arctic Ocean, Canada - AG5_Surface | ecosystem: Environmental > Aquatic > Marine > Oceanic | place: Canada: Western Arctic Ocean | collected...
TTTGTTCTCCGCCGCCGCCGTTGGAGGGATCTTCGACGACGATGGAATCGATCGGAAACCGTTGCCCAAAATCGCTGCACTCGGACGCCGAGTACGAAATCTTCCTCCTTTGTCGAATGGTGGTGGTGCTTTTCATCGTTTTCGTTTTCGAAGACGAAGAAGAAGCGCTTCTGCTCTTCGTCTTTTTCTCCTTCGTCGTCCCGTCGCGCTTTCGCGGCGAAAGCGCGTCTTCATCCTTCTCTTCTCCCTCTTCTCTTTCTTCTTCTTCTTCTTCCTCCTCATCCTCTTCCTCTTCTCCAAACCTTTCTATCCGCGACGACGAAATCATCCCTGGAACTTTCACTCGTCGCATCCCGAACAGTTCCGAGGGCATGCGTATCGACCCGACTTCGCTCGCGGTCAAGACAACTTTTTTCTTCCTTTTTTCCAACTGTTCTTTTAATTGTTGTTCTTCCGCTCTCGATCTCGTTAACGCTTGGCCTTCGTAGAGTAAGAGTTTACGGAGCAACTGCTTTTCTTTCGCACTATATGACGAAATCGCGTCGTTAGTATTATTAGTATTCGAGGAAGAGTCGTTCTCGTCGTCGTGAACGGAGGAAAAGGCGACGTAAACCTTCTTCTTCTGCGTCATCATCCGCCGCCAGAATTGGTGATTTTGTCTTTTGGAGGAGGTATTTTGCCGAGCATTATTGCGCGTTTTTCGAGCGAGATGCGCGGCGGTGGTAACACCAGCATCAGCAGCAGTTTTAGTACAAAACAAAGAACGAGAATTTGAGGAAAGCATGTGTGTGAGTGTGGTGTATCTGTTGGGGTAAAATGAGGAATTTTGTGAATTTTTCCCTTTTGACTAAGACTAAATCTGCTAAAATTCAACTACTACTACATCCGACTACCGCACAGGAGTACGACAGTATCGCTACGTTCTAAAGAAAGCGTTGAACAGACGAACCCCAGATCCTGCACTTCTCGTGGGCGTGTTTGGTTTGCTCCCACCAGAGGATGATGATGGTTTCATGTTCACTCGAGCGGCGATGACTTTCGCTCGCTCTTCGTCCGAACACTTTAATAAAGTGGTCACGACTGGAACGAGACGCTCGTGGACGAGACGCTCGTTGGTGGTGAGGTATTGCAAGAGGATGTTTTTGAGGTAGAGGAAATCGCTTTCGCTGCTCGAAGAAGAGAATGTTGTTGCGGTCACCTCTCTCGGTGGTGGTTTTGAAGACGAATTCTTCTTCTTCTCCGTTTGCTCTTGGTCGTCGTCTTCTTCGAGGAACGTGAGACTGCTGCTCGCCGCTTTTCGACCGATCGATGATATTTTTCCATCTTCTGTTGTAGCTTTGCCGTCGTTAAACAGTGCCCTCTCTAGTTCTTCTTCTTTCTCCACGAGCATTTCTCGCGCTCGTTTCCGAACTACATCGGTTTCATCTCTCGCTTTCTCGCACTTTCTCTTCCACTCGTTTCGATCTTCCTCGAGGTCGGCGATTTCTTCCTTCAGCAATCCGGTTTCTTTCGCGTGCGTCTCCGCGGAGCGTTTGAAATCGGTTTGAATCGATTCGAGTTTCTCTTTGATTAGTTTTGCGGCGGTTTTCTTTGCCTCTTCGAGTTGTCGCTGTAACTGAGCGCGGTCAGAATCGATGACGGCGATTTTGTCGTCTTTCTCTCGCGAGAGCGTTTCGAGTTGGTTCTTTAAAGCGGCAATTTCGGATTTGAGATCCGCGATGGTGGATGACGATTCGTGGCTACCCTGCGAAGTCTTGTTCTTATCTCGGTCCGTTTCTTCGCTCTTGATACTACTACTAATACTGCTGAATGGAGTCGTCTTACCCTTGCCATCGTCTTGCTTTGGCGTCGCACTCGCACTCTCCGGATCGTCGTGATTCCTCGTATTCTTCTTCTTCTTGTTGTTGTTGTGGCTATCTCTATTACTACTATTATTATTCGCCTTTTCCTCGCTCAATTCTCTCAACTTTCTCTCCAAATCGATCGTTTTCTTGGACTCTTCCACCAAAGCTTTTTCCGCTACTTCTCTAGCTTCATTCACCAACCGTAAATCTTCCGCGTTGTTCTCGTACGCGCTCTTCTCGTGCTTCAAATCTACAATCTCCTCTCTCACTTCGCTCAGTTTTTGCAACGCGTTGTCGCGTTCTTTTCTACAGTGTTTGAAATCCTCTAACTCTAACTTAGTTTGCAACAACTGCTCCTCCAACGTTTCAATCTTTTCCGTCTTGACCTCTTCGCTCTTTTGCAATCTCAACAACTCTTTCTTATCGTTCGCTTGATTCGTGGTTACATCTAACCAATCCTCGTGCGCTTTTTCGTACTTTTTTTGCACCACCTCCTTCATCTTCTTCTCTCGCTCCAACTCTTTCTCTTGCTTTTCTTTCATTCGTTTTAAATCTTTTAACTCGCTCGTCTCTAACATGTCCCGATCCTTCGCCGCGTCGTTTTCTTTCTGCTTCTTCCTCAAAACCTCCAAGGACGTTTGCATTTGCGAGTTCTTCTGCGTTAAACTCTCGTTTAGCTCTTTCACTTCCTTTTCTTTCTCTAGCATTTTCGCTATTCGTTCGTCTCTTTCCTTCAACTGATTCTTTAACGTTTGCGTGACGTTTTTAATTGCCTTCATTTCGATTTCCAGCGACGACGGAGACTGCGCGATTGCCGCCGCGAGAACAACCGGAGAAGCGGGAGCGGCGGCATTATCGTCATCATCATCATCATCATCCGTTTTCTTCTTACTCGTGCCTTTCTTCGTCGGCGTCATCGTCGGCGTCGTCACACTCTCCTTCCTCTTCGTCTTTTCCTCCTCCAATTTCCTCTCCATCTCTCGCATCTTCGCATCGAACTCTTCTCGTTCTCTTCGCAACTTCTCTTTGAACTCTTTTTCCAACTTTTGTTTTTCCTCCAACATATCCGCGGTTTCGAACACGTTCACGACTAAAGTCACCGCCTTCTTTTCCGATAAAAAAACGTCTCGTTCCTCATCTCCTTCCTCGATGAACGAGGATTGAGAGTTCGACTGAGAGGAGGCCCCTCGCAACGCGGCGAATCGGTTGTCGTTCGCGGTGTTCGTGAATTGCCCTTTTCCGTTGCCTTTGCGAGGCTGATGAGAATACTGACGATGTTGTCCTCCTCCTCCTCCTCCGTCGTCGTTAAACTCAACCTCTAAAGCCTCCGCGGTTTCCTTAATTTTCGTCCCGACTTTCTTCGTCCACTCGGCGAGTTTCGTCGTCGTCGTGTCCACGAAACGGCCTTTCTTCATTTTGTCTCCCCAATTTGAGCTTCTTTCAAGAGAGTCGAAAATGTGAGGCAAAGCTTTTTACGACGACGAAGAAGAGTTACGCGGAACATTAATAACTGTTACATTATATAGTACTCTACCAAAACAACTCGCTACCTGCTACTCGCTACCACCAATACTACTAGTAGTGCTACTGCTATTATTATTGTATATTATTATTATTATTATTCTTTTCGACTCGCCTCTTTGTTCTTCTCTTTCTTGCTCAACAACAAGAGTTTGGCTTCGCCCATCGTCGTGGGTAACACGACGGATTTCCGAACGTCTCCGGTCGCCGCTATGGTCGCGACGACGTCGTGCGTGCTCAAACCAGAGACGATGACGACACCGAAAAGGATGAGCCACCAACTGAAGGCCCACACGAGGAATTTGAACGCGTTGTGGAAGAAACCAAACTCCGAACCACCGTTTGAACCGAAGAGGAAGCCGATACCGGGGAGGCTTTCGCCGAGGCACAAGACGCCGAACGGGATGGCGGTGACCATTTGGGCGACGTTACCAGAACAGACGACGACGACCGCGTTACCTTCTTTTAAACCTTTGGTTTGCGAGAAGAGACCTAAAGCAGTCAACGAAACCGAGGCAGCGAGGCCTATTAAGGCCCATATAAACGCCAATCGTCGAGAGAGTTGGAAACCTAATTTCACCGAGGACGCGGAAAGCGAAAATAACGCACCCGCGCGCGCACCGGCGAGGATATCTCTGATCCGTTGTTGTTTGAACTCAACGCTGTTCGCGTTCTCGCTCTTATCTTTCTTGTCGCTTTTATCTTTTTTCGGTGGCGTAGTCATCATCATCGACGCGTTCATGCTCTCTTTCGTCGGCGGCGATTTCAAAAAGTGGTCGTTCTTGTTCCCATGTCCGGATCCTTTCTGCGGCGTGGTTCCGGGCGTTACGTCGGACTTCGTCGTCGTCATCGTTGTCGTCGTCGACGGCGTGGCTTTCGATGCGGCGTTGGAACCACCCGCCTTCCCGGACCCAGCCGGGGCCAACACCCCCCCGCTTCCTACATTACTTCCCGCGGCGGACGAAGGCGCGCACAAATACGTGCTCCCTAAAACCACAAAAACACCCAACACGTACCTCCACGTGCTCACTATACTTTCTTCTCCTTTCCCATGTTTTTTCATCGCGACGTTTCCACCCGTCGTCCACCCGATCCCAATCGTCCCTAACACCGCGCACCACACTCCAATCCACTCTTTTTCTCGCAACTTCTCGTCTAAAAACACATGACTAAACCCGGCGAGAATGGCGACTCCACCCGCCGAAACGGGTTGTACCACCGATACCGGTGCAATCGCTAACGCGACAATCATCATCAAACCGCCAATTATGTCTAATCCTAACCCGAGCTTCCACGTTTCGTTTGAGAAATACGTTTTCAAGACGTCTTTTTTAAACGTCAACTTCGGTAACGATTTCGTGCCTTTTTTCTGCAACGCTTTGCCGATGTTTATCGATGTGGAGGCGAAAAGAGTCACCAAAACGGCGAAGAATCCAGAAAAATTCGCCATTTATTTTGATAACAGAGTATTATTGTTTCAGAGCAGCAATAGTAATCGTCTGTCGTTGTCGTTGTCGTTGTTGTTGTTGTTGTTGTTGTTGTTGTTGTTGTGTGATAGAATTCAAAAGTGAATTGATGAGAAATTTTTAGTGAAGAATGTGTCTGATTATTTGAATACAACAACAACAACAACAACAACAACAACAACAACAAATACGCTCGTAATAGTAATAATAATAACAATAACAATACTACTAACATATCTTTTTATTATTATCTGCTGGCGAACCAACCGTAGGAGTGCAACCCGGTGCCGAACAAGTTCACGCCGACGTAACAAATCCACACGACGATGAACCCGAACGCGCCGATTTTCGCGCTTTCGTCTTTGGGTTTTTCGGCGACCAAGCGCGAGTGCAAATAGGTGGCGTAGGTGAACCAGGTGACTAAAGCCCAGGTTTCTTTCGGGTCCCAGGACCAGTAGGAACCCCAGGCTTCGTTCGCCCAAACCGCGCCGGAAATTAAACCCGCGGTTAAGAGGACGAAGCCTAAACCCAAGCATCGGTAGGAGAGGTTGTCGAGTTCGGTTTGCGTTCTCGCGCCAACCGGTAAGGAGGAGGAGACGGAGGAAGGAAATTGCGGTGGATTCATCGTAGCCGTCGTGCTGCTGTTACTACTTTCCATCGCGTACGCGACTTGTTCGCCGGTTTTTGAATCAATCTTCGGCCGATTCGAACGTTCTCTCGATGTCGCCACGACTAACATTTCGTCTTCGTCTTCGTTACTATTATTATTATTATCATTGTTGTCTTTAAACATCGCTTTTTCCATCTTCTCCGTCAACTTACCGACGGTTTCGTTATCCTTTCCAAGTTCCAACGCCAAGAAACCCATACACGCTAAACTCCCAGCCAACAGCGTGGCGTACGACATCATCATCACGCTCACGTGCATCATCAACCAGTTTGATTTCAACGCTGGCACCAACGCGGACGCTCTTTGCAACTCTTTCGGTAAACCTAACGTCGCCCCAGCGACGGTAAACAAAGCCACCGGCGAGACTAACGCCCCGAAAACTTTACTGTTCGAGTTCACGTAAATCGCCGTCGCGGTTGTCCCCCACGCTAAAAACAGTAAACTCTCGTACATGTTCGACAACGGAAAATGGCCGGATTCCGCCCACCGACTCGCGAGCGCGAAGATCAAAGCGACGTTGGAGAGTTGCAACGCCGTCCGCTCCACGTTCACTTTTACTTCTTTGTCTTTGTGTTTGTCTTCTTTCTTCTCATCTTCATCCTTGTCTGGAAAAAAGACCGCTTTGGTTCCGTATACCGTCGACGCGACGAACAAGGATAAAAACGCTCCGTTCGCGCATAAAGTCGTGACGTCGTTCAAGTCCAAATTCGTCAACTCGCCACCGAAGAGCGCATTCGTCGCGCACGTTTTCCTTTTCCTTTTCGGTGTCGTCGTTGTTACTGCTGTTCTCGTTTTGTTACGACTGCTGCGCGAGAACGTCGTCGTTGTATTCGTCGTCGTCGTTTGCTTCTTCCCTCCTCCTCTTCGAGCGGAGAAGATCCTAATAAACGTTGCCGTCTGCGTTGCCATTTTTATCCACCAAAATGTAATTCTCTACGAAGAGTTAAGAAGAAGACTCTCTGCTCGTAAAAGAGTCTCGTTTTTAATCGAAGCCTTGAGTGTTGTGACTTCTCCGACGCTCGAGGAGGGCACGACAGTGAGAGAGCGTGTGAGAGAGAGCGCGAAAGAGCGCAGACTATGTCTTACGAGATGTGTTTTTGTGCGTCTTTAGGAATGGGGAAAAATGAAGGAAAGATCAGGTTCTCTGATGCATAACGTGAGAGCGTTTCAACACGTAAGCGCAGAGAACAGCGCACGGTATGAATGCTGTCGTTTTGCGATGCCGCTGGTGTTGCTACGAACGCGCACAAAGTGTTGCGGTGTAATTGCAGGTTCTGATGCTCTGCGTGCTTCTCGCGTGTGTTTACTCTGATATGCTCTAGTGTTACTCTCTCTCGTTACATCTGCGCGCTGTGAACTCTTGCTACGACTACGACTACTGCGCGCGCGAGTGCGACTCCCACGCGCGCACTACTGCTACTCTGATATAATACTACTTTTGCTTACTCTCCACGAACAAGCAGTGTTTCCTCGCTCTCGGATCGTACTTCCGAAACTCCAACTTATTCGGCATCTTCTTCGGGTTTTTCCGTTTCACGTAGAAGAAACCGGTGTCTAACGTGGAGACCACGCGGACCAGGATCGCGCCGGCTTTCGTCGCGCCTTTTGCCATTTTTTTAAATAATTTCTTCCAGTGGTGGTTTTAAAGGTGTTCGTACTACTTTCGTTGTTGTTGTCGCCGTCCCCCTGCGTGTGGTATTCTTTCGTTGTTGTCGTGTATCGTTTGCGTTTGATATGTATATTAGACCCTTTTTAGGGGGAATGAAATGGAGGAAACCCGCACACAAATTACACCGGAATTTCGCACACATTTAACGTAAAGAGAATATACTTTACTAAAGCGCTTTGGAAAGAGCACAGATAAAGAGAGGGAGAAGGAGAGAGAGCAGCACGTGCGACGACCTTTACTAAAACGAGTAAAGCAGTGATATGCATATACGTTTGGATTTGGTCTCAGCAGAGTAGGGAACAATACGAACAACGTTACGAATCATTTCATCGAGAGAGTAACGAGAACAGAATTCATCATCATAAACATACATAAACAACGTCATGGTGGCGAGCAAAACGGATGGAGTAGCGGCAGCAGGAACATCTAACACTGCGACGACGAATAATACCACAATAAAAAAGAAACCAACGACAACCTCTGCGTCGCAGAAATTACGCTCGACGATTATTCAGTTCACGTGTGTTGCTTTGGTCGTTTCGGGGATAACTCTTCTTGTGAATGCCGTCGCGCATCACGGAATACCGGACATCGATCCTCAAAAGGTACACAAAGCGATTAAAAAAGCGGGATATTTAGGCATCGTGATTTACATCCTCGGGTTCGGCTTGGCGGAGTTGTTACACTTACCCGGCTTAGTTTTCGTCACCGCCGGGGTCATGTGCTGGGGACACTTCAACGGGTGGATGTTAGCGCTGTGCATGGCGCCGTTGAGTTGCACGATTAGTTTCTTAGTCGTCAGAAGGGTCGGAGGACAGGCGTTGGCGGATGTGCAGTTTACCATCGTGAAACGAATGATGAGCCATTTGGACGATCGGCCGGTTCTCACTGTCGTTGGTTTACGAACGGTGTTTTTCCTCGCGCCGGCGATTAATTACATATTAGCTTTGAGTACGATTCGTGCGCGAGATTTCGTTCTCGGGACGGCGTTGGGGTTAGTTTTGCCGCTCACGGTGGCGGTGTATTTTATAGATAATTTGATCAATTACATGGGGTGGGGGAGAGAACGTAACGTCGGAGACGCGCAAGGTGGTGTCAGCGGCGTTTAGAGAGCAGAGAGAGAGAGAGAAAGAGATGATTAACAATAATACACGTTGTAATCCGATTTGCGTTTACTTTTCCTCACAAAAGTGACTCACCTCACACTCAAACAAACTTGGAGAAGGACGACCGATGCGTCGTAAAACGCCGAACACAAAACTCAAAGTCGCCTTCGACGACGCGAACATTCAACTCACGACAGGAAAAGGAGTTAAGAAGACGGAAACCCCGTGGACGGATGAAAATGCGACCGAAACGCTCAACGCGCGACGAAGACGTTTGTTGCTCGAATTGCAAAACAGTTTTTTCCCGATGAAGAGAACTGCAAACGCGTTAGCCGTGGTTCTCGTTTCCGGGGACGAAAGGACCAGTGAACACGATTGGGCCGCGATATGTTTAGATATTGGGGAGCATAAAGACGCAAAGGTAATATTAACGAGAGAGTTCTTAAGAAGGAGTTCGTGGTCAAGCAGAGAGATCACATGTGATTTGAATTTAAACGAACGAATTTTTCTCTCGTCCGTGTATTTTTAAATGTGACAAGACTGACATTTTTTATCTCACACACACACAAACACGCAGGTGCTCGCGCTGAACGAAGAGATTGGCAAAGAAGGAGAAGAAAAAGAAACACCACTGACGATCGACCGAAACGCGAAAGTGGAAGAGATCGACAGTCGCGCGATCATGGACTATTTGATCTTCGATCGCGGAAGCGTTCTCGATCTCGAGGAAGAAGGCCAGGAAGAGAAGGAAGATATCGGCGAGTGCGCGTTCGGTCCGGGGAGCGCGTCGGCGCTGAAGAAGAAGTACAGGATGAACGAAGAGAAGGTGAAGAGAGCGGTGATGAGCGTCCAAGATTGGGGGTTGCAAGAAGGAGTGGAGAGCCGGAAATTTTATCCGATCGTTGGAAGCGAAGAAGAAGAAGACGAGGAGGACGAGGAGGAAATTACGCCTCAGTTTATCGGGAACGACGACGTTAATAACGAGTATCATTCGGACGAGGAGGATATTATTGGGACGACGATGTGCGCGAAGAGAAGACGAGGTTACACTCCTGGGTCGACGCTCGTAAGAGTGATCGATAAAGATCAAGTGCCGACGTCGGACGGGAGACGCGCGACGATTCCCTTTGATCTTCACGGCGGAATGGACGACGACGATAAAACGTTATCACCGTTCCACATTCACGGAAAAAGACACAGTGAAGATGAGTGGCGCGGAGGAGAATCGTATCTCTGCGATAAGTTGCGTCGTAATCCAACCATGGCGCGGTTGAATATTTCGAGGTTCGCGGCGGAGATGATATGCCGCGAGCTTTCCAATAAGGAGAACAACAACAGTAAGGTCGTGTCGCCGATAGACGAAGAAGAAGAAGAAGAAAACGAAGTTCAGAAAACACCACGAGGAGGAGTTGGCGAGAAAAAGAAGAGAAAGCTTGGCGGGAATTTCTCTCTCGTGCGCACGGTTGAAAGAGGTTGATCTTTGCGGCCCAATCACGGAAGGAGAGAGAGCTGTTATTTTTGAATCATAGAGAAAATAAGAGAGAGAGAAAAGACGACCGCAGTTAGAAATTGATGTGTACTATTCCATGAAGCTCTGCTGCGATAATATCAAATCTATTTGGGTGCTACCACCTACGTATGTGCGGTACATAAAATCACTTGCTTTTTCTTCTCTTCTTTTGCTTCTTCTCGGCGGAGGAAAAATATTCTGGATCGACGGGAACGTTCTTCGTGAAATCGCTCTCAATCTTCTCCTCGTAATCCTCAGCGCTGGCAAACACATCGTCGTCACCGCCGCTGAATTCGTCGTCATCATCGCTCTTATCTAGAAGCATGCCTTTCAGTTCATCCTCATCGTCGTCGGACTCTTCTTCCTCTTCTTCTTCCTCTTCTTCTTCTTCTTCTTCTTTGATGAAATCTTCGTATTCATCTCTCGACGCCTTTCGTTTCTTCTTTGAAAGCAAATACCCTGGTTTTTCACCGTAAGCAGCAGCGAGCGCATCGTAGTTGAACTTATCCGTGTCAATTTTCTCTTCTTTGTTTTCAGCTCTGGCGACGATGTCGTCTTCGTCGGTGTCGTCGTCGTCGTCCTCCGCGGCGAAATCTTTCATAATCTTTTTCCTAGCGTCTTTAGAATCAGACTCTGACTCAGAATCTTCATCTTCGTCGTTCTCTTCATCAGAGTCCGAATCGTCGTCACTTTCGCTGTGACCGAAATCGCTCTTCTTTTTCTTACCTTCGTCGCTATCGCTTTCCTCTTCTTCGCTCTCGCTTCCGTCGTCGTCGTCGTCTTTCTTCTCCTTCA
>Ga0302114_10003070_pt1 | contig 10579 bp, 15 predicted proteins | sample AG5_Surface_MG_FD_203107 | JGI IMG/M metagenome (GOLD analysis project Ga0302114, IMG submission 203107) | Marine microbial communities from Western Arctic Ocean, Canada - AG5_Surface | ecosystem: Environmental > Aquatic > Marine > Oceanic | place: Canada: Western Arctic Ocean | collected...
TGATAAGATATTACGAAACCTTCATCAACTCAAACCAAGTCAATTAGATTTAAAGCCGCACGAATCTACAGGTAATTTTTATCTTGCACGTTTATTAGATAATCACAGACACCTATTACATATATTTCCATCTCATATGTTTATACCTCAATGGTTTCGGCCGGGTTATCCAAGGTATGACGGTCCTGGGAAAATATATTGCGAACAACATTGGGGTTCAACAGCAATGGACGGTGGAATGCCTTGGCTTAAACAATACAAGGATGGAGTATAATGGCGAATAGGCATATGCCTATCCTTGGTCTCGGACACCCACGAACAGGAACAGGATTCACATCTAAAATATTAAACATGTGGGGTTTAGATGTAGGTCATGAAGAGATAGGAAGAGATGGAATTGTATCTTGGCTCTTATTCACAGACGGACCTAGCTACTTATGGCAAAACGAGTTTAGTAAACGACCTGACTATGACCATCTAATATACAATGTAAGAAATCCAAAAGACGCGCTATGTTCTATTGTATATACCGAAACTCCTCATATTACAAGGTCTGGATTTAAATCTAGTGGAGATTCATTTAAAGTTGATGGTGAACCAGTAGAAAGAGTAGATTTTATATCCCACCGTCATAGACGCTGCTATTTTAATATGCATGAAAAGAATCCTATTGAGAATGCTATTGTTAGTATGGTTGGTATGCACGGAAAGATTAGCGAACTAAAACCAGATGTTACTTATAGAATTGAAGATCAATCACGTCTTGTGTTTGATTACCTTAAACCACATTATCCTAATATAGGATTCGTTCAGCACAAGACAGCAGAGAATACTCGAAAGCATCCAGACTTCACAGAGATGTTATATGACTTTGGTCCACCAAGAGATGAGTTTGTAACAATGATTAATGCAATGTGTGTTGAGCTGGGTTATAAAGAAATTGATTTTAAAGAAGTTGTATTTGAGAGACCATGAAAGCTTACATATTAACACACGATCATCCAACATCTCGAGAATACGCAAAGACTTGTTCTGATTCTTGCGATCTTATTGATTTAGAATGGGAATACTTTCAGGGTTGGTCTCATTGTACTGGTCGTATGGCTTGGTGCGAAACCGGAATCAAAGTGGGATTCCATGAACCGATGGAATATGTTGCTGAACCAAACATGCATCACAAAGCAAATACTTGTTCTGCAGGTCATGCTGCTATTTGGAAAAAGATCGCCGAAGGTAAAGACAACGTTGGCATTGTATTAGAACACGATGCTATTATGTACTATAAACCGGATATATACGTACCTGATAATTATTTAATCGCGCTTGGATATAAACTATCAGAATTACATTATGATTATGAAGAAGGTAATAAACAACCGCGTAAATTAATTAATATAGATGGTCATGAAGGCGCACATGCTTATATGATGACAAAACGAACTGCACAGCTCCTTGTATGGGAAATAGAACAAAAAGGAATTCTGGGAGCAGTCGATAATGCATACTTTATTCGTGGACAACGCAAAACAATAATGCCATTACAAATACTATCGCCAACACCTGCTATTGGTTATTTACGCGATTCTACTATCTGGGAAGAATCTGCTCACGTTAACTACGAATTTATTGAGTCCTTTGCTAAATATTATAAATAAAAACATTAGCAAACTAAAATTAGGAATATTTAAATGGATCGCTTAAACGAAAAAGACACAACGTCTCAAGCGGCGGCTTCTATCGACGATTATACTGATACTGATAGATCTTCGCAAGCGGATAATAGAGATATCAAAAAGCGTAAAGATAAAAAGAAAGATCAAGATACTGGCAAAGGAATCTTGAAGAAGGATTCAGCAACTACTTTTGATGCAGGCAAGTATATTGATACAGAACCAAGATTGGACGAGGCTCTTACAGATAAGGCTGTTGTTACATTTGGTCGTATGAATCCTCCAACAGTTGGCCACGAAAAATTGGTTAATGAAATTATCAAGAATGCGATCGCAGTTAAAGGTACTCCATTAGTTTACCTATCAAAAACACAAGACGCTAAAAAGAATCCATTATCGTATGATGATAAGATTAAATTTGGGCAGGCATTGTTTGGTAAAAAGATACTTATTAAATCTCAAGCAAAAACTATTATTGAAGTATTTAAAGAATTACAGAAGAAAGGCTTTAAAGAAATAGTTATGGTTGCCGGTTCAGATAGAGTTAATGAATTTGATACTCTGCTAAACAAATATAACGGTAAAGATTATACGTTTGATAGTATTAAAGTTGTTTCTGCTGGTGAACGTGATCCTGACTCTGATGGTGTTGATGGAATGTCAGCAAGCAAGATGAGAGCTTTAGCAGCAGATGGTAATTCAGCAGATTTCTCAAAAGGTGTTCCTTCTACAAATAAATCATTAGTCGCATCTTTATATAAAGCAGTTCGTAAAGGATTGGGTATTAACGAACAAACTAATTTTGCAGTAGGTCAGTTCCTTGCAGAAAGAGTTAAAGCAGGCAAGGTTGATCCTTTATCAGCAATGGGTAAACAAAAACTAACAGGTGCTGAAGTCGCAAGTTATTATAAATCAAACCCAAACGCAAAAGCTGCCGCAGGCCGTGATAAGCAAGTTAAGTTAGGTATTGAACTTGCATTGGATCTATCAGGCAATATGAATTACGCAATCAAAGAAATTGATAAAGTTAAAAAGAATCTATCCAAACACCCCGAAGTTCAAAAAGCTTTAAAATCTGCTAACGAATCCGTTAATCATGATGTCTATAGAGCATCGTCATTTCAAGAAAGATTAAAGATCGAAGAAATACAAAAAGCAAGCATCAAAGAAAAATTCATACCAGTCAAAGAAGATAGGAAATCTGATCTTAAAGATTTAGAAACATTATCTGTTGCCTATACAGATCAGACTAATAAAGGTAAGAAGGCAACTGACCCAAAGATGAAGGCGCTTGATAAGGAAATCAATAATCTCAAAGACAAGCTTGGTGTTAAAGGTAGAAAATCAACTCACACTAATAAATTCAAAAAGATGTTTGGTGAATCTGTAGTAAAGGTAAAACCAAACATGGAACGAGCTGGTTTAAAAAGACCACACCAATTATTAAGACAAGATAATACTGTAAACTTTGATTACAGATTCAAGATGTATGGCAAAGCAAGAGAAGCCGAAGCAATTGAAAAGCAACGAGCACAAATCGAATCTCAAATTACAGAACAAAAGATTGAAGATCTATATGAATTGATTGAACAAGTAGAGTTCGTATCTGAGAAATCAAACCCGGAGAAATCACTAAAGGATAAAGCTGATAAATCTGGCATGCCTTTAGCAATACTTAGGAAAGTATTTGAACGTGGCGTCGCTGCATGGAAAACAAGTCATCGTCCGGGAACCACACCAGTACAATGGGGATTAGCAAGAGTAAATAGTTTTGCTACCAAATCGCCTGGTACTTGGGGTAAGGCAGACAAAGATCTGGCAGATAAAGTTAATGGATAAATATATTAAAGAAGATGGCGGTGCTGGTGATTGGGGAACCGATAAAGCACGTGCAAAATTACAACAAGACTCACCGGGTCAAAAAATTAAACGGAAGGGAAAAATGAAAAGATTTAGAGAAGTACTCGAAGGAACAGTAGTAGAGGCAAAAGATTGGTATTCTTTTAATACAAAGAAACTTGCTACTGATTTTGCTAAGGCAGTTAAAGATAAGAATGCTGACGATGGGGATCTAGATAAGTGGTTGGACGGTTTCGCTAAGAAGAGCGGTATCAAACCTAACGATCGCAAAATGGATCAAGATATCGCCAACGATATCGTCTTTGATCTTGCCAAGATGGGTTATAAAAAGATCGACGCGTATGATCTAAATACTTTTGAAGTTGATGAATCCGTTAAAGAAGGTACTTTACCACCTGCTCTTCAGGCCTATCAAGATAAGAAGAATGGCAAGAAGCCTAAAGATGATGAGAAAGAAGTTGAAGAAGCAATGTCACCAGCTGATAAGGCAAAACGTCTTAAGATGATTAGACAAGCTGTTGAAAAGATGAATTCAGCTAATATGGAAAAAGCAAAGAAAGATGCTCTCAAGATGATGAAAGATTCTGGTATGTTTGACGAAGATATTACAGAAGGCAAGATGAAAGATCAAATGATCAAAGATTCTGAAAAGATGAATAAGAAAGATTTCACCAGGAAGTACGGTAAAGAAAATGCCGCTGATCTTTATGAAGCTGTTGATAATTGGGTTGTGACTGTTGCTAAACCAGTAAATAAACTTAAGAAAGGCGCAGAGCAAAAAGTTAAAGCTCGTTCTGCTTTCGAAGCAATTAATAAAGCAATGAAATTGTGGGGCGATCCTGCTCTTAAAGCTGCACCAATGAATAGTTTTTCAATTCAGAAAGAAGGCTTTAGACCAGTCCCAATGTTTGAAGATATGTCTATTGAAACCTTTGCGAAATTTTACAGTTAATGAAAACCTTTAAACAGTATTGTGAAGCGGACGGCTGTTGGTCTGGGTACAAGAAAGTTGGAATGAAAAAGAAGAACGGTAAAAACGTTCCCAACTGTGTACCCGAATCCAAGGAGCTGGAAGAATTGAACACGAACCAATTAATTAAAAAGTTCGCTGCTGATACAATATTCAAAAAGAAATACATGGCCGGTGTTGCTAAAGTAAAAGAAATCATGTTTAAACATGGTGATAAGCCAAGACATGGTAAAGAGTACTATGCAGGTAAGATTGCACAACAATTTAATTTAGATCCCCATGTACTTGCCTTAATGGTTGATGAACAGTTATCAGAAGGTTCAGAAACATGGGATGACGGATATAAACGCCGAGTTGTTAAAACAACAAAGCCAGAACATAAAGCTGATGGCTACGAATGGCGTATCAAAGGCAAAGATAAAGACAACCTGTCAATTAAACTATACAAAACTAAACCTGATCAAGCAGAATTTGAAAAACAAATGAAGCGAGTCGCGGGTCACGAATTCGGAGGATAACATGGATCTAGGAAAGATAGACGCAGAGATGAAGAAAGGCATCGATGCTCGTACTAAGGAATTTAGAGAGAAGCTTACTAAATTAACTTATGAAAAAATTAAAGCTAAGCTAAAGCCGAGTACGCATCCATTAAAAGGTTATCCGCATAACGAATCAATTGATGAAGCGCGGAAGATGCCGAAGAATCCTGCTATTGATAACGATCCAAAAGTTAAAGCTGCGCGTAAAGATCATGCCGCAGGTATTTGGGATGGTAACGTTGATAAAGAAGGTGAAGCTATTGTATTTGTTAAAGGTAAGCCACATACAGTAACTAACAAATACGAATCAATTGAAGAATCAGTAGGCAAGGCCGTTAACGGTTTAAATGATCTTGGTAACAAAATGAAAGGCCGAGATCAGAAAGACATAAGACGTATCGAAAAGCTATATAGATCTGGTAATAACAAAGTATTCCAAGGTGCTATAAGAGCATTGGATACAGACCTTAGAGATCAGGTTAAGGATATTTTTGATGCATTAGGTATGGTTAAGCAAGGTGTTATTGAATCAGTTGATCTTACCGAAGGCAAAATGAAAGAATTCCATGATATGGTAAAGAAAGGTATGACTGCCGAGCAAATATCTAAGAAGATCGGAATTGATGTTAAAGCAATTAAAGACTTTATGAAAGACATGGATGAATCTACTACAGATAAGAAGATGTTATCTGTTTCCGATATGAATGAAAAAGTAATGACTCTAAAGCAAATTGCCCAAAAGTATAAAGGCGATATCGCTAAAGCTCAGAAATCTGGTAATTCTAATAGTTTAAAGAAAGCCGAAAAGGAACTGCTTGGTTGGGCAGCACAACATAACGAAATCAGTGGTAAGGATTCTACTGAAGCAGATGATTGGTTATCTAACGTTGTTGCTGATAAAGATCAGTTTGCGGCTTTGCTTAAATTCGCAAAAGATTAAAACAGAGTTTATTTTATTTTATGAAATCAATGTCCGAATACAGATTACCGCTTTCAGAAGATGCCGAAGTATTATCATATGATGAACTTCATATTGTTGTATTAGGTACAGGTGATGGCGATGGAACATTTGCCGAGATTGTTGAAGAAGTTTCTACTAAAAGAAATATCAAGTATAATTTCGTTGATGTTACTAAAGCGTACTTAGGCGATTCTGATATTGATATTGGAACAGTTAAACTACGTAACGTTGATGGTAAGAATACTGATATAGATATAGAAACAAGTAACTCAATTATTTTTGTACGAGCAGGAGCAATTGGAAGTCTTACCTCGCAGGCGTTCATTTCTTCTCTACAAGATATTGGGTTCCTACTTGTTAACGATTTAGAATCAATGTTAGTATGTGATAACAAAATGTCCAATGCATTATTGCTTGGTAGAAACAATATACCTATTCCAAGAACATCGTCGGTTCCAAATGAATCGGCTATTGAAGATGCTCACAAAAGAGTTGGTGGAAAGTTCCCTGTTATTATTAAAACACTAAAAGGAACTCAAGGTGTTGGTGTAATGAAGATTGATAGTATGTCTTCGTTAACTGGTGTATGTCAAAGTTTATGGAAATATAACGCCGATCTGTTAATTCAAGAATTCTTTGAAATGAAATCAGATATTCGTACTTTAGTTGTTGGTGGTAAAATATTAGCAGCAGCCGAACGTATACAAGCACCAGACAATAAAGATTTTAGAAATAATGTACACCAAGGTGCAACTACTGAACCGTACAGTTTAAGTAAGAAAGAGATAGATGTTATTAAAGCAGCTGCTCGTGCTACTGGTGCTGTATATTGTGGAGTGGATCATTTTGTTGATAAGAAAGGCAATCCTTATATTATCGAAGTAAATGGTTCTCCAGGTATTCGTTCACACTTTGAAGGATATGATCCTTGGACTGAGGAAGCTCAAGGTAAAGTATCTGATAAGGATGTAGTGGAAAGTATTATACAATTCTTTTCTAAAGATGTCAATAGAAGACCTATATTTAGACAGGAAGCAGGATATCTCGAAACGATTATATTTACAGGAATGGAAAAGAATCCAGTACGTGCTAAATTTGATACAGGTAATAGTACTAAAGCAAGTATGTTACACGTTGATAAATTAGAAGTAAAAGGTAAAAAGGTATTTTGGGAAAAGAACGGATATAAATTCGAAGACGAATTAATGTATACCTCAAAGGCATCTCGTGGCCAAGAATCATTTGATGACAGACCTGTAATTGAACACGAAATATACTTTAATAATAAACACCATATTGCTGAGATTGCTTTATCATTAAAAGATACCGCTTCAGAGATGTTAGTGAATCGTAAACTAATGACAAAGTTCAAAGTAGCGGTGAATCCTAACAGAAGATTTATACTGAGTAATAAAACAGATAAGAATGATGAGAGCGATCACTAATGGAAACATATAATAATTGGCTTGAAGCTAACAGGATTACTAAACGTCTTAAAACACGTGGAGTTGACTTAGATAAACGGGCTAAGGATAGAAAGGCTGAATACGACAGATTAAAGAAGCAGTATGCTAAAGAAGATTCTGCTTTAGAAGAAGCCGGAATAAAGAAAGGGTCTGAAGTTAAATTCAAACCAAAGTTTGCCGAATCACCAGCAGAAGCAAAGCTTGTTTTTATTGTAATGGATCTACGCGGTCCTCGAGTTCTAATTTCACCAAGAGACTGGAAGATGGGTATTGCACCATCTGAGTCTGTTCCAATGAATACTATAGAGTTAGTCAAATGAAAAAGTTTGGAGAATGGGAACACGAAGGTTTTGGATTATATGAAGGAGTAACTGTTCCTTTAGAAACTCCCATGATTGAATTTGATGAAGAACAAGAATTAAATACCCCTAAACGTTCAAGCGGAAATAAAAAGTATGTTGTCTATGTACGCAACCCTAAAACCGATAATATTAAAAAGATTGAGTTCGGTGATGAAAAGGGTGGGCTCACTTCTAAAATCAATAACAGAGACGCAGCGAAGAATTTCGCAAGCAGACACAATTGCGATACTAAGACAGATAAACTCTCGCCAGGATATTGGTCTTGTAGATTACCTAAATATGCCTCAGACCTTGGTCTCAAGGGAGGTGGGGATTATTTCTGGTAAACCCTATACGGATCTTGATGATATCCGTGTATTTGACGTAGATGAAGATCAGTCAGAGTTTGTTTGGCATAAAGATAAAGAAGATCGTATTGTTGAAGTACTCGCAGGAGATGGGTGGCAATTTCAACCTGAAAACTGTTTACCATTATTATTACAGCCTGGTGTAAAGTTTAAAATTACGGAAGGCGAATATCATAGATTGATTAAGGGTATTAATAATTTACAAATCCGTATGACCAGATTGTATAAATAACATAGTACAAACAAATTAAATAGGAGTTGAGAGATGGATTGGAAACAAGTTATTGAAAGCAAGATTGACGATAAGATGTCAACTGCTGTTCAAAAGAAATTAGAAGTGGTTAGTGAAAGAACTGTTGAAGAAGAAAACGCTTATCAGGAATTCTTTCAATCTGCACTTAAGAAGTTTGGAATCGAATCACCAGCAGAGCTAGAAGACGATGCAGCGAAGAAGAAATTCTTTGATTACATTGATGCTAACTGGAAAGGAGATGACGAAAAGGCAGAGGGTACTGAAGCTCAGGACTCTGTAAAGCCAGCAAAGAAAAAGGATTTGGCTGCTAGCAACTGCGGTGGCTAAATCATTATATTAGAGGAGTAAATTATGTTTTTGATTGAATGGATTAAAGGCTTATTTTCGGATAAAGATATCCCAGTTCCTGCTAAAGTCGAAACAGTTAAGAAGCCGAAAAAGGCTACTGCTGTAAAAGGTTCAAAAGTTACTAAAGCTGAGTTAGGTAAACTAACAAAAGCTCAACTTGAAACCGAAGGTCGTAAAGCAGGTCTTGAGTTAGATAAACGAAAAAAGAAAGCCGATTTAGTTAATGAACTTCACAAAGTTTTAAAATAATAAATTAGGAGAATAACAATGGCACTATGGGGAAAAACAGACGTCGCAGCTGACGCACCTAAGTGGCTTAGCGCGACTACCGCTAATACTAACAAGTCTAACGATAAAGACAACGCAGTTTTTGTTGACTTGACAGAAGCAGCCGTTACAGCAAACAGAGCAAAAGGTCTTACTGGCCCAGGTTGGTGGTTATATCATACAGTAGGTGGAAGACACCACGCTGAATGTTTAGTACCAATGAAAGTTACAGCAGTTGCTGCTGGTGACTTGGGTGTTACTGGTGATACCGCTGTTGAAGATGCTATCGTAGCTGACGCTTAAGACAATTAGGCAAGTTTTTATATTATGATATTGACAGAGTCAACCTTTCTACTTTATGCTATGAAACACTATGACAACCCTCAGTGTATTGAGATGTCAGAGTTTGAAGAGGATATTAAGAGATTTCAATATCTCCGTAAACTCTTTAGTAGATATAGACAAGATAACGAATTGAAGGAAAGGTTGATTTTGAACCATCTCATTGTAATATACAATGTATTCGGCGTGACGGCGACAAATATGTTATTCATGCGATTGCACGAGTATCACGAGTACTTAAAACCATTCGTACAGTATTTAAACTATATGCCTGAGTTATTAGTATATGATGGATTGGCAGTGAACTCAAAATCTATAGATGGCGATGAGTTCGTTGAAACAAGGTTAAGGGAAATTTAAATGGTAGTAGATCTATTCTTAGTATATTCATTTATTCGAAAGTTGGTGACACCTTTTGAAAAGTGGGATGCATATGAAGAGGGAATCATTGATGAGAAAGGTAATATACTAATCTCACGCAAAGATTACTCTAAGAATGCACAAAAGAAAGCGTTTGGTATATTTGACCAAATGGTTTTAAATGTAAAGAAACTACTCGGTAAACTTCCTGGCGGTCAAACAAAACTTGCTTCTTATGCAGCCGCTCTCTGGTTAATACGAGAAGAGCAAAGAATCCACGCAACCAATTATTTGACAGAGGAATCTGTTGAATTAGACTTGGATACTGCACTAGAACGATTCATGGATGAAAACAGTTCTGTTATTGCCGAAGCCGCAAAGATTGAAGAAGAACCTGTTAATAACGTTGGCGGTGGAAACATTGCTGGTGTTGGTGTAGGTGCTAATGGTGAACCAGGAGTAACTGGAAAAACCAAAAAGAAACATAAGAAACGTATTCGTGATATCATGGGCACTATCAATGTTAAAGAAGATGCAGTTGCTCAAGCTCAACTAAAAGCAAGACAAGCTAGTGAGGCTGATCGTTTAAAGGATGAGCAAGAAAAAGCAAAAGAGCAATTGAAATTAAAACACGATGCTGAAGTCGAAAGACAAAGAGGTATTGACGAGGTTGAAAAAACTCGTGAAGCGCAGCAGAAAAAACGCGACGCCGAACAGGCAAAGTAAATGCCTACATACGATAAAGTTTTAGAATTGGTTGAAGTATTAAAAATTGATACTGACAATACAATTAAGAAAGTAACAATAAGTGTTAAAACTTTCGATGTTGGTGTT
>Ga0302114_10003071_pt1 | contig 10578 bp, 8 predicted proteins | sample AG5_Surface_MG_FD_203107 | JGI IMG/M metagenome (GOLD analysis project Ga0302114, IMG submission 203107) | Marine microbial communities from Western Arctic Ocean, Canada - AG5_Surface | ecosystem: Environmental > Aquatic > Marine > Oceanic | place: Canada: Western Arctic Ocean | collected...
AACCGTTGCTGCAGCTCACAAACCCAGAGCCAGGAATTTGTTTGAGATCTCGAACATTCTCAGGGTGAGCATCGTCGACTCTGTTCTCTTCCCTGCCGGTTTTGGTTGAATGGACCAGGATATTTGCATTTCCACCAGAGATTATGTACCCTTTGTACAAGCAAACAGCCAATGAAATACCACCATGCAAGGCCATTTCCCTCGACATGGAGGAGATGAGGATGAAGAGTGATTTGAGTGACGGGGAGGTGTGACGAGCGCTGCGATTATGATATTTTTTTTTATATTTAAAACTTTTGATGAATTGAACGTTGGTAGAACATTGCCCATACGCCCAGCACACACCTTTCTAACCCATTTCTCCTAGAATTCACCCACCTCTCCCCTACTCGTCCCTTTTGTTTGAGATATTTTCCTTATGCCTTCCAATGAGCACCACAAGTGGCTCAAGAAGCGTGATTGGCCCGCGGTAGATGGAGCCATGGTTCACCCAGATCGGGACTTAGATTTGATCGCGAGAAAGTACAAGGAGAGAGATGAGCATGGACGACTGCCACATCATTGGCTCGCAGCGAAAGCTCAGACACACACACATGCTCTTGCCCATGTGGGCGTGCAGTCGATTTGCGCCAATCTACAGGCCCTCGTCACACGAGACAAGGAAGGCGAAACACCCCTCGACATTGCCCGTAGGAGTGGAGCCTGTGCTGAGATCATCGGCTTGCTCTCCCTTACTCTCGAGGAAGCTCGTTCGTTGGGTGAGAAGGGGATGCTCCGCTTGTACGCACCAGTGGCTTATTGGAGGAGTGAGATAACTGGGTGGATCAAATCACGATCGTATGCAGACTGTCACAAGTTCATCGATGAGCATGATGACGAGTTGGTGCGTGAACTGCTCAAATACGACAATTCTATTCTTCTTCGAGGTATTGCTTGCTTCAGCCAGGTATACAGCGAGTCCCTCGTGTTTCTAGCTCTTCGAATGATCTATCGGCACCCACCTTCCCTTAAAGTTATTCAGAGTCAGGGCTTCACACCTCTTCAGATTGCCGAGCACCCCCAATTCAATGCGTGCAAGGAGATCCAAACTGTCCTCCGGCTCACCCCCAAGTACATCTCCCGCACCCCTTTCCCCACCCTCCTCCTCCAATCCCTCCCCTCCAAGCACCACGAGATCTACGGCACCTACAACACCGTCTGCCAGTTCATCAAGCACATGAAGTATGACAAGGCTGAGCTGGTCGAAATTGAGGCGGTCCTCAAGCCGGCTCGCAAATGCGGCGTCTGCAGCTCCCTTCCCGCCAAACCTTGCGCCCGGTGCAAGAGCACCTTCTACTGCTCCCCCTCCTGCCAAAAACTAGCCTGGAAGAAGCACAAGAAGACGTGCAAAGCCCCAACCACCCCTCCCGCCACCGCATCCTCTCTCCGAGAATTGCACAAGGGGATACACTTCCTCAACAGGTGCATCCAGGAGAACGGCGCTGGCGACGGGCCAACCAGTGTTGTGCTGGAATTTCTTGTCCCTGCTAATACTGCATAAGAGTAGAGTTTGATTGTTCCCGTTTGAAAAATTGTTCAAAATTAATGTCTTCCACTCTCCCCACCGGGTCCTCTTTAACCACGTCTCCTCTCTCTTGCAAGATAATATTTGTTTACTGACCGTACGCTGGAGGAGGTGGTTCCTGGAGTTTCTGGATTGCCTTCGTAATCTTAACGATCTGTCCCTTCTTTGTGATTCCGAGTCCAACCAAGTCCTCCTCCGTCAAGTCCTTGACAAGTTCTAGCTCGTCGTAACCATCATTCTCGAAAGCGGGGAAGAACTCTTCCATGTTCATGGCGCCAAGCCAGGCCTTTAAGCTTTGAGAAGGTTGAGGAGGGGGTGGCTGAGCGTCGTTATACTGAGGCGGTGGGGGTTGCGCATTTTGCATCTGCATTTGCTGCTGCTGTTGCATTTGCATTTGCTGCTGCTGTTGCTGTTGCTGTTGCGATTGCATCGAGGGAACAGAAGAGGCTTTACTGAAGTTCAGCAGGCCCGGCTGCTGCGGAGCTGCTGCTGCTGCTGTCGCCGCTGGATTGAAGTTCAAAACGTTGGCCACCTGTGGAACCGCTCCCCCATCCCCCATATGCAACGTGCCGTTCTTCATCTCTAGCATCCCGCTCAGGTTCATCTTGAGCTGAGCATTAATCCTCTTCTGCTTGTACTCTTTCGGAAGGCACTGCCACAAGAAGCGGCCGATGAACCAACCTTGGACGTTAATTTCGACCGCAGTGAAAGCCCCTGCAAAAAATGCGCTGATCGCCACGGTCAAATAGAGGCTGCGTCTCTCAACCTTTTCTTCTTCGCTGAGGTCTTCGTTGAGGCCACTGGCTACGCTGGTGCAAATGACCAAGCAAAGGATCCACACAACTTCGATCAGCAAGCTCAAGTACTGCGTGACGTGTGTGTGTGTGTGTGTGTGTGTGTGTGTGTGTGTGTGTGTGTGTGTGTGTGTGTGTGTGTGTGTGTGTGTGTGTGTGTGTGTGTGTGTATTTTGTGTGTTAGGGATTTACATTTTTGACCCGACATCTTCGCTTTTTCACTCACCAACCTCCCCATCTTCCCCATACACCCCCTGTGCTCGCCTCTGAACTGCTCGAGACTCTCCAAGTACATGTTCATCCCGCCCATCTTCAATATCTTGTCGCAGAAGATTACCAACATTGACGCACCCCAGTCCATGCTACTTGAACTGGAGCCTAATTCTGTAGAGCTGCTCGAAGACGACGAGCAGCTACCGGGCACGCAGCTGTAGTCGCAACTCTGGGAATTGCCACTGGAGGAGCTCGCGTCGGCAAAGATGAGCGAGAGTGAGTAGGTGATCATAACAGTCAGCAAAGTCATTCTGTACCGTGTTGCTTTCGTCGATTTTGCGTTGTCGCCCCAGCAAAGGCTTATGAGCTCGTTTTGATTGCAGACATAGTATTTTAGCCCCTTCATGGTGTTGGTGTCGTCAATGCAGTCGTACATCTTCACTCCATAAAGGCAGAATCCAAGCCACGGCGTCTTAAACGGTATGGGGATTATGGGGGCTTCACTCAAGCTGCGCCGAGCGAAGCGAGGCGCATTTTAAATGAAGGACGAGAGCGAGCCAAACGAACACGAATTGAGTGGAATAATGTTAGCTTAGTAGTGGATGTAGCCGTCTGTAGTCATTTCGCGCACTTAATCGAGATAATGCTCGTCTTCCAAAAGGCTCGCTAGGCGCTTCGCTCGAGCACCTTGGAATTGCGCCCTCCTTCCTCTCCTTAATTTTGAAGAAGTCCCACTCTCCCTTGGAATCCTTCAAGCCAAAGAACGTCTTTGGCTCCTGGAAACTGTCGAGCGTTGCACGCTCCTCCTGGGCCTGGAGAAAATGATCGTGAATGAAAACGCTCGCCCCCCTGAACAGCAATGCCATGAAGATGAACAGGAAAACAACCGGGCCAGAAACTGAAGCATCGTCGGCCGACGCTGCAGCTTGAACATCGGTATTGGAATCGTCGGCTGCGATTGTGACGTCAGCCAAATTTGTGCAGTCGGCGCACTTGTACGTTCCCCCCCCTCCGTCTACGGAGAAAATTCCAAAATCATCGCCGCATTTTGCTGTAAGTTGCTCGCAGTAGCCTTCCGCTGGGCTGAGCTCCACGTCCGGGCAGGTTCTAGTGGATCCGCCGCCGCCTCCGCCCCCGCCGCCACCGTTGTCTCCACTACATGATCCCCCACAGGAGTAAGAACTAGAATAACAGCTACAGCTGTTTACTGAGTTGATGCTTCCCCAGTTGTAAGAACCAGAACAACGAGTATTACATCCACCCTCAGAATCTATCTCATCATCAGCGCAGCAAGCTGCTTCAGATGAAATAGGTGCAAGCAGAACAACAACGAACACGGGCACAGTAAATCGCATATTTTTGTTGTTTTGGTGGTTTGCAAAATAAATACACTACGGCGATTCGTGGGGATAGACGAATAGCGAGCGGGCGAAGGATTAAGTGATAAACACAGAATAAAAATAAAAGGTGAAAAAAAAAAAAATCCAAAAAAAAATTCTTAAACTGGTTTTCAATCTCCCTCCCTCGAGCACCTCACCAAAATGATTACGTATAAACCCCCCCCCTAAATTATCAACCACTATGCTATAACATACCCCCCCTCCCCCGACTCCAATCTACAAAAAAAACTCACACACTTTGTAAAGGCAGTGGCTCCAACGATGTATTCAACCAAAGACTCCACCATGGACGCCTTCCTCTCTATGGGAATCGACCCCTCCATGGTCACGCGCAAGCAAGTATCACCAATGACCGAGGAGGAGCGCGAGCATGCGCGTCGGGCTCGAACCAACACTTTCACTGATAAAATCTCGTCCCTATCCCCTCAACTCTCTCCCACCGAGATCATGGCGCACCTTGCAAACGCGTTCCCCATGCCTAACATCCCCGCTGCTGCAATAACAGATAGAGAGGATAAACCTCACCCAATACCAATAATAAAGGCATATCCAGAGATGAAAACAGAAACAGAGCGGCTCCAATTCCTCCAGCTCACCTCTCCGGCAGTGACACAGACCCGGAAGCTCAGCGCACAGCATCGAATCTCACCTCACTCCTCCGAGCCGGCGTCGCCGAAGCGGGCCATCGTCCCCGAGTCAGTTCTCAACCAGTTCGATCTATCCCAACCAGCCACGTTCGACCAGTTGAAGGCTAGCTTTCGGCGGTCGGGGGCGCCAACCGATGAGAACAAGAGGGAGACGCTCGAGAAGCTGATCAATACCAAGGCAAGACGAAACCCACAAAAAACAAAAATGACAATGAGGCAGAAACACGCGGTGAGCAACTTCGGGGTGAGACCGACTACGGCCCCATGCCCACCGCCTGTTTTCTTTGCGTCTCAAAAATTGAGGAAGCGGGAAAAACAAGGAGCCAAAGGTGAAGACAATATCAACAGCAACCAAATAACCAACAACTACTTCAGCAACACCGTGTCCAGCTCTCACGCCCTTTCGGAAGTCATCAAAAGCCTGCGCCCCTCAGCCTCCCAGTCCACAATAAACACCTTGAAGGCCAAGCGCTTCTCCCAGCTCCTCTCGGTCAACGAGTCGACCTTGGAGAAGAAGCTGGAAGAGCTGAGGGCGAAGCGAATGTTGGACAAATTAAAAGCAACGAGCAAGGTGAGCGAAGCGAAGCGAGCTGTGAGCGAGGCGTTGACGCGTTGACGTGAATATGGTGTGTTTTGGACCGTCCGTGAACAACCCCCTCGCACAAAAAGATGCGCCTGGCCGAAACCGCCACCGTGTCCAATTTTGAGTGTCCAATTTTGATTGTCCAATGACGTTATGCGTTGGCGTTACGACCAATTCAGTGATTCGCCTTTTTTTGAGTTTTTTTGTAGTTTTCACATTGGCGTGTACATGAACCTAATCTGGACCGTCTCTGAACAATAACTCTGCGCAAAAAGATGCGCCTGGCTGAACCCCCCACCGTGTCAAGTTTTGAGCGTCTGAAACCTCCATACGTTGGAGTTACGGCCGATTCAAGTAATTTCACTTTTTTTGCCTGCCTTTTTTAGCCTTGTGGAAGAGTTTACTAGCGATGAAGCGCGCGAAATGAAATGGCTTCAGACGGCAACATCCACTAATGAACTAACCCACCCAATTTGTTTGGCTCGCTCGTTTCGCGCAGAGTCGCAGCACCACTTCACTGGGGCAAACGTTGCTGGACGACAAGGCGCGCCTGCGGACAATGCCCCAAAACCTTCGCTACCAGATGAACTACAACATGCTCGTAGACTCGATTAGCAACAAGCTCGATTTGGCAAAGGCTGAGAAGCAGGACGATGAGAAGTCGCCCTACCAGACGGAAAGGAGGCCGAGGATGAACACGCTGAACAAGATGCTGAGTCCGTTGGTTCCACAATTCTCACCTGAGTATTATCAGCAACAGTACTTGCAGAGCCAGAACTTGAAAGAGGAAAGAGATAGGCAGGGTTCTCCCCCACCTAGAAGAGGAGCCGGATCCCCCACGAACGAAATATTCACCCAAACAGCGCTCATCTCGCACGTGTCGAGGTCCGAGCGAGAGTCGTCGTGGATCGAGTCGTATGGCTTGGACGCGCACCTGTACAAGTCGGTCGCGATGTACAACCTGACTGTTGTCAGCGAAATGAAGACCTTGATTGGTGGTGGTGGGGGGTTTGACAAGAGCATCATGGCGAGCTTGCTGGGGCATCTGATCACCGAATTCGAAGGCCACCACTCGAATTCGAGTGCAATAATGCAGACGGCAATCACGCAAGTGCTTAAGTCGGTGTTCGTGCTAGGAGCGAGCAACTCCGCCACCAACTTGGCCTGCTCCGAGATCTTCAACAGGAACTCACTCAGACAGAAGAACAGCTGCAACAAAAGCAGCAACAACATTTGGACGCACAGCGAACCCGGCGGAAAACGCGGGGGGGGGTCAGGCACGGGGAAGCACCAGGCTAAATCCGACCCCATAAAAAGGTTGGAAACGTTCAGCGACGAGTTCATCGACACGGACACAAACGAAAAGAAGCGCTTCTTGACGTTCTTACAGTGCCCCACGTGGCTCGAGGCATGCAGATACTGGAAGGCCCGGTGCGCGAAGGAGGAGGAGGTGAGCTAGTCGATGAAGGAGCGAGCGAAGCGAAAAAAACTAAAAAATATGGCGAATCACTGGATCGACCGCAACTCCAACGTATCGAGGTTTAGGCTCTCAGATTTGAACACAGCGGCGGGTTTGGCCAGGCGCATCTTTTTGCGCAGAGTTATTGTTCAGGGACGGTCCAGATGAGAGGCATGGCACCGCCAATGCGAGACCTAAAAAACACTCAAAACTAACTAACCAACCCAAACAAAATTCTTTTGGCGCGGCGCAGCTACTGCCCTACATGGAGAAGCTCAAGCTAAAAATGTCCCGAGAAAGGGAGATAGAGGATCGCGTGCTCAACCGCACGTGCACGATCTGGACTCGACCGATGATGAAGCTCATTATCGGCCAGTGGGCGGAGTCGGGAGGCATGGACAAGAAGCTTGCAATTCTGGGGAGCGCGCTGTTCAGGTGAGCCTCCATCCGCGCCGATCGCGCCAGCAACACCATAAACTAACCTCGCATTTCGCTCGCAGACTCACCGAGGTCAAACCGAGCTTCATCTTTGCCATATGGAAAAAATTCACCTATTTGAGCAAGAAAGCGAAGCAGAGCGACATCCTCGGGGAGTTGTTGGCCAAAATTGAGAATTTGAAGAAGGAGTTGAAGGAAACTCAAATGAGGTGCATGAAGAAGAATGCCGAGTTGTCCAAACTTAAGAAGGTCATCGCTTCCATCAACGAGAAGCTGCAGGCCGCTCTCACGCTACTGAACATGCCGGCTCGCCAGCCTCCCACCTTGGCCAAGATTGTTGCCGGCTTCACCACCGCAATCAACGCGTTCAAAAAACTCCAGGAGCCGTTCATCGACGAGTGTCTTGCGACGTCGTTCGAAACTGGAGCGTGGACTACAAAGCTCTCTCCGATTATGAAATGGACCCACGATTTGGGAGAAAACGTGAGCGGTCGGAAGGTCGACAGCGGAGTCAACGAACAGCTGCTTCCGCACCCGGAGTTCGACAAGAAGAACGACCACGACGATTTTGACTACAGTGACGAGAAAACGATAGACAAGTGGGCTCCTGGGAAATGCAAGGGCAGCGTGGAAGAAACTCCGGCCTTTGAGCCGTTTGGGAAGAAGAGTGGGCGGGTGCTTGTTCGGTGGATATCCATGCTTCTGAAGAACCGCTGGACGAAGAACAGCAAAATTATTGACACCCAAATTTTGAAGATGCTCAGCAACGGCTGCAACCTACGAGGAAGGGACATGATCGAGGTTATGAAGGAGGTGGTTTTAGAGGTTGCGAGCCGAAACCCGAAAATGACGGAGAAGGACATTGTGGGTCGGTTCGAGGATTACGGGGACATAGACGACAATAGCAGCGTTGAGAGCTTGGAAGATGACCAGTACATTCAATTTCACGATATGAATCCTCACGTGAACGACGCCCGCGCACTGCTGGAGATCATCACCGCTGTCGTGGAAGAGAAGCAAAAGTTGGCGAGCCGATTTCGCTACTTGGACCAGAAGGACTTCACGCTGGAAGTGGAACCCGAGAGCAAGAAGAAGAGGCGAATTAGAGAGGCGCACTTGAAGCAGGCAATGGCCAGGGAGGCGGACAGCGGCATAATCGTTAATGTGTTTTCGAAGTATTGCGGGCGGAGGATTCCAATAGTTGACAGCTTTGTCCAGCGGAGGTTTGCATTTTTCGCAGACCTGTTCATTTCGCAGTTTGAGGTGAGCGCGAGGCGGAGCGGAGCGGGTCATTACCAGTGTGTATGGTGTTGCTGGCTTGCTTCGCTCACAGCTCGCCACTACTCAACTAACATTACTCCCTCCATCTTGCAGCACCACCAACAAATTCCAACCTATTCAAGGTGGGCCACTTCCCTCCGCAAGCTCGACCTTGAGGCCAACAACTATTTGCCGATGTGCGACCTCATGAACGAGATAAGCACCAACAAGCCGACTTTCTACAAGCACGAGGAACTGCTCGATTTCGCAAAGAAGCTCGAGCTCCATGCCATCGCCGTGAAGGAGAACATTGACGTGTTGCACAAAATCTGGGCAAACACGTTGACCGGGAGGAGGGAGTACAGGGAGTTCACCCCGAACCTAACGCGCCTGAGCTGGCAGTCTCTCTGCACCACAGTGCTGAGCCGCAAGGTGAACGAAGAAGCCGACATCGACGACGGCACGTTTACCAAAGTTTGCCCGATCAGGGTGGCACAGGAGTTCAAGCGGTTGGGGATCTTGAGCGATTTAGCGATTACAGAAGACATTGCTGATTGCAGGTCGGTGCTGAAGACCAGGATTCGCGACTTGAAACGGATTTTCCAGTTCTACGCGGCGGCGGAGCAGGGGGGAGACGCCAACACGATGGACGCGGTTGAGTACAAGAAGGTGAGCGAGCGAGCCTTGTGACAGAAAGTATGACAGAAGACTGACTAACCCACTCTTCCACTTGTCCTCTCTTCCACTTTTCCCCTCTTCCCTTCTTCCCCTCTTCCACTCTTCGGCGCAGCTAATTCGAGACACTCAGCTGCAGAAGGACAGAAAGGTGCTGCCGAGCGTCAGGGTAGATCTCATCTACCAGGCGTGCTGCATCGACCACACGGCGGTTGGCAAGGCGAGGATCGACAACGGAACGGAAGACATTGACGCGAACAAGTTCGTGGAGGCCAACTTTCGGCTAGGGTCGTACAAGTACGAGAACTGGGAAAAGAAAAGGAAGAAGAAATTGAGTGCGGAGGAGGAGAAGAGGGCAGCTGACCTTGGTTTGGAGGCGAAAGGAGTTGATGGGGTTCTGAGCAACAGGTTGCTGAAAATTTTGCTCGATGATGTGCTGCCGAACGCCTGCAGCGTGGACGTTGACGTGTTCAGGGAGAGAATGGAAAGTGACGAGCTGAAGGCGGTGTTCGCAAAGCACAAGCAAAACATGGGGGTGATATTTAGGGTATACGCCGCAGATGATGTTAGCGACGATGCGGCGGTGGCAACGGGCGACACGATGAACGTGGGAGAACTGGTTAGCTTTGGGAGGGCGTTCGAGCTGGTCGGAGGCCCGCCTAAACTGAGCGAGAGGGCCATGAAAGTCTTGTTCGCTTACGTGCAGCAAGAAGATCCAGACGGCGAGGATGAGAACGGAGAGGCGTTAATTGACGATAACAGCGAAATGGTGATCAGCGAGTTCTTAGAGGCATTGACCGCAATCGGGATGCAGCTTTATCCGGATCCTTACAACGTCATGGAGATGAAGGTGGAAATGTTCTTCAGGAAGGGGATTGTACCAAAGGCGTTTAAAATGGTCAGGTTCACAAAGTTGGGGCCGCCGCCGAAGGGGTTGAAGGCTTTGCCGAAGGAGGGGTAGAGGGGTAGGTAGGTAGAGGTGTAGGTTTGTTTGGAATGTTGTTTAATCGGCCAAAATAAATTATGAGAAATAATTGAGCATAAAATGAAAAGTATGTTAGAAAAGGACAAAAATCAGGCCCATTGCACGCACTGGCAATTCCAAATACACTGGTCTCGACGCTCCAATCCCAGGAACTCTAGCACGACCGAGGTGGGGCCGTCGCCAGCCCCGGGCCTCTGAATGCACATGTTCAGGAGGGCAACGCCCTTGTGGAGGGTGCGGAGGTCGGCCTCGGTGGTGGGTAAGCAAGTGGTGTGGGAGGGTGTGCACTTCTTCTTGTGCTTCTTCCAGGCTAGTTTTTGGCAGGAGGGGGAGCAGTAGAACGTGTGCTTGCACCGGGAACAAGACTTTGTGGGGTGGGAGGAGCTGCAGACGTCGCACTTGCGAGCTGGGTTGAGGACGGAGGGGAGATCGGTCAATTCAGCCTTGTCGTACTTCATGTGCTTGATGAACTGGCAGACGGTGTTGTAGGGGCCGTAGATCTCGTGGTGTTTGGTGGGGAGGGAGTGGAGGAGGAGGGTGGGGAAGGGGGTGCGGGAGAT
>Ga0302114_10003073_pt1 | contig 10573 bp, 4 predicted proteins | sample AG5_Surface_MG_FD_203107 | JGI IMG/M metagenome (GOLD analysis project Ga0302114, IMG submission 203107) | Marine microbial communities from Western Arctic Ocean, Canada - AG5_Surface | ecosystem: Environmental > Aquatic > Marine > Oceanic | place: Canada: Western Arctic Ocean | collected...
CGTGACGATTCAACGAGGAAACTGAGACTTGGTCAAAATCAACAAGACGCAAACGCGAAACGCCGGAGCGTAGGAGCATGTGTGCACAATGGCTCCCGACTCCACCAAGTCCAATGACAACGACGAATGCCTCGGTGACTTTTTTTTGCGACTCGACGCCGAAAAATTGAACGTTTCGAGTGAACTGCTCAGCTACTATTTCGTCGTCTACGACGGCAGTGGCTGAGGATCTGTTTGAAGACAACCTTGACGATGGATGCTCACAAGGAAGAGTGTTGCCCCTCGTGCTCATTCTAAAATAACTCGCCCTTGCGTGATGGCATATCACGAAACCAGCTCCAGCAGCGACACCGGCAAAGAACGAAGCACAAAGGCGGAGTGTCGAGGCGTCCATCGGGGGAGCAAAGTTCTGTTTTACTCCTTTGACATTTTTGTTCTCAGAAAAAAAATCCCGTCTCTTCCAGTCCTGCTTCTTTGGCTTGAAAGACCGTTGTATGGCTGACGTAGACCAATTTGAAAGGGAGTTCTCCTTTCGATATTTGATTTACTTTTCAACCCGATAAACGTGCACAGACCCAATAAACCAAAAATATATGAGATCTTAAGATCTTAAACTCTATCTAAATTAAACTCTGAACGTTCCAAGAATGAACGAACGAGCAGGTGGAGGTAAACTAATAACGTGATTTCGAGGATCCGTTCCTAGGTTGTCGGCATCGCCGAGGCCTAATAATAATATTATTGCCCCCGTGATCATCAGTCAAAATTTCAAGGTTCATGCAATGAAGGATCAACTATGTAGCGCTAAACCGACAATCTTGAATTAACGAATGAAGTCAAAAATAATATAATAATATCAATGTATTGGACCGGACATTTTTCCCTTAAAGGACCCGTGATGAGACCGGCTAAAAGAGTTATGCCGAATAAAATATGAAACGAAACTCAAAGTTCCAAAATCTTCTGATGGACCTCTTGATTTTGTCACAACGACCCAGCTGCTAGAGAACACATACAGTCAAAATGTGCGAAGGAATTGAGAGGCCAGAGGAATTTGAGAGGTTTATTTTTCGACGAGTCCCGTTTTATTTAATTTGTCTGATCGATTGATGACGTTTGCGAAGGACAAGCCACTTATTGGTGTCAACGTTAAGCGCACCGCCACAAAACAAACCGAAGATGGGGAAGGGTGGCGACGCGTCGCCAGTCACGAAGAGCTCTACATGTAAAGAAGCGAGCGGGTACCCGAAACTGACAAAAATCCGCGGGAAGGTGAGCATTCGAGTTCGACACCCAAAAAAAGAGCCTTCCCTTCCGGAGTTTTTTGCTGAATCGTGGACGTCTAAGATGCGCAATTGCTCGTCCTGACCTGCTATTTATTCTTGATATTACCTGCGTTCAAAGGTCTACGACATCGCGGGTTTCGCCGAATCGCATCCCGGTGGAGCTCAGCTACTCGCGCTTGCTGTCGGCCGTGACGCAACGATCTTGTTCGAAAGCCACCACATCCGCAACGGTGTCGTGGATAAGGTGCTCAAGACACTCCCGAGAGTTGACAACTGTCCTACTCTTTTTCCGGATGAAGAGTTTCCCGCTCCACTCGACTCGCCGGTGTATCGGAAACTCCAACAGCGCATCCGTGACGAAATTTTGGCGCCCCTGGAAAGAACCAAGGGTCGCTTAGCCACAGGACGGGGTGGTTGCCTGCTGGACATAGCAGCAGTAGCGGCATATTTCTTTGCCTCCCTCAGTTTCTACGTCGCGTACCCATCGATTATGACAGGGTTGCTCCTAGGATTTGCGGGTTACTGGTCCGGCACAGGTTTGCAGCATACTGCCAATCATGGTGGACTTTGCCAGAGCTCTTACTGGAACCAGTTCTGGGGTTGGTTTGGTAGCGATGTCATTATAGGTAAATCAAGCCTTGAGTGGCGCTACCACCACACCGTCTCTCATCATTCTTATTGCAACGATGTCAATAGAGACCAGGATGTCTATACATCCTTTCCTCTGATCCGCCTTGATGAAAGCCAACCTTGGTCCTGGTACCATACTTTCCAACCAATATACACCCCTTTCATTTGGCCTTTGCTTTACCTTGCAGCACAGATAGGTGACTTTATCAATATTTTCATACATAAGGCATCTCCTGGGGTCCAGTATAATGGGATTACTCCCATCGAAGTGGTGCTTTATGTCGTCGGCAAGTTCTTTCACGCTGGCATCACTCTTGGCATTCCTGTGTACCTTCACGGTTGGGATAAGATTTGGGCTCCATTTGTTGCGTACGGTTGCTTTGGCTCGTTCATTTTGTGCTGGTTCTTCATGGTGAGTCATAATCTTGATGGCCTCCGTCCTCAACAATTGTCACATCTGACCCAAAAGGATTGGGGCAGATGGCAAATTGAAACCTCCGCAACCTGGGGTAATGTGTTCTGGTCATTTCTATCTGGTGGGCTTAATTACCAGATAGAGCACCACCTATTCCCGGGTGTTGCCCATAATTTATATCCATTGATGCAGCCTATCATCAAACAAGAATGCGTTAACGCAGGTATCCGATACAATGGATTTGACGGATACTCTAGTATTGCGCCCATCACTTTCAAGATGTTCGACTTTTTAAGGAAGATGAGCCTGAACCCAAGCAAGACTGAGTAATTTCCGCGCTTGGAAAATTCAAATGCATTTTGAAATTTTTATCTCAAAAAATCTATCGTCCGCTACTGCTGTATGTGGAGTCCATCCTTACTTGCTTGTAGTGAAATCATTTTTTAAAATTTTATTTTATTTAAACTTTTCGACAGTGATCCGTTATTCTTTTGCTACCAGCTCCCTTTTAATGCGCTTCATGTTGTGGATGATACCATCTTTTGAAAGGGGATCCAGTTGGACTGCACAAAAATTGTCAAGAAAGAGCTTAGCTGTCAAGGTTCTTTCAGCGAAGTTGCGTCCCAAAGTTTTACGCAGTCTATAATCAGGCATACGTTTCATGCCAATTTGACTTGCCTTGTTCGAATAAACCATGTCAAAGACTGGGACTGCAGTTGCCCTTCCTGAAAAGTCTTCCAATTCAAACGCCTTTTCCCTCGCCTTTTTAACAATTTGCAGAGGGAACTTCGCGTATTCCGCACATTCAATGCCAAAAGATTGGTCACAGGTCCCTGGCGAAATGCAGTGCAGCATTGTTAACTTGCCGCTTTCCTCATCCATTCTGGCATCCACGTGATAGTTCGCTACGCCTAGAGGTCCTTGGAGAGCGGTGAGCTCGTGAAAATGCGTGGCAAAAAGACAGGGTGCCTTCACATTACGCATAATATATTCAGAGATGGCCCAAGCTAGGCCAAAACCATCATAGGTAGAGGTTCCGCGGCCCAGTTCGTCAATAATGATTAAGGAAGATGGTGTAGCAGCTTTGATAATAGCTGCAGTTTCAAGCATCTCCGCCATGAATGTTGAAATGCCACGTATCTGACAGTCGCCTGCACCGACGCGAGCAAAAATGGCATCGCGTACAGTTATTTTAGCCTCTGCACATGGCACAAAGGATCCAACTTGAGCCATCATTACGCAGATGCCAACTTGACGGATAAACGTGGATTTTCCACCCATGTTGGGCCCCGTGATGACCTGAAACCAGCTTTTGCCGCGCACTAAGGTGCAAGTATTTGAAACGAACTGCACGCCTTGCTGCAATTCCATGCAAGGATGGCGGCTGTCTTTCAGCATGATTGCGTCCCTCTCATCTTCGGGATTCGCTCGTTTCGGATGGATTGTTGGCCGGATAAATGGTATTGGAGCCGAAACAGCAACCTCAGCGAAGCTTGCTAGCACGTCGATTTCTGCACAAAGGGTGCTGATCTGCAAGAATATATCTACGAATGAGGCTGCGACGTCTACAACTCGATCCACGATGAGACGTTGGTGCGATTCATAAGCTCTATCCAATTCCATGCGTTTGGAACTGAGAGAATGAATCCTCTTGTTAGTGAATTTAGTGCCGTCTTTCTTTGCCTCTAAGATCTGATAGCTGGCCGAGAGTTGCTTCCTCACCACAGTCTCATCTTTCTTTGTCAAACGTAGGTACCAGCCATGTATGTTGTTGCTTTCTAATTTAAGGACCTTGCCTGCTTGCACGCGCAAATCCTCAGCGGCATCCAGGAATGCTGTTTGCAACTCATCATTAATAGCGTCTTTCCGCTTCTGCAAATTTTCGAGCTCAATATCATATGTGGCACTAATAACATATTCGTCAGGAATTCTGTTCATATCGATTGCTGCCTCAACTAGAGCCTCAAATTTCCCAAGGTGGTTGTTATCACTCAGCTTAATAAGCTCATCAGAATACCTAGCTTTCAGAGCATTACCATGACTGGTGTCGATGAGGTTCAGGGCACCTGCTATATGGGGAAGTGCTGTGGATGCTTGATAAAGCTTGCATAAATCGGCCAGGTTTGCGCGACGACACTCAATTCTACGAGTTATCCGGTTGATATCTGGAAGCGCCCGGAGATGCGTCCCTCGTAAAGTGTCTCGCACTTCGGGATTTTCGACGAGGGCCTGCACGACATCATGTCTTCGCCCTATTTCAGCAGCATCCACCAATGGCTGCTTCAACCATCGAAACAGCATGCGCTTCCCCATGGGGCAGCGGCATCTGTTTAGAAGACCGTATAAACTAAAATTACTGGTCGCATCCGGAGCAGAATTTGACGCAGAAGATGCAAGGAATCTTCGTTCTGGAAGAACGTTGAGTGCACTCAACGCAGAAGAATCAAGCCGAACGTACTTACCTATGTCGTGCATAGCCATTGTGCACCGGCCACGATATATCGTTTCCGCAAAAAGATCAGAGAATCGTATAACAGCTGCGAGTGAGGCGGCTGCTAATTCTTTTTTCAGGATGACCCGGTGTTGCTCGACAGACACAGTTCGTGGCGGCGCCTTCACAAGACTTAATGCGCTCGTGTATTCCTCATTTGAGAGTAAACAAGAAAGGTCATGCTCAAGGTTATGCATATCAAAGTCCGACTTTTTTCGATGTGTAGGTAGGGCGCCACAGCGCCTGACGAGGTCTCTCAGCCGGCGACCCATTGGAGTCTCAACAGCTTCAAGTTGGAGCACGCACTCCTTTATGCCTAGCTGGGAGATGGTTGCTTCAAGTATGCACAGCTGATCATCGTCCACAAACTCACAGGCACCGAAATGTCGTGTCGAAGGATTGAAGTAGGCGAACCCGACATGTCGCTGCTCCATTTGAATCTTAATTTTCACGGCGGCAACCGCGGGCGTGTCAAACAACTCATCTGAACGGTTGAGCTCTTCCTCAAAGGCGTCAAGCTTCCCCGGTGAAGCTGTCCGAGAAAGTCTCCAGCCTTGGCGAGAAGTCTCTTCATACAGCTCGATTAAATGCTCCGTCCCGTTCAACAAAAGCTCGCGGAGGATAGTTTCAAAGAGGCTGCGGTTCAGTGTTAACCCGGGAAGAGCAGACTCGCCGTGTCCGAGGTAATGAACGGCGGTAGTTGTTTTCAAAAAGGTTCGCGATATCAGGATTGCATCATCACCGTGAACCGAATAGTTGTCTTTGCGATTGAAGATGCGAATAATATTTGGATTGATAGGTAGCGATCGATAGAAAGTGACGAACCCTTTCCTGTCGCTTTCTAATCATGGGGAAAGCGAGGTGCGCTTCAGAGGAGACAATCGAGCCAAGCATCAATTTGAAAAAAAAAAGCGCTTTGAAGTCCTTACCGTCAAGAGCACGGTATTTCTCGCTAACAGACATGTAAAGCTGAGTTAATGGCCAGCGAGAAATTTCTGCTTGATACTGCCACGGAACTTCCTGAATATATGTTCAGGCTGGCGGCAACCATTTTGAACGAAAACGACAGGAATTTGCGAAACAAAAAACGATACGAAAGTTACCGAGCAAGCAAGCAAGTACGAAGGTACCTTACTTGAAGGTAAATCTTCGTTCTTTCGTATAACATATCGTATTATTATTGAAGTACGTACTACCTTCGTAATAAAAAAAATTCTTCTAGGGACCGAGCAAACAGCGTTAGACGTGATTGCGTGGGTCCGTTCCCAGGTGTATCGGCATGCCTCAAATCTCAAAATCGGTTCGGAAGAAAACATCACATTGCATCGCAAACTTGACTGCGATCGGTTCGAATCGGTTCGATTCAGCATACCTGATGAGTTCTGAAGATGTGTGCTCGCGCGACCGGTCAATCAGAATCACTCCTCAAACCTGTCCAATCTTGCATATGGTCCGCATATGGCTGAAAATAGATGAAATATTAATATGACCTTAAATGAAATAAACAATTATTTCAAGGCAGGGAACGTGTGAAATAATGATTTGGGACGAGTCAGGTCACTGACGAAGTCACATTTAGCAACACAAACCAACCCGGTCATTTCCCCAAAAATGTAACATTTAAACGTCTTCTGATTCGTCGAGAGCTCGATCATTTTCAAAAGTCATAGACTAAATCACCGTACGGTCGGTGAGTGATACTTTATCTCTAACTAACAACTATGTGCGACGCCTTTTCTTTCTTCGGACGCCGGCTGTTCAGCGGGACGGCCTTACCATTGCGCTAAGCGTGCACGTAGTCGTCGTACATACATGCATGCCACCTCTGAACGAAGAAGCGACGGCAAGCCGTCTTCTAGACGCGCGCTAGTGGACGTCGAAGTTGACCGATGTATCGATGAAAATTCGGCTTCAAACCTAAAACATCGCTTTTCTCTCAACAAAGCTTCATCGACCAAAACCGAAGATCCATCGATCAACCAAATTTCGGACTCGTCCCACCACAGATCAAACGCACCGTTTTAGATCGTTTTTAGCGGGTGATTCCGAGCTTTTCATTGGTCAAAATCTTGTGGTTGGACTCTTCGTTTCCGAAGCGTCGTTGAAGGCTCGCACAGCTGTTTCCACTTGAGCGCACCTGGGCAGACGTCTCTTCGGCTTAGCCTGTGAACTGCAATTAAACAAAGCTGCCGGGCACAAGAAGACAGCGTATCTACGACCTTGACAACATCTCACGTGCAGTCACCATGATCGACCGTAATCACAGCCAACGCGGGTACTGTACCGCGTGCCCTGAAACCTCCGTTGATACACTAGGGTTCGTAGAACCGTCGGAAACAAAACTTGTGCAGACGAGGGATGATTGTGTGCGAGTTTCCCGTGCCGTACGTTCAGAGCTTTCACGCTCTTTATCTTTGCCAGAACTCAACTGGTTGCCGAGCTGCTTCAAACCTGGGTCTTCCGAAACGCGCGAATTTTTTTTCGTCCGGCAAGAAGCTTTGAATTTCAACGCTTCTTTCGGCACGCCGGTTCGAGAGGTATGCTACTGCCCGGATTCTTTTCAATCATTGGTCCTGCTAGTAACCTTGCTACCTGCTGCCCGGCTCGCAAACTTTGGATCCTTATGTCGAAGATTGGGAACGAGCTAACTGAACAATACTGTTGCCCAGGTACTATCAAAGCAATGGAGATATCACGTCGAATGCGAGTCATGCCCGCACGAATGGATGCTCGCCAAAGCGGCGCAAATGATGCGCATGGCACGACTCAAACTCGCAGAATATATAAGAGCAAGGAAAGAGGATGTCGCATTGATCGAAAACTGCACAGCGGCAACTACTTCTGTCCTTCGTGCAGTAGATATTCGCCAAGGTGATACAATCATTTGCCTGAGCACTGCGTACGGGATGGTTAAAAAATGCATTCAACATTACGCCGAAGGCGTAGGCGCGGAGGTTGTCATGGTCGATATCGAGTTTTTCGGGCGAGCAACAGATCCGTGTGGTCCTGATGGAAACTCTCTCGAGTCAACACTTGCCCAGTTGATGGATGCTGCTGCTGCAAGGGGTTCACGAATTCCCCTAGTCACTTTTGACTACATAGCCTCTTGCCCTGGCGTTATTATGCCTGTCGTCACGTTGGCTAATCTTTGCAAGGTCCGTGGGATTCCGTGTCTTCTTGACGGTGCTCACGCGCTGGGTCAGATAAAACTGAACTGCCATGCTCTAGAGGCTGCAGGAATCACATATTTCATGGCAGATGCACACAAATGGTTGTTCAGTCCGAAAGGCAGTGCATTTCTTTGGGTGACAAGACGTTTACAAGGTGACGTGCACCCACCAGCTGTCGGAGCCGTGTGCTCTAACTCGCCATCTACTAGTTTTGATCCAGCTGCCGTTCATGGATTGTCAGACTTTGAGCACCGTTTTCAGTACACCGGTACTCGTGACTATACCCCTTTGATTGCAGTGCACGATGCGCTGCTATTTCGAGCAAAAATTGGCGAAAGGGCGATCTTAAGGTACAATCACGACCTTGCGATTTGGGCACAAGAATGGTTAGCTTCCTTATGGGGTACTGAAATATTGGTTCCCAGGGTATGCACAGCGTTCATGGCACACATCAGACTACCAGTCACATCAGCTGCTGCTGCAAGACTTCTTCAAAATGTGCTCGAGGTAGATAAGTCAATCCACGTCATAGCATTTACACTTCCGGCACGCTTAGATTCAGGCGAGACGCAACAGACACATTGGATACGACCCTGCATGCAGCTTTTCATCTGTCGGGAAGATGTCAATGCCTTGGGAGACGCCGTTTTAAAGTTGGCTCCCAAATGTGAAAGAGTGGCATCGTTTGGAGCGACATGGCTTTTTAAGGCACGACATTCTTCAAGGAAAAGGCGTGAAGCAGGAATGCTTGCGATGGATATAGGTCATAGGGTCACCGTGGGGTTTTCTTTGACATCAGAGACAGTATCATGTCTGCAAGAGAACTCGGCCCAAGAGTTGAACAATTACGGCTCAAGAGGACGCAAAACCTCACCTGCGCCATGTGCTGTTGCTGCCGTCGCTAAGTACTCTGCTGGAAATCTCGGAGGCAGTTTGCCTATTAGCTTTGGTGTTGGCTTTGTCTGTGGTTCATCCCTCTCGCCGACAACAATGGAGTGTAAAAAAAACAACGCTGTGAGTCAGGTTGGCAAAATAGGATCTCCACAGCGGAAGGGACCGGATGAAGATGTTGGCCGTTCCCCGTTGTCAGTCATCGATATCATGAGCAGCAGCATGGCTTCAAGTGGCGGAGCCTCGATTGATGGTTCCTGTTTCTCACATCCAACATGGCTATCGCACAAAAGGGATCAGGTGCGACCATGTACTTTACATGAAGAAGATGATTCTGGACGCATCAATTGCTGTTAACACACTTCTCGCATTGATTTCGATGCAAGACGTGGATCGTAGACTTGCGCGGTGTCATTTTCTAGGAAAAGTGCGTGGCACTCTCATCTGGCGAGCCATGTGGGAATTTACATATTGTATTTTTAGTGGTCCGTGTCGATAGACTCAGGCACTCGGTTATTTTTTTTTGTATGAATTGCACTCAGAGTTTTAATTACATGAATGAAGTTTGTTAGCGACCAACTGGAAGGTAGCATACTAAAGTGCGGTTCATTATTCTGTTTCTTTAGTCGAAAACCTTGCACTCCTCGGCGGAAGGGTCATCAGCGCAAAGGGCGTCCATAGGGTCGGCTGATACGTCCCCACCCTCAATGAGGCCCTTGGCAACAATGTGAGTCAGATCGACAACGCGCTGGGTGTAGCCCCACTCGTTGTCGTACCAGGCGACAACCTTGACCATATCGTCGCCCATCACCATGGTGAGCGCAGCATCGATGGTTGTGGAGACGTCAGAGCAGCGGAAATCAACGGACACCAGTGGTGTCTCAGTGATTGCAAGAACACCCTTCATGGGGCCATCAGCGGCCTCCTTGAAGGCGGCGTTGACTTCCTCTGCCGTGACGCCCTTTTTCTCGACGTTGCAGACAAGGTCCACGATGGAGACGTTGGGAGTCGGAACACGGAGGGCAATGCCATTGAGCTTACCCTTCAGCTGGGGGAGGACAAGGGCAACAGCCTTGGCAGCACCAGTGGAAGTGGGGACAATGTTGAGGGCGGCAGCGCGAGCACGACGGAGATCGCGATGCGATGCATCAAGAATGCGCTGATCACCAGTGTATGAGTGGCAGGTGGTCATGGTGCCCTTGATGATGCCGAAATTCTCATCGAGAACCTTGGCAAAAGGCGCAAGGCAATTCGTGGTGCAAGACGCGTTCGAAACAATGTTGGCAGAAGGGTCATACTGGTCAGCGTTGACACCGACAACGTATGTCGGGATGTCGTTTCCCTTCGCCGGGGCGGTGATGACGACCTTCTTGGCGCCGGCCTGAATGTGCTTGCCAGCGCCAGGTCCGTCGAGGAAAACACCAGTTCCCTCGATGACTATGTCAATGCCCATCGCCTTCCAGGGAAGGTTGAGCGGGTCACGGTCAGAAACCACCTTGATGGGCTTTCCATTAACGGAGATGGTCGCGTCATCGACAACCTTGACGTCAGCATCAAAAGTGCCGAGGATAGAGTCGTACTTGAGCAGGTGTGCAGCAGGCTTTGCTCCGCCAGACTGGTTCACGCACACAACTTCGAGGGTGGTGTCTGCACCGCGGGACATCCAGCAGCGGACAAAGTTGCGCCCTGA
>Ga0302114_10003075_pt1 | contig 10572 bp, 6 predicted proteins | sample AG5_Surface_MG_FD_203107 | JGI IMG/M metagenome (GOLD analysis project Ga0302114, IMG submission 203107) | Marine microbial communities from Western Arctic Ocean, Canada - AG5_Surface | ecosystem: Environmental > Aquatic > Marine > Oceanic | place: Canada: Western Arctic Ocean | collected...
CCTTTACAGATTACAGCCCCATCACCGATCCAAACATTGTCGGCGAGTTGAACGGGTTGAGTATTGCCAACGCTTTGGGTTCGATCATAAATATCATGCCAGTCGGCATCGGTGATGTAGGCACCTGCAGCGAACATGCAATTTTTTCCAACCGTTATCCCAGAGCCGGAATCAAAGCGTACACCAGGGCAGACTAGGCAATTGTCATCAAGAGAAATATGTCCTTGGTAGTCCTCAAACTGCCATGTAGAGAAGGAGATTCTCCTATCCTTTGCAGTGATCATGTGGACATTATCGCCAACGGAGATATGGTCGCCACTGACGTCGATGTACCAAGGTTTCATGAGCGTGAAGTTTCGTCCCAACGATTTAAAGTGAGGGGAGGTGAAATGTCGGCCATACCAGTCTTCATAGTAGGCGTAAAGTTTATTGAGCCAGTAAGGTCGATGATCTCTAATCATGCTCATTGTCGCGCATTAGGGTACGAAAACAGTGTAACAAATATCCGCAGCGAGTAGCGTGAGTGTGACTGTGTTCGCGACAGGCATGCTAATTCAATGTTTATCACATCAAAATGTGATACAAATACGCCAACTAAAAATTGTCTGAATACAGCGGGATAAAAGAAATCAGTGGAAGCAATTGAAGCCCTTATTAATCGTGTCTCAATCCCGAGAGTGGGGTCTGAATTGCCCGATGACAGTGAGCTGGAAATTATATTTAAGGCGGCGCTTAGAGCACCGGACCATGCTCAACTTCGTCCCTGGCGGTTTCTAACAATAAGTGGCGATGACTTATTTAGTCTGGGCGAGCTGTTTCTTGAAGCACAACTACAGGATGATGCAGCCTTATCGAATGTCGCGCAGGTAAAAGTGAAATCGAAGGTGCTGCGAGCACCATTGATTGTTGTTGCGATTGCAAGTTTACAAAAACACCCGAAGGTGCCTGAAATAGAGCAAATGCTCTCGGCTGGTGCAGCAGTGCAGAATATGTTGATAGCAGCATATGCGCAGCATATTGGTGCGATATGGCGTACAGGCAGTATGGCTTACCACCCGGTTGTACGTGATGGTTTAGGCGTTTGTGAAGATGAAAAAATTATCGGTTACATATACATGGGTAAGGGCGAGTCGAAAGCCCGAGTGCCCACGGATTTAGTCGTCGAGGATTACGTCTCGCAATGGAAAAGCGTGTAAGTCAACAAGATCTGCTGAGCGCGCAATGGAAAGAGCTTCGTTGTGAAGTGCATGAGTGGGACGACGGTGAATCGGGCTATGATTGCCTGACACGCTATTGGTGTCCGCTGGCTGTTTTCGAAGTTTACTGGATCGCAGAACGTACAAACGTCGCTGAACATGATATTTATCTCACCGATGATTTGCGGTTGGCTGGCTTTAGAGAGCCGCTGGATTTTTTGGCAACCGATGAATGGAAGCGCGAACTAGCAACACGATTGAATTGGTGCGATAGCGCCCGTGTTATATTGGGTCAGATAAAAAACAAGTAGTACGATCTATTTTGAGGACCATATGTCAAAGCAAGCAAGATTAACAACCAAAGACGAGATTCAAGATCGACTTATCGATGAGCTGATCGGCGTTTGCCGAGGTGTCATTGCCGATGGCCGCGTGGACGAGCAGGAAGCTATTTTTCTAGGGCAGTGGATTGAGAATCATCGGGAAATCGCAGATAGATGGCCTGTGAACATACTCTATGCAAGACTCGTTGAGATGTTGCGAGACGGTATATTGTCAGAGTCTGAACGTGCGGAGCTATTGCTGACCTTGAGAGACCTCACGGGCGAGAGTTTGATCTATCAGGAGCCCAATAGGTCCACAGCGCTTCCCTTGGATAACCCCCAACCAGAGATCGACTTCACCGGTAAATCCTTCTGCTTAACCGGGCGATTTGTCTTTGGTAGCGAGCTCGATTGTGAAGAAGCGATTTTAGAGCTTGGCGGTGATATCGTCGAAGCACCTAATATGGCGACGGACTATTTGGTGATTGGTGAGTTAAGCAGCCCCGACTGGGTTCACACCAGTTTCGGCCGAAGTATTGAGCATGCGGTAGATCTAAGGCAGCAAGGATCATCTATTTCCGTTATATCTGAAGAACACTGGGTAAATTCCCTTTAGGCTTGGCAAAGTTTGTAATATAATCTCCGCTCACCTCGGTCCTCTCGCAACAACAAGTTGTGAACCCCGCCAGGCCCGGAAGGGAGCAACGGTAGCGATAAGTTCGTGTGCCGGGATGCGGCTGAGGTGACTTCTAACTTTCTCGAATTGTGTAAGCTTGTTTGAGTTTTGTTCACGGTACTATTGATAATAAATAATAGCGCTCTGTTCATGGACTTTTTATGGCCGTTAACGATTCGAGCCGTCTTAATGGAGAGGTGTCCGAGTGGCCGAAGGAGCTACCTTGGAAAGGTAGTGTGGGAGTAATCTCACCGAGGGTTCGAATCCCTCCCTCTCCGCCATTTTCGTAAGTGTATGATTCGCATGGATTTATTGATAGTATATAAGTCCATGACGGACACATGACGGAATTAGATGGCTTACTTCAGGGAACGAAACGGCAAGCACTCCGCCGAGGTACGCCGCATAGGCTACCCCAATCAAAACAAAACCTTCAGAACTAAAGCAGCTGCCCTTGCCTGGGCGCGACAGCTAGAGTCGAGCATGGACATCGGTTCGTGGATCGATACCCGTGAAACGCGGTCTGTGCTCATGGAAAACATCATCGATGATCTCATCTATTCATTCGAAAGGTTTGGTTTAGATGTAGCGGGTCCCAAATTGGGACAGCTCCTCATTATGAGAAAGTGGTTCGAGGGTTTATCGATACACGATTTGACGTTCGACAACGTTTTAGATTTCGCCGCGTTCCGAAGGCAGACTGTTGGGGCGAGCACACTGCAAACTCAAATGTATTATCTCAAACAAGCGATAACAAATTCCAGAATAAAAACCGAGCTGCCTGTAGTAGACATGGCAATTTCTGAACTCAAGTTAAAGAAGATCATCATGGGGAGTAAGAAGCGGGACCGTCGATTGGAACCTGGAGAGTACGAAGCGTTGATGAATGAGGCGGAAGGACATTGGATTAGCGCTGCGATCGACATCGCTTTGGAATCTGCCATGCGTCAGGGTGAAATACATGCGCTCAAGTGGTCCGATATTAATGAAAGCAAAGGTGTGATCCGGTTAAAGCGCAAAGATAAGGACGCTGAAACCGGCCAATCAGAGCAGAAAATACCTATGGTACAGGGCGTGAGAGAGGCGCTCCTACGCGCACACAATGTGTTTGGGCAAGGCCCACACCTTATCCCTGTAAAGCGCTCGGCGTCCATTTCTGACAAGTTTGCCAGACTGACTAAGAAGCTGGGGATTGTTGATCTCCGCTTCCATGATCTGCGTCATGAAGCGATCAGTCGGATGTTTGAGAGGGGGATGAGAGTCGAACAAGTGCGAGTGGTGTCGGGCCACCGCACACTTGAGCAATTATCTCGTTACGTTAACTTGCGACCGGAAGATTTAGCCGGGATGTAAAGTAGTGAGCTACTTCTTGTGTAGGGAATAGGTATTTTTTACCTCGCCTTACATGCGGCATGTCTAATTCGCCACGATAGATTTGCTGGTATACAGATTGTTTTTTTAGTCTAAGTAAACTAGCAAGTTCTTCGAGATCCATGAATGGACCGTATTTTTCTAGCAGTATCTTTTCCAAGTCGCGGCTCTTACAACAAATACAGCGGTGGCGGCAACAGCTCGTTAACAGCCTACAACAAGTAGGGCGTAGACCCCGAAAAGACGCTTTCGAATATCACTCAGGCGGACTACAACAATTATCCCTTCGATATTCAACCCATCGAGTTAGAGCTTATAAATAAAGCAAAAACTGATAAGAGCCTTATTGATCAAGCCGAACAAGATGATCAGGTCACAGCAACCCTATGGCTCAGAATAACCTGAAGCTATTGCGTTACAAAACGTTACCTAATGAACAAAAAAAATGTACATGGTTGCTTCATCGTGAGCGGTTGCTTCCGCAAAACAATAGATTCATCTAGTTTGGCGGCATGGACATTTATCAGAAGAATAGTGGTTACAAATCACTTTTTAGGCAGTGAATTAGTAGATGCTGTCTATTCCATGGATCTTGACTTTTTTGATGATCTGCGATTCGTTAGCGTTTAGATGCAATTGGGCGCATTATCAGAGAACAGTTAAGTTTGGACGCTAGTTAATCTAGGGGCGTTCGCTGGTTGCCAGTTTTTGTATAGGTTTTTTTTAACAGACCACGAGAGCTTTTCGCCGTGAAATTATACACCGTACAATAAAAGTGAAGCTTTTCTGGTTGGGGTGGATTTTTGAATTTTGATTTAACAAGACTTGTTGACGGTAAAAGCTAATGTTGTTTTGTAAATATCTTCGTCGCTACCTGCTGTTTTTTTTCGCTGTTGCTATCTCCAACGAAGGCATTGCTGCGGTAATTACTGGAGTGGTGTCTCCCGCAGAGGGTAGTTATACAGCGGGTCAGGACCTCAGGTTTACCGTGAACTTTAGCGAAGCTGTGATGGTTGAATTCGATGATGAAGGGAACGGTCCTCGATTAATATTAGATTTAAAATCTGGCCTTAGCGTTGCAGCCTATACCGCGGGGTCAGGAAATAAAGCATTAGATTTTATTGCGCGTTTGACAAACAAAGATTTTGATTTTGATGGGATAGATGTTTTAGAAATTGAGCTGGGCGGCGCTGCTATTACTTCTCTCGTGAGTCAGGATGAAGCGGACTTGACGATCACTGGATTGCCCGATATGCGCCGAATTTTAGTTAATCACGGTAGTCGCTTGGAGGTACCGATCCCTCAGGTCTACAGCGTAGGAGACAGCATGATATTTCGCCTTCACTGGCGCCGTATCACATCAATTCAAGCTGCATCCCCACCCAGGCTGACTGTTATCGTTGGCGACTCATATTATGCCCTAGAGGGAGTGAGTGACAATGATGGTTCGCTGTTTTTCAATCATACGGTAACTGCTGATGATCTTGATGCTGAAGGCTTTATCGTCGATTCTTTCTCTTTGTCGCCCGCACAAATCAATGGGAAAGTTTCTTCTTTTGAAGATGCTTCTGATAATTCGAGTCACGCCTTATATTTAGGAACTAGTAGCCAAAATAATGTGCCGGTTATCTCCGGTATGCCAACTGAAATGGTGCTGGAAGGTGAGAGCTATAGCTTTACAGCGGAGCTGTCAGACTTTGAGGGTGACCCATTAACGGTTACGGTCAGTAATCTGCCGAGCTGGTTGAGCCTTGACACGGCCACTGGATCTTTGAGCGGTACGCCAGCGGTTGGCGATGCAGGTATTTATGCGGGTATTGTCATGCGGGTTGATGACGGTCAAAGCCATGCTGAACTGGCAGAGTTCACGATTGAGGTGATAGGTGATCATGACGTCGATGGCATCGCTGACCTTGAAGATGTCGATGATGATAACGATGGCTTGAGTGATGAGTTCGAGCTTACTCATGGTTTTAATCCACTCGACCCTAGTGATGCTGCTGGCGATGAGGATAACGATGGCTTAAGTAATTTAGATGAGCAACTGTTGGGGAGTAATCCGCGGCTTGATGACCAGGCGCCATTGATCACCCAGCCGGCTCCGGTTGACATAGATGCGACGGGGTTATTGACAAAAGTCTCAAGATTAATTGCGCCACAGGCTATAGATGAGCTTGATGGAGAAGTAGCCGTCACTCTGGTTGGTTCGGATTCACTTGACCTTGTTCCAGGTCGTTATTTTTTGACTTGGTTTGCATTGGACGGAGCGGGTAACCGAGCGGAAGTGAGCCAGCAAATTGATATTCATCCATTAATCTCGCTTAGCAAGGACCAGGTATTAGGTGAAGGGATTGATGGCAGTATTAAGATACAGCTAAACGGTGTGGCACCTGCGTACCCACTGAAGGTGCAAATTGAAGTGTCTGGCATTGCTGATAATCAAGACCATGATCTGGTCGCTGGTAGCGTAAGCTTCGAGCAAGATGAATTGGTAAAAAGCATTAGTTTCCAAACATTTCTTGATCGTGTCGACGAAGGCGCGGAAACACTAGAAGTCAGTTTGTCCGGCAGTGGTAATTTTGGCATCCAGAACCGCCAGGTCACGACCATTGTTGAAGTGAATGTAGCGCCCAGTGTGGGACTGACGGTTAGTCAAAACGGGTTCGATGTGTTGATTGTTGAGCAAGGCGGCGGCTTGGTGAACTTTACCGCGATAGTCGATGATGTAAACCCGGGTGATGAATATACCTTAGAGTGGCTGTTTTCTGATGGTGTTTTTGCTGAGTTAGACACTGACTTGCAACCTCAGTTAGACCCGTTAGATCTAGCGCCAGGGATTTACCAGTTGACTGTTCGAGCAACCGATAGTGGCAGTCCAGCGATGTCTAATGAAGTGCGATTGAACTACCAGGTTGTCGAGACTTATCCCGTGTTGACGCAGCAAGATAGTGATGGTGATGGAATAAGTGATGTTGAAGAAGGTTTTGAAGATGATGATCAAGATGGTCTGCCAAACTATTTGGACGCGGTAGCGTTGCCGAATGTGCTCAATGAAGCGTCAAGCGACGGGCTAAACTTTTTGCTTGAGTCGGACCCGGGAGTGAAGTTGGTGTTGGGCGAATTGGCGATCGCCGGTGGTGCCGGTGGCGCCAAGATCACACTGGATCAACTGGCAGCAGACTATAGAATCCCCAATGATAATTTTGCCAACGTAGGGGGTTACTTCGATTTTGGCGTAAAAGAGCTGCCGGTTATAGGCCAGAGTGTGAATGTCGTGTTGCCGCAACGTCAAGCGATATCAGCCAATGCACTGTATCGAAAGTACAATGGAGTCTGGTCTACGTTTGTAGAGAATGCCCGTAATGGCGTGATGTCCGCGCTGGGTGAGCCGGGTAATTGTCCACCGCCCCAAAGTATTGCTTATCGCGATGGTTTAAACACAGGCGACTGGTGTGTCCAATTGACCATTGAAGACGGTGGTCCTAATGATGCCGATGGCTTGGCTAATGGCAGTATTGATGACCCCGGCGGTGTTAGTAATGATGAAGGGAGCAATGCTGATAGTACTGACAACACAGGCGGTGCTCCAAGCAGTGCACCAAGCAGTGCACCAAGCAGTGAAAGGGGTAGTAGTGGCGGCAGTCTGGACTTCGTTATTATGATAATACTGTTGACCCTCGTTAGCCTACGGTTGACTCGTACTCTACGTGCTAACGACTATACTCGTTAATGTAATCAGAGCTGGCCTATGTGTAAACATTTTGTAATTTTGGTGCTGTTACTCGTTGCTGGTCTGGGTAGTTCTGCGGTTTCTGCTGCGCCACCAACGTTCGCCGTGACCTTCTCCCCTGCAACGATTAGTCCTGGTGGCTTTAGCACCATGACCTATACGATCGATAATTCTGCTGAAAATACCCCTATTGAATCACTGGTATTTACTAATGTCTTGCCGACAGGTGTGACGATTGCCATTTCAAAACCTTCTCAGCTTCGCTGCAATCGGTTTGTAGTTGCGACAGTTGGCTCTAGTAGTGTGAGCTTCGATGGCGAGTTGGAGGCAAATTCAATTTGTACAGTCCAGGTCAATGTTACTAGCAATTCACCAGGTGCAGTCGTTAACACGACTAGTGTTCTGGCGACCGTTGATGGCACCGTGAATGCTGCCAGCGCAACCTTAACGGTTGATGGTTCAACGGGCGCTGTCTCTAGCATGGCCTTTTCACCTGCCATGATGCGCCCGGGCGAGGTAAGCAGGCTAACCTATACACTAACCCGTTTGGGCACTGGTTCGGCTACTTTTCAGGTTCTGAATATTTTTCCATTAGGCATGACTATTGCGCAATTTCCGAACGCAGAAATTGTATCGTGTACCTCCAACAATCTAAATCTTGTCCCAGGGGCAGATTTCGTTTTTTTCTCGGTCTCTGTCTCGATGGGTGATGTTTGTACTGTTAGTGTCAATGTGACGACATCGCGAATTGGTACCTATTTCAATGAGGCAGGGCTTGGCTCTGCGGATGTGATCGCCGAACTGAGGGTCACTAACAACTTCGCGCATGCAATATTTCCAACGTCGTCAACACCCGGTAGCTCGGTCCCATTGACCTTCACGATCAATAATTTTGACCGAATAAACGCTGCTACTGATATCACCTTTACTAACAACCTAAACGCGACTTTGGCTGGACTCGAAGCAACTGTATTACCCGCGGATGATTTTTGTGGTTCTGGTTCAACGCTGACAGGATCCACAACCCTTACGTTGGCGAACGCTAATTTAGCAGCTGAAGCATCCTGTACGTTTGAGGTGACAGTGCTGATTCCTGCTACTGCTGCACACGGTCTCTATACCAACACTTCCAGTATTATCAATTTAACGCTGGCGAGTGCAACCACCAAACCGGCGATTACTAATTCTCTCTACATTAATAAAGCCCCGATTGTCACTGCGACCTATCTTGATAGCCCCACCAGTGCCGGTCAGGATGTGACTCAGCGTTTTGTTATAACCAATATAGACAGGCCTGCTGTATCGGCAATCAGCTTTATTGCTGATTCTAATGCACAATTGGGAAGTTTACTCGTTAAAACTTTACCAGCAAACGGCACCTGCGGAGGCGATTCTAGTTTCTTTACATTTAATGATAATAATGTTCCTCAGATAGGCGTTGATAATGCTAGTTTGGCGGCGGGTGACGAGTGTACCTTTGATGTTGTTTTAACTGTGCCCGCTGACGTAGGGCCAGGCAGCTACGCTTTTACAACCGGTAACATTAGGGCTGTTGTCTTAGCTACTACCGTTTACGGGGTTGCTGCTACGGATAACCTGATCGTCGTTGCCGCACCCGCCTTACGGATGAGTTTTGCTGCGGATACCTTGGCGCCGGGTACCACAACGACGGTGGAATTCACCCTGATAAATAGTGAATCAGCCACTTCTGATGCGACGAGTGTAGGCTTTACCGTGGACTTAGATGCCGCCCTTTCCGGTATGGTGTCAACTACCACAGCGCAGAATGATATATGCGGCTTTGGTTCGCGTTTTAGCGGTACCTCGACGCTCACATTAAGTGGTGCTTTATTGTCTCCTGGTACCAGTTGTACTTTTTCTGTCACTGTCCAAATCCCGTCTACGGCACCTCAGGGTCCCGTTACAGTGGTAAGTTCAGTTGTCTCAGCGTCGACTTCAGGCCTAGCAGTCACGCATGCTGCAAGCAGTAGAAGGGTGATCGTTACCGGTTTGTCAATGAGTAAAGCCTTTCTCTCGAATCCAACACTTCCTGGTTTGACCAATACTATAAGGTACACAATCACCAACGCCGCGTCGGTGCCAGCCGCCACAGGTATCGGTTTCACCGATTCCTTGGGGTCTGTGCTTACAGACTTGGCAGCAACCGAATTACCCACAAATGGTTTTTGTGGTACTGGTTCAACGTTGACAGGATCTACAACCCTTGTTTTGGCGAACGCTAATTTAGCCGCTGGAACGTCCTGCACGTTTGACGTTGTGGTTTTGGTGCCTACTAGTGCAAACAGTAACAACTATGCGAGCCCTACTAGTAACATAAGCGCAACGGTTGCGGGCCTCAACACATCATCATTCGGTGCTTCTGGTCTGCTGATTGTCGAAGAACTAACGTTGCTTCTGACCACTGCAGTAGCGAACCCTACGGCCGCAAACCCAATCCCGGTAAATGTTTATTTTAGTAGAGCAGTAATCAACTTTGAGATCGCTGATTTAGTCGTGGAAAATGGGTCTGCGAGCAATTTTGCTGGCATGGGGAATGCTTATTCTGTGGATATTACGCCGAGTGCTTCTGGCGCGGTTTTGGTTGATGTGCTTGGCAGTGTTGCCAACGATGCAGTCTATCCGACAGTGGTAAATCCTGCTGCGTCCCAGTTATCAATAACCTACGACGCGACATTGGTCAGTCTTGTAGATAGACCCAATACGTTGCCGACGGCGAATGCGGGTGTTAATCAGACCGTAGCAAGCGGTGCAACCGTGACGCTTGATGGCAGTGCGAGTAACGATTTAGAGGGCGCGGTCAGCTACAGTTGGGTGCAAAGCAGTGGCTCAGCTGTGACGTTAAGCGGTGCAACGGTGGCCAATCCTACCTTTTCTGCGGCGTTAGGCGATGCGGTGCTCGAGTTTACCTTGACCGTCACGGATGTTGATGGTGCGACGGCGACAGACTCGGTCATCGTGACGTTGACCAACGTGTTGCCGACGGCGAATGCGGGTGTTAATCAGATCGTAGCAAGCGGTGCAACCGTGACGCTTGATGGCAGTGCGAGTGATGATTTAGAGGGCGCGGTCAGCTACAGTTGGGTGCAGAGCAGTGGTCCGGCGGTGACGTTAAGCGGTGCAACGGTGGTCAATCCTACCTTTTCTGCGGCGTTAGGCGATGCGGTGCTCGAGTTTACCTTGACCGTCACGGATGTTGATGGTGCGACGGCGACAGACTCGGTCATCGTGACGTTGACCAACGTGTTGCCGACGGCG
>Ga0302114_10003078_pt1 | contig 10566 bp, 10 predicted proteins | sample AG5_Surface_MG_FD_203107 | JGI IMG/M metagenome (GOLD analysis project Ga0302114, IMG submission 203107) | Marine microbial communities from Western Arctic Ocean, Canada - AG5_Surface | ecosystem: Environmental > Aquatic > Marine > Oceanic | place: Canada: Western Arctic Ocean | collected...
TTGGCAACCAAAGGCGGATTCAGTGTTAATTATGAAAATATGGGTGGTTCGGCAGATCGCGCTATTTATACAACTGACAAAGGAAGTTTTACTGTCAACCTTGACCACCCAGTTGTTAAAAGTGCAGTAAAAAATCTAGGTATAAACGATATTGGTTTCATGAGGCTCAGTCATGAAATAATATTTGCAGAGTATGCATTAGCACTAGCGAATATGGCTGCTGTAGATGACCCCGACAATCCTGCTGATGACGTAATTTATGATGCAAGAGAAACATTGAATAGAATCTCTGCGAAAAGTGAAATCCTCTATGAAAATACAGAAAATAATTGATGCTAAATTACATAGACAATAAAACAGTCTTTTTGCAGCATGCCTTTGTTATAAACATATAGATCATAGGAAACACACTTAATGTTTCCTATAAGCCTTAAATGACTTTACGGACTCTCATAGCATATTATTTTTTTTCTGCATCACGGTGGTCCTCTGAACAATAATACTTATTATCTAATGAAACCGCTTCTTTCTCTGCAATGTGTAATCCGCAATAGTCGCAAGATACCATTTTTTCTGCACTTCCATTTGACAATGGAGACTGTTTATTCTTGCGTAAAATACTCCCAACAATTATAAAGAGTAATAAACCAATCGCAATTAAAACTAAAATCCGCATACTAAAGTCCTACACACATAAAAATTAATGATACACAATAAGGACACGCTTTATTGTTAAAAGTTGCTAACACTATAGCCGAGAAGCTCGCTTCCGTTCATGCTCTAGCAAGAATTTCTTACGAACTCGCAGTGATTTAGGCGTCACTTCTAACAATTCATCCTCTCCGATAAATTCAAGTGCTTGTTCTAGGCTCATCCTAATAGGCGGCGTTAGCGCAATTGCTTCATCCGTTCCCGATGCCCTGACATTAGTCAACTGTTTACCTTTCAAAGGATTGACGACTAAATCATTATCGCGAGAATGAATTCCAATAACCATACCTTCATAAACTTCATCTCCATGGCCAACAAACATTCGACCACGTTCTTGTAAATTAAAAATAGCAAAGGCAACTGCTTTACCTACACCATTAGCAATTAGAACTCCATTGAGCCGATTACCGAAATCTCCGGGCTTCACTGCAGCATAATGATCAAAGACACTATATATAAGACCTGTACCTTGGGTTGCTGTCAAGAACTCAGTTCTAAAACCAATCAAGCCTCTTGAAGGAATAGTAAAGTCTAGGCGTACACGTCCTTTTCCATCTGGAACCATGTTGGAGAGCTGAGCACCCCGCTCTCCCAATTTTTCCATAATCGTACCTTGATGTTCTGCTTCAACATCTGCCGTCACAGATTCGTATGGCTCTTCTTTGATCCCATCGACTTCACGAATGATTACTTCAGGACGAGACACTCCCATTTCATAACCTTCACGGCGCATATTTTCGATTAAGACAGATAAATGTAGTTCACCTCGTCCAGACACTCGAAACTTATCAGGATCTTCGGGTGTTTGTTCGACACGCAAAGCAACATTATGAATTAGCTCTCTCTCTAAACGCTCTTTGATTTGACGTGTAGTAACAAACTTGCCCTCTTTACCAGCAAAAGGTGAATTATTAACTTGAAAGGTCATCGTGACCGTTGGCTCATCTACAGTCAATGGTGGCAGAGCTTCAACGGCTGTAGGATCGCACAACGTATCTGAAATGTTAAGTGGGTCTAAACCAGTAAAAGCAATAATATCTCCAGCCTGAGCTGACTCGACTTCTTCGCGCTTCAATCCCATAAAGCCCATGACTTTCAGGACACGACCATTACGTGTTTTGCCTTCAGTATCTATGACAGTAACTGGAGTATGCGCTGTGACTGTACCCCGCTCAATACGGCCAACACCAATAACACCAACATAACTATTATAATCAAGTGACGTAACTTGCATACGAAAAGGTCCGTCTGCATTGACTTTTGGTGCTTTGACTTTATCTACCACTAACTGGAATAACGGTGTCATATCACCTGATCTCACGTCATTTTCCATTCCCGCGAAGCCATTTAGTCCAGAAGCATAAATGACCTCAAAATCGAGTTGCTCATCTGTTGCATCCAAGTTCGCAAACAAATCAAAAGTTTGGTCTAGTACCCAACCCGGTCTAGCACTCGGTTTATCTATTTTATTTATGACTACAATTGGTTTCAATCCAAGAGCCAATGCTTTCTGGGTAACGAAGCGAGTTTGTGGCATAGGACCTTCAGAAGAGTCAACTAATAATAGTACTGAATCAACCATTGATAAAACACGTTCCACCTCGCCACCAAAATCAGCATGACCTGGAGTATCTACGATATTGATGTGGTAGTCGTTCCAACGAATAGCAGTATTTTTGGATAAAATCGTGATGCCACGCTCACGTTCTAAATCGTTTGAATCCATTACACGTTCTTGTAACTCTTCGTGTTCGCTAAAGGTACCCGACTGCCGCAATAACTGATCAACCAAGGTCGTTTTACCATGATCGACATGCGCAATTATTGCGATGTTACGTAACTTGCTAATTTCTCTTTTAGTAGATGTCATTATTCTCAGTTCTTTTTAAAGTTCTATTTTTATATCTAAATGTGTTCGCAAATATATGAAAAAATTATTTTTTCAACGCTTCTGAAAGATGGGGTTTAATCTGATTGAGTAATTGTTGATGAATATTGAAGTTACCTGCGACTAAGTTACCGTGTTCTATGTGATTTTCACCACCAGTAAAATCACTCACAACTCCACCAGCTTCTTCTATCAGAAGGACGCCAGCCGCTAAATCCCATTTCTGCAGTCCTAGTTCCCAGTAAGCATCAACACGTCCCGCCGCAACATATGCCAAATCTAATGCCGCAGATCCTCCACGTCTTAAATCAGATACTTCTGGAAAAACAGCATTAAAAGTCGCTAGGTAGGCAGGGAAATGTTCATGGTATTTGAATGGAAATCCAGTAGAAATTAGACTTCCGGCCAAGGTTTTTTGTTTTGTAACTCGTAGCCTACGATCATTTAATTGCGCTCCTGCCCCACGTGATGCAGTGAACAATTCATCTCTTAATGGATCATAGATCACGCCATGTTCTATTCTTCCTCGGACCATTACGCCAATTGAGACACAGTAATGCGGAAAACCATGTAGAAAATTCGCCGTTCCATCCAGGGGATCAATTATCCAGATCGTCTCATTATGACCCTGCTCACCAGATTCTTCAGCCAAAATAGCGTGGTCAGGATAGGATTTGTGTATGACACTAATGATTTCTTGCTCGGCGAGCCGATCTACATCAGTAACGAAGTCGTTGCGCCCTTTTGTAGTCACTTCAAGGTGTTCAACATGCTGGAGTGAACGAATAATAATATTACCCGCACTACGCGCTGCTCGAATAGCAATATTCAACATTGGGTGCATAAACTGATTTTCCAGGGCAAATAAAACAAATAGTTAGCACGAAAAGACTGAATCAGTAGTGCGCCTAACAAAGCCCGACATTATAACAATAAATCATTTCTCTATCAGATTAAGTTTCAACTAGTTGGACAGCCTAATTAAATCCTGCTAGCCTCCTTGTCATTGCTTAAAACGCAATAATACAATGGAACATGTTCCAGCAAATAATTACTAAGGAGTACAGAAAATGAAATCGTTAACAAAATTAGGTGCATTGGTTTTACCATTAGTCTTGATAACTGGTTGTGCTACACACAGTCATACTTTAGCTGACATTAGTAACATTCAAGCTGTCAAAGATCACTTTGCTCGTGTTGAAGCTCACGTTGGACAAGTTGAAAACACTGCTAATGTCGCGTTAACAACAGCACGTGATGCAAGTAAAAAAGTTGACCGTATGTTTCATAAAGCAATGAGCAAGTAAAACACTTCGTTTAAGCTTTTCTAAAAAAAACCGAGAATTTATTCTCGGTTTTTTTTTGCCTGAAATCCTGCTAATTACCCCTATAATACCTCACCAGGCATCAAAGATACCCAAACTGACTCACCCGATAACTGCATAACATCTTCCGCTATTTCACTCGCTCGTTGCTGACTGTCGAATGGCCCAACTAGTACTCCACCTTCAGTCCCTCTGAGTGGCCAAAAATAACTATCCAAACCCAATGTAGCCATCGCTAAATTCAGTTTTTTCTTTGCGTCATTAGTTACACCAGAATGAATAAACCAAACATCCTCTACTACTCTATTTTCAAATTTTTCAATAGCTTGAGATACGCCCAACTGCTCTTCAATCATAGCTCGTGCAAACAACAAGTCATCGTTATAAAGTTTATCTTTTTCCGCCATAATAGCTTTAACTACAGGCGTCATATTGTTTTTATCAACCTCCATATCTTTGTATAATTCATGTGCTTCAACATAGAGTCTCCCTCGATACATTGCAGCCTTAAAAGGTTGGTAAACAATTTCAACTTCTGTATTGAGAGGTACTTTCCCAAACAAATGTTCAATATCTTCAGGGTATAGGCGAATACAGCCGTGGCTCACACGGAGGCCTACACCATAAGGCTTGTTCGTCCCATGTAGTAAGTAACCTGGCATACCTAGACGCATTTTAAAGGCCCCTAAGGGATTATCAGGGCCCGCAGGCACAACTTTTGGTAACGGGTCACCATTTGCTAAATGTTCTGCTAGCACAGATTCTGGGACTGTCCAAGTCGGATTCTTGACCTTTTGAATTATTTTAGACTTACCTAAGGGTGTTTGCCAACCTTCGCGACCGATACCAATAGGATGCGTAATAACTTTTTTAGGCTGACCTGCTTCTTGCTTTGGATAATAATACAATCGCATTTCTGCTAAATTAATCACGATCCCTTTCTGGGCCCCTGCCGGTAAAATAAATTGATTAGGCACAAGTACACGTTGCCCGCTCCCAGGTAGCCAAATATCTACACTAGGATTTGCGCTGGCCATCTCACTATAGCCAATATCAAAACGTCGCCCGATATCTAGCAGTGTGTCTTCAGCCCGACTAAAAACAATTAGATTGTGCCCCACGACACGAGTTTTATCATCTGGTAAATAAAATGTAGTCGCATTGCCTGAAGGCATAGCCAGACAGACAAAAAGCCAACTAATCAAATAACGCATTCTTTTTCCTAAGTCACCACAACATTGACTTGCTTATTGTACATGGATTTATTTTTTGATTCTAAAGCAAATTATTTACAACTAAAGCTAACAAGATAGTAAAATCTGCTTTGCCTTCATTCCACGGCTAGCGTAATCTAACGACATGAAAAAATACTATTTACTAATCATTTTTATCTTAGCAGCTCTCTCTGGCTGCTCCACACTTAATACCGACCCTATTCCTGATCCCGAGGAAAGTTGGAATGTCGAACGAATATATTCAGAGGCCACAAAAGCGTTAGAAAATGAAGATTATACTAAAGCGATTAAGTACTTCGACCTAATAGAGTCTCGCTTCCCCTTTGGTGAATATGCCCAGCAATCTCTAATAGATAGTGCTTATACTCACTATGAAGCAGGTGAGCCCGAAAAAGCCTTAGCCACAATCGACCGATTTATTCGTGTTTACCCTCTGAATCCTAAGCTTGACTACGCTATCTATCTTCGTGGGCTCATTAACTTCACACGTGATGTAGGTATTATAGAAAAATATATACCTCGAGACGAAACGCAACGAGATCCAGGATCTGCCCAATTTGCTTTGCAAGACTTTACTAATCTGATTAATCGCTATCCAAGCAGTCAATATAGTAAAGATGCTAGCCAGCGTATTGTTTATTTGCGTAACCGTTTAGCACAACATGAGATTAACGTCGCACATTTTTATCTTCGCCGAGGTGCTTATGTTGCCGCTTTGAATAGAGGCAAATATGTTATTGAAAATTACCAGAGAACACCTGCTATGCCGGAAGCATTAGTAGTGACAGCCAGGGCCTATAAAATATTGGGCCTTCAAGAGCTCTCAGATGATACTATACGTGTACTTGAATTTAATTATCCTCAGTATCCTGGTCTCGATTCATTAAGAGAAATAATTCTCGAATAACGATCACCATAAAACTGATTTTTGTTATATATTTTACTAACTTCAAGTGGCTTTTTTAAACAGCAGATTCGCCTTCTTCGCCAGTACGTATCCTAATCACTTGCTCAATAGGAGTTACAAATATTTTACCATCGCCTATACGTCCCGTGTGCGCTGCCTTGGTAATGGCCTCAATACAAATCCCCACCTGATCTTCAGGCAGCACTATTTCCAATTTAATTTTTGGTAAAAAGTCGACGACATATTCAGCCCCTCTGTAGAGTTCAGTATGTCCTTTCTGTCGGCCAAATCCTTTAACTTCAGAAACGGTTAACCCTGTGACTCCGACATCCGACAATGCTTCTCGTACATCATCTAATTTAAAGGGCTTGATAATAGCTTCAACTTTTTTCATTTTTCCCTCACTCCATTTTAGAATTTATTGTATAGCCTGATGTAATAGGATAGCGTCTATCCCTTCCAAATGCACGATCTGTAATACGTATTCCTGGCGGAGCCTGTCGACGTTTGTATTCATTACGGTCTACTAATCGTATTACTTGGGCTATTAACTCTGGATCGTTACCGATAGAAACCATCTCTTCATAACATAGATCATTTGCAATATATTGTTCAAGTAAGACATCTAGTATTTCATAAGCTGGCAGGCTATCCTGATCCAATTGTTCATCTGCCAATTCTGCAGATGGAGGCCGAGTAATAATTCGAGTCGGTATTATCTCCGCGAGGTTATTACGATAATCTGCCAGACGGTATACCAAAGACTTATAAACATCTTTTAAAGGCGAAAACCCTCCGGCCATATCACCATATAATGTTGAATACCCAACTGCCATTTCACTCTTGTTACCTGTCGATAAAACCATAGCACCAGTTTTATTTGATAAGGCCATCAAAAGTACGCCTCTAGAGCGGGCTTGAATGTTTTCCTCAGTGATGTCTGCGGGCAGACCATAAAAATGGTCAAGTAAACTAGTATTAAATTGATCAGTTATAGGATCTATTGGGATAATACTGTGTGTGACATTTAAAAGACTTGCCATTTCAGCTGCATCATCCAAACTCATTTGTGAGGTATATTTTGATGGCATCATAACTGTTTTGACTCTATCTGAACCAAGGGCATCTACAGCCAGAGCTAAAGTCATTGCAGAGTCGATACCTCCTGACAACCCAATAACAACACTTGGAAAGTCATTTTTCTCAATATAATCCCTTAACCCCACCACTAAACCACGGTAAATCATCTCTAGATCGGACTCTTTTGCAACAACCTCACCCACCAAGTTTAATTGCCCATCCTGCTCTCGAGTGATATTAACTGGAAATAAGCCTTCTCGCCAAGCCGGTGCTCTAGCAACTTTCTGACCATTAGCTGAGATAACAAATGATCCACCATCAAAGACTAATTCATCCTGACCACCGACTTGATTGACATAGACAATAGGTAATCCAGACTCTGCTACTCGTCGTCTTACTTCAACTTCACGTAACTGACATTTTCCTTGGCGATAAGGTGAAGCATTCAAATTTAAAAGAACTTCAGCACCATGGTCAGCAGCTTGATTTGTTGGATCTTTAAACCAAATATCCTCACAAACTGTGATACCAAATTTAATCCCCTTACATTCGAATATTCCAGGAGAATTGCCTTTGACAAAATATCGCTCTTCATCGAACACGCTGTAATTAGGCAAATATTGTTTAAAGTATGTAATTAGACACTGGCCATCTACAATAACGGACGCCGCATTGTACAAATCTTCTCTTACTTGTCCTGAAGGGTGACCGATTACAATCGTGATCCCATACAAATCTTTTTTTAATTTTTCCAAGCCCAATTCCACTCGTTTTATGAAATCAGGTCTATGTAGTAAGTCTTCTGGTGGATAGCCTGTTAAGGTTAATTCAGGAAAAACTACTAAGTCTGCGTTTAACTCATCGCGCGCATGCTCCGCTGCATCAATTACCTTTTTGACATTGCCCAACACATCTCCAACAATAGTGTTGATTTGGCCCAGGACTAGACAGCAATGGCTAATCATTAACGATTAGCCATTGCAGCCAGCATAGTCTCACCCATTTCAGCAGGTGAGTTAGCTATCTTTACTCCAGCCGCTTTTAAAGCTATTAGTTTTGCTTCTGCAGTACCCATACCACCACTAATAATTGCACCAGCATGTCCCATTCTTTTACCTGCTGGCGCTGTTAAACCAGCAATATAAGCGACGACTGGCTTTGTCACATACCCTTGAATGTATGCTGCAGCATCTTCTTCTGCTTCGCCACCAATTTCTCCCACCATTACAATACCTTCCGTTTGTGGATCAGCTTCAAACAACGCTAAACAATCAATGAAGTTCATGCCATGAATTGGATCTCCACCTATTCCTACACATGTACTCTGACCTAAGCCATTTTTGGTGGTTTGATCCACAGCCTCATAAGTCAATGTACCTGAGCGAGAAACAATGCCAATTTTTCCAGCTAAATGAATATCCCCTGGCATAATACCAATTTTGCATTCACCAGGCGTTATTAAACCTGGGCAATTTGGCCCTATGAGAATAGCGCCATATTGTTTTAGAGCATGCTTCACTCGCAACATATCCTGAACGGGAATTCCTTCAGTAATGCAGGCAATAATTTTAATACCCGCATCTGCCGCTTCTAATATAGCATCGGCCGCAAAAGCCGCGGGTACATAAATCATAGTCGCATCAGCACCAGTTTCCAAAACCGCATCATAAACAGTATTGAATACAGGTAGTTCCAAATGCCTTTGCCCTCCTTTGCCTGGTGTAACACCACCAACAAGCACGGTACCATAAGCAATTGCTTGTTCAGAATGAAACGTGCCTTGTTTGCCTGTAAACCCTTGGCAAATAACTTTAGTTTTGCTATTTATTAAAATGCTCACTACTTCGCCTCCTTGGCAGCAAACACCGCTTGTCTTGCAGCATCAGTTAAATTATCCGCTACCCTGATCGTCATCAGACTATTAGTTAATAACTCTCGACCCAATTCGGCATTTGTACCTTCAAGCCTTACAATAACTGGTAAGGATAAACCTATTTCTTTTGCAGCTTGTATAATTCCTTCAGCAATTAGATCACAACGAACAATGCCTCCAAAAATATTCACTAAAATTGATTTCACTTTAGTATCAGACATAATCAATTTAAAGGCATGAGCAACGCGCTCAGCTGTAGTCCCTCCACCAACATCTAAGAAGTTAGCTGGCTGCCCTCCTTCTTGCTTGATTAAATCCATGGTAGCCATCGCTAAACCGGCTCCATTGACCATGCAGGCTACCTCACCATCCAATGATATATAATTTAGGCCATGTTGCTGTGCAACTACTTCAGCTTCATCTTCTTGTGCAGGGTCAAACATTGCAGCCAACTCAGAATGTCTAAAAACCCCATTGTCATCTAAATTTAGTTTTGCATCTACAGCTAATAATTCATTTTTATCAGTGACTACTAGTGGGTTAATTTCCACTAAGTGGACATCATTATCGATAAATAATTGGTAAAGGCCTTGCATGACATGTTGTAATTGCTTGAATGCCTCACCTTGAAGATCTAGAAAGAACCCAGCCCTTCGACACTGATAAATTTGCAGTCCTACGATTGGGTCTATAAATAAGTTTAATATTGCTTCTGGATCTTTTGATGCAACTAACTCAATGTCCATTCCACCTTGTGCGGAAACCATACACACTATTCGTTGACTGATACGATCTACTAAAATCGCTATGTATAGTTCTCGCTGAATACTAGATGGCTGCTCTACTAGAACTTGGTTAATTGGTAATCCGTGTTTAAGAGTTTGATGAGTCACTAATCGGCGACCTAATAAGTCATAAGCTGCATCAGCCACGCCATCAAGCGTATCAATAATTCTGACTCCTCCAGCTTTGCCACGTCCGCCACTATGTACTTGGGCTTTCACTACCCAGAGTTTCCCCCCAAGTTGTTCTGCAGCTTGCCTAGCTTGTGAACCACTAGTAACAACTTGTCCCTCTGGTGTAGGAATCCCATAACGAGAAAACAATTGTTTAGCTTGAAACTCATGCAGGTTCATATATTGGATTTACCTTCTATCGTTCTTGTATTGTTATGAAAATAATATATTAAGTAGCTATTTTCTCGCAATCATCAATTAATTACCATCTATAGTCATAGATATAGTTCAAACCAGACTATCAATAAAAAAATAAATCAGCTCGATCATGTCAGAAAGTTATCGATTACTTTGTTTTTATACGAAGTTTAACCTTAATTCAATGGACTTCACTGAAAGAAGTTTTTCTTATCATGCACTAACATAACAAACCAACTTTAAGATAGTATAAAGGTTATTCATCATATCTAGTTCAATGCCTAATTTAGGCTCGTAACTCTCATCGTTTGGAAATAGATAAGCACTATAATTAATAAATATTTGGCCTGATAGCCAAACAAAAAATATTATATTTAGCAAAAATGTAACCTA
>Ga0302114_10003079_pt1 | contig 10565 bp, 9 predicted proteins | sample AG5_Surface_MG_FD_203107 | JGI IMG/M metagenome (GOLD analysis project Ga0302114, IMG submission 203107) | Marine microbial communities from Western Arctic Ocean, Canada - AG5_Surface | ecosystem: Environmental > Aquatic > Marine > Oceanic | place: Canada: Western Arctic Ocean | collected...
TCCTGGTGTTCCTTCTCGTACTCGGTGACGGCCTGCTGGCAGTGGTGGAGGTGGCTCACGGGCTCCCAGGTGGTCTGCTCGTCGCCGTGGCCCTTCCAGAGCACCTTGTACTGGACGTTGCCGTCGTCGAAGACTCGTTTGCCCACGATTCCGCTCACCGGGAACTCCTTCGTGATCTTCACCTGGTTCGCGGCATCGCGCGTCTTCCAGCCGGCGTTCTTGTCGTGGATCCAGTCCTTGCACTCGGAGATGCCGCGGCGGGACATGGCGTTCTTGGCGCCCTGCTCGGTGCACTTGAAGTGCTTGATGATCTCCTTCAGGGTGTGGCTCTTGGCCGTGTGCTCGACCAGCCAGGTGTAGTCGTGGTGCACCTGTTGTTGAACGAAGAAACGGGGTTGCCGAGTCAGAGTCGTTGTTGCTGCTTCTCGTTCCGGACGACGGCGCGCGTGTGTATCGGCGAGCGACGACGAAGGGATTCGACGAGCGACGCGAATGCAACGAGTGAGGAATCGATCGTCGACGGGGTTGTGCGCGCACGAAACACGTCGCGCTCGTCGCACGCGCGCGCTATCGAGGGTTCCGCGAGAGAGGGGAAAGGAAGGGCTTGGAAGGTGGCGGCGCGTTTTGAAAGGTCCGGAGCTCACCTCGTGGGGCAGGTGCGACTTCTCGACGTGGCTCTCGTGCTGGGCCATCGTGGGGGGTTCGGTGTCGGGGTTGGGGTTGGGGTTGTGGGGTTGGGTGTTTGCGTGCAGCCGGTGCGCCGCGCTCAAAAAGTGGTCGACCGCGTCGTAACTCAGCCGTGTCATATTCCACTGCGGCTCGATTCAAACAGATCGGAGTCGTCGCCGAGATTTGCTCGATACCACGAGCACACAGCTGTGCAGTCCAAGAAACCGAACTCAGTTCCATCAGTGTGTTCGAAAAACTACGTTGACAAGTGGGCTATTTGCGCTAATGTTACAGGACATCCACGTCGGTTCGTGTCACCAGACCGGGACGACTTAGAAGAACCAGGACGACTTAGTTTCCTCGCTCGACGTGGCTCTGTCCCGTTCGGCGAGCTCGTTCTCCGTCGGGACCTTGTCCCCGAACTGTTTCCTCCACCGAGCGCCGGCTTCCTGTCGCGTCGAGTACGAGTGGGTACGCGTCAGAGATGTTTCAGAACGAGTTGATGTGAGGGGGATACACGTGCGTCAAAACACCCACACGGGGCTACACAAACAGCACTCACCTTGGGGTCCATCAGGTTCCAGTACGGCTTGGCCCGCTCCTCCTTTGCGTCTGCGATGACGGGCGCCTTGGAGCTGAGCCCCTGGCCCGACCGTTTGCGGCTGTCCATGCACGCCCAGATGGCGTCCCACCGACCCTCGCACGAATCCAGCTCGCCGTAGCGGTAGTACCGCGTCATCTGAAACGTCGGCGCTGCGTATCACGAAGGGAAAGGGGGGAATGCGTCAGGTTCGGTTCCGGTCGGGGCCCCACGCAGATATTTTCAGTTGTCGATCGAAGACGGGGCCCCCAGGGGGGAGGGGGACGCACAGTAGCACTGCCACGCGTTGTTGAAGGCGTCGCCGCACGTCTGCGCCTCGGGCTCGTCTGGCGATACCGACGACATCGAACCCGCTCGAATCCGACCGTTCTCCACTCGCCAGCCCTGCGCCGCCTCGAGTGACCACGGGCGAGATTGAGATGAGAGACTTCAGTTCGTTGCTCATTTCGGGCTCGCAGTCAGGTCCCGCACACGCGGGTGAGCTGAGAGAGATCTCGGCTGGCCAGATCTTGATTGGCCAGCGTAACCACGACCCTCAAACCTGACGGATCGTGGAACGTCGTCGCCACTCTCAGGTGACCATGGCGTCGACCGTCAGCTTCAAGGCGTGCCCGTGCTGCGCGGGCACCGGCATCAGGCCCTCCGCCCGCGGTTCCGCGAGGATCGTCGCCTCTGCGACCCAAAAGGATGGTGAGCGAGCCCGCCGCGTCGACGTGTTTTATCTTCTCAACAATCCGGACCCGCCGTGGACGAACGCTGACCTATCGCCCTCTGACCTTCCCGTCGCAGCTTCTGGAGTTGACACTAAGCGCGTGGAGCTCGTCCGCGGCGATGATCGCGACGCCGTCGGCGTGTCCTCATCCTCGGATGCGTCCACTGGACCCGCGGTGGGCCGACGCGCGGGGCTGATCTCCCTCGCGGCTGCCACCCTCTCGTTCGGCGGCATGCAGGTGGGCCAGGACGCGAACGCCCTGGACGACACCGACTGCCTGGAGTGCGGCGGTGCGGGCATCGTGGTGTGCGACATGTGCGGAGGAACCGGCAAGTGGAAGGCGCTCAACCGCAAGAGGGCGCAGGACACGTACGAGTTCACGGAGTGCCCCCAGTGCTTCGGCCGCGGCGTGCGCGTGTGCGGCGTGTGCTTCGGTACCGGCGAACGGAACGTGCGCGGCCTGTTGCGAAGGCCGGAGGCGACGGCGATCGTCCAGGCGATGCAGCGCGGTGAGCTCCGCCCGGGTGACGCCCAGAAGCTCATCAAGGAGGCGAGGGAGGCGCGCCTGGCCGCGGCGGCACCGCCCGGGGACGCAGCCGCCGAGGTCGCGCCGGCGGCGGCGGAGGGAGTCGAGGCTGTCGTGGAGGCGGTCGAGGCTGTCGTGGAGGCTGCCGTCGACGCCGCGTGATTTCTGAGTGTGGGTGTGTCGGAACTCGTGTGTGTTTCGTCTGTTATTACACGCGACTGCCTCGAAGGGCGGGGCGGTCGCGATTCTGCTGTGAGTAATGTGAGCGTAATATCGCGTCTTTCATCGTCCGTGTAGCTCGTGTCGTGTCTCCGTGCGCATCACTCGAGGTATCACTCGAGGTAGTCGAAGTTGTTGAAGTTGACGCCGTGGTCCTTGAAGAACTTGGAGGCTTGCTCCCTGTCCCCGCACTTCTTCTCCACCCACGACTTCAAGAGGAACGTGTTGTCGGTCCACCTGTTGACCGCCTCGTGGCAGTTCTCCTTACCGGCCCGGATCGTCTCCAGCACCGCCGCGTCCCCGCTCGCGAACGACTCGAGCTCCTTCTTGAGCCTCTCGTTTTCATCCGTCGCCGAACGCAGCATCACCTCCGCCATCTGCCGCTCCTCCGTCTGGGGAAACTCCGCCGCCGCCTTCTCGAGCCGTTCGTCCAGCTGTGCACACTCCGCCTCGAGCGCGGCGATGTGCGCGTCCGCCGTCTCCACCTCGTGCCGCAGCTTGGCGCTCGCCTCTCCAGGGAAGGACCAGTACCAGTTTTGAATGCCGATCTTGTCCACGTGCACCAAGGAGTCGTCGATGAGCGACTGCACCACGTCCTTCACCGCCTGGAACACCACCCCCCTCTTCGCCGCCGCCTTCTCCACGTCCTTCAGGAGCCACGGCTTGGAGGACTCGTGGAACAGGTGCAGCACCGTCTTACGCTTGTCCTGCGTGCGTGGAAGGTGAGGGGTGGGGGTCAGTTAACGCGATGGGAGCGCGATGGGAGGTGTGGGAGCGCGTCCAATCTGGGCACCCCCCCGTTTTTCCGCGAAATGGGACGGGCGATGGAGGACGGGACGCGCGACGGCCATCGACGGTGCGTACCTCCGCGGACATGCCCCTGGGCGGCATCTCGACTCACGTGCTACGGGTGTGGGCGCGTGCGCGGTAATTTATACACGAGGGTCGATAGATCCCGTGCGGCCGCGTGTGACCTTCGATGTTACCTTCGTTCAAACAGAGAGGAGAGAAAGGCTGCGCTTTCGAAAACGAACGTCGACTCGCCCGGCAGGAGAGTTCCTTTTCAGCCGGGGGGGTCGAACAAGTGCATTGAACGTGGCCAACTTTTTTTGGAATATGTGGGTGTGAACGGTGAAATAGACCGTAAAATGGGATCTTTGAAAAAGCTCGGCCGATTCTTATGACGGAGATTGACACCCTTCCCCTGGGCCAATCGCCGGTCGCCACACTGGCCACGCGCGCCCTACGTCTCTCGTTTTCCCCCCTTCGGTGACGTGCTCAACAAACTCGACAACCCACCAAGCGTCGTTTGTTCAAAGTCGGGGTGGATCTCCATGGAGGGCGCCACTTCTCGACGAGACGCGTCACTGTGCGAGCGTCCAGCGTCCGTGCACGTCGCCTCGACGCGAAGACCCTTAGTCTCCGCGCTCTTTCGGTCAACCCAACGCAGCGCGTCAGTGAGTGACGCCGCGCGGGATCGGAGGGCTCACGTCGCAAATTCTTGCGCGAAAAACTCGCGTCGAGAGTTTCCCACGTCGACCCCCCATCAGGTTCGGGTTCGCGCGCGGGTAGACGACTCACCGAGCGCGCCCGAGGTCTCCCGTTCTTACCCTTCGAACCCCGACGCGTCACCGTCGCGGGCGATCGGGTCGAGAACGGAGACGCGTTAGCGAAGGAAAAGCGCCATGACAACGGAGGTTGCCGGGTCTTCTCCAGCCCCCACGCAGGAGGCGCAGACCGCGGGGGCGACCACCAACGACTTCTCCGCGCAGCAGTGGGCCGCCGCCGCCGCCATGCAGCAGTACTACGGGGTGAACAAACCCTCGGCACCCGCGGCGAACAACGCCGCGGGCGCCGCCCAGTACTACGCCCAGATGGCGCAGCACCCCAACCTCTACGCGCAGATGTGGGCGACACCGGTGCGTCCCCCGTCCCTCTGACCCCCAGATATTTTTATCCCGAGCTCGCCTCACCTCGTATCTCGTGTCACTAAACATCGACTGACGCATCTTGTATCTCGTCTTCTCCACGTGCAGTCCATGGCCGGTGCGCCCTTCCCCGGCGCCGCCAACGGGTTCGGCTACCCCGGCGCGATGGGGTACCCCGGAGCCGCCGCGGGTGCCGCTCGGGCCGCGTTTCCAGGAGCGTTTCCGGGAGCCGACGGAAAGGCGAGCGGGGGAGGTTCCGACACCGGCGGATCGCTGCCCACGTCGCACGGCGGGAGCGCCGAGAACCTCGCGGCCGCCTACGGCACCGGGCTCGGCGTGAGGCCCGCCGGGGCCCCCGCGGCGGATGAGCGCGAGCTGAAGCGTCAGCGAAGGAAGCAGTCCAACAGGGAGAGCGCCCGCAGGAGCCGCCTACGGAAGCAGGCGGAGTGCGAGGAGCTGGGGTCACGGGTCGGTTCGCTGACGGAGGAGAACGAGAAGCTCAAGACGGAGGTGAAGCGGCTCACGACGCAGTGCCAGGCGCTGAGCTCGGACAACACCATGCTCCGCGACAGCGTCGTGGCGGCGGGTGGCAAGGTCGAGACGGAGGCGCCCGCGCTCCCGTCGGGGCCCACCGAGGAGGAGAAGAAGATGGCGGCGGCGGCGGGGGCCAAGGCGGCGGCTGAGGCCATGGAGGCGGCGAAGAAGGCGGCCGCGCTCGCGGCTGGGGACAGCGATGAGGATACCAAGTCCCCCGGCGGTGATGACGACGGGTCCAAGTAGGACTCATCGCCGACACGCCGACCGGTATCTGCTCAGGCCGCCGCCCAATCCGCACCACACACCCGCACCCTACGCATTGATGATCGGGGAGGCGACAACACGAGACGATGTACCCTTAACGGCGCTCAGGTCCGGACTCTGACGACGCCGTGTCTCGCCGCCGCGCCTCCCCGGTCGGTATATTTTTTGGAATTCCGTTTCCTCCCAGGGGTCAAAGCCCGAGCAGCTAGAGCTGAGAGAGAGAAGAAGACGACGCTATAACATACGCACGCTTAGTAAACGACGTTTGCTACCTAGATATTCATTTTCAAGAACAACACCAGAGCCGGTGTACGCATCAAGAGTGTTCTTTGCGCCTCCGCGGATGACCCGTCATTTCCGACCTGTGGGGACTTTGGGCTCGACCCTAGCCACTGCATCGCATCGAGACTGCGACCCTTGCGAGATCTCAAGGTCGCGCCAAATTGAAGCGCGGGTCAGTCCTATCGCCGCGAGCGCACCGACCGCGCGCGTTCACGGGTTGGTAGAACGACCTCAGCGATACGCACGCATCAGTCGCGCGCGAACTCGATCGAACCCACGACCCCGGGACCGGCGCTTCACGCGTAGGAAGCGTCGCGATGACCACGCAGCAGTCAGAGGATGAGTCCGTCGCCACCCTCGCTTCCATCGCCGGGCTCGAGGACCTCGAGCACGCCAGGCGATTGTTGAGGCAGCACGGCGGGGACCTCGAGGCTGCGGTGAACACCGCGATGGGATTCAGCGCGCCCCCGGATCCATCCAACGCGGTCGGTCACCCGGACCCGCGCGACGACGGGCGCAGATCCGCCCCGGGCACCCGTCCTCGTCAGCGCGTTCGACCGCTACGCCCCAATCCCGTAGTGCAGCTCCTCAACCTCCCGCTCGGCATCGTCAAGGCCACCGTCGGGATATTCGTCAAGGTCATCGGTAACGTGCTCGTCGGGCTGGTGGGGCGAAACAACGCCGCACGAATCACGCACGCGGCGACGGGCGGAGAGCTCGACGATCCCATCGAGTCCGCGTCAAAGTTTAAGCGGATGATGCGGAAGGACTTTGGCGACTCGCTGCCGGACTTTCTGGAGCTCTCCCACGCCGCCGCGCTGCGAGTGGCGTCCGAGGAGGGCAAGATGCTGTTCGTCTACCTCCACTCCCCGGAGCACCCCGACTGCAGGGCGTTCTGCCGCGATGTTTTGTCGCACCCGGCGGTGACGGATGTCGTGAACAATTCCTGCGTCGCGTGGGGCGGCGACGTGACCAAAACGGACGCGCACCGACTGGCGAGCAGGCTGAACCCGTCCACGTTCCCTTACGTCGCGCTCATGACCAGCGCGGGCGGCGGATCCGGCGTTTTGGCGCTCGCCATCGAGGGTGCGGTGGAGCCCGGGGACCTGGCGCGGCTGCTGGCGGAGACTGCGGAGACGCACGGGGTGGAGATGCTCGGCGAACGGATGGAGCGGGAGGAACGGGAGACGGAGCGACGCATTCGGGACGAACAGGACGCGGCGTACCGCGCGGCCCTCGAGGCGGACGCGCAGAGGGAACGCGAGGCGGCATCGCGCGCTGCCGCGGAGGAGGAGGAGGCGGCTAGGGCGCGGGCCGTCGAGGAGGCGGCTTTAGCGGAGGAAGCCGCCGTCGCCGCGGAGGAGGAGGCTCGCCTTCGGTCCGTGGAGAAGCGAAGGGAGGAGAAGTCCGCGGTGCTGGCCGAGGAGCCGCCCGAGGGTGCGACGGGTGTCTGCAAGGTGCTGGTCAGGTTCCCCGACGGGTCGAGGCAGCAGAGGCGCTTCTTCGGCGACGACGCCGTGGAGGATCTCTACACCTGGGTCGACACCCTGGAGGAGCACACGGGTTTGCACTACTCGCTGGTGTCCAACTTCCCACGGAAAGTGTTCTCGCGGACGGACGACGGAGACGTGACTCTGAAGGACGGAGACCTGTGCCCGCAGGCGACGCTGATGTACCGCCTGGACGATTGATGACGGGGCGAGTCGATACCATCGACGTTCGAATTTTATGACATCCCAAATATTTTCACAACTTGTCGTGCAGCTCGAAGACGGCCTCGATTTCCACCGCCCACCCTCTGGGAAGGCTCCCGGCGCCCACCGCCGACCTCGACCCTTTCCCCCGCTCGCCGAACACCTCGATCATCATCTCGCTGAACCCGTTCATGACCTCCGGCTGCTCCGAGTAGTCGGGCGTGCAGTTGACGAAACCTTTGGCATTCACCAGCCTCTTGACGTGGTTCAGGGACCCGAGCTGCGCCCTGAGCACGGATATCATGGTCAACGCGCACGCCCTCGCCGCCGCCTTTCCGTCCGCGGTGCCGATGATGCCCTTCTCCTTGTCCTCGGAGACGCCGATCTTCGCGACGTGGGAGGTGGCCTCGGGCGCGAGAGGACCGATGCCGGATACGTGCACCATGTTTCCGACCACCACGACGGGGGAGTAGGTACCGGCCGGCGCGGGAGCCTCCGGGAGCTCCTCGGGGGGCTGAAGAACCACCAGTAGCCGCTTCTCGGGTAGGCCGTCGGAGTGCATCGGTGGGACCTGCTGCAGCGCGCGCAGGGGGAGCAGCTCGGGACTCTCCTCTTTTTCTCCCTGTCCGGGCGGGACGATCTTGTCTCCCAGCTCCTTCATCTTGGCGCTCAGCTCGGGCATCTTCTCATCGATCTTGTTCTTCAAGGTGGCGAACATCGTCGTCGGTGTGACGTTTCAGTGCTCCTCGTGTGTGTGCTGGTACCGGTCGGTGTCCGGCCTTGCAGGGTGAACTGGAGTGTACTTCGGAGCTCGAACGAAACTTGTCTTGTGGGCACGAAGAAAGTCTATCCACACATCTCGCGCGCCATGGTTGCCACCGCGACGTGCTCGACGCGATTATCGACCGGCCCGGCGGCCACTGGGCGCCGTCCGGATCGGTCTCGACGCACCCACACCGTCGTATCCGCCGTGGGTCAGCCCGACGGCGACGACTCGGCCGTCGACGTGTCGCGATGGGTCCCGACCAGACGTGGCGCCCTCTTGATGGCGGTGGCGGGCACCACCGCGTGGGCTCAGTCCCCGAGGCCCACGCTCGCGAGTGAGCCATCCGCGACGGGCGTGGGTAAGCCCCTCAGACCTCTCGCTGAGTACCGCACCGCCCTCGACGGCGCCGTCTCGGAGCTCGACGCCGTCTGCACCGAGCTGAGGAACGCGGCGGGATCGACCACCGGCGTGGATGAGTTCGACGTTCCGGCCTACGCCGCTCCTTTGGACGCGGCCGCCAGGGCGTCATTCGCGCGCCGCCTGCACGCGGATGAGCTCGGCGCTTTCTGGGTCACGTCGCGGGGCACGGACAGGTACATGGCCGGGGAGCGATCGCCGTTCGCGAGGGATACGGAGGATCTGTGGAAGCTCCTGCCCGAGAAGTCCGGTCCGCTCGGCAAGGTGCTTCAACCCGACTTTGACAACCCCGACGACAAGCTCTGCCTGATTTACTCGTGCGTCAACGACCCGAGGGCACCGCCGTCCATCGACGTCCTGTACTCGCTCAAGTTACTGGACGAGGGGTTGAACACGGAAGGAGTCACCGCGGCTGGCTTGCTGGGCAACGCCGAGGACTGTTTGGACAAGCTGCGGCGGTACTCAAAGCTGGTGGACGACAACGCCGACGCGACGCTGGTGGACGCGGAGTGGAAGAACCCGGCCAAGAGTTCCGTCTGGCGCAGAGTGGGGATTTGATGGCACTTGTGTAGGCACTTGTATAGGCACTTGTAGACGACATCAGAACGAACCGAGACGAAAAGCACACGTCCCGTCGCCAAAATAAGTGGGCACCGGCAGCTCGCGCCGAACATTGCGTTGACCGCTCACCACCCGGGGTCCACCCAGGCCGACTCGAGGCGTCGCGACCGCCACCGCAGCGTTTCTCGCACGTGCGACCGAGCCTGTTTGAAGCCGGAGAGAGGTCCCGCGTTCGTTTTCGCGCCATCCATGATCCCCCGGAAGAAGCTCGTCTCGGCAGATCCGTCTCTTGTACGGGACCGACGTCAGATCTTGTCCATGCTCGACGAACGGATGGACGCGGTGACGCTGGCGGAGCTCAGGAAGAACCCCCCGCCGCTGCGTGATGACTCCGATGAGAACGGGAAGGCGAGCGGTGGCGACAGGGACGACGTCATGGCGTCCATGGCCCGTCGACTGGTGCGTGTCCCCTCAGAATCTGCGTCGTTCCCCTAAATCAGGCGTTCCAACCGTGCCGACGGCGTACCCCACACACCCACCGACGACCCACACCCTTCTTTCCTCTCATCAGGGTGCGTTGGAGCGCGAGTGCATCAGTCTGAGGAGCGCGTTGAAGCGCGCGGACGCGGAACTCGGAGAGAAGAGCGACGACTGCGAACGCCTGAGGGATGAGCTCCGGTCGAAGGGTGCCGCGAGACTGGACCACATTCGGCGCGGGTCCAACTCCAACCGGCACCGCGGCGCGTCCACGTCCTCCTCGCCGTCCTCAGGAGACTCCGACGGGGACGAGTACGCGGCACGGGTTCGACGCACCCGGGACTCCGACCCGCGCGCTGAGAGGCTCGAACGGGAGAACAGGGAGCTCGTGTTACGTCTGCAGGGCGCCGCGGAGGAGAACGTCTCGCTCAAAAAGTTCCTCAAGGACTACGGCATGACGTGGGTGGGCGACGAGCGCGGGCGTGTGGTGCCGAGGCCGTCCGCGGAGAGGAAGGTTCGGTCAACGCGGCTCGAACAACGCGCCGCGGCCGCGCGCGCCAAGTCCACATCGCCGGAACCGAGCGTCGGCGCGGAGGTTGAGAAGTCCGTCGACGCGCCCGCGCCCGCAGACTTGGAGCCCTTGCCGGCGGTGAAGCCGCGGGCCCCTGAACCAAAGCCATGGGCCCCTGAACCAAAGCCACGGGCCAACGTTCGGGCAAAGCCGGTGACCGCCAAGTTCAAGGTTAACGTGGAGAAGCTGGTGAAGTCCATCAAGGAGCTCAACGGCGTGGCGGGCGACGGCAAGGGAGTGGTGGTGACCCAGCCCAACGGGGACCGCGTGCTCGTCATGCCCACCCCCAAGACGCTGTATCTGTACGCCGACGGGTTCAGGGTGGACGACGGACCTTTCCG
>Ga0302114_10003083_pt1 | contig 10556 bp, 12 predicted proteins | sample AG5_Surface_MG_FD_203107 | JGI IMG/M metagenome (GOLD analysis project Ga0302114, IMG submission 203107) | Marine microbial communities from Western Arctic Ocean, Canada - AG5_Surface | ecosystem: Environmental > Aquatic > Marine > Oceanic | place: Canada: Western Arctic Ocean | collected...
AATGCGGCCAACTCCAACTCAACCAAGAAGTGGTGGATCTTGGGCCATTGGTGGACAAAGTTGCTGATCTAAGCCGGAGCAATCTCACGGATCGCAGGCTTGAAGTGGTGAACAACATTCCACACGACGAAACCAGTGGGGCACTCGCTGATCCAGGCCGCCTGCAACAAGTGCTCATGGATTTAATCGATAACGCCGCCAAGTACTCCGCCCAAGACTCTCTGATTACGTTGCTGCTGCATCTTCATACAGATGGCATTGCCATCGATGTGAAAGACGAGGGAATCGGGATTCCAGATAGCGATCTACCTCATGTCTTCAAGCGCTTTCATCGGGCTAAAAACAGCACTGGCAGTAGCGGCACAGGGCTCGGACTGTCTGTTGTGGCCCTGCTGATGTCTGCCATGGGCGGAGAAGTTCGCGTTCAAAGCAAAGAAGGAAAGGGCAGTTGCTTCTCCGTGATATTGCCAAAACCGCCTACGATTTCAAGCGCAAAATCATGATGATCTTTTACTTAATTTTTTGCTCCCTACTCATCCCAGTGAATTTATGGGCTGCGATTACTCCGCATTTACATAGTGTTCTGAGCATGCAACTCCTGCATGCCACATCAACCCTGGTCCTGTTGCCCTTACTGGCAAGCCTATGGATCCAACGCAAACATCTTCATCATTTATCAAGCTTCATTCTGAGCATTTTTCTTTGCGTAATGGTGGTCATCAACACCAGGATTACCTTCATGGGTATGGGTGTTCGCAATGGCTGGATTGACCACCTTTTCCTCGCCCTGGCAGCAATGAGCGTGGAGGCCTACTTTTTGTTTATGCCGGCGGCAGCGTCTGAAAAAGCTTGAACAAATAGCAAGACTCGATGCAGCAGCAGTTAATGTAACGATGCAGGCCCCTAAAGGGCTCTTGCTTAAAATTGATTGAATAGATCTCAAGAAAGTTGCAAAGCCCAACCAATCATCATCCGCAAATTCCTACCTATTTGGTTGCAGTTTCCTCTGCTTTTTTAGTGGAACTGTTTCACTTGGAATACAGCGGACCCTTTTTGGTTGGACATTCATTCCTGGTAGGTCTGGTTGTAGGCCTATTTGGCTGGCTACTAGCCTGGGGGTTGTGGCGGTTTTGGAGAGTGTTTCCTTACAAACGCTGGGTGAAGATCAGAATCAAGGTGTATTTCAACGAATAACGAGAAAGAACTTCAATCAGAACACTGCAACAGAGCGAAGGCGTCCAGAGCCACCACCCGCCACCTGCTCCAACGCGAGATGCAGCACCTTGGAGTAAGAATCCTGGCGGGCTTGAAAGCCCAAACCCTTCTTGGGTAATCCATCAATAAGAACGCGATTTTGAGCCTTCCCATCCGGTCTGATCACACCATCCAGGCCGTAGGCGGGGCCGCAGCGCATCAACACCTGGCCGCGCCAAATCGGTGAGGGAGCAGCTCCCACGCTGTAAACAATGGTTGGAGACGAAACCTGGGTGTTGTAGGAATCAAGGCTGATAGCAAGCACCGGTCGACGGCCGGCCATGCCGCAGGACCATTGTTGGGAGCTAATAGGATCCACCGTCCAGCCGGAGCCGATCGCCAACTCACCGCGAATAAGTTCCAAAGTGTGGCGTTGCTGCGCCGATTCACGCAAACGACTCGCCATGCTGTTGCCAAGGCGTAGATCAGCGCCGATCAGCTGCAGCAAAACAACAAACAAAATGCTGCCAAGGCTGAGCGACAGCATCAGCTCGATCAACGTGAAGCCACTCTCAGCTCGTGTTTCAGGTATTCGCTTGATCATCGACTTAGCTCGAAGCGACATCAGGCAGGCAACGACTACTAAGCAGACGTCCTCCATCAAAAGGAAGTGGAGCCTGATAAGAACCAATCCGGCTCACACCCAAGGGCAAACTCACCACCAAACAACGAGCCTTCGCTAAGCGCGTATGACTGAGCACGGCAATCCCGCCATCCAAGAGCAAGCCGTTGGCAGTGAAGCGCAATACCTGCGGCAGGTTGGTGTTCAACACGATTGACCCCTGTTCGAATTCTTCCTTCAACAACAGCTCAATCCCAGAACAGGCAGGAAGAGAAGCCGGCAGGATCTCATCATCGGGAGCCGTGAATCCCTTCTCATTCAAGAAAAATCTGCAAGCGGTCTGTTCACGCCTGGCAATGCTGCGAGCGCTGTCTAAACCACTCTGCAAGCGGCGAACACTGGCATCGAGCTGCAATTGATCACGATCGCTGCGGCCCGTCACGATTGGAATCGACGCCAAGATTCCTACCAAGCTCACCACGATCAGCTGCTCGATCAAGCTCATGAGCGGACCGCTTCCTGCTTGCAGAGGCCATAGGCCGCAGGCGTAAACAGCAAACGCCTCTTTAAAGGAGGCATTGATGACTGAGGTCTAATACTGAGCTCGAGCCAATGGCCAAGACCCTGCGGATCGGCACTCCATTGCGTGCTCACTTCAGATCCAAGCGGCAAGCGCTCAGCAACAGCTGCGTCTAAAGCTGAGGCATTGAACGTGCAATCTGGCGAACTGGAATCGATCACGACAGACGCTGCCGCATCCGACTGAAGCCAGCGCTCAGTCGCAATCCGCGCCGTCTCCAACTGAAGAGCGAGCGCATCCAACTGGGTGGCACGGTGAGCCTCATGGACGGCCTGATTCCACACACCCAGAGCAGCACTACTGCTTCCGGCCAACACAACCGATGAGACCAGCACTTCAAGCAAGGTCATCACTCAGCCTCCGGCTGAGGAACGCGAGCCTGCAGCTGCACCTCACTGATGCCAAGTACGGAAGGTGCAGAGGGATCAAGCGCAAGCCGAAAACTCCCAGTTCGACCGTCCGCCAATTGCACTTTCAGCTGCCCGCTTTCAGTAAATGGCTGCCAATCGAGCAAGGACCAAGGCATCTCACCCACCACACCAGCGCTCAGCTGAGAGGCATCGGAACGATGACAAGCGTGAACAGCAGAAGGCCAATCCAACGATGGCCACTGCAATAAACAAGCTTCAGGCCCACGGGTCGCAACAACAAAAGCCTGCGCCGCAGCGCGCAACTGATCAGCGACCTGCGCATGCTCAGTAGAAGCATGGATTCTCAAGCGCTTCTGCAGGCTGAGCGTGTGAAGCGAAGCACTCCCGAGCAGCAACACCGCTGAAGCAGTCAGCGCCAGCGGCAACACGAATCCAGCCTGGGATCGGTGGCGACAAAACCTTCTACAAACCAAGGAATGCAAACGCAACTTGCTGAAGCATTCCCCTGCAAAGCGCCGTATCTTTCACCCAATGGAATCCCAATTCACCCCATGCCGGAGGAGAGTTGTAGAAGGCTGCTGATCGTTGACGACGACCCCAAACTATTGCTGTTCTTGAGGGATGAACTGAGCGATGCAGGCCATCAATGCAGCTGCTGCAACAACGGCCAGGATGCACTCCTCAAACTGCGCCAGGAAAACTTTGATCTGGTGCTATTGGATTGGACCCTGCCCGATTTTTCTGGCGTAGAAATTTGCCAACGGCTCCGTTCCAGTGGTGACACCACGTCGGTTTTGATGCTGACAGCTCGAGATGCGGTCGACGAACGCGTGCAGGCATTGGATGCAGGGGCCGATGACTATCTCACCAAACCATTCGAGTTGAAGGAGTTGCATGCACGCGTCCGCGTCAGGCTGCGCCGCAGCCGTATTGAGGACGGAAAAGAAGCACCGAGCACACTCGAGCTGGGTGATCTACAGATCGACCTCCTCAGCCGTCGTGTGAAGCGCGGTGAACGAACAATCAATCTGTCCCAACGAGAATTTGATCTTCTTGTTTATCTCACACAAAAAGCAGACCAAGTCCTGCCAAGACAAACAATTCTTGAAGCCGTATGGGGGCAACCCTTTTTAGGGGATCCAAACACTTTGGATGTGTATTTGGGTTATTTACGCCGAAAGCTCGAACGGCCTGGACTCCCAAAATTGCTGCACACCGTGCGTGGAGTGGGCGTCATGGCACGACTGGACAAGGATCAACCTTGAAGCGCATTTGCAAGTCGGCACCTCCACCCTCGCGATCAGCAATCGACAATTCCGCGTCCATCGCCAGAATGAGGTCATGCACCATGGCAAGGCCGATCCCGCTGCCGCGCTGACCCAATGCAGTGCTGCCGCGTTCAAACCGTTGAATCACTTGAGCGCGTTCATTCGCAGGAATACCCGAGCCAGAATCCGCCACATGCAGAACAACAATGACTGAAGATTCCGTGAATTCCTGACTCGCATATAACTGCACCAAACCCGAGCTGTAGCGCAAGGCGTTATCAACCAAAGCAGCAAAGCACTGCTGCAAACGCTCAGCATCCACAAAGATCTGGGGCAAAGGCAGAACAGCCGGAACCGCTAACTGCAGACGCTGGGGAGCCACAACGGAAAGGCGCTCAAAGGCTTGCAAAACGATGTCATCGGGATCAAGAGCAACAAGATCTTGTGCAAGCCGGCCAGCATCACAACGCGCTAGTTCCAAAAGCACAGTGATCAAATCACTCATGCGTGAGGCCTCAGCATGAATCTGAGCAATCGGATAATTGAGCGCACTGGGATGGGACTGAGAGAGCAAACGCTGGGCGTAGCCATAGATCAAGGTGATCGGTGTTCGCAGCTCATGGGAAACACCATCAACAAACCTCCGTTCGCGCTGCCAAGCCGCAGCGAGCCTTTGCTGAAGACGATTAAAAGCACCGGCAATGCGTTGCAACTCCAGCGGCTGAGCCTCGATGGGCACAAGGCGCTCACCAAGGGAGTCAGCACTGAGAGAATCCAATTCAGCGCTGAGATCATCAAGCGGACGGACCAAACCACGCCACAACACAACCCGAAACAGCAGGGCCGTTAGCAAAACCGATAAACCAGCCATCGCAATCAGCAACAACTGAAACTCACGCTCAGAAGCAAGCTCAGCACTGATTTCTTGCTTTACCAGCAGTCGCTGCTGCAGCCCATTCGCACCACGCACTGAAGTGACGCTCGTTAACCAACCGCGCCCATCGGGGTCAAGATCCAAGACCGGCGACTGCTGGCTCCCATCACTGAGCCACTGCACCTCGATACCAAGTGATGCCAACGCATCCAAACTGTCGCGCATTGATGCGGGCTGATCGCGCAAAGCTGCAACAAGTCGCTGATGCGACTGGGTTCTCTGGCTAGAGCCAAACCTGGCATTAACACCAAGCAAAAGGGCATAGCCTGCAATCACCGACAGGATGCTTGTGGAAAGCAGCCACTGACGCAGCGACGGCAGATAACGCATACAAAGCCAAGCGATCAGAAAACTAAGAGTCTTCTTAGCAAGTCATCAGCAAAACCTTATGGAGCAACCAATCACGTCGCACATAATTAAATGTGATAGCACCAATCAAAGGGTGCACTGACTTAAGAACAATGACCGCATTGAATTCCCGTCTTCAACTTTCACTGCTCAACCGCAAGAAAGGCCGCAATCTTCTGGAAAAAGGTTTCACCTTGGTGGAGCTGATGATTGTGATCGTAATTGTGGGGATCCTTTCAGCTGTTGCACTACCAAACTTTTTAAATCAAACAAAGAAGGCCGCAGCAACCGAAGCAACCCAACAAGCAAGCAATATTTTCAAACAAGCCCATGCCTATGTATTAGAAAATGGATATATCGGCACGAGTGCCGCAACAGATACAGCCCAAGCATGCACCGTTTACGCTGGAACATTAACCGCAACAACCGATGGTGCAAAATTCAGCTACGCGTGCAGCGGGACACAAGCAGCATTTGTCGTAACAGCGTCAGGAATAAACACCAACCAGAATACCAAAGGCGTCGAAGTGAAACTCACAGGAGACACAGGGAAGGGAACGGTGACAACTCTCATCACGACAGGAACATAATGTTCAACCTGGTCAAAACAATTCATTGGAACTCAAAAAATATCCACACAAACAATGGCTTTGTCCTCCCCATTGTCATATTCGTTGGCCTGATCATTGGAGCAGGCCTCATGGCGCTCATGTCACGCTCATTTGGCACCCTGATCGGTTCCATTCGCCAGGGGCAAAACCAACAAGCCCGAGAAGCTGCTGAAAGTGGCTTGGCCATCCTTCTTAAAGAATTAAACACCAATTACCCCTACCTTCTCATTAACGACTGCACCATCGATAATTCAGATGGTGCGGTTTTTTGCCCAGGTTGGTCGAGCGATACAGCAGCCGGGGGAACCTTTCGATACATCACCTCCGTCTGCCCCACCACGACAACACCACCACAGACATTGTTCAGCAAACTCCAGGCGGTGCTGCCTGGGGGCAAAAGTAGCTACAAACTAATCAGCTACAACTTCACAGGAGATCAACATCAAGGAGGCACCGCAACGATCCGTGTTGAAGGCAAAAGCCTGTATGTAAATAGCAGCAACCTCTCCACTAAAGCCGAGGCGTTTATCGAGCAGGAAGTGAACATCACGCCGAAGCCCTGCAGTGGCGCGCAAGGAGGCTTCCCCGGACTACTGGGAGAAACAGTGAACCTTGCAAACCAGGATGTGGAAGGTGATATTAACGGGAACGTTGTCTGCACTACATGTAACCCCAACCAGTCACAAACCGACCTAGAAACAGACATCTCACTGAAGAAACAAGGTGTGGTAGAGGGTGAGATTTTTGGAGGCCAGTTAGCGCTCGATGATCCGCCCACTTTCCCAGGATTCCCAGCCGATTACGCAACAACTTACGAAACAGAGCCTTGTAGTAATACCAGTTGCGATATCAGGGCATCTTTCACCCTGATAGCAGGCGAAAGCAACGGCGGACGATGCGTTGTTGACACCAGCAAAAACATTACCCACTGCAAGGTTGACAACATTCTCCTAAGTGGAAATGATGTTCTTACAATTAACACGTCTGGTTCAGGCGAAACAGACACGAGCATTCGGCTCTATGTCAATCAGAACATCGAAACGGGCGGAAAAACAGGAATTGAGTACACCGGTGACTCAGCAAACTTTTCGATCTTTGGAGAACCGAGAAGCGAATCCACCACTTGCACACAAAACGTACTCATCGGAGGAACAAGCCAGTCGCTCAATGCGTTTATTTATATGCCAGATGCCTGCGCAGGAATCAATGGTGGAGGAAATGCAGACCCAAACATCCTTGGTTCCATGTGGGTCCGCGAGTATGGAAAGTCTGCAATATTTAATGCATCATCATCCAACGCAGGAAACATCAGAGTCCCTGACGACATGGGCAGCAAAGTCTGCATCAAGTTCGGAATCAACTTCTGCGTTGGCATACGCGAATATGCCGCCCGCGGCTCCAATCGATGGACTCTGCTGACGAAGCCATGACCATCCCTTCCGCAAAACAGAGAGATGCATTCACTCTGACTGAGCTACTCATCATTGTGGCGCTGATCAGCATCCTGTCTGCGGTTGCAATCCCATCCTTCAGCCAACGCTGGGCTCAAGAGCGCCTGCTTGCAGCTGCCCGTGAAACGCACGCTTGGCTTGAAAATCAACGCCTCATCGCCATGAAAGAAGGACAAGCCTGCGCAATCAGCATCAATACAACCAATGCAACCCTTGACCCTTCAGCCGAACGCGTTCCCCTCGCCGATGGAGAGTCACTGAACAACAGCTGCAAAAAACAGGCTCCACTCGTCATCCCAAAGACCGTCACCAACGGTGGAAACATTGTTTTATCCACCAGTGATCCTGAGGCCACGGGTGTGCGGTTTTCATTTCGAGGCCTTAGTGAAATCATCACAACCAGCTCTAACGATGATGATCAGCAAGTTCTTGTTCTGAAACTTAATCACCCAGACAGCAATAAACAACGCTGCATCAAGCTCATGAGCCCACTCGGATTAATCCGCACAGGGTGGAGTAAAGCCAATGCAGACACCTGTCAGTTCAGCAACAGTTTCTAAGTAGCATGAGGAGGGAAAAGTGAAAAGATCAAATCTAAAAATTACCCATAAGCCGAATGGCTTTACGCTCACTGAATTGATCATCGCTGCAGCATTAGGAACAGGATTAGTGCTTATTGTGAGCCAATGGATGGTCAGCCATTTACAAAGCAACGCTCGCAGCGAAAGCCTGCAACGACAACGCGAAGACTGGAAGCGTGCAACTCGTTTTATCGAGTCTGAAATCGCCATGAGTGGGCGAATTTTTACCGCAGGTGAAGCCGTTTCCATTCCAACCGGCTGTAACCTGCAAACAAGCGAAATCAGACTTGCCCTCGATCTTCCTAGAGAACTTCCCCTTGTGTTATATGGCGTCCGACAACTAAACAGCTCCGCATCAGGGGTGGATCGCAGCCAATGGATTGGAGAAGGTCAAGATGCACAAAATTTTGGACTCTTAATCCGTTGTGGCCCCAATCTCAAACTTACAAGCAATGGAAGCGATGACTATGACGGCACCTCTGTCAATCAAACAGTCATTCTCGACGGCATCGACACGAGTGCCGGTGACCTGACGGTCAAAGTCCATGATTCCAAATCAGCGTCATTCTCATTAGCCCTTAAGAGTTTGGCCAATAGTCGTTTTAGTGGAACTCCGATTTACTTCGGTTTGCGACTGGGGTCAGGCAGTTATTCACGCATCAATCCAATTGCAAGCTTCCCTGAAGAGTCATCGATTTGCCAGCGGCTTTGCGGGATTGATCCAGATACCGGCGAACGCGGATGCCAAGACGTTGGCTCTTATTACGTTGTTCCTGTGTCCGAGTCCAACTTCACTGTTCCTTATGAAGGCCTCACAGAAAATGACAACATCACTGTTTGTAGCCTCATCCCAAGCAGCAATATCACTGGCGGAGTCCGCTCTGATGTGATTGATGGCCTCATGCCCAGCCCAACAAGCTCCCCTGGGGTCACGATCGATGGAGGAGAAGGTAGAAACGTCCTGCTAGGCACGCCAGGGCCTGACACTCTCTCGGCAGGATCTGGAGATGACGTGATTGTGGGAAGGGCTGGCAGCGACACCATTAATGGCGGAAACGGGAACAACAGTTATTCCCCATGGCCAAGCCTCAACGATCCATCCATTGGCAACTTAGAAAGCCTCCAAACCACCAGAATCACTGGCGGGAGCGGCCTAGATATTGTTTATCTACGAGGGAATAAAAACGAATTTTCCAGCATCAGCGCCTGCAGCACATCGAGCGGGTGCGTGATCAAGCCATCCGAACCATCGATCCAACTTGCCTTGGACTTAAAAACAGGAATTGACGTGCTTGTTTTCAAAGATGCGCGCATTGATCTGCCTTGAGCAAAAATCAACGGCAACCACGTCCAATCAGCAACCCCTCAGAGAGTTCTCAGAGAGCTGAAATCCACTACTACGCAACCATTCTGGGCTTTAGTCGTTGGCACCTTTGCGCAGCAAACCTGTTTTAAAGCGATAAGCCGAACTATTCAGCGTAATTTGGATAAATCGAAGTCCTAAAGCACTCAATAAAGATAGCGATAGTCACTTGCATGGCCCTGGTCGTTGCCATGCCCACCACGAGATACACGCACCATGAAGCTCCTAAAGCCCATGAGCAATCCAGGCCAGTTGGGATTCAGTCTGCCTGAGGTGATGGTGTCATCGGCGCTTCTAGCGTTTCTCGTGGCCAGCTCCACCCAGATTTACGTGAACTCAGGCCAAACAGTCCGCCGTGGCAGCGCCCGGGATGCGGTGCATGCACGCATTGCCGACGATCTTGAAGAACTACGCCGCGAGACTTGGCGCTTCGCCTGCGAAGACGGCACCGCATGCACAGGCAATGCTAACCACGCAGATATTCCGGTCTCTTATAAAACCGCTCGCCAATGCACCAGCACGCCCTGCCTCAATGGTGAACTACTCCAAATCAACGACCTCACCACCGCCTGCACAAACCACACACTCGGCGCCTACATGGCAGCAAACCACAACAACACAAGTGGCGCGCCGGTTTTTCCGCTGACAGGGAGCACAACCTTGGATTGGACCAAAAATCTGCCTAACGGCACTGCGGCTCCGGCTCAAGCCAATGGGGTGAGCATCCAGCGCACCATTTCGGCAAATACCACTGACCAAAACCAACTCGATGTGACTTACACCACCAACTCAGACGCGCCCGTGGCCATCACCCTCAACGCCTCATTGGTGCCCCAGGCTCTGAGCTGGTGCCCTTGAACTTTTTACAGCCTAGAAGTAGAAACAACTGGCATCAACCCAAAAAAATAGCAGAGCAGTATTTACGGGCTCTGATTTAATTTCAGAACAGCCATAAAGGCTTCTTGTGGCACATCCACCTTGCCCATTGCTTTCATCCGCTTCTTACCCTTTGCCTGCTTCTTCAGTAGTTTCTTCTTGCGCGAGATATCACCGCCGTAGCACTTGGCAAGCACATCCTTACGGATGGCACTGATGCTCGTACTCGCAATAATCCGGCTACCGATGGAAGCCTGCAAAGGAATTTTGAATTGCTGGCGAGGTATTAATTCCTTGAGCTTTTCAACTAAACCCTTACCCACGTTGTAGGCCTTATCGCGGTGCACGATCGTGGTT